>Ga0315543_1000571_pt1 | contig 44648 bp, 40 predicted proteins | sample SalMarSW160210MG_2_FD_203098 | JGI IMG/M metagenome (GOLD analysis project Ga0315543, IMG submission 203098) | Salt marsh sediment microbial communities from the Plum Island Ecosystem LTER, Massachusetts, United States - Salt Marsh Sediment SW1601-210 ...
GTGAAATCGTAAAGCTTGCCTTCTTCCCCATCATAAACTCCGCCCGGATGATACTCGCTTATCCATTGACACCAGCGATGAAGGACAAGCTTTCCATTTTGGCGAAATTCAATGCCATCCTTTCTGGAGTCGCCTATAAATATATGATGGACCTGGAAGCCCATTTCCGCTAAGGTATTGGTTAGATGGGTAATCCTGGAACCAAGTCCTCCAGCAATGGAATAGACGTCAGGCCCTTCGAAAGAAAGAACTATAAAGATAGTATTTTGAGGAGTAATGTTCATCGCCCCCCTTCGTCTCTGTTTTTCCATTGCCACAGCTGACCTCCTTTAGTTTATTACTGTCAAAAATGGTCCTGCTTCCTGACCCTAGCATATTCAAGAAGAATGATAGCAGGCTTGGAATTTAAAAGTCATAAAAACGGAGCGAAAAAAGTTACAAAATTATGACATTTATAAATTACGATCTCAGCTGGGCTCAGGATATCGCTGTAGGCCTTGGGGCTGGGCAGTTTTCCCCGATGTACTTGTGCGTCTAATTCAGACTCTCTCTACTTAACAGAAGATGTTTACTTTCTATCTCCAATTAAACATCTTTTAGGGTTTTTTTCAACTATACTAAGGCCCTCTCCATTTAGAGGTACACTTTGATTAGTGGCCTAGAGCAACTTTGGGTTTTCTCGCGCTTTCCACTCCTCGGGTAAAAGCTCTCTGAACATCGTGGGAAACCTCGGGGGATAGATTTCATAGAGGTGCTGGTACATGGTCAGGATCATAGAATCTATGTCGTTTATGTAACCCCAGGCACGCTGTATATGGTCAGTGGCGACAAAGACTTCACGGCAATATCCTTTCAACTCTCGAATAAGGCGATTTAACGCCTCGCCCTTTCCATCAGGAGTCGCTGCTGATTCAACGGAGCGGCTGGCTTCGAGTGCGCGCTGAATAAATTCCGTGGCGATGACACGGTGGCTCTGTCCCCTCTTAATTTCTAGCAAGGCTGCTTCTTTTTGCTCGCCAGCAAGACCACCCTCCTCAATGCCAGCTCTCAGGTAATCAAATCGGGTATCAAGAAGGAATTCCAAGATACGTTCCGCTCCCACATAAGTTGTGTCACCAGGGTGCACATATCTGGTGCCAGCGAAGGCACTATCTTCAGGCGCAGTGCCGAGAAGAAGTTCCGAAAGGCGGTAGCCATGTAAGAAGGGTCGCTTCTGGCGCCCTTCTTCAGGTCGCCAGCCCCAGTTGCAGGCTCGCTTCATTAGCCTGTAGTGCAAGGCTACTTGGTCTTTAAAATCAAAGCGTGGAATCGCATATCTGGTATCATGGAGCAAGGCTGCATCTACAGCTAGTCGCCTGGGCATGCCAAAGGCATCCAGGACTGCCCCGTAAATATTTATAAGGAAGCGACCAGGCTCCCAAAAGACGAATGGTAGCTGTTTAAAAACCGCTGTATCGAGGTCCACATCCCTGAACTCCCCAGCGTTAAGTGGTGGATAGTGGCCATCGTATCGGAGAACCAGGCGTATTTCAGGGGCCCAGGATATCTGATGAAAGCGGACCCGAGGCAGCTTCGCCATATCGCCCAAGCTCTCTAGATAGTCATCAGGAGTCATAAAGCGCACTTCGGCGATCTTCTTAGTGATCACATTTTTCCAGGCTTGCTCCATTATCCGGAGGGCGATATCACCGAAGTCCATGAGTTCGAGGTCTTGAATGTAAAGGATTAAGCCCCGGTCAGGCAACTCCCTCAGTGCATTTTCCAGCACTGCGGTATACTCGGCTACTGCATCCTCCCAAGATATGGGAAAGGGAATGTAAGATTTATTGTGGTATTCCTCGGCAAAGACCCAGTACCTTCCCAGAATATATCCCTGATTTTTCACACCTTCGGGGTCATAACGAGTTATCGGTCGCCAGATGTATTGAGACACTGGAAAATGGCGGGGCAGCGCCACCATATCAGGCCCCACCACAAAGGCACGATATTGGATATCACCTTTGCCATCCACGGTGAAATGTGCCTTGCGGTCACTCAGATGGGGAAAAATGATATACTCCATACCGCTGTCCTTGTAGGCAGCTAACTTAGCTGTATCAACAGACCCTTCGGTGGGAAATGCACCACTATGCCTTGGCTCAGGAACGCCCATCACGTTGTGAAGCAGCTCTACGTTGAGGCGGAGCTCATCGGCTATCTCATCGGAAGTGAGTAAGGCAGCATGGGTATGATGGGCATGTGTGTACAAGGGGTATATGGTGCCGTTTTTGTAAGCCGCTGCCAAGTTCTGGAATGACTCCGGTATGTACCAAGCTATTTGCACCAGAAGTTCATTGGTGACATCCAGAGCTACCGGAGCCCCTAGTGATTCCGCCGTCTGTATTAGGTGGGCGTATATATCACGTTCCTCCCGCGCCCTTTTTAGAACATAGTTCTCTCCCCGAATGGCATCGCTTATTTCGGGGTCATCCGCCAAGGCAATAAGCTCGTTGGGCAAGTCCCACAGCGGCTCATGGGCGTGAAAGGCAAGGATGACGTAAGCACGCTTCATAATACTCCCTAGCCCCCAAAGGTAAGCTCAGTGGAAACCTCGGGGTGCTCATTTCTATATTTCTGCTTCAGACGCTGGGCTTCGCCTGATTCCTGCCATTTCCTTGCCTTGCTTATCACTGCTTGAAACAGCTTGCCGGCTTCATCTTTCCGTTTCTTATCTATGGCATCCCCCAGCGACTCTACAGCTTGGTATAATTTCTGGGCACCCCACTCAATCATCTCCACACTCCACCAGGGCCGGCAACTGGCCCACCAGTACTGGCAGCTATGCAGTCCCTCGTCCAGAAGCCTACGCGCCTCTGGGAATCCAGGCAACTTTGTTGAAGCCCCCTTAACAGTGTACAGCACAAAATTGGTGAGCTGCCATTGCAACTCGTGCAGCTCATGCCCCGGATACTGCCACTGAGGATAAGGTATGTCCTGTGCCATCTCATCCTCCCAGGTGCTCCAGGAAGAAGGAACTGGATTCACGGTGTCCACCTGAACGAAGTGTTTGATGAGCTCCGAGATGGTGTATGTCTTGGGGATTCCCCTGGCAAATACCTCGGAGAGCAGCTTTTCCTGCCCCGGGCGATGGTGTCCATAGACTTCGCCATCGGTGCCTGTGAGAAGATAGCTATGTTTCTCTAACCCGCCTTTTAGAGCTGCCAGAAAAGGTTCTGCTGAGGGATATGTGCCATAGGTAATGCCAGCGCTGAAGGGGCGTTCCTTGAAGAACACCAGAAAATCTCCGAGCCCTTCTACCTTATAGAGGCGGTCGTATTTAACGGAGCCAATCTTTCCCTTAAAGGCAAGCTCGTCCACGATTATCCAGTGAAAGCCAAGCTCGGCCACGGTTTGGGCTACTTCGTAACTGTAGCACATCTCCGGGGGGAAAAAGCCCGTAGGCCTGTACACTTCCCCAAAATGGCGTTGATTAACGTCGTTATTGAGCTTGACTTGCCTGATGACCTCGTCCTTGGGAATAAGAGGCAGAATAGGATGATACATGGCGCTCCCGGTGAACTCGATCTGCCCCCGCTCGGCTAATTCACGAAGACCTCGAATCACGTCGTCAAGCCCGTATCTGGCAAGCTGTTCTGTGAGGACAGCATTTATGTTGAGGGTGATTTTGCCGCCAGGTGCCTCCCTCAAAACACGCACCAGCGTCCGATAGCTCTCATCGGTGACCTTGCGGACTATTGCCTCGGTCTGGGTTGGTGGTTGATAGATGTGAAGGAAATTGCTCCAGTACATGGTTTTGCTCTTTCACTGCTATTGCACAAATAGCCTATCTTCCAGTTTGTTTCTGATATTCCTGGCAGCAACAGTGCGGTAATAATATTCTCGTTTGGTCTCCTCACTGGCTCCGCTCTTGTTTATAGCCCGGTAAGCGTTAACCACGGTTCGGAGTTGATCGAGCAAGCCTATGTGGATGAGGTTGATGTCCCACATAGGATGGTTGCTGGCCCACCACATCTGGCAACTACATTCAGCCCGATCCAGAAGTCCCCGAGCAATGGTAGCAGATTGCCGGCTTTCCTCATTATCGGCGCACTCCAGTGCCTTATTCACCAATTCAATGCATATGCCGAGGTGTTCCCACTGAAGACGGTGCACCTCGTTCTTCTCGTCTTGCCACAACGGATAATAGTTACCGGCTTTCATGTCATCGGCCGTGGTGCTCCAGGAGGATGGCCGTGGCTCTATCGTTTGACCTTGGGGAAAGAGGTCGAGAAGTTGGCTGATGGTGACCATCTGGATTTTGCCGGCAGCTGCGTTATTTGTCAAAAGGGCGGCATGCTGCCCGGCTAGTGCCTTGGCTTGCTTAACCTCTTCAAGAGGCTCTGTGGGTGGTCCTAGCTCATTGTAAACCTTGGCCAGGAATGCCCTCTCCCAACCTTGGATGTGGTGGCCATAAGTTTCGGCATCCATGGCCGTGACCACATAGATATTCTCGCGCTTACCCTGCCACTGTTCCAGATGCGCGATGAATTCCTTGGCTCCTAGATCCTGAAAGCTTATCCTATTGCTGAGCACATCGTCACGGAAGAAGAGCATTAGGTTCTGGCCCTCATGCTCCACTTTGTATATAATATCCATAGGCCAGTCTGTCGGACAGGCAATACCACTTAGAATAATCCAGCGATACCCTGACTTGATAATAGGCTGCAAAAGGTCTTGGCTGTAGCACATCTCCGGGGGAAAGAATCCTTGGGGTGCGTATGCCTTTCCAAAGGAGCGGCGATTGGTCTGTGTGTTCAGGTCTATCTGCCTCTTTACTTCCTCCTTGGGTATCAAGGGGAGAATAGGATGATATTTGCCGGTTCCGGTGAATTCAAGTTGACCATTCTCAGCAAGGCTTCTCAAGCCATCAATTATATCTTTATGGCCGCAGTCTATCAGCATATCAGTCAGGACTCCGTTGAAGTTTATGGTTACTCGAGCGTTGGGATACTCCTCAAAGACTTGGAGTAGAGGGCGGTATGATTCGTCACATATCCTTTTTAGGACCGACGGCACCTGGGTCGGCGGCTGATAGAAATGCAGTAATTGAGCCCAGTAGATCATATGTACCTCCGAGTGAAAATCTTATCCAGGTAATTCAAAGAAGTTAACGAATCTCGCTTATTCTAACATATACTTAGGCCGCAAAGTAGCTTTTTTATCTGGCTTCAGGGATGAACTGGTATCCTAGCTGTAATTTAAGCTGTTGGCAGGGTCTTGAAAGCTCCAGATATCCCCGATGGAACAACAAAAGCCTGTTGGACACTATCCTCGTTTTACTTCTCTATACACAAAGCTGGCCAGAGCAAAAAGTATATGCTTCCACTAGTACGCCTTTAACATGCAGTGCAAGGAGGTATCAACGTAGGCTTAGCCATTCTAGGCTAATCGCAGATTGTAGTGAACAATTCATCGTTTTGTGACCTAATAGTCAGGCAGACTATACTTTCAAGATTTGCTCCCTGGTTCCACTTCAATTTCCACCCTAGTCCACTTCAGTTTCCGTTCAAGTTTCCACTTGGCTCGACTAGAGTTTCCGCTTTTTTGCTCCAGTTCCTAGTTTAGTTCCACCCCAGTTTCCACTGTGGTTCCACCTTGGTTCCGCCTGTTTCTACCCCAGTTTCCACTTGTCTTCAGCTTAGTCTCCACTATTAGTTTTTGAGCTAGGCCTATTTGGCTCATGAAGCTCACGCGCCTCATGCATCAACGGTGCAGCAGACGAGCCGTCTCTGGACTAGCTTGGCGCTAGCCCTATACTTCCACTTCCAGGTTGGAACTGCTAACTTCAGAGTTGTAGCTTCGTTGTAGCTTCTAACTTGCAGTTGGAACTTGGAACTTGGAACTCATAGCTCATAAGTTGTAATCTGTAACTTCGCACTTCCAGTTCCATGTTCCAATATATTGTTCCAGAAACTGAGTAAGTAAGCCGATATCCAGTTTCAGTATTCACACTTAGCATTACCAGAGGACTAAGAGACGAGCGACAAGCAATAAGCGATTCTATTGCTACTCAAGAGCAGCATACAGTTGAACAATTCTGACGATTGTTCAATTAGGCTTGCTCACTTGTGGGATCTCTCACTGAACGAGGACACTGCCTTTCACCCGCTCCGCCTTTCCAATTATAATGTAACGGTAAGAGGATTTTATGCTTGCTGTCACCGGCGTCTCCAAGTCATATAACGACCATGAGCTTTTCAGCGGGGTTAGCTTCACCGTTGGCGTGAGCGATCGCATTGCAGTCATCGGGCGGAATGGCACGGGGAAGACGACCCTTTTCGAAATCATAACCGGCAACATCATCCCGGATTCCGGAAGCTTGTCTGTGCGACGTGACACCGCTATCGGTTATCTTCGTCAGGATGTCCAACCATCATCGGAGCGGAGTCTGCTGGAATATGTGTCCGGTTCGTCCGATCTGGTCAGGGATCTTGCGCATAAGATCGCGGTGGTGCAAGAAGATCTGGCAGAGGAACAGGACGAAGAAACCGCGAATGGCTTGTTGAGAAAGCTGGGTGATCTGCAGTCGCTCTATGAGGCAAAGGGTGGCTATAGCTCCGAACACGAAGCAAAGATCGTCCTCGCTGGAATGGGTTTTGCCCGATCAGATTTCGAGCATCCCCTATCCCAATTCAGCGGCGGCTGGCGGACACGTATTGAACTGGCGAGGCTCCTTTTCCTTAATCCCGATATCCTGCTGCTCGACGAACCTACAAACTATCTCGATCTGGAGACGCAGCGCTGGTTTGAGACTTACCTGAAGCGCTATCACGGCGCTGTCCTGGTCACGTCGCATGACCGAGCCTTTCTCAACAATGTTGTGAGCAAGGTCATAGCCATCGAGGATGAGGGCGTTATCTTCCACCACGGCGATTATGATAGCTACGTTCGTGCACGCGAGAAGGATATCGAGACTCGCCAGGCAGCCGCCCGGCGACAGGAGCTAGAAATCAGACGGCAGATGCGTTTCATTGAGCGCTTCCGAGCCAAAAATACCAAGGCTTCTCAGGTGCAGAGCCGGGTCAAGCAACTGGGCAAGATTGAGCGGATTACAGTTCCTCGGGCAACGAAGAAGATACATTTCAACTTTAGCGAGCCTCCGCGGAGCGGTCGCGTCGTAATCGAACTCAAGCACGTTGCCAAGTCTTACGGGCAGCATGTTGTATACCAGGATCTTAACCTGCTACTGGAGCGGGGAGATCGCACTGCCATAGTAGGGATAAATGGGGCTGGGAAGACAACCCTTCTGCGCATGCTGGCGGGTTTTTTACCCTTTGAAAGAGGGCAGCGCGTACTCGGTCACAATGTGACTACGGCATACTTCGCCCAGTATTATATAGAATCTCTCAACCCCTACAACAGCATCATTGAGGAATTACGGAGCGTAGCACCGGACGAGCTGGAACAGCGCTTGCGTGGACTGGCCGGGGCATTCCTCTTCAGCGGTGACGATGTGACGAAGAGGATATCGGTGCTCTCAGGTGGGGAAAAGACCCGCGTCGCCATTGCCAGGATGCTCGTAAGGCCAGCCAATCTCCTTCTTATGGACGAGCCAACCAACCACCTGGACATTGCGTCCCGCGAGATTTTGACCGATGCCCTGGATGCTTACAAAGGGACCTTGTGTTTCATCACTCACGACCGTACCCTCATCCGGGAGATCGCCAATAAAATCATCCAGGTGCGGGACGGCCAGGTAACGGTTTTCCCCGGTAGTTACGACGATTATCTATGGCAGAGCAGGTCACCGGACGGTCAAGCGGAAATGATGGAAACGCAGCCTGGTATAGGGCAGCTACGTCAGCCACCAACGGCCGTGAGAAAGCGCCGGCCCAAAGCACTCGAAGGCCGGCTGCGGAATGAATACTACCGCGCCATATCGCCGGTAAGGGAACGCATCACAGAAATAGAGCAGGAGGTGGCAGCGAGCAGCAAGCGAATTGAAGAAATCGAAGCTATGATAGCTGACCCCGCCCATTACGAGGATTCGCGGAACGTAGTTGCTGTGAATCGTGAATATATGACGCTAAGAGAAAAGGTGGCGAGGTTGACGACCGAATGGGAGGGCCTGATGGGCGAGGCTGAGCGGATAGACCTGGAGTATCGCAGGACGCGGGAGGAGTTGGCAGGATAACGGTTGGGCGAGAGGAATGAAGGGCCTGGCGAATCTTTGGGCTACCTTAGCCTTCAGCAGTTCCTTGAGTGTTACTTTGAAAACAAAAGAAAGGAGGTGATGTGTCATAAGGTACTGAACTAGGACAACCCATTGACAAAAATCTTGTGTGGCGGTTATCATTTGTGAACATCTGAATGAGTCTTACTATGGGATAAGACTGATGAGGTCATTAGATTGGCAGGTAACAGCAACAACGATTTATTGCGATGCTGTGGATGATGAGGTGACCATATTGGTCTACAAAGATTGGAGTACAAAGTGCACTGGTTATAAGAAGTGTGTTGAGAGTCTACGGCAAGGGGAATAAGGAAAGCGTGGTACCCATTGGGGCAAAGGTACAGAGAGCCGTATGGAAATATTTACAGCGCTACCGTCCACAACCAACCAACCAACCCTGCCCCGCCACTGAAGGAATCACCTCCCCACCACCTTTGATAAGGACGACTAGTTTGGTTAATGCTGTAGCCATCTTTTTGCTTTGATGCAGGCTCAACCGTTCCAAAATTATATCATATCCACCTAATGCTGCGCCGCTCTTGCCGGAACTGGTGTTATCTTGCGGGGGGCAATGAGCCACATCAGCACGGCGGCGGAAATCAACGAACCCAGAATTATGAAGAAGGCAAAGAAGTAGCTATTGGTTTTATCATGGATAAATCCGGCAAGCGGGGGACCGATGGCACCTCCTAGGGAGAAGCCTAGTGTTATAGTGCCCAGGATGGAGCCAAAGTGTCTTCCCTGAAATAGGTCGGCTGCCGCGCTGAAAAACACTGGTCCGGCAGCGCCAACCCCAAGACCAAAGCAGACCGCAAATAGCATTGGCATCCAGAGGTGAGAGGCATCTCGGATCAGGAATAGGAGAGATATTGCCCCGGCGCTCAGCAGGCAGCTTGGTATGAAGACCCTTTCCCGCCCAAAGCGGTCGGAGAGGAAGCTGCACAGGGTTCCGAGGATGAAAAGGATGCCAAACACGCTGTAGATATTGGCTGCCATCATTGGTTCGTAGCCAACATCCCTAAAGAAGTAAACCAGATGGGCTATTGCTATCTGCTCGGTAAGACCAAGGAGAAAAAAGGCAACGAGAATGAGTAGCCAGAATTGATAGGTCTTCATCGCCCGAGGCAGTGTCCAAGTAGTGGCTGCCCATTTGCTTTCCCTAGTCTGGGGCTCATCGGGGTCTTGGGGCTGGGGTGGTTTCTGAGGTGCACCATCGGGCAGAAGCCCTTTTTCCTGGGGGCTGCGGCGTATCAAAAGGCTGCATAGCGGCACAATAATGGCAATGGGGAGGATTCCGACAATGATATAAGCCTTTTGCCAGCCAAAGCTGGAGATGAAGAACTGAGCAATGGGGGCTGATATCAGGCTGCCGCCGAAGCCAGCCGCCAGTATACCAATGACTAAGCCGCGTCTTTTGACAAACCAGTTGGAGACTATGGCGGTGAGGGGTGCCCAGCCGGCTAGACTTAAGCCTATGGCGGCAATACCCCCGTAGAAGAGAAAGAATTGCCACTGAGCGGTAGCTAGGCTGCACAGGGCAACACCTACGCCGGCAATCAAACCTCCTAACGGTAAAACTAGCCTTGGCTTGAATCTGTCCACCAGGGTGCCGGCTAGTGGTGACACTAGACCATAGACAAGGAAGGAAATGGAGAACATTAGTGCCGTGCTACCCCGCTCCCAGCCAAATTCCTCCACAATGGTGGGGTAGAAAACGGCGAAGGTATTCCTGATAGCATAGCCAAGGACTACGGTGACAAAAGCTACGCCCAGGACAATCCAGCCGTAAAAGATACTCTGCCCATCTTTAGCTGTTCCACTTGTGGGCATCGGTTATACCTTTAGGTGCTGGCGGCGCTGAAGATTGATCCGAAGCTCATCGAGACGGTCACGCCGGTGGTCACCATACACATCTTTGGCATACTCGTTAAACATCTCAAGAAGGGATTTGGGGTATCCTTAAGATGGTTCGCGTGCGATTGGTCGTCCATTACAATGACCTCAAGCCCATGTCGTTACGAGAGATTGTATCATTAAAGGTCACTAACTACAACTGGCCATTTTACTGTCAGGGCCACTAAATGACGGAATGTTCAATTCAGCGAGGGCGAAATGGAAATATTTGGTAGGTTATGGAGCCCGCAAAGGCAACAACACTTCTTACGCTCTGCTAGGAGACAATATTTGAGGCAAATCACGCCAGTCAAGTTGGTGATCGAATATTCCTGGATAACTACTCTGTATAACTCTCCTGTATAACTCAATTCTGCTCTTAACGCCTAGTTTTTTATAGATGTTCTTGATATGTGTATGTACCGTCTGCCTGCTAATATAAAGCTTTTCTCCAATTTCATCATCAGACAGCCCTCTAGTTAGATAGTAAATAACATCTAGCTCTCTTCTACTTAGATGGGATCTAGTTTGTAAGGTAGTCTCCAGTTTCTTTTCGTCGCTGAGATCAGATAAAGTAACCATAAAGTTAGGCATAGAATTTATTTTATCGGCTTTCCATATCAGTGAGCATTCAATTCGGAATTTCTTGCCACTTTCTGTAAATACTATCCTCTCTTTTGGCAACAGAATAGGCTGCTCTTCTGCTTTAAGTAAAGCAAGGAGGTCAGAACAATCTTTAATAATATAGGATGGTATGGGGAACTCACCTTTTTCAAGATTGAATGTATTATATGGCATTCTACTTAATAACTGCAGGCAGATATCTCTTGCCTCAGTGTTGAAGAAGGAAGGAGTAAATTCATGGTCTAACCAAAGAAGCCCTTCACTATTGGCCTCATCGGCAGATAAGAAATGATTTTCCCGTGTATTAATCTGTGAAATTAAACAAATATTGTGTATAGCGACTCCAAGATGGGATGCCAGCATCTCGGCTTTTAAGACGTCCCTATCTTCATAATCCGGCTGGTTCTTGGAACGCCACAATGTAATCATGCCCTCTAAATTGTTTTGCCAACGTAAGGTCAAGAATAACTCCCAGTATAAATGCTGTGGGCGAATGAAATCATTATATAAAACTGACCTCTCCCAGTCTCTAAAGGAAATAGAGTCTCCAAATTTTAAGATAGTTTTCGATGAAGAAATTGCTCCCTTTAACAGGGGGGAATGCTGATAGAAAGAGTCCTTATATAAGTTGGGGTAATACTTATCTTCATGAAGATTGTGGCTATCTGATTTGAAAGACCGTGACTCGGTTATCTTTATGTGCCTTGGATATCCTTTAATAAGGTGAAAGGTGGCACATTCGACATGGAATACTTGCATTATGGAGGGGAATAACGTATTAATGAAGCTTTCTACGTCTTCACATCGGTTGGCGAGATAAATCAGGTTTAAAACTTCACGGTAGTCTTTGCCGGTCAGCCTAGCCATTTGCCGCAGTTATAGCAGCTTTTATTTTTGTTGTCAAAAATACCCTATCCAGGGTATTGATTTTATGGATGTATATGTATATATTAATATAGAAAAATGGGGTTGTAATTACCTCTTTCAAGATGTTATGCTCTTAATCTAGGAGATCGGCTAGTGACGGAGTGGCAAGTGACCGCAACGACGATTTACTGCGATGCTGTGGATGATGATGTGACGATATTGGTCTACAAAGATTGGAGCACAAAATGCACGGGTTATAAGAAGTATGTTGAGGGTCTTGATAAGGAAAGGGCTAAGATGCTTCAGAAGAAAGCCAAACGACTGGGCCGGAATCTGAAGTGTGAGGGGCCGCAAGATTACAGAGTAACTAGCTACCGGGATAAACTCACTGCTGAAGAAAAAAGCTAATTCCATTTAAGATGAATAACCAAAACCCTTACGGGATTGAGAAGAATAGTGCTGTGGAGGTAAAAACCGCTAAGCAGGTTAAGTTGCGGATTGACCACCTCTCCCTTGGGTTTGGCGGTGTCAGAGCCCTTACTGAGGTGAGCCTAGATATCAGAGATAACGAGATACTGGCTATTATCGGACCTAACGGTGCCGGCAAGACCGCCCTCCTTAACTGCATAAACGGCTTCTACAAACCCCAAAAAGGTGAGATACACTACGACGGGCAAAGAATCACCCGAATGCGCCCGGATAAGCTGGCTAAACTCGGCATTGCCAGAACCTTTCAGAATATCGAGCTATATACCGGGCTAACCACTCAAGATAACATCATGGCTGCCCGACACGTGCTTATGAAACAAAACGCCATTTCTAGTGCCCTATACTTTGGCTGGGCTCACAAAGAGGAGATTGAACACCGACGGACGGTAGAGGATCTTATTGATTTCCTGGAAATACAGTCAGTCAGAAAGAAGCATGTTGCCGTTCTGCCCTATGGGATGCGCAAAAGAGTGGAGCTGGCAAGAGCATTAGCTCTGGAACCGAAGGTTCTACTTCTTGACGAGCCTATGGCCGGGATGAACCTGGAGGAAAAGGAGGATATCGTCCGATTCATAATTGATGTCTTCGAAGGTCAGGGGGCTACCTATCCCGATACCCCTGTCTTGAGAGACGGGGTTAGGTGCGTCGTTCTTGTTGAACATGATATGGGAGTGGTTATGGACATCGCCGACAGGATTATCGTCCTCGATTTCGGGCGTAAAATTGCTGAAGGCACCCCTGCCGAAATTAAAGGCAACCCCGAAGTTATCAAGGCCTACCTAGGAGAGGCAGTATAAGCGTTTAGAGAACAAAATGCTACAAGTAAATAATATTGAAGTCACCTACATGAATGTTATTCAGGTGCTACGAGGCGTATTACTAGAGGTAGCCGACGACAAAATCGTTGCCCTACTTGGGGCTAATGGTGCGGGCAAGACTACTACCTTAAAGGCAATCTCAGGGCTGCTAAAGACAGAGGAGGGAGAGGTAACCGACGGCAGCATTGTTTTTGATGGTAAGAGGATAGATAGGTATGGTCCTGGGGATATTGCTGCCATGGGCATAACCCAAGTTATGGAGGGGCGAAGGGTTCTTGAGCACCTTAGTGTTGAAGAGAACCTGCTGGTATTTGCTCATCATCGTAAAGACCGTGGGCAGGTCAAAAGCGATATAGATATGGTTTTTGATTACTTCCCCGAGATTAAAGAGCGCCGCCGCCAGAGGAGCGGCTATCTGTCCGGCGGTGAACAGCAGATGTTGGTGATAGGGCGGGGGCTCATGGCCCGCCCCAAGCTTATGCTTTTGGATGAGCCTTCACTCGGTCTTGCCCCGTTGCTGGTGCGAGAAATCTATGAAATTATCCAGAGAATCAACGCCGAGCAAAAGATGGCCATACTCTTGGTGGAGCAAAATGCCAGAGCTGCCCTTGGTATTGCGGACTATGGTTATGTTATGGAAAACGGCAGGATAGCTCTGGAGGGGCCAGCTGAGAGGTTAAAAGATAATCAGGATGTTCAGGAATTCTATATGGGGCTATCAGCGGTGGGCTCCAAGAAGAGCTATCGGGAAGTTAAGCATTATCGGCGAAAGAAGAGATGGCTCGCTTAGAAGAACAGGTAGGGGCAATGCCTACTGAGATAGAGCAGGTTTATAGAGAAAAGGGCGATACCTGGCCCAAGATACTCGAATATAACTATGAAAGGTATGGCCCTAACCATACCGCCATGCGTCATAAGCACCGTGGTATCTGGCAACCTTATACCTGGAAGGACTATTATCTCAATGTCAAATACCTGGCACTTGGTTTAATATGCCTCGGCTTTGAACCCGGAGATAAGGTGCTTATTATCGGGGATAATGCCCCCCTGTGGTATTATTCTGAGCTAGCTGCCCAGTCTAACCATGGGGCCTCAGTGGGGCTATATCCAGATTTAAATCCTTCGGAGATAAAGTACATTGCCCAAAATTCCGAGGCTAGATTTGCTTTGGTTCAAGACCAAGAGCAGATCGACAAGTTTCTTGAGATTAAGGACGAGCTTCCGCAGCTTGAGAAGGTTATTTACTGGGGCTATAAGGGGCTAGCCCACTATGATGACCCTATTTTGATGGGATATAAGCAGGTGCTAAAGCTGGGGGAAAAGCATGAGGGGGCACACCCCGGACTCTTTGAGCAGAATATCGAAAGCGGTAGTGCCGACGATGTCTGCGCCATCGTTTACACCTCGGGAACCACCGGGGTTGTTTCCAAGGGAGCCGTCCATACCTATAGGACAATGATGGCTGGTGCTGAATACTACCTGCATCTCGACCCTTGGCAGGAAAATGACAATATTGTTCCCCACCTGCCGCCAGTCTGGATGACTGAGCAACAGTTTGGGATTGGTTGCCACCTCTTGTCGTCTAGCATCCTGAACTTTGCTGAGGAGCCGGAAACGCAGCAACAGGATACGAAGGAGATAGGACCAAGCATAGTACTCTACGGGGCTCGGCTATGGGAGAACCAGGCAGCAAGGGTGCAGGCCCGCATTCGAGAGGCTGGCGCTCTCAAGAGACTCGTCTTCCGCCTGCTGATGCCTATCGGCTACAAAATGGCTGATTTAAAGTCTAGAAAGCAAAAGCCAAGCCTATCTCTGAGAATACTCTACGCCTTTGCTGATATAGCCCTGTTTAGACCCATCAAAAATAGCCTTGGTCTGTCAAATGCCAGAATCTGCTATACCACCGGGACTATGCTCAGCCCTGAGGCCTTCAAGTTCTACCACGCCCTAAATCTTCCCCTCAAAAGCCTGTACGGGTCAACGGAGGGCGGAGTTCTAACTGGCGCCAAGAATGATGATATCCGTTTGGAGACTGTCGGCCCTATTCACAGGGGAGCAGAGGTAAGAATAACCAATAATGGTGAAATTATTTACCGGCAGCCTGGTATTTTTGTCGGTTACTGTAATGACCCGAATAAGACTGCCGAGGTGCTCAAAGACGGGTGGTTTTATAGTGGAGACAGTGGTTTTATTGACGATGATGGACACGTTGTCTTTCTGGATAGGGTAGGGGACCTCACTGAGCTGGCCAGTGGTGATAAACTGGCTCCTCAACTCATTGAGAGCCGGCTGAGGTTCAGTCCTTATATCAAGGACGCCTGGGTTCTAGCTGGCCCAGATAGAGCCTATACCTCGGCAGTCATAATAATCAATTATGAGAGTGTCGGTAGGTGGGCGGGGGAGAGAAGGGTGGCTTATACTACTTTCACCGAGCTTTCCCAGAAGCCGGAGGTTTACCAACTAGTAAAGCAGGATATAGATAGGATAAACAAAGCTTTACCGCCGGGCATCAGGGTGAAGAAATATGTCAATCTGCACAAGGAATTTGACCCTGATGAGGGTGAGCTAACCAGAAACAGGAGGCTGAAGAGAGTCTTTTTAGAAGAGCGCTACCGCGAGCTTATCAAGGCTATCTATAGTAATAAGACTGAGGTGCCCGTAGAAGCTCGGGGCGGATATCGCGATGGGCGGATGGCAACAATAAAGACTACTCTTAGCATCCAGTCTGTTGAAGGAGGTGCCCAATGACCCTCTTTCTACAATTAGCGGTAACCGGTTTTAGCGTGGGCATAGTCTATGCCCTGATCGCCATAGGCTTTGTCATCATCCTCAAATGCTCCCAGGCGTTTAACATTGCCCAGGGACACATTGTAATGATTGGGGGCTACATTGGCTTCACCTTCTTGGTAATGGTCGGCCTGCCGCTATGGGCCGCCCTGCTGGCGGCAATAGCAACGGCTGTCATAATGGGCTTATTGATAGAACGCCTTACCCTGCGCCCCCTGGTGGGTCAACCAGTACTAGCAGTAGTCATGATGACCATAGCCCTGGGCTTTTGTATATTGGAGGGGCTGGCAATCCTAATCTGGGGTGGCGAATTTAAGGTCTACTCCGGAGCGCTGCCGGCGGTATCCCTGCAACTTGGTGAGGTATATGTACCCGCAGCGACGGTATTCGCAGTAATATTGGCTATCATTGTGGTAACTGCACTCATGCTCTTCTTCCGCTACGCCAAAATTGGACTGGCCATGAGAGCCACTGCTGAGGATGAGCAGGTGGTTCAGTGTGCCGGTATCAGGGTGACTACAGTTTATGCCATCTCCTGGATAATTGCCTGTGTTACTGGTGTCGTCGCTGGCGTTATTTTAGGCGGCGAAAGTGGTGTTTCACCGTACCTGGCTAATATGGGACTAAAAGCATTCGCAGTGGTGCTGTTGGGAGGGGTGAACTCAATTGGCGGGGCTATCGTAGCCGGAATAATCGTGGGATTGGCGGAATCCTTCGCTGCTGGCTACCTTGACCCGCTAACTACCCGCGGTGGGCTGGCTACTATCTTCCCGTTTATCATTATCATAATTGTGCTAGTCATTAGACCCTACGGCCTATTTGGCATGAAAAGGATAGAGAGGATTTAAAAACATTACTGGGTTATTTATTAAGACATACCATTTACAACGGGAGTTAAGTTAAAGAGCATGAGTTTAGCCAGTGGAACCTTTAACCAAAGCTATGCTCAGGATATGGCTATCCTCCGCACTAAGCCGCAGTGGGTAATTTTGTTGGCTTTCCTTGCCTTTCTGTTCACCTGCCCACTATTTATCGGTGAGAGATGGCTGACCATAATGACCATAATCGGTATCAGCGTTGTTAGTGTTCATGGCCTTAATATTCTAACCGGCTACTGTGGTCAAATCTCCATGGGACATTCTGCCTTTATGGCAGTAGGTGGCTATACCTCGGCTATTTTATGCGCCAAGCTTGGCTTCCCATTCTGGGCAGCCATGCCCTGTGCTGCCCTGTTTGCGGGATTGGTGGGTTTAATCTTTGGCTTACCATCACTAAGGGTCAAGGGCTTCTACCTGATTATGGCAACAATAGCCGCCTACTTTATTATTTCCTGGCTCGTCCACTTCCAGCTAACCGATCTCACCGGTGGTGTTTTTGGCCTGGCTGCGCCTAAACCTGAGATATTTGGCATGGTGCTGCAGTCCAGAGCTAGCTACTTCTACCTGGTGATGATAATTGCCTGTCTGGCTACAGTCGCGGCTATAAACATAGTCAGGAGCAGAGTCGGCAGAGCCTTCATTGCTATCAGAGATAATGAGCTAGCGGCTGAGGTCATGGGGATTAACATATGGGCTTATAAGCTATTGGCATTCTTCATCGGCTGTGTTTTTGCTGGTGTCGCTGGCTCACTCCTGGCTCACTACTATGCCTGGGCTAGTATTGAGGCGTTTCCCTTCCTGGATTCGGTTTGGTATCTGGGCATGCTGATTGTCGGTGGTATGGGCAACATCAGCGGGGCTATCTTGGGCGCTGTGTCTCTCAGACTACTGGATTATCTGGTCACCATTCTTGCTCCAATGTTAGCCGCGGCTTTTCCGGCTATTGCCGCCCAGGCAGCCGCTTCACTCAGCCTCATCATGCGCGGACTAGTAATTATCATCTTCCTTATCTTCGAGCCCAGGGGGCTGGCTCACGGCTGGGGGCGTATCAAGGCATATTTCCGGCTATGGCCTTTCTCACACTAGGAACACAAACATTAAGCATAAGAAATATGGTGACATATACTTACTTAACAAGATTTTAACATAAGTAGTATATTATAAAGACATAAAGATACATGGGATAATAAACAGTGGAAGGAGGTGATTAAATTCAAAAAGACACATAATTTATGTATGGGCTAGACTAAATCATAAACTGGAAAGGAGGAGAAAACAATGAAGAATAGAGTACTTTTAATCTCGCTAGCAGTGGTGCTGGCTCTCAGCGTCGGTCTCATCGGCTGTGACGGCGGCGATGGCAATGGCGATGGCAATGGTGATGGCAATGGCGCGCCAGAAGAAGCAACGGTATTAATCGGTGGCACTTTCCCTCTGACCGGCCCCTACCCCGAGGATGGTGCCGCAGTTTCGGAGGCCTTTCAGAATTATGCCGAGTGGGTAAACGACAACCATAAGGTGTCACCATGGGGTCCCTCATTCCCCGAGTATATAACCCTGGACGTGACGTCCTTGGATGATGGGGCCAACCCAGCGACGGCGCAGACTAACTATGCGACGCTGAAGGCGCAAGGATACAAGGTGTTCAGGATATCAGGTTCGGGAATAGCGACGGCAATGATGGATACGCTGCTTGCTGACGAGGTCGCTGCCACCACTATGGCTTCTGGGCCCTATCTCGTGACGCCGCGCGTAGGAAGCATCTTCAGCAATTACCCTATTTATACCGACCAGGCCGCCGCCATCGCTGATTGGTTCATGGATAACTGGGAAGGGGACACGGCGCCAAGGGTTGCCTATCTTACCAATGATAGCTTCGGCCAGACACTTAAGATAGATGCGATGGACGACTATCTCACGGGTATTGGGTATGAGGTGGTTACGGGCTGCCCGGCGGTACCTACGGTGCCCGGATTGGCATCAGATACAGCTCCCATGCTTTTGTGGTGTCAGAATAACGATATTAACCTTACACTTGGTGCCATGCTTGTTGTCGGAGCAGTGAAGACGATGACGCAGGCGGAAACTCTTGGTATTGGATGGAACCTAGACTACGAGATGACCGTTGGCTTATGCTCACCGGCTCACCTCTTTGTATTTCTGCGGGATACGGGTGCTCCGGGTACAGTGGTGGGGAACGGCCTTGTCGTCGCTGGTAGCTATCCCCCCTGGAGTGACACCGGCGATGGGGTAGAGTTCTGTAAGACCCTGCTCAACACCTATGGAGGGGGCTTCGAGGATACAGAACCAGAACACATCATGTATCAGCACGGCGTTGTTGAGGCCATGATTCAGGTCGAAGCAATTAGGCTTGCACTCATAAATACTGGTAAGTCTGCTGACGAACTAACGTCGGCTGATATCCTCAATGATGGCTTCCTCAAGATTAGTGGCCTTGACACGAGGGGCATAATCCCTACAGACATATCCTATGGTCTGGGTGATGTTGAAGGTGCTGAGGAGGTACGTCTTGACCGGAACGAGGGCGGTGTGGACGTGCATCTGGGCAGTTGGCCCCTTCGTCACGTCTACTAATAACCCTATCTGGGGGGCTCTTAATGGGCCTCCCAGAAACTCTCAATGCTCCAGCAAAAAAATGAAACCCAGGGACCCCCGCCACTTCCGACCCACTTCGAATTGGGGGAGGAATACCTATTTATGGGTAAAATAGGGATATTTTTAAATAAGTCAAACCCGGGCAATGATGCTCACCATAAAAACTCTTATTTATGATTACACATTACGGTACGCTTGAAACTAAAAGGGAGGTTAAGATGAGTTCAATCCAACAGGACTTATCCATATTTAAAAAATTTAATTTTGACAGGCCGCCCGTAGGCGTTAAGTTCTTACCCAATAAACCGGACGGAATCAAGAAGCTAGATAAGATTTTGGATTTCTGCGAGATGCTTCCCGAAGCCCAAGAAGGAAATGCTTTCTACGTTACCAAAGACAATTTCACCTGCGTCGGACCGCTGATACTAGGCATGATAGAGCATGAGCCAATTTTTGAGAGTGGGCAGGTAGGACCCAAATTGGAAGTCCTCAAGGACGTGCGTGCCAACCAAAGAATCTATCATGTGATCCCCAAACTACAGAAAGGTGCCGCTAACTATGTCGCCTTCGCTCCCCTGGAAAAACTATCATTCGAGCCTGACGTATTAATTGTTACCGCTAATGTGAGTCAAGCCGAAATCCTACTGAGAGCCTTAAGCTATAGCAGCGGGAGTATGTGGTCGGCGAGGGGAACACCGGTCATAGGCTGCGCCTGGCTGTTCCTCTATCCCTACCTAAGCGGCGAATTGAATTTTACCATCACCGGTTTTGGTCATGGTATGATAGCCAGGAAGCTGTTTCCCGAGGGCCTGATACTTATGTCCATCCCTTATGACTTGCTCCCCGGTATGATAAATAATTTGCGGGAAATGAACTGGGTTCCTCTCTCCTACACTTTAGGCAGAGAGGGACATAAGAAGAGGATTAAGAGAATAGTTGACGAACTGCAGCAAGAATCTCAAGCCAAGTAAGACAAGGACATAAGGCAAGTGATTTTACAGCTTTGTTATGGTATAGACCCTTAATAACCTTAGTTCCCCCGGCAGAGCCCGCTTTCCACTTATCGTCCTCTCGGTAATTTTAGACTGCTACTGACAATTATGTTCTTTAAGATTTCCGAAGTCTCGGCGGCCATTCATGCGCGCTATGCCGCCCTTGATGGCTCCGCCTTTGACCTGACGCAAGATTTTACCAAAGCTGAAAGTATCGGCGCCCCCAAGGGACTCATTGACAACCTCTGCGAAGTGGGGAAGGGGGGACTCGAACCCCCACGCCTTTCAGCACATGATCCTAAGTCATGCTCGTCTGCCAATTCCGACACTTCCCCTATAGGAAAACACCTAGTACAATAGCACTTTATGAGGCTTGCCTCAAACCATACCTAGATGCAACCTCATACCTCTAAAAGGATTTTTGTCTGTAACTCACATTAGGAGAAGATTAAGCACCTTAGATAGTAGGCAACTAGGTGGTTTGGGAAGACTTGAGCATGGTATTAAGATATACCCGCAGCATCACCTTTGATGATTGTTCGGAGCACTACGGAGAAGCGTTAGTATGCAGGTCAAGTATCAGAAGAGAGTATTGAACTAAGTTATTTCTTTTCCTTCTGTTTTGACCATATACTCACACCCCAAACGATACCAATACCACCAAGCAAGAGACCAAGACCAGCCATAATTATGCCAACTTCAACCATTCCTATATTTTCACCTCCGAAATGATAGTTCATTCCATTATACAATAGCTATACAGAAAAAACTATGATTCCTGCTCAGGTGTGTTAACTCCATAGCTATGAGACATAGGGGTGGAGCTGAATGGATTCCAGGGACACCATACCAATTAGGCCTACCACAAATTGGGTATTATGTCCCCAGAATAATCCCCTAACTATTCTGCATAAAGAACTCCGTATCCCGATAATTCAGACTTATGTCCTAGCTTTCCTGGTCTTTCGACTGTTTTTCTGCCAGTATAGCCTCCACTTGTTGCTCTATTGAGGATGCTTTAGGCTTGAGGGCTTTTGAAGTCTTAGCACGTTGTTGCCTCGCCGGTAGCAATATCTTGATATTGTTCATTTCAGAGAGTGCAGACTCGTTCAATAAGTGGCGGAACTGACCGACAATATCTTCAGGGGATATATTTACGCCGGTAGACTTCTTTAACCTACGCTGGTATAGCTTTATTGACTCTTCCGATAAGATTGCCTTAAGCATATTACTGGGGGTTAATACGTTACGCTTTTCCCATAATGTGTCCAAACCTTTGTTTCTAACATTCTTATAGCTGATTATCTGGAACTTCTTAGCTAAGACAAGGGGGTCATCAGTAAGTAAATTCCAGGACTCTATCAATTTAGTCTGGGGAGGTTGCCCGAATGTAATATGGTAAAGCTTCCAGTCTTTACTATTGGTTAGTAATACCCATTCACAGCCGTAATTAATGGCATAGGATGCAGCTTGCCCGATATGCTTCTGAGTAATGTTAATGTTTACCCTCTTGCATTCAACAAACATTTCAGGCTTTGATTCCTCTTCATGGCCGAGTTGAATTGCAATGTCACAATGTGTGGTATCCCCAGCTCCCTTAATTGCATATTCCTCAGTCAAATGTTTGAAACGGTCGTACCCCATAAGCACTTCAAAGATATGGTCTATACGCCTACGTGTTTCAGCTTCACTAGCATCAACCTTGGCAATGGCTTCTATCATGCTGCGAGCTTCTAAGATTGCCTTTTTAATGTCTTTATCCAAGCCGTGTTTACGCATTAGTCTCCTCCTTTCACTACAGGTTGTCCCCAAAGTAAAGCTTGTTCCAGCCGGGTTATGTCATATAACATATACCATAATCCAACTAGTGGGTGCTGTCAACCTCCTTATAATAAATTCTGCAAAAACCCTGTCAATCTTCCCCATTTTGGCATACATTTGTCTATGCTTTTCCTATCATCTTCTACAACTCCTCCGGGAATTCCAGGGACACCATACCAATTAGGCCGACCACAAATTGGGTATTATGCCCCCAGAATAGGATAGATGCTAATGAGACTTCATGCAGAACCATACAGGGCTAGAGGAATAACAACCGCAAGGATGATTGCAAATGGTACAACTATTGCTATCGCTATTGCTATCGCAAATACTACTATGCCAGCAATATTCCAGCTCCTTTGAGTACTCTTGAAGTGCTCGATGCTGTCCCATTTCTTATTCCGCCATGCCCACTCATTTCCCTTTACGCCAAGAACAAAGGCCCATGCAATACCAAAATAGGGAATAAAACAAAGTAGCGCTATCCAAACACTATTACAGATTCCCCATATCCAGTTTAAGCTGAATGCTCCCCAGCTCCACCGCTTAACTTCCTCTGGGACTATGGCTAATTTACCTTGTCCTGATGTATTCTCTGCCGTTACCCCAACCTTAAGCCTCTGTCCACACTGAGGGCAAAACACGAAGCCCTCACTTACTTCTTTTCCACAGTTTGGACAAAATGGCATAGCTTCACCCCCCTTCCCTTTAATACATCATATAAGAATTAAGAACAAAGGTCAATACCGCAAATTCCTGAATTCCAATGACATCATACTAATCAAGCCTACTACCCTACTACGAATCAGGTATTATGTCTCCAGAATACCCATGTTCTTCCTCTGCACATTGGGAATAATAGTCAATATTCCCGTGAAAAATATTCTCAAGGAGCATATTTTTTTGTTATAATTAAATTGTTCAAAAAAGACGAGTTCCTATTCGCTGTAAATGCCTTTAATGAAGCTTTGCCTTGATGGTTGGCATAAATAACAAATTCTTAGGAATGAGTGACTGAGGAGGAATAAGAGTGGAAACTAAATGGAAGATAATCTTAATCTTGGCTTTACTTGCCTGTGCAGCAATTGCTATCGTTGCATATGTATCCGGTGGCAGAGATGGTGGCTCGAATAGTAACTATGAAGTAGTCAGCCCGCCGAATACATTCAGTGGCCCCTCCACTGAATATGTAGAGCAAACTCTGACCTATACAATTGAGGGAGCAAGTTCTAGCAAAGGCTATAGTATCAAGTATTACATTGACTGGGGTGATGGCAATTCTAGTGAGAGCAACTTCGTAGATTCAGAGTCTGTAACCACATCCCATATCTGGCATAGCCCTGGCACTTACTATGTCAGAACAAAGGCCATAAGCACTAGTGGCGTGTCCTCTAGTTGGTCTGCTGATAAGGAAGTTACTATATCTGAACCTATGGCACCACCATTCCTCATTGCTAATGCGCCAACTGGTCCATCAAGTGGGGAAGTAAACCAGACTCTGTCATATTCAACGAGTGCCAGTTCGAATATAGCAGGAAGCCCAGAATACCGATTTGATTGGGGCGATGGGAGTTATTCTAGTTGGTCATTTTCAGCCAGTGCTTCGCATTCATCGTCGAGTGCTGACACGTATACGATCAAAGCACAGGCAAGGCTCCCGAGCATTGTCTCTGAGTGGTCTGCTGGCAAAGTCGTAGTGATAGAGCAGCAAGCTTTGTCAAGACAACCCTACGGGCAACCTGAGCAAATGAAACGATACATAACCCCCAATGACCCAGCTGTGAAAGCTGCTGTCAATGAAATACTTGGGCAACAGCTAAAGGTATTCACTGACTTTGAAACTTTGCGGGGCTGGGTTGCTTCGCATGTTTCTTATAGGTCTGACGTGGATGTGCACGGTGTTAGTGAATACTGGCAGCTTCCATCTGAGACTCTGGAACTTCGTACTGGCGATTGTGAAGATTTCGCTACCCTTTTGTGCTCTTTACTCCGAGCCAATGGAGTCCCAACCGACCAAGTTTATGTGGCTGCCGGTATTTCTGAAGACAAGACCGGCCACGCATACATAATAGAAAAGTGGTATCAAGGTATATGGAGGGTGACAGAGTCACAAGCAGGAGCCTGGCTTGGTTGGTTCTTAAGCGATTGGTTTACAGAAGTTTCTTATGAGACGTTATATTGCTTCAATGACCAGCATTGCCTCGAAGGGCCGCCTACCTTGCCGTCGGGAGTTTATGAGTTTCAACTTAGCTTCATTGACGGTACATCGGCAATATTTGAACGCTACATGAGTAGTGGTCAGGTGATTACAGCTTCAGTTGAATGGCTGCCAAGGCATGGCCAATTACCTGACTTTTCTATATTTGGATGGGGATTTAAGATCTATAATGCCTCTGGTAATGTTGTGTTTAGTAAGTTTGGTGGAGATTTGAAGCGGAATTTTAGCTATGCAGTAGAAACATCAGGTAAATACAAAGTCGAAGTCTGGATCGGAGGTTTTCTGCCCTCAAGTGCTAGGCTAACTATGAACCCGCCAGATTGGAGTGGGCAATAGCCAATCAAACTCAAGCACGAACTATGAACTTTGTCGGTCAGAGGTTATTCATCATAGGACGGTGAATTGCTAGAAGATTGAGGAGAGAGGCAGATGAAATTAGGTATCTGTATGCTTGAAGTAGAAGTAACCCGGTGGAGCTAACGACAAGTGTATATACCTATAAGAAAACACTTAGAGGATGTGAAAGGGTCAATCATTCTATATTGACTTATTGGACTAAGCAATGAATAATAATAGAATTCCTGAATATGGATTAATGATTAATGAGAAAGGAGGCTGGAGAAATAGATGAAACTCGGTATTTTTATGCTAGTAATTGGCTTGCTCATTGCTGGTTTTGGTGTTTTCTTGTGGGATCCTGGTAGTTCTGCGCGATATTTATTGGAGCCATATAATGAATTGCAGGACGTAGCTCTCTATATGGCAATAGGTAAAGTTTTGACTGTAATCGGTGGTGGTCTAAGCATTGGTGGAATAGTCAGAATGATAGTGAAGAGGTAAGTTGATCTGCCCTCAAATTGACGACTTGCGATTCCCAGAACACACTGCCAATCAGGCCTAGTGCAAATTTAGGTATCACGTCCCCAGAGTAGTCAAAAAAATCTGCATGCGTTCGAAAAGTGCATCTCTCTCAGCAATGATACTGTCCACCGTCATATTCAGTCATATGAGCGCCTCGGTTTATTCTTGTTATTGTTTGAAAAGTAGCACGGCCATCGTGTTTCCTGAGTACGGGCTTTTACCCCAACTGTCGTCCCAGATACTGTCGTTGGGTGCCTCCCGCCAAGAGTGATGCCCTCCTTCGTCAATAAACATAACGTACCCTACTTTGGAATGACCGCTCTTTATCAAATTGACTATTCTATCAATATCCTGAACTACGCCGTGGTTCCTATCCGAATCCCAGAACGCCTTCGAGGGAGATAACTTTCCAGCGCTGATATCTGTTCTGGCATGGTCAGGTTCGTATTTTAGTTCTACTGCGACCTGTATGGAACCCGTGCCTCGTTCGAGAATCGCTAGGTCAACCTGCTTCTTGTTCGGCATTTTGTGGTTGTCAAAGGCTTTGAGCGGAAGATGCTGTTTTTCGATTTCCTCCAATAAATGGAGTTGTAGCGTCCACACGATGTCACGCTCTGTGAAGAAGCGAAAATATCTGTAGTTCGTCTTGAGCCACATGACCGCTTCTTCAAATAGCTTGGCAGAGGCTTCAGTTTCCGCACACATCTTTAGTTCACATTGTAACCAAAGTTTTTCTATAACAGCAAGTTATGTTCCGACGACTCATGACCATTCAGACTTGCCAAAGTTGATTCCAAATTCCAGGGATACCATACCAATTAGGGCTGCTACAAATCAGCTATTATGTCCCCAAAATAATAGCAAGCGGAAATAAATTTGGGAAGGTGGCATAATTATAATAAGCTAATCAAGATGAAAGCATTGGTGCAGCGGGTTTCCAGAGCCTCAGTGAGCGTGAATGACGATATAGTAGGCGAGATTGGCCGGGGGCTGGTGGTTTTTCTCGGCGTTGCTCAAGGTGATTCGAAGGAGGACGCCAGTTATCTGGCGAACAAAGTAGTTAACCTGCGTATTTTTGCCGACGAGGCAAGCAAGTTTGCTCTCTCCGCGCTGGAAACACGGGGGGATATTTTAGTAGTGAGCCAGTTTACTCTTCTGGCTGATTCGCGCAAAGGGAGGCGACCCAGCTTCACCGAGGCAGCCCCGCCGGACCTGGCTAAGGAATTATATGAGTATTTTGTGGAGCAAGTCCGCTCCACAGGGCTCAAGGTAGAAACAGGGCTTTTTCAGGAGCATATGCTGGTGGAAATCTATAATGATGGGCCAGTCACCATATCGCTGGAAAGTAAGATGAGAAAATAATCGCATTAGCAACTTGTTGCAATAATTTTATTTTCTTGTTATAATGCCCTCCGGCAATGAGCTGCCACGAAACTCTTCAAGAAAAGGGGCATCGCTTAACTCCCCAGCGCATGCTGGTCATCGAGGCACTTCATAATGCCGATGGGCACATCAGCGCTGAAGAAATCTATGAGCATTTACATAGTCGTTATCCCTATTCCAATATATCTACTGTCTATCGCACTCTGGAGCTACTGAAGAAATTAAATTTAGTTACGGAAACTAACTTTGGCGAAGGATATGTCCGCTATCATGTTGCTGAGAAGGGGCATCACCATCATCTCGTTTGCCGTAGCTGCGGCAAGATAATAGACCTGGAGGAACTTGTGCTACATCCGTTAAAAGATACCCTGCTTCAGGAATACGGCTTTGATGCTGATTTAAGGCACCTGGCCATTTCAGGAGAGTGCAGCGGGTGCCGTAGAAAAAAAGGAAACAAAGCCTGACCAACCATTGTGAATAAAAGCATTGCTATGGATGACGTTCAAGAAAAACTGCACATTCTGCTTGACTATTGGATTGAACATAACAGCGAGCATGAGAAAGAGTTCCGTGATTGGGCTGATAAAGTTGTCTTGTTATCCACTGAGGTAGCACAACGGTTACGAGAAGCAGCCACTAAGATGGCTGTGGTTAGCAACGAACTAATGAAAGCAAAACAGGCTCTGCCAAAGAGCAAGGAGAGGTACTAAGATGTGTATGGCTAAACTTTATGAGGCTAAAGAAGGTGACAGGCCAATTCTGGAGGACATCGCACGCCTGACAATTGCTGACCGGCAAGTAGAAGTAGAGACCCTCTTTGGAGAAAAGAGGGTTTTCCAGGGCAAGGTGCGGCAGATAGACTTCTTGAAGTCTCAGATACAACTGGAAAAGGATTAATTTTTTTGCCCGATAATTGCAATTAATTGCAATAAGATGGAGCGTTAAGATGACAGGAAAGGGTGGTAAAGATTTGCCCAGAATGAAGATAAGGCCTGTGGGGATAGTGAAAAGCCAGATAAAAGAGCCTAGCTTGGTTGTTAAGTGGCGTGACTTAGAGTGGAAGGGAGTATTAGAGGATGCGAGGAAAGAGCAAAGCGTGATATCGGAGATTTTGATATCTGATGACTTCACCGGTATTCTCGATGGGATAGAGGATTTCTCTCACATTCTTGTCCTCTACTGGGCTCATTTGGCTTCAGAAGAAGACCGTTCTCTTATCAAAGCTCATCCTATGGGCAGAAAGGACCTGCCAGAGGTAGGCATTTTTGCTACTTGTAGCCCTGTCCGACCTAACCCCATCTGTGTGTCGGCAGTTCCCTTGCTTGAGCGAAACGGGAATCTTCTGAAGGTAAAATGCTTGGATGCTATTGATGGCAGTCCTGTGATTGATATCAAGCCCTATGCTCCTAGCTACTATACCATAAGGGAAGTGAAAGTAAGCAAATGGATGGAGCAAATAGAGAGGGAATTTGTCCAGGCTTCAGAAAACAAGCACTAAACTATTGAGTGATTAAGGAGGTTCTATGAATAAAAAGCTTGTACCAGTCATTCTAGCAGTACTTCTTTTGGCAAGTATATTTACGCTCTTATCCTGTACCCAACAATCAACTGACATCATGGCCGGGAGCTCGCTTATCACCAACATTATTCAGGATGTAGCTGACGGCAAAGTGGAAACGCGCACCCTTATACCGCCAGGCGTGTGTCCAGGACACTACGATGTAAAGCCAAGCGATATTGTGGCACTGGCCAATAGCAAAGCCCTTTTTATCCACGATTACCAGGAGAATTTCGAAAATATCACTGGACTGATTGAAGCTGCAGAAAACCCCGACCTTATTATCACGGTTCTTAATGTTACAGGCAACTGGATGACTCCCCCGGTTCAGGCTAATGCAGTAGACAAAATTGCTCAAGCCCTGGGCGAGATAGACCCGGAGAATGCCGCATATTATGAGGAGAAAGCTACAGAAAGAGTGCAAGCTATCTTAGCTAAGGGCGAAGAAGTAGAGGATAGATTGCTGGAAGCCGAGTTAGAGGAGGTAAAGGTAATCTGCGCCGACATGCAAGCGGGATTCGTAGGGTGGGCCGGGTTTAATATCGTGGCTACCTATGGCAGACCTGAAGAGCTAAGCGTGGCCGATGTGGAGCAATTGATAATCGACGCTATAGAAGCTGGGGTAGCTTTGATCATCGATAACCTCCAGAGCGGTTCCGCGACGCTAGGCGCTTCTATCGAACAGGATGTTGAAGCCATTCCGGTAACTATATCTAACTTCCCCGGCGGCTTCGAGAACACCGAAACCTGGGAGAAGACAATAGATAAGAACGTTGATTTACTGCTGGAAGCTTTGAATGAATGGGAGGAACAATATGGATAACACAGTCATCAGTATTCAAGACGCTGTGGTTTCCTACCGGGAAGATGTAGCTTTACAGGGCGTGTCTCTGGAGGTAAAGAGTGGAGAATTCATCGGCATTATCGGACCTAACGGCGCCGGCAAAACTACCTTGCTCACAGTAATTAATGGCCTGGGCAAACTGGTTCATGGACAAGCCTGGGTATTAGGGTCGCGGCTAAATGGGAGAAATAGCATTAATTTAAGGAAGCGCATAGGTTATGTGGCTCAGGTAGAAAATATCGACCCCAGATTGCCCATCAATGTTAGAGAGACGGTAATGGTAGGATGCTATGGTCGCCTGGGACTATTCCGTCGGCCAACACGAGCTCAATGGCAAACAGTAGATGAGGTATTGGAAATGGTAGGCATGGCTCATTTATCCCGACGTCCAATAGGACATCTATCCGGGGGCGAATACCAAAGGGCAGCCATTGCCCGGGCTTTAGTTCAGCAGCCTGAGATATTTCTTCTCGATGAGCCGACAGCTTCAATAGATAAAAAAGCTCAACGCGAAATCTTAAGCCTGATACAGCTCATTCACAAGGAGTATCATACGACCACTCTATTTGTCACCCATGACCTTAGAACGCTGCCCTCTATTTGCCAGCGACTGATTCTAATGAAGGATGGCAAGATATGGCAGCAAGGTAGCCCGGAGTCAATGCTCAGGGAAGAGGTGCTGAGTCAGCTTTACGGAGCTCCGGTGCCAGTACCGGCTGAGATTACGTCACTTCAGACGTAAGGACAGGTGATGGAATGGACTTGTCTATTTTTCAATACCATTTCATGCAAAACGCCATTCTGGCCGGGTTACTCGGCGGCATAACCTGTTCTGTCGTGGGCGTCTTCGTCGTTACCATGCATCTCTCCTTTATCGGGGTATGCATTGCCCATGCTGCTTTTGCCGGGGCGCTTCTCGGCCTCTGGCTGGGATTCAACCCCTTGATTGGTGCCTTGCTCTTCAGCCTGGCCTCAGCAGCCATTATCGGGCCCGTGGCTGACCGCGGGGAATTAAATCCCGATACTTCCATAGGCATTGTTTTCTCCCTGATGCTGGGACTTGCTTTCCTTTTCATGGGCCTGATGCAAGGGGCCAGAACCGAAGCCTTAAATTTATTCTGGGGGAGTATATTGACCGTTACGCAACAGGACCTCATCTTTTTAGCCGCTATAACAGGCGTAATAGTTGGGCTGGTGGTCGTTTTCTATAAGGAAATTCAAGCAGTGATTTGCCATCGGGAGGTAGCTCTAGCCGTGGGCATACCGGCGACAATTGTTTTCTACGGCTTGTTGTTTTCCACCGGGGTGACTATAACTGCCTCGTTGCAAAGTATTGGCGGTTTGCTTATCTATTGCCTTATTCTCAATCCCGCAGCCGCTGCCTATCAACTTACTTATAGCTTAAAGCGGATGCTCCTTATCGCTGTTGCTTTTGGTGTTATTTCATGCTGGGCTGGGCTCGCAGCCTCATATTTGCTTGCCATTCCCTCAGGTGCTGCCATAGTGATAACTTCTGCTATTATCTTCGGCCTGGCAACGGCATTCTCTCCTAAGAGAAAAGTGAAGAGATGGCAGCAAGTTCCGTTAGCAGGTTAGCTATGCAACTCCAAGAATATTTCGATCAACTAGCCCCAACCTGGGATAAAGAGCTTACCGGAGAGAGGTTGAAGTGTCTTAGCAATATCGTCAAGGAATTAGGCATTGAACCTGGATATTGTGTGCTCGATGTTGGCAGCGGTACAGGCGTCCTTTTACCCTTTCTAATCGCAGAGCTGGGTGATGAGGGAAAAATTGTCGCCCTGGATTTTTCAGCGGAGATGCTAGGTCAAGCGAAAGTCAAAAACTTCCAGCCTATAGTTGGTTTTGCTCAAGCTGATGTTCTCGCCATTCCCCTGGCTGATAATTCTGTGGATCTGGCCATGTGTAACAGTGTCTTTCCTCATTTTGACGATAAAGCCAGGGCATTGAAGGAAATAGCCAGGGTGCTCAGGAATAATGGCCGGCTGGTCATCTGCCATACCATGAGCCGGGCTATGATTAACCAACTTCATCAATCCATCGGTGGTGTGGTCGCCAATGCTCTTCTGCCACCCGAATTTCAGCTAAAAGAGCTGACAAAGCAAGCTGGTTTGAAGGTAACTCACTTCGAGGATGGCCCGGAACGGTATCTGGTTATTGCTGAGAAGAGCGCCCGCTAATGTTTAAATAATAATCGTCTATGATTCCTTGATCATTGAGCTTCAAGCTCAAGACTAATATCTAGAGCCCTGGCGGAGTGGGTAAGGGCGCCAATGGAAATAAAATCAACGCCGTTTTCAGCTACAGCCCGAACGTTATCCAGCGTAATTCCACCCGAGGCTTCAATTAAAGCACGGCCGTTAATAGATTTTACCGCCTTACGCATATCCTCGAGATTCATATTGTCAAGCATAACGATATCCGCCCCAGCCTCAACAGCTTCTAAAGCTTCGGGCACAGTCCCGATCTCCACTTCGACTTTCAGACGCTGTGGAGCATTTTGCCTTGCTTTGGCTATAATCTCCTTGATATTCAATCCCTGGCTGCGGAGCGCCACCAGATGATTATCCTTAATGAGTATGCCATCGCCTAAATTCATACGGTGATTTCCACCACCACCTACCCTGACGGCATACTTTTCCAGCGACCTCAAGCCCGGGGTGGTTTTTCTGGTATCCATAATACGCACCGGCAATCCTTCAACTCTTGCCACGTAACGATTGGTCTCCGAGGCAATGCCACCCAAGCGCTGGAGAAAATTTAGGGCTACCCTCTCCGCTTTGAGAATGCTGGCAATGCTGCCCGACACTTTGGCCACTTTACTGCCCGGCTTAACTCTAGCCCCGTCTTCTAGAAGAATCTCCACCTTTAACTCTGGATCAACCCGATGGAAAACCTGATTGGCCGCTTCTGTGCCAGCCAGGATGCCTTCCTTCTTAGCCACAATAGAGCCAGTCCCTTGCTGGTCGCCGGGTATTAAAGCCTCAGTAGTAACATCACCCTTACCAAGGTCCTCAGCTAAGGCGCGGTCGATAATTTCTTCAATCTGGAGTTTACTTGATGACATTTTTCCTAAAAACGATATGCCGCTGCCATTCTGGCGAAGTCTGTGGGAAATCTGTGCGAAAGTGAGCGCCACGACTTTCTTTGCGGAGTAAAGCGGCCTCAGTCACGAGCCTGGCACATAATACCAAATTATTTAGTTCATAGGAGGGGCGGTCACTGGGTTGAGACAGGAGGCTTTCCCAGGTGGCCAAAATGCTTGCCGCCTCTTCGAGGCTTTTGCCAGAACGGATGATTCCTACTTTGTCCCACATGAGGGACTGCAGGTTGGGCAGATTAAGCGGTGGGGCATTGGATGACGGCTCACGATTGGGGAGAGAGTGGTGACGGCTGGCGGCTGTCGGCTGACCGCTTTCAGAAGAGGTGGCTATTTCAGTCCTTTGCATTACCCTCTTGCTAAAAACAACTGATTCAAGCAGGGAATTTGATGCCAGCCTGTTAGCACCATGCACTCCAGTGCAGGCGGTCTCGCCAGCAGCAAATAGCCCTGGGATATTTGTCTCTCCCCAATTATTGACCTTCACCCCTCCCATAAGGTAGTGAGCGGCGGGGGCAACGGGGATAAGCCCTTTGGTGATATCCAGGCCGTGGTCCCGACAAAAGCGATATATGTGGGGAAAGCGGGTGGTAATCAACCGAGGTGACAAGTGGGTAACGTCCAGAAAAACTCTAGCGCTGTGGGTTTTCTCCATCTCGTAGACGATGCTGCGGGCCACTATATCCCTCGGCGCCAGCTCGGCCTCGGCAACATAATCTGGCATGAAGCGATGGCCTTCCACATTTCTGAGTATGCCACCCTCCCCCCTGACCGCTTCGGAGATGAGGAAGGGGGCTACTCCTGGCAGGCGAAGAACAGTGGGATGAAACTGGAAAAATTCTATATCGCTTATTTCGGCACCGGCTTCAAAAGCCAAAGCTATCCCGTCGCCAGTAACCACATCGGAGTTAGTGGTATATTTGAACAACTTCCCGGCACCACCAGTAGCTAAGATGAGAAATTGGCAGCCATACTCTTCCACAGAGCCAGTTCGGCAATCGAGAGACCTTACGCCAGTTACCTTTCCATTCTGGACTAAAATTTCGCTGGCCAGGCAATTTTCCAAGATTTTGGTAGGAGTGGAGCGCACATGGCGACTTAAGGTAACCTCGATGTGTTCCCCGGTGGCATCTCCGCCGGCATGCATAATGCGCGGCACACTATGAGCTGCCTCTCTGGTCAAGGTAATTTCACCGTCCAAAGTGTCAAAGGGCACTCCGGATTTGATTAAATCAGCAATGCAATCAGCAGCCTCATCGGTCAAAATACGCACTGCCTCGGCATCACATAAGCCATCTCCGGCAGCCATAGTGTCTTTGAAGTGGAGTTCGGGAGAATCATCCTTGGCCATGGCAACAGCAATGCCACCTTGAGCATATTTGGTGTTGCAGTCATCTATGCTCCCCTTAGTCAGGATAAGGACGCTGCCCTGTTCTATAGCAAGCAAGGCAATATAAAGCCCAGCAATGCCACTGCCAACTATAATATAGTCGTAGTGATTCATTTACTCTACCTCCCCTTCGTCAAGAGGGAAACACAAGTGCAGAGTCTCACAAAGACTGAACAGGTTTCAAAGGCGCATCACGTTCCCAACTTGTCTGATGGTGACCACTTGATGCCTCAAGCTCCTGATATCAGAATGTTCCCCCACCACTTTCCCCAACCTCTTGTTTGCCAAGTATACTGCTTCTGGCAACCCTCATTGTTGCTCCTGACTCTATCTTCAGAATTACAGTATCTTCACCAAGACTTTCAATTTGTCCATAAATCCCGCCAGCTATAATCACCTTGTCTCCCGCTCTTAGTTCCTTCGTCATTTCCTCGTGTTGTTTTTGTTGCTTCTGCCTCGGCCTGATCATCAAGAAATACATCAGGGCAAAAATTGCTACCAAAAAGATGACCATTCCCCATGTGCCTAGACCTTCCATGTACCCTCCTTTAATTAATTATTTTTTTAACCTCGCCTCTCAGCGACCAGGGACTTGTTTTCTCAATCTGGATTCTTGCTAATTGGGCCACCCAGTCGCCAGCATCTTCAAAGAATACCAGCTTATTACTCCGGGTGCGCCCAAACCATTTCCCCTTCTTCCTGCCTTCTACCAGCACCTCCATCTGCCTGCCTTGAAGTTGTGAGTTAATCTCGCTAGCTATAGCCGCTTGGAGCTCTTCAATCTTATTGAGCCTTTCCTTCTTTACCTCCGAAGGAATGTTATCTTGATATTCCCGCCAGGCAATGGTGCCAGGGCGAGGAGAATAAGCTGCCACATGAACAACATCAAACCTCATTTCCTTGACCAGAGATAGGCTGTGCTCAAATTGCTCCTCTGTTTCTCCAGGAAAGCCAACGATTATATCTGTGCTCAGAGATATTTGAGGAACCTTGCGGCGAATGGTGTGAACAAGTTCTCTATGTCGTTCCACGGTATACCCTCGCCTCATAGCCCTCAGTATATCATCATCACCAGATTGAACAGGCAGCTCCAGATGTTCACAAACTTTGTTTAGAGAAGCTACAGTGTCAATGAGCTTCAGGCTTATATCCTTGGGATGATTTGTCAGAAAGCGAATCCTGACAAGGTCATCTATGCTGCTTAATTCGTTCAGCAAATCAGCAAGGTCGGGATGCCCGGGCAAATCGTGTCCGTAAGAATCAACATTCTGCCCCAGCAATGTTACCTCTTTTATGCCTCGTCTTGCTAGCTCTTCCACTTCGCGGACTATTTCCCCCAGAGGGCGACTCACTTCCCTTCCCCTCCTGTAGGGGACAATGCAATATGAGCAAAAATTATCACAGCCCTGGATGATGGGGATAAAAGCGCATGGCGAGGAAATTGTGGAGAGACTTGCTTCTTGCTCAATAAATACGCCTCGCCTCTCATTCCAGGCAATTAGCTCAGGGTAATCACCAGGCTTAAATAGTAAGTCAACGTGAGGAAATCGTCTCTTCAATTCTTGGGTGTCGGAATTGACCAAGCATCCAGTAACAAGTATCTGGAGATTGGGATGTTTATTTTTTAGGCCTTTCAATAAACCCAGGGTGCCTAAAACCTTATTCTCAGCGCTTTGTCTTACCACGCATGTATTGAGAATCACTAAATCGGCATTGGAAAAAGAAGTCGCTGCCTGATGGCCAACAGAATCTAAGTAGCCAGCTATTTGCTGGGATTCTGCCTTATTCATCTGGCAGCCGATAGTCCAAATAAAATAGCGCAGCATAATGCTATTGCCTTCCTCCTTGTGTTGGTTGTAAGGCTGTTTAATTTTGATTTCGTGTTCAATTAATGAAGATGAACTCATTTCTCTTCGGTTTCCACCAATTATAATTTAAAATACCTAATTTAGGAAAACCAGAGTCTTTTCCAATATAAGATAGGCTTGGAGGAGTGTCGATTTCTAACACAATGTGAGCCTGAGAGATTAAGGTAACTCGTTTATGGTTAGGACATACGACTAATTATGGACGACAGACAATTACATTTGAAACTACCAAATTTCTAAAGCTGAATTTTAAACACCCCCTGATTTGGCCAAGAATTTAGATTGTAAAGCAACTTCTAAATTATCCCCTTTTGTTTCAGCTCCTTTAGCTTGGACGGTCCCCACCCTAGATACTTGAGATAGATATGCTCATTATCATAGCCTACCGGTCGGCATACCCACTTTGTTCGTATTGGACTTTCTGTCATCTTGTGTTGCGCCTGAGCTACGATAAGCTCTCCGTAGACAGGGTCTTGAGTTGGGATGAAGATGCCTCTATCCAACCAGTTGGCATCTTTCATGGCCTCCTCAGGGGAACAAACTGGGGCCACCACTGGAGTAATGGGCGCCAGACGCCCCTTCTGGGCATATTCGATGGACATCCTTACGAGTTCTTCATTGGTGTACTTGCACGTCTCCTCAAAGATCAAAGGTGCCCATTTTAATTGCTCCTCTTTCTGCATAAAAGGTGCAAGGCTGGTCCAGCTTGCGGCATCCCACTCATCCCATTTTCCCACCATGTCGGCAAAGGCTTGCCACATCTCCAGTCTCAAGCCACCCAAGAAAACAGCGCCATCCTTGGTCGGCGCGAAGCAGTAGAGAAAGGCGCAGACGTCCAAGTTGCCAAACCGCTCACTAATAATTCCCGTGTCGTAATACCACAGCGCCGCATAGTCATCTAAACGGGCATAAGCCTCACCACTGGCCACATCCAAGGCTTGCCCCTCTCCAGTTATTCCTCTCCAGTACAAAGCAGCCAGAATGCCAACCGCCACAAATGTCCCCGCTACAGACCAAGCTATCCAAGGGCCAGCCTTGGTGGGAACTGCCCAAGGGCATTCATTGTAGCTCTTGTCCTCGGGCATAACCTCTCCTGTGCCTGACTGTATCCCCGACCTGGCCTGAGCTATATTATCGTAGTCTGGCATTTGGCTCTGGCTCATAGGTCCAAACTGTCCGTAGCCTGTTATGGAAGCAAATATCAGCCTTGGGTTGATTTCTTTCAGCTGCTCATAACCAATACCCCACTCATCCATAGTGCCTGGTCTATAGGTCTCTATGAGTACATCAACTTGTGTGACTAAACCTTTAAGTATCTTCCTCCCTTCGGGTCTACTAAGGTCAAGGGTTATATGAAATTTGTTCCTGCCCTCGGTTATATAGTTAAGGCCCTCACCCTTATACAGCATGCCGTAAGGGGTGCAGATTCTAAGGAAATCGCCCTCTGGAGGTTCTATTCTCAAAACCTCAGCACCAAACTCGGCTAAAAGCGAAGAGCACTGGCAGCCGGCGAAACTTTTGTAGCTTAGATCCAACACGGTTATATCATCCAAAGCTTCGCGCTTTGTATGAGCAATCCGGGGATCATCTCTTTCCCTTACCCAGTCTGACCAACTCTGCTGTTCCATCTTGGATATTCTTACCGTCTTTATTATTGCCGCTAGCGAAACAAAGCTCAGTCCCTAGCCATGATTACCCCAGCTTTGCCGTCCCAGTGAGGTGGCGGTCGGCATCCCTGTACATCCGCCCACTTGCCCAGGATGCCACACCGATACAACTCCTTAATCTCGTCTTCACTCTTACCCAGGCGATATTTCATTATATATTCGTTATCAAAGCCGACTGGCCTCAAGGACCACTTGACTTTAGGTGGGCTCTCGGACATCATCACAGGAAATTCATATTCGACATAGGGACCAAGAACAGGATCATCGATTTTGGTCATAAAGCCTCGCTCCCGGAAGTGAGCATCCTCCACGACATCCTTGCTACTATACACGCGAGATGCAGCAAACCCATGTCGCTCAGCTGACTCTTCAACCTCTTCAGGTCTCTTGGTTCTGACCCAAGCAGCAATGATTTCGAGGAGTGCAGTGGCATTTTTTTCCTTTAGTCGGGTCAAGTGGTCTTTAAATCTGGGGTCTTCAGCCAGCTCCGGCTTGCCCATAGCGGTACACAGTCCCTTAAACTCCTCCGGAGCCGGTGCTGCAATAGCCACGAAAGTATCATCAGCGCAGCGGAATGTATCGGCAGGACAGATGGATACATCCCTGTTTCCGGTGGGCATGGCCACTTTACCGGTAATTTGCTGGTAAGGCCAGATCCACGACATTGTGCGCATGATATTCTCGGTTTGTGACAATTCGATGTATTGTCCTTTGCCTGTCCTGGCCCGATAATGAAGGGCTGCCAGCACTGCCATTTCACCCATCAAGGCACCGTAAGTGTCACAGACATACAGCCGGCTCTTTAGAGGTGGCCGGCCGGGAAAACTCGACATCCAAGCATAGCCGGAAAATGCTTGGGCAGCACCATCGTTGGAGGGCCTGTTCTCTTCAGCATATTGCCCCCACTGTCCAAAGCCATTCTTTGAGATATAAATAATACTTGGATTAATTTCCTTGAGCTGTCGGTAGCCTACGTTCCATTTTTCCATCACACCCGGTCTCATATTATCCTCTACAATGTCAGATTTAGCTGCCAGTTCGCAGAATATCTTCTGCGCTTCTGGTTTATGCAAATCTAGCCCCAGCCAGTATTTGTTGGTGTTGATATGCACCGCTGCTGGTGCCTGATCCCTAAAAGAGTGACCAAAGGGAACCATCTGACGAACTGTGTCACCCGTGGGTGGTAATTCGCACTTAATGACCTCAGCGCCCATCGCTCCGAGAAAGGCTGGCCCTGCCGGACCAAGTAGAATAGTGCAAGCCTCGAGCACTCGTATACCCTTTAGAGGGGATGGTTTGAAATATTTATTTTCCCTGTAATTTTTCCACGTCTCTTGTGCCATAACAGTCTGTTCTCCTCCTTTCCCTTCACTTTGTCTCGCTGCCCAATAGAACTCGAATTGTTTGAATTGAGATTACCGTCTCAATATCTCTATATCTCCACATGGTAACCGGTTAGCTTTCCAAAATTGTAATTTGTATTTTATCGACCCCCCCGTATTTGTCAATAAGTCACATTCTGCAATTTCGTGACATCAGTCAGGACTATTTACTCCCATTTTATATAGGTTGATTAATTACTCGAGCCTCCAACCGAGTCTTGAGTATAAGACCGTACCGACAAGGAGAAGTGCAAAAGAAAGAGCTACAGTGAGAGCTATCTGGCCGGAAGTTAAAGGATTATACGCAACCATATCTGGTCCGGCCAGTAAGTGTACGATTGATGCCTGTGCTGAGGAAATGGGATAGACTCGAGCAAATGTCTGAAGTGGCACCGGCAGACCCTCGTATGGAACAAATAGGCCTGATATCGCAGATGTTATTACTGCAATGCCAACCCCTGTCATGATCGCGCCCTGAAGATTCTTAATCAATGTGCCGGCAATAAGCCCCACTCCAGCAGAGGCACAAATTACCAGAAAGACGAAGCCAATCGCCTGTGGAATCTCGACTCCAGTTCCTGTGAAACGTGCACCGACTGCGATACCAATTACTATAACCAGAGCTGCTGCCAGTAAAGAAAGGGTAATAACAGCAGAGATTCTACCAATGAAATCCTTGTAAGGTTTTATGGGCATTGATATGAGTTTGGAAAGTAAACCGTTCGCTCTATCGCCGGCAATACTGGCGGGAAGGTTGGACATGCCGGCTATCATCAACGCGAAAACCATCATTGAAATGGCAATAGAACCCTTGATATAGGGAACCACTCCTTGAGGGGCGCTACCTGTAAATGAGAAGCTTCCAATGAGTACCCAGATTATCGGCCAGGCTATGGTCCAAAACAGTGCCGCCTTCTCTCTGAGCAGCTCCTTGACTGCCTTGGTATAGGCTGCAGATATCTGCCTCAATTATCCGGTTGCCTCCTGTAAGTGCCTCTCGGTAAGTCTGAAGAAGACGTCTTCGAGGGTGGGCCTCGCCATTTCGATACGGGTCACCTTATGCCCGGCTTGGTCAAGGCTCCTTACCACATCTGCCAGTACTCTGTCGCCATTTCTTGAGTAAATCTTGTAGCCAGTCTCCGATTCTGCTACCTTTCCATTGATGCTATAACCCTTTAAAACTGAGAGCACACTATCAGTCTTCACAGCCATCTCCACGGTTATCACATCCTCGACAGCATGTTTCCTCTTGAGCTCATCAGGAGTGCCTTCGGCTATCATTTTACCATTGTCTATGAGACCCACTCTTGAGGCTAGCTCGGCGTCACTCCCGATATGAGTAATCAGGATAATACTGGTTTTCCTGTCCATAATCTCTTGAATCATACTGAAAAAGGTTCTTCTGGCAGCGGGGTCGAGTCCAGTCGTCGGCTCATCCAGGATAAGGACCTTTATACCAGGGAAAATTACTGTCGCAACTTCTAACCTTTTTCTCATCCCACCAGAGTACTTGGCGACTCTCTTATCTGCTTCTTCAGAAAGCCCAACGTTTTTTAGCATTTCAACCACCAGCTGATTTGCCTGATTCCGGGAATATCCCAGGAGATTAGCGAAATACACCAGGTTTTCTCTTCCTGAAAGCTTGGGCGAGGAGAAATTCTCCTGGGGCACATAGCCTATGAATTCCTTAGCCTGTGCCGGCTTATTTCCATAGACTTCAACAATACCGCTATCTTGCGTTTTCACCGCAGCAATTATTGAAGCAAGTGTAGTCTTACCAGAACCGTTTGGCCCCATCAGAGCATAGAACTCGCCTTCTGGCACATCAAGGTTAACTCCATCAAGCACACGTCGGCTATCATATGTCTTGACTAGATTCTCGACATGTATCGCAAACACTTAGAAATGCCTCGATTCTGTAATCGGATTCGGTGGAATATTCATAGAATCTCCATTGACACAGCTGAGAAGTATTATACCTCGTGAGTCGACTTATGTATATAGACAGTTGTTACGAGATCTGGGACGTGGTGGAAAGTGAGGAGTGAAAGTAAGCTCAGTGCAGAACTCAAGAAATAGGGACTTTGGGGTGGTGTGATATAGTGTGCGAAAATATGTACCTTGGACCGACTGGCTAATGCCAGCTATAGGTATTTTCTCCCCTTTATCCCAGAATCTTCTCTGCCTCTTCCTTATAAGCATCCATGACGTAAGGAATGCCAGAAATCTTTGCTGCCTCTTCTGTCAATGCCATGAGGTCCTTTCGGGAGATTGTGGAAAGGTTGAAGTTCCTACTGCCGGCCATCAATTGTTGCAGCCCTGTTTTAATTTTTTGGCAGAATGTATATATACCAATTGCACCGAGCGGCATGTTCTCAATTTCCTTACCATACTTATCTTTCAAAGTATCATAGGTGACAAAGATTTCCTCTGGAGTGTTACCATATTTGGAAACTGTCTTCGGCAATTTGTTGTCTTTGATCCACTGCCCAATATTCTTCCCAACCATACCCGGAATCATCAAAGCTCTACCCATGCAAACTGCCTTCACATACGGAGCCCCCATAGCAATTGTCTTAAATATTCCAGCTTCCTCGGAGAATCCGCCAGCCATAGCTAGATCCGGAACCCTCAGTCCCTTGCTGGCCAGTTTTTCAGCGAACTGGTAGGCAAGAGCTTGCAGGTAGAAAGTCGGGATGCCCCACTCGTTCATCATCGACCACGGGCTCATTCCAGTTCCACCAGGAGCGCCATCTATTGTAATGAGGTCGATCTTCGCTTCTGAACCATAGCGCAGCGCCATAGCAAGCTCTATTGCAGAATAAGCTCCGGTCTTGAGTGTGATTCTCTTAAATCCGAGTTTGCGAAGACGCTCTACCTCTCCTAGGAATGCCTCCTTGGTAACAAAGCCCAGGCGCGAATGGCGCTCGAATTCCTTGATTGCCCCGGCTTTGTGTGCCGCTTGAATGTCGGAACTTGTTGGATCAGGGGTAACGATGTAGCCTCTTTTCTTAAGCTCCAAGGCTCTTTCAAGTGAAGTAACCCGTATCTCCCCACCAATACACTTTGCGCCCTGCCCCCATTTCAACTCAATGGTATCAAGGTTATGTTTTTCCAACACGTATTCAGCTACACCAAACCTCGTGTCTTCCACATTCATCTGGACGAGAATTTCCCCGTAACCCTCGTAATATTTCCTATAAGCTTCCATACGGCGATCCATCTCCGGGGACTTCTTGATCTTGCCATTACTATGCAGTTCAAGTCCAGGGTCGATTCCACACACGTTCTCACCACATACCACCGTAATACCGGAAATAGCAGCCCCAATGGCAAAATGCTCCCAGTTCTTTCGGGCTATGTCCGTGGAACCCAATGCGCCAGTGAAAACGGGTATCCACATCTTGACCTTTTTATCCCAACCATACTCTGTCTCAGTATCAACATCGGGGAAGAGTGCTGTATCAGGGCCAGCTTCAACTCCTTCGGGCAATCCTCTTGCTCCAATCGCGTATCCTTGAATATTGAGGTGGGAGTAATCGACTGGATAGTTCTTGTCGGCACCAGCAACTGTTTCCCCAAAAGGCCCCGGATAGATAACCTCTCGACCTCGAAACGAAGCCAACCAAGCCTCACAACGTCCTGTGCACCCATCAAGGCATGTTGTGCAAAGGCCGGACATGGGTACGACATTTTTCGAGCGATTAACAGTTCCTGTTGCTTCATTGGCGTTTGGTCGTCTTAAGTTCACAGTTCTAACCTCCCTTATTTTTTATTGATTTCCTTATTCGTTTAACATTTTGCTGAAGTTGCCTACATTTTTACAGTCAACCCTTTGGCTTTGAGATACTCCTTCACTTCCCTAATAGAGATCTCACCGAAGTGAAACACGGAAGCCGCAAGGACAGCTGAGGCCTTGCCGATAGCTATCCCTTCGTAGAAATGTTTCAACTTTCCTGCTCCACCCGAAGCAATAACTGGGATGTTGACGGCTTCTGCCACAGCTCTGGTCATCTCCAGGTCATATCCTTCCTTTGTACCATCGGCATCTTTGCTGGTGAGCAGAATCTCCCCCACCCCCAGTTTCTCCACCCTCTTTGCCCAGTCAACAACGTCTATCCCTGTGGATTCACTACCACTCTTGACTACGACCTCTAATCGTGGAAGACCTGTTCCAGGGGGGTTTTTTCGCCCATCTATGGCAACAACGAGTCTATCCTTGCCAAACTTGTTCGAGGATGCTTTTATCAGCTCAGGATTTCTAACCGCAGCCGTATTTATCGAAACCTTGCTCACCCCAAGGTCAAACAAGGTCTGCATGTCCTCAAGGCTAGCGATACCGCCTCCCACGGCAAAGGGAACCGTAACCACCTCACAGACACTTTTCACCCATTCAAAACGCGTCTTTCTACTCTCCACGGTGGCGAAGATATCAAGGAATACCAATTCATCAGCTCCTTCCCGGCAATAAGCCTCCGCTGCTTCTACAGGGTCTCGAGCATCCCTCAGATTCACGAAGTTTATTCCCTTGACTACCCTGCCATCCTTCACATCTAAGCATGGTATGATTCTCACTACATTCATTTCATAACTCCCAGAACTTAGTCAGGTCTTGGTATTCCATTACGGTGCTCATAGCATGATTTTCCACTTCTATGTCGGATTCAACGGCAGCAGCTACAGAGTTAAGCCCCCCTGTGAGTATCATTCCGACCTTATTTAATTCCACAGGAACCTCACACACAGACTTGCTCACCTCGCCTATCATAAGCACTCCACCCAGATTAGCTTCTTTTAAACCAGCAACGACCTTTTCTGCTCCGGGTTGGCATATAGCCGGTATTTCTCGGAAGTTGGCTAAAATCCTTCCCTCCCCTCTTCTAGCCACTTGACCAACGCTAGTCATCTTACTGGTAATGTATATCTCTGAAGGGTCTAAGGACGAGCCTGAATATTGGATAAGCTCCACAAATCGCAAAGGTTTGTGGTCCTTAATTTGTAAAATACCACCAAATTTGGAGCTTATAGGAATGCCCGCTTTAAGCAAAGCACCATTAATTATAACGCTACAGACAGTGGCTAGCCCTATTTTACCCCGGGGCGCAATTATTTCCCCTAATTTTTCACCCTGGCGAGCTACAGCCACAAGTGCACTAACGCAAATTCCGGCCTGAAAAACTCTTTTCATAATTTCGATTGCCCTCTTAAATTGCTTCTCGGGAAAAAAGGAGACATTGACAGGAACTTTGCCTTGACGCTTATCTATGTCAAAGTCCGTTTGATAAGCCAGAAACTCAATCTTAGAAGCCACAAACCCAACCTTGTCGCTGACTAGAGCATTTTCTAATTCTTCGAGGCCTATCCGTGTAATTAATCTCCCCTCCCTTCCCTCACTCTGTGTAAACCCGCGCGCATCCATTAGTTTAAGGTGGTACCGCACCGCCCTTTCGCCTAGCTCAACCCCGTGGTCCTTCAAACTCTGCGCAATAACCCTGGCTCCAAGAGGCTCCGGCGAGTCCCTCAGAATTCTCATGATGGCGATTGTCTTTCTTTCTACGTCCTGTGTTTCGAAACCCACGGTAACACTCCAGTATGCTAGGTAATAGGAAACCGTTTTCCACAATACCAGAGTGAAGTCATACTTGTCAACTATAATCCGTTCCAATTATTTTTTCAGTATACCGATTAAGAGCTTGCTTAGCTCCGTCGTTTGGTGTATTATGAGCTTTGGCCCAGGGGATAATCCCGTGAGTCTGCGCTTGAAGCGCGATTTTAGCCATAAGAATCGATTCAGGAAATCGACAAGATATGAGGGTGGGGGTTCTCGCTCTACAGGGAACGTTCATAGAGCATATTGGCATGCTGCGACAATTGGGTGTGGAAGCCCCTCCAATTCGTCTGCCCCATGAACTCGATACACTGGATGGGCTTATTATCCCCGGCGGGGAAAGCACTACCATACTGAGGCTCATGGAGAGTTTTGGGTTGATTCAGCCCATAAGGGAGATGACTCGAGATGGTTTAGCTATTTGGGGGACCTGTGCCGGGATGGTCTTGCTTGCCAAGAGTATCTCCAACTATGAAATGGAGACTCTAGGCCTCATGGATATGAAGATCAGGCGCAACGCCTTTGGCAGCCAGATTGATAGCTTTGAGGTAGACCTGGAGATACCGCTTGTGGGTGAAGAGCCATTCCATGCTGTTTTCATTCGAGCACCAGTCGTCAAAGAGGCTGAGCCAGGTGTAAAAATCCTGTCCCGTCTTCCCGATAGCACCATCGTCGCCGCCAGGCAAAATCGGCTGCTGGCCTGTGCTTTCCACCCAGAGTTCACCGACGACTTGAGGTTCCATAGCTATTTCTT
>Ga0315543_1000574_pt1 | contig 44580 bp, 32 predicted proteins | sample SalMarSW160210MG_2_FD_203098 | JGI IMG/M metagenome (GOLD analysis project Ga0315543, IMG submission 203098) | Salt marsh sediment microbial communities from the Plum Island Ecosystem LTER, Massachusetts, United States - Salt Marsh Sediment SW1601-210 ...
TCGGCGGTTTGGCTGTGGTATTTGCAACAGAAAAATGCTCAGAAACTGCTGGTGTCCTTGCCGTGGTATCCTACGAAGTCTCGTCCGAGCTTCCAGGACGCTCTGGCCTGCCTGCGGCGAGTGCTTTTGAAGGAAAGAATTAAATCTATGTTCGAGAAATCTATCGTACATGACAAGAATTTTGAGTTTTTAATCGAGGCATTAGCTCACGCTGCGTAACTAACTGTCAAAAGTGCGAAAGCTAACTTACTGTGAACTAATAAATTGTTGAAAGTACTGTTCAAGCTTATGACAGGTTATTTCAGGAGACAGAGACGCGATACGCTGCTTCGCGATCTTTCCAATATTTATTCGTTCTTCCTCGTTCATATTCCACACTCTTTCCATCGCCTGAAATAATTCCGAAGAATTATTAGCCTCCACGAGAATACCTGATATTCCATCGTTGATAAACTCTTCAAAACTAGCTCCTCTTGTTCCAATAACCACTTTACCTAATGCCATCGCTTCTAACATTGTGTTTGGTAGATTATCAATTAAAGATGGTAATACTACCGCATGAGAACACTGTATTATTGGATAAAGTTGATGATGCTTCAAAACTCCAAGATAAATAATCCGGTTACTATAGGCCCCAGCTTTATCCTTAACATAATCCAACATTGATTGATTTTCGAGGCCCTGGAATACTTCACCTGCAAATACAAAAAACATTTCGGGATATGCAGCTAACAGGTCAGGTAAACTTCGAGCAAGTACCTCACCACCTTTTAGTAGTCCAATGGATCCGAAAAAAATAAAGTACCTTTTCCCTTTAAGGCATTTTCTATATATGCTCTCATCAAAATCGTTTGTTTCTATGAAAAATGGTGGATGTAACACATCTACTTTTAGGTTCGCATTCTCCCTAAGAACATTAGAGAGCAGTTCACTTGGTGCGTAAACGGCATCGCTTCGACGTAAAGGCAGTAACTCTAACCATTCTCTAAAGCGTTGTTGTCGGGTGAGCCGTTTACAATAAAATCTCCTCAATAACGGCTCATAACTCGATACTCTTGCTATGATTGGAGCAGGCCGATTGAAGGTTAAAAATAAACCGCATGATAAAAAACTACTTATCTGCACGATGTCAAAATGTTGATGACGGTGTCTTTTAAGTAACCTTTTTCTTAAACAATATGATAAGGATAGAATATTTAGAGTTTGTCTAAATCTGTATCGCGTAAGACGGTTGACACACTTGAATATAAAGCCATTGTCCTTGACCCGATTGACTAATACCCCCTCGTGCGAAATAGTTTCGTTATGCTCTGAGCAAGTAAAAATTTCTACGTGATGACCATGCTGCTTCATCCCCAGAGCTGCACGATGAAGATAATTTGCTAATCCGCCGTCAAAATTCGATTCCGTTACGTACTCAGGAGTTAGAAATGCTATGCGCAATATTAATTCCTCTTAGATTTTTCTCTATTTTCCAGCCGTGCCAAGAAATCCTGAATTTGGGCCTCCTCAGGCCACATACGACCGTCTGTCCAAACAAGCTCTTGCCCCTCGATCTCCCAATGACCGGGACAAGTTTGCACTATCCACATAACATAAGTATAGCTCAACTCGGTCACGACACGTTCCGTTCCCCGTTGTATTACGTCGATAGCAATCGACTGTGTCCCCAGCTTTTCTGCAACACGGAAGCCTAATCGAACAGCTTCGAGTTCCACCCCTTTCGGATCGGTATCAAAATTCCCGCTCCCACTTGCCCGAAAATCATTTGGACGGTTAAATCGTCTGTAACCAAAAGCACGCCTGCCAATAACTGTAACCCGAGTGTCATGTGGGTTGTCCGGTAGAAACTCCTGAAAGAGTACATAGTTCTTGTGAAGGTGCCATTGAGATCTACGTTCATTGAGCGGCCGACCCAACAGCAAACTCTTTGCCGCCGCCCTGATTCTGCGTTTCCATCCCCATGGCGCTCTCGATACTGATGCAAGGCTGTAGACGCCCTGGCCAAACAACCTTTCGATCCAAGCCGCGGCGTCATCAGCAGAGTTGACGAGGCGCACATTCGTGGAGGAAGCACCAGCGTAAAGCTTTATAACTAACGGATAATCGGCTTTGCGGGCCCAATCGCTTGCCTCTGCCTTGTCAAACCATATCCACGTGTCAGGCATGGGAATTCCCGCAGCAGTAAGAAGGTAATACTGGGCGATCTTATCGTCGTAATGCCAGCACGTTGCCTGGTCAGGATAAACCACCAATCCCAATTCTCTCTCAATTACCGGCAGCAGCCGATGAGCGATCTGTCCCATGCCGCCGAAGTGAGCCCAGCGCCACATGAAGCCATCGCAGCCTTTGAGTTGTTCCAAAATGTCCGCCCGATAGACGTTGACCCACTTTACCTCGTGTCCCGCCTTCTCCAATAAATCAGCCCACCGAGGAGATGAAGCGTCAGGTTTGCCTATCTTCGGGTTCATGTAATCATCAGGATGAATCGCAATAAGCATTTATGTCCTCCAAAATCGGCTCCTCCCATGCTGACAACACTCGGTGTGTAACCAAGCCATAGATTCTAAGAAAGTCTCTTTATAAGCCCTTACGAAACAGGTGAAAAAGTCGCCGTTTGTACCGGTGCATTCCTTGCCTCATACGCCTTAGATAAGGGCCAACTATTGCATCCTTGTGAAACGGAGGTGATCCATATCTGTGGATGAAATCGCAGTAGTAGAAGAAGGTTTTATATTGAATCTCCTGCTTTCCCTCAAGCTTGCGACGATTGAGACGAACGTAGCGGGCTTGCTTGCGGTTAAGCGCATTCAAATCGAAAGTAAGACCATCCAGAGCGATTGCGTGCGGAGTAAGGTCATCTCCGAACATAAATGGTTGGATCCCGACCAGCTCTACGGTCGGTGACAAACTGCCTGTGTGCAGCGAGAACTTCACAGCAAGAGACTGTCTGCTCCTGCCTTCCATCTTCTCAACACCGCATTCCATCGTGCCATCCAAGCGCATTTCTCTCCACTCCACATCCGGAAAGAGGAAGGTTCCCAGCCCATAGAAAATCCAGCGACCACGATACTCTTCGTACGTTTGCACTACATGAACATGGCACCCAACAACAATATCGGCACCCCAATCAATAGCACGCCGGGCCACGCGCAATTGGTCAACGACCGGTTCGTGTTCAAATTCATTTCCCCAATGCATATACACCACAAGGACATCGCACTTTGGGCGAGCCGCTCTCAAAGCACTCCGCATAACCTTCGTTGAAATCGGCGCCACCCCGGGAGAAACCGGTGTTGCATAATTCAGACCGTTAGTGGACAGACAAGAAAAGGACAGGAACCCCACCCGGATGCCATTGCGCTCAACAATCCCCGGTTCCAGTGCCTCTGCAAGCGAGTTCCCCCATCCTGTTGTTGTAATACCCGCCTTTTCCAGCCTACGACGTGTATCCTGTGCAGCCTCATTCCCAAAATCGCTGATATGATTATTGCCTAAGATGGCCACGTCCAACCTACGGATCTTCTCCACTATTTCCGGATCAGCTCTGAGTGTCCCATACTTAACTCTCCGTTCTCCAAGCCCAGATATCACACATTCAACATTCGCAACCAATAAGTCATCTTCTCCTAACAAAGATCGGATTCCATCAAAAGGATCAAACTGCGGGTTATTTAGAATACCTCCTTCTATATCCCCACACAAACACAAGTCACCTATAATAAGTATCTTTACACGTCCATCCATTTTCTACTCCTCTATTGTGGGCACAGACTATTGTGACCGCTGATACGTGATGTCTCCAACGAAACTGACAATTCTGGCTGAGTGGACTTTATAGTTAAATGTCGTCGATGCCAATAGTCGGCCTTGCTAGACATGCTCTTCTCCACTTGACATCTGCTAACGTCTGAGCACACCAGCCAAGATAAATCTCAACATCCGAAAACCCAATCTCAGCAAGTGAAGTGTGTAATACAATCCGCGCAGGATAGCAGACCGCCTGCGCTGAGAACGTAGATACACTATCACACTGCCGCGCTGCTCTTGTAAAGCTGGACGCAGTTGTTCTACATAGTTCATCATCAACCGGAAGACAGCTACCTCATTATAGTCTCGCAACGCCCGCTCCCAGCCGGCAGCCGCAATCTGGCGGCGATCGTCGTCGTGCTCCAGGTAATAATGACAAAGATCAATAGCCTCCTCCACCGTGTCAAACCCCACCACTTCTTTGTTCAATGATAAGATCTGTCCAAGATGCGACTTGTTGTCACACAGTTGCATTACTCCGTTCGCTGGCAGAATATACGTGCGAGAATTGATCGGCCCGGTCGAATTGTGGATATTGGGGCCAATTTTGGTTCTTTGGTATAACGGTACGAGTTGTTCCTTTGATAAGAAACCATTGGGCCACCCACGCCCATAATACGCACCTTGGGGAAACGCCGCCGTAAACCGCTCCAGACGCTCTCGACGCCAGGGGCTTGTACGCTCGCAGAGCAACGTGACATCCACATCTCGCTCTCCGTTCAAGATCTGTTCGCTGGTTAAAGACGGATCGTAGTGGTCGGCGCGGAAACCCATCGGCCAGAACCGAACTTCTCTCACACCCCAGACGCGGTACAAATCCAGAGCGGCAATATTGCCAACCATAGCAAGATCGTACGCCCAGGTTACGGGACGTGATAGATCATCAGACGATTCAGGATCATCGAAGCATCCATAGACATTGAATGTTGGAAGCTGCTGTACGAAGTCAGGGTGAAGATTAATACCGTTCAAATTCACGAAGACATCGTATTGTTCCAATCGGCGCGCCAGATTCTCGAACATGGTGAGCAACTCTTTATCACCCCTGTGCCAGCGTGAATCCAGCTCACGCCACCCTAAACGTGACCCCGGCGGATTGAGTGTTAAGCAAAAACCGTCCACCATGATGCCTTGCGCTTGCAACCGGGTGAGCCATGCTTCAACCCATGACCTGATATCGAAGGAGTACTTATAGTAGCTGTAGCCTAACAGTATCTTCATAGGCTCTTACTCTTTTTTGCCGACATTCAACTTGCACAAGTCACACTCTTGCATTCTCAACTTACGCGATACACTCCGACCCATGAGTCACGGACGTGAAATACTCGCCCACTCAGTAACCCGTCCAAAAACAGCTTCTCTACCCCCAGGCATACGGATCGGATCCATTGATACTTGTAGACCAATTCGAGATTGAAGTCGTGCCACAGCACAAACGAACCCGGCTTCACATGCTTCAGAATCTTGCGCGTATCGTTATACACAAACTCGGTGTCGTGACAGCCATCTATGAAAGCTACGTTAATCGTCCCGATATCCGGCTCCCACTTCGCCGTATTCGCCAAAATCTGCGTGATGTTGGCGAGATTCCGATCACGATAGTAGGAACCAATCTTCTTACGTTGTAAAGCGTCGGTGATCAATTTACCACCTTCGCCGCTAAGCGCCTCCTCCGGCGGAATGTTCACCGTGTGAACCTGCGTCTGTGGAGCGTTGACCGCCATCAACGCAGCCGAGTGACCACAACCTGTGCCAATGTCTAGGCAAACGGCTGGGTTGACATTCCGCACAACGGTTCCCAGGCACTCGGCATCCCGAATGCAGCGTTGATTGACATCTTCGATATAATCAAAGTCGTGAATCGTTGGGTCATCGAGTATCGGCTCAAGTTGCCAACCAAATACCTTCCTTAGCTCCCCAACATCATTCAACTTGATAACAGCGTGCTGGAGATGGACAAATTTATCCACCCCCAGGAATCTGCGTGCTTTCGATCGTATCCTCTTAATCATCAATGAATTCGCCTCGACCTCGCTACTTTTGTCGTGAGATCCCCAAGCGGCTCATATAGTTTTGCTTGTTTTCCACTTAATAAATGGAGCAAGTTTACCTTTTATGGGCTCAGATAAGTATGACCTATTCGACATTCCAGTCCTTGCAACATTAAACTTGATGCAAATTCCTTCCTTAGGTTCAAAAACCCTTACATTGTAAATCGTACTCTGTATTCGCAATTCATAATTCCTGGGAGCAAGAAAGTCTTTTGGAATCAAAGCTTTAGAAAGATATCGACCTGGTTCGACTGTTGGAATACCATTGTTATCCTCATCGTGAAAACTGCGAAATAAAATCGTTTTATCTGTATCACATAAGTCGAAGTAGACACGTAATCCCATCGTTCTTTCAAAAACCTCATACTGTACCGCGATTTCAAGTGGTTTGCCATTTTCAACAATATCAACAGAGAGACCTTTTTGAGTAATCTTAATATTTTCAAACTTAAAAACAGGATCTGCCGGAAGTGATGCAATAACATGTGAGAGATTCGACAGACTTGTCGAAGCACCATCATTATGTAAATACTCTTCGACCGCTTTTGTTGCCATACCATTGTAAGCAATCGAACCATTTTTAAGCAAAATCCCTATCCTACAGAGTTGTTTAACTGCCTGCATATTATGACTAACGAATAGAACGGTCCGGCCCTCTTGGGCTACATCATCCATCTTGCCCAGACATTTTTTCTGAAATTGGGCATCACCCACAGCTAAGACTTCATCCACAATCAATATTTCCGGCTCTAAGTGAGCGGCCACAGCAAAGGCCAGGCGGACGTACATACCGCTGGAATAACGTTTTACCGGCGTGTCTAAGAATCTTTCCAACTCAGCAAAGGCAACAATCTCATCGAACTTAGCCTTTATCTCTTGTTTTTTCATACCTAAAACCGCGCCATTTAGAAAGATGTTTTCCCGCCCTGTCAGCTCCGGGTGAAAGCCGGTTCCTACTTCCAGAAGACTAGATACACGGCCTTTAATGCGGACTTTTCCTGTTGTCGGTTCGGTAATCCGGCTGAGAACCTTTAGAAGCGTCGATTTGCCTGCGCCGTTAGGGCCTATTATGCCGAGACGTTCGCCCTGTTGAACTTCAAAATTGATGTCCTTAAGCGCCCACAACTCTTCCAAATCAATTGATTCCCGATTGGGCGAAAGCGGATGGCGAATGCGCTGCCAAATACTTCTGGCCGTATGTGTCATAGCATCACGCAGGCTATCGCCATACCTCTGTTTTTGATGGCCGATTATATACTTCTTGCCAAGATTCTCTACTTTGACAACTTCACTCATAATAGATTGCCAAGTTGATAACAGATAATAACTACATCAGGGTTCTAAGTGCTTAGAGAGTTTATAGGCAATCGATTCAAATAATATCTGCAAATCCACGTTCGGTTTTGGTGAAAAACCACACGCCGCTTAGAAATATCAAGACAACTATACCTATGGAAAGCAAAAATCCTGGCAAGTAGAGCCCCACCTTTTTTCCAAGAAGTGCCCAGCGAAAACCGTCAATTACTCCAACCATAGGGTTCAAAGAATACGCCAACTTCCATTTTCCCGGCACGACATTACTGCTAAAGCCTACCGGTGAAACATAAAGACCAAACTGAATAACGAATGGAACAAGGTGACGAAAATCTCGATATTTAACATTTAATGCAGAAACCCAATAACCGACGCCTAACGACGCCAGTGCAGCAAGCAACAACAAAAACGGAAGTACTATAACTTTCCAAGTTGGCCAATAGCCATACCACAACATCAGGCAAAAAAGAATTCCGAATGCTAATAGGAAATCGATCAAACTAACTACCATGCCCGAAGTGGGCATAATAATGCGAGGAAAATAGATCTTGGTAATCATACCGCGGTTACTGACAAGAGAATTGCTGCTTAGATTTATAGTATTGGCGAAAAACTGCCAAGGAAGCATAGCTGCACAGACCATAATGGGATAAGGCACTCCCTCCGAAGGTAGTTTGGCGAGCCGACCAAATATGACGGTGAGGATAATCATCGACATCAATGGACGAATAACACTCCATGCAATGCCGATTACTGTTTGTTTATACCGAACAAGGATATCTCTCCAGGCCAAAAAGTAAAAGAGATCCCGGTAACTCCACAGCTCCTGCCATACCTGCTTCAGGTTTTTATTGGGTTCAATTACAATTTCATTCATAACGTTCACTTATAATGAAAATTCAGATAATTCGTAGATATTGCTAAACTCCGTCCCCATCGGCTGCGATGAAGAAATCAACGTAACCTATTTAACTATAGCTGCTTACGCTGCTTTTTCAATAACACTCTGTTGTGATAGAAAACAACTTTATCTTATAACAGCATTTTCGCTGTCGATAGATTCAGTGGCTTTGACTTTGCCATCACTATCAGGGAAAAATTCAAGTATCGAGTCTGTCATGTCCCTCGCTGCCGCCCGAATCGAACTTTCCAGCGTCGAACTTATCTGAACTTGAGCTACATATCGAGCTGGATCACCTGCAATATTAGGCCTACGGCCAAGCGGTCCAGAAAACAGATTATCATCGGTTGTAATCTGACCATTCACAATGTAGAAGTTCAAAACAATCGTTTGATCATGCCATGGGCTGGGCCTGTGGAATCGATGTATCAAGCAGGGTATCTGCCGGCCCGACAGCAACCTGAATTGTGATTGCTCAGTACTATCACGAATCCATCCGTGCGCAGGATAGCAGACTAAAGGTTGATGGCCGAGCATTCCCCCAGGCTGTGACGAGCAATATACGACATACATATCAACCCATGCATCTTTCACAATGTTGGTATACCTTCGGCTAAAAAAATCATCTGCAAAGTGCCCCCGCATGTAGTCTATGGTAGTGGAAGGGATTAACAAAGGCTCGCCGACCCAATTCCCAACTTTCGTTGGAAAATCGCTCAAAGGTATAGGCAATTCGACAGGTGAACTGATAACATACGCCAACTTGGAGGCCAAAACTCGATAAGCCACACCGGCAAATATAATTAGAAAAGCTGTACAGAACCAAATGAGATAAGCCGATGTTTTACCTATAGTGGCATGCACCCTACTGCGTGCTTTGGGTGATGTTCCGAAATAACCAGCCTTTGTAGTGTACATCAAACAGTATAGCCCCAAAGTAGTATTTCAAATCTAAACATAATCCTCCTTGAATTCAAAGCAATAAATAACATCACATTCAGGAATACGTCATTGAAGCCCTCCTCCCTAAGGGCATCGGAGAAGAATCTATTATAAGTTATTCTATGGCTCTATTCGGTTTTCTGTCAAGCCCCGTTCGTCAAAAAAACCAAAAAATACGAGAATTTGCACATAAACTCCGATAATCTCCAAAGATTGCGCCAGCTACAGTTCTTGGCAGTGTAAAAATAACCCAAACAAGACCCTTATTCGGCCGTACAACAGGGTGTAAACGAGTGCGAGTAAGAGAATTCAGGACAATATAATAATGAACGACAGTCTGATTTGTCTTGATGCAGATTTGTTTTTTATAATTTTAGTAGATTCTGGCCTGAAACAGGTTTGAGAAGGGTTTATAATATTTTATAATGTATGCATGTTCCTAGCCTCAAGACAGCAGAAGCTGTGGAGGAAAATCAATATGAATCTTCCAAAATTTATAATCCTTTGGACTGTGTCTGCATTTATTGTGTACTTACCCAACACGGTCCTCGGAGAAACCTATTATCTTGATGCGGTCAACGGCAACGATGGCAATCCTGGTACAAGTGACCAGCCGTGGAAAACAATGACCAAAGTCCAAGCTGCAGCTCAAGCAAATGACACAATAATCATCTCAAATGTGCACAAGGAAACATTCACTGATAATTGGCCAGATGGCATCACTTATCAGGCATCAGGTATCACTCAATTTGGAATTACCTGGACATTTGACAGAGATTATACTATTGGCCAGTTTACCAATGGAGATTACTGGATTGTTGGTCCTTTCACTATCATTAGCATAGACCCACCCTCGAATGACTTGGATGGAAGAATTATGCACGGTTCTATGGTTAACCCGGATCCCGGTTATAGAGCTCCTCAAGGGTGGGATAGCTCTATACAATATTACGACGAAATGCTTAATGTCGCTCGCCCTAATGGTCAACCTGTTTCTGAGAGTAATCCTTTAATTATTCAACCTGCTTCTTCTTTAGTATCTGCCATATCCAGTGAGGATCCTTCTTCAGGTTCACAATTGAAAACTGCTGCTATTTTAACTGTTTTAGATAACACTGCTCCTGAAGGAAGTTTCAGGCCTCATTATGCAGGAACAGATAAAGCTATTAAATTCAATAAAAATCAATTAGATTATTCTTTGCTGAGTAATCTTACTGTTCCTCCGAAAGCTGAGGCTATATTCCCGTCGTGGCACTACCCTTATGATGATGTTTATGAATATCTTGATAAAGTTGAAACCTATTTTGAGAGACCCTGGGTAGACCACCAAACAGGATGGAGCGGGCAGTTCATAATGCCAGAAGAGAACATGAAGCACTATGGCCGGGATATCTCCACACAAGTCAGTCAGGGAGCTCTATTATTACATCTTGCTTTCACTAACGCACAGAAAGAAAAACTTCTGACCGGCATGGTGCAAGTAGGCATCGACCTGTACGGACTCGTGCAAAACGGCCTACGTTGGCCGCCTGACGGTGGACATGGAAGCGGACGGAAATGGCCTATACTGTTTGCCGGGATAATGCTCGATGACACCCAAATGAAAGGTATCGGCCAGAGGTCAGGAGACCATCTTTATGACGATGGTCATGGGCCCGGAAATCCTCCCAGTGACTATGTATACTTTGGAGAAGATGCCCAGACATTCTATATCACCCAAGAAGATGTTGACAGAGAACGAGCTGAGAGCAAGACTCCCTATCAAGAGGGAGACATCGGTATTCCTGAATGGGGCATACGCCACGCTAGTTTGCCTTCTCACGATAGCAGAGATTGGGGTGCTAGTTATAGAGGAATGCACAATGTCCATAGCTGGGGAGGCTTTCTTCTCGCAGCCCATATAATGGAGGAAAAAGCCCAGGCAAAGACTCTATGGAATAACGATGCTTTATTTGACTATATTGACCGCGACAGAGACATACGCGGTCTTTATGAGAAGATGTTTCCTCCAATAATGTGGGGTGTCTATCGCAATGATTACGGCTGCGTTTGGACCCGTGATGATCCTAGCGATATTTTGTCAACCGGTGAGAATCCATGTTGGTCTGACACAGTGCGGCCACTGGCACCAACTAACCTGGTTAGTGGTGCCCAAACAGAATCGTCAATTAGCCTTGCCTGGACGGCACCGTCTGCAGCCTCGGACGGCGACCTTGCCTCAAGATATAGAGTTTTGCGTAACGGAACTCTGGTGAAAACAATCAGTGACACATCCTTATTGGATACCAATCTAAGCCCGGGTACTAGTTATAACTATGAAGTATACAGCATGGATGACGCCGGACGGCGAAGTTCATCTGCTGCAACAGGCACATTTTCAACAACTGATAGCTCAGGTGGATTGACTCTGAACATCAGCGCAGAAAACGGCACTGTAGTACAGACACCTGATAAGCCAAGCTACGCACATGGTGAAGTAGTTGCGCTAGAAGCAATACCTAATACTGGTTACCACTTTCTCAACTGGACAGGGGATGCATCCGGCAGCGACAGCCTAACCGCAATCACGATGAATAACAACAAGGAAGTCGTCGCAACTTTTGCCATCAACATATACACGCTGGATATCACAACAGTCGGCGGTTCGGTAGTAAAAACTCCAGACAAGGCGAGCTATGATCACGGTGAAACAGTAACCTTGCGAGCGATTCCTGATACAGGATACAGTTTCCTAAGTTGGTCGGGAGACTTATCTGGCAGCAATAATCCTGCCACACTAACGATGAACACAGACAAATCCATAGCCGCGAACTTTACTGTTGTGAATCCTGACGAAACTGCACCAAGCATCAGCAATTGTTCCCCGGCTCCAGGCTCAATTCAGGTGCCCTTAAATAATCTAATGACCTTGGACGCTACTGATGACAACACAGGAATTGATCCCGATTCAATTGTTATTAAAATTAATGACGAAATCATATATTCAGGCAATCAAGCCGAATACACAAGCATTCACGGCACCTGCCGCAGGTCAGGCACAAACGCCAATTATAAGTTTGTGTACCAGCCGGAAAACCCATTCGATTTCGATCAAGTTGTAGCTGTCAGCGTCACAGCCTCAGATATCGCTGGCAATACACTAAACCAATATGCCTATTCCTTTAAAACGGAGATGCGCTCATTCGGCAAGAATATAAAAGTCAATTCAGACACAGAGGCGCCCGATAAGGGAGGCGTCGTAACTGCTGCCGATGCTGAAGGCAACATTTGGATTGTATGGCACGCCGGCCTCGATGATGAAAGGGATATTTACATCAGTAAGCTCACCGCTGGAACAGAGTACTTCGAAGACAGCATCCGGATCAAGCATAACGAGTATGACCAGTGCAATCCTGCGTTGGCTGTCGGCACCGATGGCACCCTCTACGTTATGTGGCAGGACAACAGACGGGGAAACTGGGACATCTACGCATCTGTCTCATCTGATGGCGTTGAATGGTCTAATGAACAGAGAATAACTGACTCGAACGATAACCAGATTAACCCTGACATAGCAGTTGACAATCAGTCTCCGAATCGCGCCTATGCCGTATGGCAGGATGATGGAGCAGGTAATTACGACATCTATATTACAAGTTCAAATAACGGCTTCATTACAGAGACTACATCACGAATTACGTCAAACAATACCAACCAGACCGAACCAGCTATAGCCGTTGGTCCTGGCAATGTAGTCTATGTTGTGTGGATTGATTACAGAAACGGTCGAACAGACATATACGGAGCGTCATCCGACTATAGCACATGGACAAATGTACCTGTAGTAAGCAACCCGGCGAATCAGTCAAGTCCCGCGCTTGCCTGCGAACCAGGCACGTCTGTGTTACACTTACTATGGATGGATGACTCAGGCGGTAATACGGACATATATCACGCAATGACCAATGGATTACCAGACAGCTCATTAACCGGCACAAGCATCATCGACGATACCTCAGGAGCAGACCAATTAGAGCCAACAATCATCGCTACAAGTGATATGCAAGACCGCACTAAAATCTTTGCCTGCTGGCAGGACAAACGATACGTTACTGGTCACAGCAGTGACACAGATATATTCTTTGCAGAGCTCAGCCATGGTTACGCTGGAACAAACATACTTATAGGAGATGACAGAACAAATTCCAACCAGGTCGGACCAGCGATAGGCACAGACAGATATTGCCAGCCGTATATTGTGTGGATCGACGATAGAGATGATCTACCCGGAGTCTACTGTGCGGGGACTACCTATATGTCCCCTATTCCTACGGTTTCTACAGACGTCTCTGCTTTATCAGGTGCAATAGTCGGCACGGACCCAAGTGCGATTCGTGACATAGGCGATGTTTGTGTTGTAATACCACCGCGGGCATATCCAACAGATGTAAAGATTACAATCACCGAGATTCAGAATCCTCCAGCTTTCTCAGTGCAGTGTTTGAGCGCCTACGACTTCGGTCCAAGCGGAATTGAGTTCAGTCAGCCGGTGAGAGTTATAATACCGTACAATGTCCCGAATTTTAGCCGCTCGGCCTCGGCCTACTGGTACAACTCGCTGACTACGGCACTCAGCCAACAAGGCATAACGGACATTGAGGACATCATCATATCATCTACCATCCATGCGCTGAGCTTTAGGACCACGCACTTTACGCCATTCTACGTGGTCTCCGGAGATGACAGCGGCGGTGGTGACTCAGGTGGCGGAGGGGGAGGTGGCTGTGCCATCTCGCCTATCAGTGAAGTCACCTTCACGCAGTTTATCTTACCGTATGCAGGTCTGGCCGCAGTGGTGGTTATACTTAAGCTGCGAGACAGACGAAATCGCAAAAACAACCGTGCCATAAGGGATGGATATTGATAATGAGTTGCACGCTGGACCAGCTTTGCATTGCCGAGCAGCTTCTAAGCGTAGACCTAACTCGTGAGAAACACAACAGCTCTGCCCGTCTGAAAATACCGCTGTTGAGACAAACCATCATCGTAACAACCATCGTGATTTTGGCCATTAGACTGCTCATAGAAAGTCCCATCTCAAAGATTACCTGGTTCGTGGTTCCGGCTATCTTAGTCTCTGCTGCGCTTATTCCAATGGCAATAAGGAAAAGTGAATCTACGCATATTGGCTTTGGAATTGGCGATGCTGGATTTGCAGTTCTGACCGTCCTACGCACGTGCCTTGTCGTGTTTCCTATTCTCTTTGTTACGTCTTGGATGATGAAATCTCGGGGATTGACTCTGCCCTTACAGGCCGCTCTGCCGGAGGCACAAAGCTGGTTTAGCTGGCTGCTCTATCAGTTTATATATGTAGCCGTCGCTGAAGAAGTATTTTTCAGAGGATACTTGCTCAATAACATATTCGAGATAACAACGACAGACAGATTCAAAAACCGGCAACTGCATAATTGGCTATGCATAATTATTTCTGCTGTCGTTTTTTCGGCTGCTCACGTCATTGTCCAGGGCCGGATAATAGCAGTTGTAACATTTCTGCCGGGCCTTGTTCTCGGCTGGCTCTTTATTCGGACCAGGTCGCTATTAGCTCCGATTCTGTTTCACGGCCTGGCCAATGCCTCTTACTGTGTGATGGCCTGTGCTCTGGTGTAGCACGCTTCTAACTACAACACTACCGAGAGACCAGATTCGAAGATTGGACTTGCTATCTTGCACCGTAACGACTACTCCTTTACAGGCTTTCACCCTTTTGTATTGATCTGGGTAAATTCTTGAAAAAAAGCATTTTAGGGCACACGTGGACTCCTTGATACTTGTGCGAAGGAGGCCCTTGACACATCAGATTGACCTTGACAGCACTTGACGTATCGAAGTAGCATATGGTCCTATAGTAAAGACCCCATCGAAGTAATACCGCCTCTTGCACGTAAGCAGAGAAGATTGCACATCTCGGAGTTAAGTAGTACGGATGCCAGGACGATGCTTTCTCAAATGGAGAGGGTGTGCTTGGACTGTGCAATATGATAGATAACAGGCATATTTTCAAGGTTTTCATGGCAGTCAAGACTGCTCTTGGATTGCTGCTTTTGTTTGTCATCATCAGAATATTGATGATGCCAAAGCTACCTGTGGATGTCCCTAAACCGACTTTCGCACATAGCACCGAATTTGAGGCTGAGCATAGTCTGCACAAACAGCCGGAGAATCTACAAAAAAATTATTCTGCCATCATAAAACGCAATCTGTTTATGGCCGCTGATCCAACCTTACAGGCAGCTGCTACCTCACAGGGCTCCACTTCGGGGGCCGATGGGCGTTTAGCTGATGAGACACTTGGCTTGACACTGCTTGGCACAATCTGCGGAAATCCACAGCTATCTCGTGCTATCATTAAAAACAACAAAAGCAACACAATCGACCTATACAAGGCTGGGGACAATATCGCATCCGCGTCCATTGAGAGTATTAATATCGATTCGGTTGTCTTACGTCTCAATGGCAACAAAAAACTTCTAAGACTTAACACGGCGCCGTCTGCCAACACCAGCGGGCTTACAGAACCTTCGCAAGTCGGCACGGTTGAGCAAAAGAACACACACATCGATGCTAATGCTTTGGCCCAACAATCTTCTGCGCAGGCAGCGACAAGAACTGACCAGATCGAAACTGTACTAAGGCAGGCCAACATTGAGCCATACGACATTGATGGTAATGTGGAAGGGCTTATTATAACCGGCCTTGACAACCTGCCAGCCGCAATGAATTTTGGCTTAAAGAACGGTGATATTATCCGCGCTGTTAATGGGCAGAAATTGACCAGCAAGCAAAAGGCCTTTCAGGTTTTCAAAAAAGCTCGAACCCAACCAACAATAAATATTGAACTACTACGAGGTGACCAGTTAAAGCGGTTGTCATTTAATCAACATTAAATTCTTCAACGATGGTAAAACCAATGCGCTTGAAAAACACAATTAAATGTGATCGAAAAATTCGAAGGTTGCTCATAAGCTTCCTTTGCATTGCTTGCGCTCTGTCGGCAAATCTTACAGGGTGCACCAACAGAACGAAAACGAACACTGTTGACCGTGCTGCATGCGCGGAGCAAATTCACCCAATTAAGACAGCAAGGAACAGAACTTCGCCTGCTGAAACTGAAATTGCTAATCGACCCCTTCTCTCGACGATAAACGTATATGAAAATCAGGATCGGCCAGCCACTCCAAGTATATCCAGCAGTGCCTCACAGACAGCGCAGGGCGAGTCAATAATAGATCAAACTCAAAGAAAGGCAGTTCCCTCCCCCTCGCACGTACAAATTCATACGAGCAATGAAACCTTGGCTACAAGCGAATCGCCTCTGACCCAACAAAACCAAACATACTCGGAGACAACTGTCAATATTCCTTTGTTCGAAAGACCCGGCATGGCTGAAGAGCTCGTTTCGGTGAATTTTGAGCAGGTCGATATTCGAACGGTGCTTAAAACCATCGGCGACATTACAGGCATCAATTTTGTTCTGGATGAGCGCGTACGCGGTACTGTTACAGTTATGTCGCCTACGAAAATACCTCTCAGTCAAATTTATGATTTCCTGCAGTCAATTCTCGAAGTCCATGGTTATGCTGCTGTGCCGGCCGACGACCTTGTCAAAATAGTTCCTAAAGATGAGGCGGTAAAACGTAACCTGCAGGTCCGTATCGGAAGCGACCCAACTCAAATACCAAAAAGCGATTCGCTTGTCACACAGATTATTCCGCTAACCTATGCTGATGTCAGCGAGGTTGGTCAAATCATCCAGCCGTTGCTAGCGACCGGCTCACAAATGGCGATATATCCAAGAACAAATTCTATTGTCATCACCGATACGTCCTCAAATATCCATCACATTGCCAAGATTATTCGAAAAATTGATGTAGAAGGCTTAAAAGAGCACATCATAGTAATCCCGCTGAAGCATGCCTCCGCACAGACTCTTAGTGATCAGATAACGCAAATCATGCAGAAAAGCAGGGCAGTCTCTCCACAATCTGCACGCGCTCGAGGCCCAGCACCGAACGATATTGGCATTAAAATTCTGCCTGACACAAGGACAAATTCTCTTATTGTTGTCGCTGGCTATCAAGACATCGAAACAGTCAGAGAGTTTGTCGAGCAGCTTGATGTTCAACGACCAACCGGAACAGACAATGTACACGTAGTATACCTCAAGAACGCACAGTCCAAAGAAGTCGCTGAGTCACTTACCGCCGCTCTAACAAATCTGAGAATTGCCGGCGCGGTTGAAGGAACACAACCGATACAGGTAACTGCTGATGAGGGCACAAACTCACTCATCATTGCCGCCTCTGCCCAGGATTACGAGGTAATATCTGAGATTATCGACAAGCTCGACATTGTCCGGGAACAAGTATTAGTCGAGATGCTCATAGTGGAAGTCAGCGAAGACACCCTAAGAGAAATCGGCATCGACTGGGCCACTCTCGATAACGCTGTCTCAAGCAGCATCCGATTTTTCGGAGCAACAAACTTCGGCCCTCGGGTCGACTTCGCAAGCGGAGACCTGGAAGGCCTGGCTGTAGGTGCCTGGAAAGCAGACGGATCTAATGTCTCGATAGCAGCAATTTTGCACGCCTTGGAAAGGGAATCAGGCGTTAACATTTTATCAACGCCTCACATCACAACGTCCAATCATCAAAAAGCTAAGATAATCGTAGGCGAAAATGTGCCGTTCGTCACACAGTCAAGAATCACGGAGACAGACCCAAGCACTCCGACAAACATAAAAACATACGAGTACAAGGATGTTGGCATCAGCCTTGAGATAACTCCACACGTCAGTCAGAACAGCTTAGTCAGGCTTGAACTCAATAGTGAGTTCACCAAACTTTATGAGGATGCTACAAGCCTTTCTACGGATACACCGATCACAGCAAAGCGACAGGCTCAAACGGTGGTTTCCATGAAAAGCGGCTCAACTATTGTTATTGGCGGACTCATTAGAGATGATAAAGTCACAGTTGAGCAGAAAGTTCCGTTCGTGGGAGATTTCCCTCTGGTGGGCAACTTGTTCAAACATAAAAGGGACCGTTTTCAGAAAACGAATTTGCTGATATTCATTACGCCGCGGGTTATGAAAAGCCAGGAAGATTTGGACCAGGTAACACAAGAAAAGAAAAGCGAAATGACACCGGAACTTGAGTGACTTAAGAAACAAATCAGTAAGGACTAATCACCAAAACGGAGCTATCAGAACTCTTTTTTAAGTGTGGTTTCAAAGGTTCTCAGATGGATACGAAGCTGAGCAAACAACAAGAAAACCAGTATCTGGAAACGATACTGCCAGAGCAACTCAATCCGGAGTTGGTCAGAAAACTGCCGCTCGAATTTCTCAAGATGCAGTGTGCCATCCCCATTGTGCTCGAGGATGGCCGGATTGCAATCGCCTTGGCAGACCCATTGAATGTAGAAGCTTATGATGCCATTCTGAGTGTCCTTGCCCAGACCCCGGATGTCACAAAGAATCTCTGGCAAACGGGTCAGCCGTGCAAACGCGTTATTTGTCCAGCTTCTGAAATAGAGCAAGCAATTAGCCGTTGCTACTACCAAAGTGCCGAAATAAGCGATGACAGCTCCGACACCGTAGATTTACAGGCCATTGATAGCGAAGTTGATACGAGTACCATCCAGACACATGCCGAGGATTTACTGAACATCGCAAGTAAGGCGCCCGTAATAAAATTGGTAAACAAGATATTATTTCAGGCGGCGCAATGTCAATCTAGTGATGTTCACATTGAGCCGTATGAAAAAGAGCTGAGAATACGCTTCCGAATCGATGGAGTTTTACATGAGGTAATGTCATTGCCGAAAAACCAGGCTGCAGCTCTCCTGTCACGATTAAAGATTATGGCAAATCTTAACATTGCTGAGCGAAGACTGCCTCAGGACGGCCAGAGCCGTATCAAGATTAGCAATGACCTGGTTGATATCAGAGTGTCGGTGATACCGACTCTTGGTGGTGAAAGGGTAGTGTTAAGACTGTTAGATAAAGGCAAAGGACAACTGGGCTTGGACGAAGTAGGTTTTTCCAGTGAGGTGCTCGACAATTTTAGAAATCTGATTCAGCTTCCGCACGGCATAATTCTGCTTACCGGCCCAACCGGCAGCGGCAAGACTACAACCTTGTACGCTGCGCTCAACGAACTGAACTGTCAGGAGCGGAACATACTCACGGTCGAGGATCCTATTGAATACCAACTGCCGGGTATCGGGCAGATGCAAAATAGGCCGAAGATTAATCTTACTTTTGCGAATTGCCTGCGTCACATTCTCAGACAAGACCCTGATGTGATAATGGTCGGAGAAATTCGTGACCTTGAAACTGCTGAAATCGCAATCCAGGCCTCTCTCACAGGCCATCTTGTTCTGAGCACCCTTCACACGAATGATTCAGCCTCTGCTGTAACCCGTCTGATTGATATGGGCATCGAGCCGTACCTGATTTCGTCATCGGTTAGTGCCGTTATGGCGCAGAGGCTTTTACGCGTTATATGTCCACAATGCAAGAAACCTTACGTTCCAGACAGCCAGACAATGACGCTTTTTAGTAAACGGCAGAATACAGAAGGAACCAACAAAGAATTATACAAGGGACTTGGTTGTGAGAACTGCTTCGATACAGGATATCGGGGAAGAACAGGAATCTTTGAGCTACTTGTCATCGAGGATGACATCAAGGAATTGATATTGAAGCGTACAGCCTCGCACATCATAAAGGCAGCGGCCGTTAAAAAAGGAATGAGTACTCTGAGAGAAGATGGTTTACTTAAAGCCCAGGCAGGCGAAACTACATTAGAGGAAGTCTGTCGCATCACACAGGATACTGTCCACACAGAACCAGGGGTAACGAAACGTGTCGATAGGCCATTCCAATCTATTTGATGAAAGCGAGGTCCCAGCATCCGGGGTGGGTGTTAGTAGCTCTGCTATTGAGAGAAAAACGGCGGCGCACAAAACCAAAGTCACCGCAAGGATAGGCACCAAGCATATATCCAGGCTCACCCGCCAGTTGGCCACGTTATTGCGTGCTGGTATGCCTCTTGTACCTGCGCTTTCAGCACTGACGGAGCAATTAAAAAACGGCCCGCAGCATAAAAAGGCCCTTAGCAAGCCGGCAGAACTCGCAATAGTTATCGAGCGAATAAGGGACAGCGTTAATGAAGGAAGTTCATTCGCAGAAGCGTTGAAGGAACACCCGAGCGTCTTCTCATCCTTTTTTGTGAACATGGTAGCTGCAGGCGAGGCCGGTGGCACGTTAGAGCAGGCTCTATTACGCGTAACAGAGGTTCTAGAAAAACGCGTCCAGCTTATGGGCAAGGTCAAATCTGCAATTGCTTATCCAGTGATGATGGCAATAGTCGCCGTGGCGGTAGTAACCTTTCTTTTATCTTACGTTGTACCGAGTATAACACAGATTTTTCTCGAAATAAATCGCACCCTTCCCTGGCCCACAACGCTGCTCATTTCAATAAGCGCTTTTATAAGATCATATTTAGCCGTTATCGTGCTGCTCTGCTTCGCAGTTATTTTCGGATCGGCTGCTTCATACAAAATCAAACAGGCAAGATACTTTGTGGACTATAACCTGTTGAAGCTACCTTTGTTTGGCCAACTTGCACTTAAACTCGAAATTTCGCGTTTCACAAGAACATTGGGGATGTTGCTTGAAAGTGGCGTGCCGATACTCGCTGCTTTGGAAATGACAAAGGCTGTGGTACGGAATAGTTACATGGCAAAAATCCTCAGCTCGGTGGGGGACCGAGTCAGCAAAGGCCAGCCATTGGACAGTGCAATCAGAGAAACAGGATTGTTCCCCCCTGTCGTATCTCACATAGTCGCGACTGGGCAGGTCAGTGGTAATGTCGAAGAAGGGCTTAGCTCCATCGCTGATATGTATGACAGCGAAGTTGAGATAGCCACTAAAACACTGACCTCATTGCTTGAGCCAGCGATACTTCTAATTATGGGCGTCATTGTCGGCTTTATCGTAATGGCTATACTGCTGCCAGTTTTTGAGATAAACCAAGCCTTATAGGAGGAGCTTAACAGAATGATACACAAAATAAAACGAGGTTGTAAGCGTCACACGATATGCGATATGCAGCATCGTGCATTTACTTTGATCGAGCTTATGATCGTGGTCGTAATTTTAGGACTGCTGGCAACTATAATCATGCCCAGAATGCTAAATAGACCCGAACAGGCACGCAGAATTAAGGCCAAGGTCGATATACGCAATATCGAATCTGCGCTCGCCTTGTTTAAGACAGACACCGGGCGTTTTCCAACCACTTCGGAAGGTCTAAAAGCACTTGTCTCCAACCCCGGCATCGAAAGGTACAACAGCGACGCTTATCTCGACAAAGACCCCGTAGATTCTTGGGGCAACAAATACATTTATATTTCTCCAGGGATACATAACAAAGACTACGACCTCGAATCTTATGGCAAAGATGGCGAAGACGGCGGCACCGATGATGATGCCGATATCGAAAGTTGGAACCTCGATGGGTAAGAAAAACTCGGATAAAAAAGTTAGAGAACTTGTCGAAGCTTTTACCTTCATAGAGGCGGTTATCGCATTGGCAATTGTCTCAACTTCCCTATTGGGTCTGCTGAGACTGCATCTTCTCAGCATCAGTACGGCTGACAGGGCGCAGATTACCAATAGGGCCGTTTTAATCGCACAGCAGAAGATTGCAGAGACTTTGGCCCAGGGATATCCGCAGTTAGGTACTGATCAGGGTATTAGCGAAAGTGATACACTACAGTTGCACTGGGAACGCCGGATCCGGGATGTCCGACTGCCACAACTAAGTCAGGCACATTTTAAGGGATTGCGGGAAATACGCGTTGACGTAGGCTACAAACAAGGCAACCGAGATAAAAATTTACACTTGTCAACCTATATTGCTAACAGGGACCTGCAATGAAGGTCAGATCAGCTAATGCAGGCTTTACACTTGTCGAGATACTTGTAGCGATGGCGATAGTCGTCACTATCATCTCGTTGGTCTATGGCAGCTATTTTGCAACAGCCAGATCGACAGAAGTATGCACAGCAAAAATTGATGCTGAAAGCGATGTTCAAAACGCTCTCAAGCAGATGTCCCGCCAGATACGTTGCGCTTATGCCAGCCAAGCTCAACAACCATCCGGCGATAGTAGCTCCATCTTTAAGCCGATGCAAGCCACACCCGACAAAACAATAAATTACTTTTATGGTGACACGGATACACCAACCGATATGGTTCTACATTTTGTAACCACCCATCCTGCCCAGGAAGAGCACAGCAAAACAGAAGGACTCTTTATCGTCAGATATAAACTAAATAAAACCTTCGGCACGCTCCTTCTAAATGAGGAAAGGTTCACCGGTTTACCCGAACACACCAGCGAGAACAAAGTAAGGGCATTTCAGCCTGTGCTGACAAATGTCGATGATTTTGACCTAGCTTTTTATGACGGCAAAAAATGGCTGACAAAATGGAATTATGAAAAGGAAAAAAGGCTGCCATGCGCAGTCAGAATCAGCATAACCGTATCCGACAAAGAAACCAGACTGCGCCATAACAGTATGACCGCGTACATACATTGCTCAAGCTACAAAAGCACGACCAACAAAGCCGAAAAATTGTTGTAAGTTAAACAATGAAGCAGAAACCAAGACATACTATGCCGAATGGATTTGTGGTGGTTGTTGTCTTGTGCATGATTATGATGCTTACAGTATTGTTGCTGGGTTTCAACTACAGATGCCGGGGCAGTCTGTATGCAGCCGATGGTTTTAGACGGTCTGAACAGGCGCTGAATTGCGCAATAGCAGGAGTCAACATTGCTGTTGCTGCCATTAAAAGCACCGATGATGTTTGCGCAAACAGCAAATTATTAAAGCTGTTTTCAGCAGAAACTGTCTTTCCTGTCGGGCAGGGACACTGCAAAGTGGCCGTTTGCGAAGAAAATGGCAGACTCAACGTCAATTTGCTCAAAGACACCAACGGACAACTGGATAGAACTCGCATTGACCAGTTTCTTCGATTGATTGATCTACTGAACGAGCAAAGTACTGTCGATTCCCACATTGGCTATGGATTGGTCCCTTCAATTATCGACTGGACCGATAGTGATGACGAAATAACACGCCTGCCATTTGTGAAGTACGAAAATGCGGGAGCGGAGTCAGCTTATTATAGCAGCCTATACACACCGTATCAGTGCAGGAACAAACCGCTTGAAACTATCGAGGAACTTCTCCTTGTGAAAGGGATAACACAACAAATTTACAGCCGTATAAGTAATTACATAACAGTAAGCGGTGACGGAATGGTAAACATCAATTGTGCACCGAAGTTGGTGATTGAGAGCCTTTCGGAAAAGATCGATCCGGCTTTGGCAGAGATAATAATCAAACGCAGAAAAATAAAACCCTTTGAAAGTATAACGGAATTGCAAGATGTCCCCGGCATGACTGATAGCATCTATTACGAAATTCACGAAACAATCACTGTGAGACCAGCAGATCGCTACTACCATATTACATCGCATGGTTCATCTGAAAATGTCAGTCATACAACAGTAGCGATCGTCCACAGAGACACAAAGAGCAAAACCATAAACATGCTCATGTACAAAGAGGTCGAATAGCCATGTTTCTCGATATATGGAAACAATATATGCCAGGCTCGGCGGTCAAGCGGTGTATCGGCATAGATTTAGGTCCTGACCACCTGCTCGCGGTACAGCTTTCAGAAAGCTCAGGACAGTTCCTCATCGAGAAAACCTATAGCACACAAACCAGACGCTACACAGACCGCCTGCCATCAATTCTCAGATCTCTTGTGGATACACATGGATTCGCTCGCTCTTCGGCCGTGGTCTGTTCAATGCCGGACAACGTCGTTTTCTTCCGAGATATCGAAACAGATTCTGACATTCTTGAGCAAAGCCGTCGGAGCTTCACAGAAGAGCACAATTTCCCTATACAGGCCGGCGAAATGGTCTGGCAAGTATATTCAAACCGACCTCTGTCAAAAAACAAATTTTCCACTGTCATTGTAGCAGCCAACAGACAATCGCTTAGCAAACGGATCAGCATGTTTACGGAGGCAAAGCTGCATCTGAAAATGATTGATGCTGTGATTTCTGCAATCCATGCTACTGCCGTAATCAATCATCCCGAGATAAGAACCGGTTCAGCCGTAATAGCTTACATATCTGACTCTCACCTCGCTCTGGCGATCACTAAGGATGGCGATATGCTCATCGTCAGAAACATCCCGATTTTTACACCCGCAAGCGACAATACTATTCCAGCCGAGGAACAACTCGCGGAGATGGTCGCGCGCGAAGCACAACTCACCTGGCGAAAGGTTTTTACTACTGAAATTGATCAAGACAGCAGTTTTTTTCTGGCAAGCGATAGTGCTAAATCTGAGGTCCTTGAAGGACTGATGCAGGAAAAGCTAAGCTGCCGATTTATCGCAATTGACCCTTACGCGAGGATAAAGACCACCTCTGAACAAAAAGCTGTTTTTCCCATAACGTTAGCCGAAGGTCTGGCCTTAAGGTTTCTAATACCTGATCTGACAAACGGAGTAAATTTTCTCAACGCTGATATTAAAAAATCCGAACGGGTATTTAATATAAAAAAAGAAATATTAACATGCACAGTTCTCATTGCGGCAATCATAATTTTCCTTTTAGTCGGGTTATTTTTGCGACTCTCTCGCTTGGAAGCCGTTTACGCAAGCACCAAAAGCGAAATTAACGAAATCTTTAAAGCCACGTTACCCAACGAGCATAATATCGTCAATCCAGTTGCGCAATTGGAGCAGAAGCTCCAATCCTTTCGTAATGACTATAGACTTTTTACGTCTTTCGGCCCTGACACTGCGGGGCCGCTTCATATCCTCGGCACTATAAGCGCAAATACGCCAATGACAATAGGGGTAAAAATCGAGGATATGCTGATAACCGAATCCACCGCCCGGCTGGTCGGCACATGTGGCTCATTTGAGTCACTATATCAATGGCAAAAGATTCTACAAAAGGTTCCAGCTTTCAGGCTGGTTGATGTTGAGGATGCGCACAAACAGCCGGGAACAGACTTGGTCTCCTTTACTATGCTGATCTTTCTGAAGGGGTATGAATAATGCGCTTGACGCAGAGAGGACGACTATTAACTGTTGTTTCGATTATCCTGGTCGCGGCTTGGTCGGCTTTTACATTCGTCGTCAAACCAGCTATCGCACGGACAGAGACATTGAGCCGAGTAATTCCTCAGAAACAACAAGAGCTCGAAACGCTCCGAGCAAAAAGCAGAGAGCACTCTTATCTACATAAAAATTTCACTGAATTACGAGTCAAGCTCGAATCACAAGATAGCCGGTTCGAGCTATTGCCGTTTCTTGAGTTGCTAATCCAGCAACAAAACCTTAAAGATAACCTCTCAACCATGAAGCAGCGTGTGCTTCCGCTCGACACAGACTATTCTGAGTTTATCGTCGAAGTACAGTTGGAATCTATGACACTAAGCCGGCTAATCGACTTTCTCAGTAGTGTGGACTCACCCGACAATCTGACAAAGATAACGACTGTTCACATTAAAAAGAATCCTGTGAACTCATACTTGCTGGATTGTGTGGTTGAAATACACAGTCCTAACCTGTCCCAGAGCCGACTTAAAGTAGGGTAAAAGTATAGTCTTGTCTCGTTGTCAGCAAGTTTTCACATAGACTATTTACAATATAAAACCGCACAGATTCATCGCACTTCTTGACAGCTTCCCGAAGATTCAGTAAATTCCTGCCATCTCGTTGTGTTCATCCTAAAAAGACTTCTACGACACTGACAAGGAGGTCATTATGGACTACCAAAAATTCGTCGAAGACCAAATTGAACAGATAAGACAAACGGTAGGTAACTCCAAGGCCATTAACGCGCTTAGTGGCGGCGTAGACAGCTCACTTGTAACAGTGCTCGGCCACCGCTCGCTCGGCGAAAAGCTAAAGACCGTTTTCATTGACAACGCCCTGATGCGCGAAGGCGAAGCACAGCAAGTCATTGATACATTCGCCAAAATTGGTATTACAGTAGAATTGGTCGATGCCAAAGAGGAGTTTCTTTCTGCTCTAATAGGTCTAATCGATCCTGAAGAAAAGCGACAAGCCGTCACCGACACGTTCTATTCAAAGGTTTTTGGCAGACTTGTTAAAGAGTCTGGTGCAAAATTCCTGCTGCACGGGACCATTCTTACGGACATCGAAGAAACGGTCGCAGGCATTAAGCGTCAGCACAACATTCTCACTCAGATTGGCATTGACACCAACCAAGCCTATGGTTACACCGTCATTGAGCCGCTAAAGACCCTGCGTAAAGATGACGTGCGCGAATTGTGCAAGTTCCTCGATTTGCCGTCTAAGATTTCCCAGCGTATTCCATTTCCCGGCCCGGCTCTCGCCACACGAATCGTCGGCGAAGTCACTCGTAACCGGCTGGACACTGTTCGCAAAGCGACCGCAATTGTCGAAGAAGAGCTAAAAGACAGCGGCGCATTTCAATATATGGCTGTTCTGCTAAACGATCGCGCAACAGGAATAAGAAACAACAAACGCGAGTTCGGCCAGATAATTGTTGTTCGTTGTGTCGAGAGCACCGATGCCCGCATCGCATCCGCAACGGAAATTCCCTGGAAAAAGCTGCATGGTATCTGCAACCGCATCATTACTGAGATACCGGATGTGAACCGTTGTTTATACGACTTTACGCCTAAACCTCCGGCGACAATCGAATATGTTTAGCAATTGCTATTGTCGGAAAGATTCACAAAGTGTCTATTTGGCGTTATCCAGATAATCCTATAATTGAACCCGGTGACATAGAACCTTCACGAGAAGACTTAAACGTCATCGGCGTATTCAACGCTGGTGTCACTCGGTTCGCAGACGAAGTCATCCTACTTCTGCGAGTCGCTGAACAACCAGTCAATACACGCCCTGATATTGTCCTGACTGCTGTATATGACGCAACAAAGAATGAAACTGTGACAATAGAGTTTTCAAAGAATGACCCGACAATCGAATTCTCAGATCCCCGCTTGATAATTACTCCACATGAAACATATCTAACATCCATATCGCATCTGCGATTGGCACGAAGCAAGGATGGAATCAATTTTACTATAGACCAGGCACCGACCTTCGCTCCCACAAACGATTACGAAAGCTTTGGTATTGAAGACCCGCGAATCAGTCTCATTGGCGACACTTATTACATCAACTACGTAGCTGTCTCGCCTGCGGGTGTAGCAACTTGCTTGGCATCCACGAGGGATTTTCTATCCTTCGAACGGCATGGAGTAATATTCTGTCCCGACAATAAAGATGTCGTGATCTTTCCAGAAAAAATCAGCAATATGTACTTTGCCCTTCATCGGCCTAATTCACCTCTATTCAAAAGAAACGACATTTGGCTCGCAGAATCTCCGGACTTGAAGTTCTGGGGAAATCACCGATACCTAATGAGACCGCGTAAGGGACAATGGGATGAGGTCAAGATCGGAGCAAGTGCCGTGCCATTCAGAATAGAACAAGGCTGGCTGGAGATATATCATGGCGTAGACCAAAACAATCGCTATTGTCTTGGAGCAGTACTGCTTGACAGCAATGAACCGTGGAAGATCCTCGCAAGATCGTCAAAGCCCGTTTTTGAACCGGAGGCAGATTACGAATGCGAAGGATTTTTTGGAAATGTGGTCTTTAGTTGTGGGTTGCTCTACGAAGACAACAAGCTCAAGATTTACTACGGCGCCGCCGATACTGCCATTTGTTACACAGAGCTGCTTCTTGACGATGTGCTTGACAGTTTAAACATACCTGTTTGAGCGAATGAATCGCACAAAATCGGGGAGACAAGATTTGAACTTGCGACCTCTGCGTCCCGAACGCAGCGCTCTAGCCAAACTGAGCTACTCCCCGATAAACTATTACCAAAAATATACTATAACATCTCCCAAATTACAATTGATTTTCAATTGCATAAACTCGCTGTTGCTCTCAGATTGCGTTTCACCTTAGAATACCAGCCAACTTCTTCTTTTCTTGGGATCCTCGGGTGCTCTTGATGTACCGTTCCCACTTTGCTGCAGAAGCCCGGTCCGGATAAGAGCCGCTGTAAACCAACTTCCACGGCCCATTTTGTCGAGTGTACATCCCACCCCGGCCGGTATTATGCTCCCTTAGTCTCCGAGCCAAGTCATCAGTGTGTCCAATATAGAGTTTCTTTGTCTTAAGGCTTTGAAGTATATAAACGTAATACACGAATATATCCTTTTCAAAGATATTCACTGCGTCAATTTAACGATTGCCTCTGGTCGTTTACAAATATCTCATCGCTTTATTAAGGACCTTCTATAATCTTCTGCTAATTTCAATCCTTTCCTCTGAGATGTGCAGAAATATAATTTTTTACTTTGTTCGTAACAGTTAATACATACAAGTTCTTTGTCACCTCTATAAACGTAATACCGCCTATCAGGCTTTGAAGCTTCAAATACTGCCGTAATCTCATCAAGTTTTTTATCGAAGCCTCTGGTTTCTTCCATAAGTGGTGGGAGCTTAACTGGTTCTTCGGCAATCAGCGAATAGTTGTTTTCTTTACAAGTCACTTCAAGTTTACGTAAATCCAACGCCCCTTCAAAGACAATCCACCAATTCTTAAAAAACAACCAATCTCGACGGTAGGACAGTTCTTTCACACCCTGTGGCAATGATTGATATTTAATCAAGCCTGTCTCATTTCGTATCCCACTTGTACTTTTTATCGTATCTAACAAAGTGTATTCCATTTTTGCCTTTGATAAATCTTCTTTCGCCTGGCCATTTTAGCGATGCCGGTCTTTACTCAATTGATAAATTTAGTTAACGCTCTAAAACCAAATTCAACACAAATGAATTGAAATTTGAACGAGCGACCTTCCCTAAGGGACGCTCTAGCCAAACTGAGCTACTCCCCGATAAACCAACACAACTATAACATCATAATACTACCGCTACAACTATAATAGATTGACAGGATCTACGTCTATGGCAATTTTTACCGTAGGCCGGATCGGCCGGTCAGCTCGCAGAGCACCGAACAACTGTTGTATGACCGCTGCCTCCGGAGCTTGTATTACTATTTGAATTCTGTGAAAACGCTGAATTCGATTTATCACTGCCGGCATAGGTCCTCTGATGACTGCTTTTAGCTCATGCCGGGTTACTATCGAATCCAACCGCTCACGCATCTTCTGACTGGCAAGCTCTAACTTGTCAAAATTCACATCTCGCATAACGATTCTCGCCAATCGCCAAACCGGCGGCAGATTGCAGGCTTTGCGATGCTTCAGCTCCTCTCGGACAAAACCGTCAAAGTCGCCATGCAGCGCGAACTGTATAGCCGGCTGCTCAGGCAAAAATGTTTGGACAAAAACAATTCCCTTTTTTTCTGAGCGTCCCGCCCTACCAGCAACTTGGGAAATAAGCTGAAAAGTGCGTTCGTTTGCTCGAAAATCCGGCAGATATAAACAAGTGTCTGCACTTATAATGCCTACCAAGGTGACATTCGGAAAATGCAGGCCCTTTGCCAGCATCTGTGTCCCCGCCAAAATATCGATCCGTCCTTCACTAAAGTCCTGCAGAATACGGTAATAGTCCTGACCTGACATCGAGTCACTATCAACTCTCTCAACGCTCGCCTGGGGAAATTTTGCAGTCACCTCTTCTTCAAGCCGCTGCGAGCCAAGACCAATCATTGTCATGCCTTTGTGACAGAGCGGGCATTTCTGCGGCACAAGGGTCTGAGCAAGGCAATAGTGACACACCGCATAGCCGCCATTCATATGCCTGCCGGTGATGGTACGCAGCCGTTCATCGCTGCCGACCTTTGCCCGATGGAAAGTAAGCATCACATCACAGTTATGACAATGCAGCGTGTATTTGCACGATGGGCAAAAAATAATGTTGCTGTAACCGCGCCTGTTTAAAAGTAGAATCGCTTGCTCTCGTTTCGCAAGGATTTCGCTCAACCGCTCTGCTAATGGCCTACTTATAAGATTCAGTCCGCCCTTTGTCACCGGCACCTGCCGTAAATCGACAGGCTTCATTTCCGGCATAGGCAAGTTCATAACTCTCTTTGGCAAACGCACCAAGCTGAAGTGTCCTTTGTTTTGACAATTGGACAGAGTTTCTAAAGAAGGCGTCGCACTTCCAAGAATACAATGAGTGCCGGCAAGTTGCGCCCGTTTAATCGCAACGTCTCTGCCGTGGTACCGTGGGGCTGTGTCCTGCTTATAGCTTGGCTCGTGTTCTTCATCGACGATAACAAGTCCAAGATTTGATAGTGGAGCAAAAATAGCTGAACGCGCCCCGATAACTACGTCAGCATCGCCCGCTTTTATTTTTTGCCACTGCGAGTGACGCTGGCTGGCAGTAAGGCCGGAGTGCAATACAGCTATCTTCTCGAACCTTGCGCTGAATCGTTGAACCGTCTGAGCGGTAAGAGCGATCTCAGGCAAAAGGACGATGGCAGCTTTGCCTTTTTTCAATACAACCTCTATTGCCCTTATGTATAGTTCCGTCTTGCCGCTGTCGGTAACACCGTGCAACAATGTCACGCCAAATTTTTCCGATTCGATTTCTTCTGTAATGTAGGCAAGTGCCTTTCGCTGGTCCTCGTTGAGCGTGATAGCTTGGCTTTTAAGATACATTCGAACTGGAATGGCGGGCAAAGACCGAAGAACTGTTTTCTCAACAATCTTTATAATCTGCTTTTCGGCAAGTCTTTTCACTGGAGCGTTCGTGCAGCCGACTGACGTCAGGATATCTTGCTGGTTAATGGCTTTATCTGGTCCAATTGCCCCCTTATTTAGAAGATACTTAACAATCGCCTTTTGCTTCTTACTTGTTACTTGACTTAACACCTGGTCACTATCAACCAGAAGGTAAATACACTTTTGTTTGTGAAGCCCGATTCCCTTTTTCACCGCTGCCGGCACCATCGCAGCTAAGACCTGTCCCAGAGGACAGACATAGTAATCACTTATCCATCTGGCTAATTCCGTAAGTTCAGCGCTGAGTAATGGCTCTTTATCAACAATCCTGACAACCGCTTTCAGTTTGAACTGCTTTTTTCCTCCTTCCGTCATTGTGAGCGCAGAGAAGCAATCTCGTTTCTCTACCGCAACACAGAATCCAATCTCAAGTTTGTTTTTTTTGCCGAATGGAACTTCAACTCGCTGACCTGCCTCAATCGGCCAGAACTCATCCGGCAATAGATAATCGAACTCAGTATCCGCCGCTGACTCGAACACTACGCGGACAATGTGGGCGCAACTGTTTTGGTTGGTCTTGTTTTCTCCAAACAGGCTTTGTGTTACATGCCTTGCCATACAACGGTGATTGTCCCAACTTGCCAAACCTGTGTCAAGATTACTCGCTATCTGCGGAAAGCACACAAAATGGTAATGGCCGCCGAGCAAAGAATAAGTTTCACTCGAATAACTTTTTATTTTGCAAACAGCAGAAACAGCTTTATGATTACAGGCAACTAAATTGAACCCTTTTTCAAGTGCAAAACGGATGTTGCTGGCTCAACGGAAACAGTTATTGAAGATTGTAGGAATTCTTCTCGCACAGGTGCTTTTGCTGAACGGTTGCACGCAGAAGCTGCGAAGAGAACTGCCAATATCCCCACACCCGGAAGATAGACCTTTTCAGGAACTTTCGCTTGACCTGAGCCAATACACCTCGGTTCAACTTCGTTCCGGCCAGGACCCAAACCTGGCACTTGCCGTCGCTGCTTCCGGCGGTGGATACCGCGCTGCAAATTTTGCTGCTGGTGCACTACTTGGACTTGAGCAGATAAAACAGAAGACCAACACCAAGCGAAACGTTCTTTCGGAGGTGGACTATTTCTCAACCGTTTCCGGCGGAGGTTTCGCCGTCGGTGCCTATATCGCAAGCCTACACGACCATTATTATTTCACAGGAACCAAACAGGATTACTCCTTTGCCAAGGCTATGGAAATTTCTTCTCCTCAATGTCCCTGTAAAGACACGCCGCCGCCGGCTCAGAAAACCGACCCTTGTATCAGAAGCCATCTTCAGGGATTATATTCGGACTTTATACAAGACTTCATAGAAGCAATTTTGCCGTTAAACAAACTCGGTCTTAGCGACAGGGGCCAGCGCTTTGAACTTGCTATCGACGACGATGTGCTCAGCTACAGATGGAGGACAAGAAAGCTCAAATCGCTCCCAGACAAAGACATTTTTGGCCCCAACAACATGGGGCGAAATGCGAGTCTGGTGCTTTCAGATATTTTTGTTCCGAGCCGGAATTCGCAAGACAAGCCAATTCTGCCCTACTGGATTGCAAATGCCACCGTGTATGAGAATGGAGCAATCTTCCCTTTCACACCTGATCAGCTAAGGCTCTACAGAATTGACGGGTTCAAACATCGTATGACCAAACACAAATTTGAGCCGCACAAGACAAGCTATAAGGACTTTGTCTGGAATATGCCACTGGCAGTAGGGGTAGCCTCCAGTGCTAATTTTCCTTTTGCCTTGCCGGCTAACACGCTAACAAACAAATTGGACCCAAATAATCCCTATCTATACCTGGTTGACGGTGGCATGGCGGACAATCTCGGTGTCATTACTGCTATCAGGCTTATGCGAAACAAAAACTACCCACAGGTAACCAGAACAGCATTGCTGATTATTGACGCCTACCAGGGTGCCATTAGTCCTTTCTCCAGCTCTGACAAGGCTCCTTCGATCGCAAAGACAGCAGTCCGCACAATGGAAATATCACTCGATTCCTGGCGAGGCAGGTACCGCGAAATTGTAAGTACGCTGTGTCAATCCGAGAATATCGTGCCCATCTATCTGAGTTTCGATGACCTTGTCGGCGTTGACTTCGAGCAGTTGTACAAGCACGGATTAACCGAAGAAGATAAGACCGAACTATGCAGTAAGAAGTCAATCGATTGTGAGAAGATAACGCCGTTTGATATTGTGCGCAGCATCTCTATGGTCTCACCGGCAGCCCTAACGAAAAAAGGCTTGCAATACAGATTAACTTCGGCTCAACAGAACCTCTTGATAGCCGCAGGCAGATACATTGTTCATAGCAAAGAACACCTGATACGCAAATCTCTCGGCTGGGAATAACAGGTATCAGGGCAGGCTAAAACCTACAGTTTGAAATACTCTTCTGACATCTTACATATATGATCGCCGATAGCAAGTGCGGCTGTTGCAGCAGGTGACGGAGCATTCAGAACGTGAATTGAGTTGCCCTTTCTTTCTATCTTAAAATCGTCAATGATCTTGCCTCGAGCTCCAATCGCCTGAGCACGAACGCCGCTGGTGCTGGCAATTATATCATCCGGACCGAGTGATGGAATAAGCCGACGCAACCGCGAAAGGAACAGCTTTTTAGAAAAAGCTCGCGCGTATTCACTCAACCCATACCTCCAGTGCCGTATAAATAACTTCCATGTCCCCCGATAAGTCAGTGACTCCCAGGCGTCCGTCCAGCTAAAGTCGGTCTTTCCATAGCCCTCTCTCTTGAACGAGAAGACAGCATTTGGCCCGCACTCAACCGAGCCATCGATTATGCGTGTGAAATGAATACCAAGGAAGGGAAAAGTCAGGTCCGGCACCGGATATATTAGGTTGTTTACTTTCTGTGAGGCTTCTTCTGTGAGCTGATAATAGTCCCCCCGAAAAGGAATGATCCTGAGCTTTGTATCAACTCCATCCATTCGCGCGATTCTATCGCTCTGCAGTCCGGCACAATTTATTATGTACCGCGCCTTGAAATCTCCCTGGCTCGTAATGATACGAGTATAGAAATCGTGCTTGTCAAAGCCAACTACTTCATGTGAAACAAAAACATTGTTACCGTCTCCCTTCTTCTCAATAAGCTCAGCCAGCTTGTTGGCAACCTCGACAAAGTCGATAATACCTGTGCACGGAACAAGGATGCCGGCAATGCCGGTGCAGTTGGGCTCAATCTTTTTGATCTGATCCAGGCCAATTTTCTCGATGCCTTCAACTTCGTTAGCCAGGCCGTTGTGCCAGACACGCTCCAAGTCTGGCAGTTCGCTCTCTTCGGTTGCCACAATTATCTTGCCACAAATCTCATGAGGTATCTGGTGCTTCTTAGCAAAAGCCACAAGTTGTTTGCGCCCGTTGGAGCATGTTTTTGCTTTATTCGAGCCCGGCTCATAATACAGGCCCGAATGAATCACCCCTGAATCATGGCCGGTTTGATGAACTGCTACTTTCCCCTCTTTCTCCAGCACCGCGAGTCTAATCTCGGGATGACCCAACGTTATTTTATAAGCCGAAGCCAGACCAACTATGCCCCCACCTACTACAATGATGTCAAAGTCAGTCCCTTGCGTCATCAATCCTTACTCCAAATCGTAATCAGGCTTCTTGAACCGACAGAATAACTTCGCCGGTTGAACCAGTCAATTGATAAGTATGCGCTTTAATCACTGACAGGAAATAATACGGTTCATATAAAATAAATACGCTTTATCCCTTTATTTCGTATCCACTACCAGGCCGGATAGATTCCTGTATTTAGCCCCCATTCTTGCTTTCGCCTGCCCCCGATTCTGTCTTCGACAGAAGACTCGGGGGAGGCACGCAAGAAAGCATGGGGGTTATCTGTCGGTGGGTTACACCAATTGCGATTAAAATTTGCGCTTATGTCTTTTCGACCGAAGCCCCCGTTCTTGCTTTCGCAAGAAAGCACTGGGGCGTAGTGGAGAAATCTGTTAAAATAGATCTCTCGACTTCGTCCCTGTTTCTGTCTTCGACAGAAGACACAGGGACTCGCTCGAAATGACACGAATAAACGCATTCATTATTCGCAATTAGTATTACTTATTCACTGAATTGCCGGGCAGTAGCGCATATACTTTTTATGATTGGTAAAACCCGCTTCAATAAAAAAACCGAAGGCGTTTTAAACCTTCGGCTATCTGAGTTTCGTAAAGCTTGGTTTCTTTAGGACTATTCCTCCTGCATATAGGGATAACGGAAGTCCCTTGGCGGCAGGAATGTCTCTTTTATGGCTCGTGGTGAAACCCACCGCTCCAGATTAAGCCAGCTACCAGCCTTATCGTTTGTTCCGGATGCCCGTGTCCCGCCGAATGGCTGTTGGGCAACAACCGCACCGGTAGGCTTATCGTTGACATAGAAGTTGCCTGCTGCGTGCCGAAGCATATTCATGGCCTTAACTATCGCCGGGCGGTCAAGCGCAAATATCGAACCTGTCAGCGAGTAAGGTGAAGTCCTGTCACAGAGCTCAAGCGTCTTACCATATTCGGCCTCCGGATAAACGTATAAAGTCAGCACAGGCCCAAAGATTTCCTCAACCATGAGCTTGGACTTCGGGTCTTTGCTGACGACTACTGTTGGCTCTATGAAGTATCCCTTAGAGTCATCGTAACCGCCGCCTGTTATAATCTCCATATCTGGCGAATTCTTAGCAAACTCGATATACTCCACAATCGTATCGAACGCCTTTTTATCGATGACTGCTCCAATAAAGTTACTAAAGTCAACAATGTCACCCATCTTGACTGCTTTTATCTCTTCCAGCAGTCGCTCCTTGAACTGGGGCCAGACCGAATCAGGCACATACAAGCGTGACGCCGCCGAGCACTTCTGCCCTTGATATTCATAGGCTCCACGGACTACCGCAGCTACTAAAGCCTCGATATTCGCGCTAATGTGTGCAAAAATGAAATTTTTCCCACCCGTCTCACCCACGATTCTCGGGTACGAGACGTACTTACGAATATCCTTTCCAATTGTGAGCCAAATTGTCGAAAAAACGTATGTGCTGCCGGTAAAGTGAATTCCACCTAACCTTACATCGTTGAGAATCGGCGGCGCAACGACCGGCCCAGGCCCTGGCACCATATTTATGACTCCAGGCGGCATACCCGCCTCCTCAAGGATTTTCATAATGAAGTAGGCAGGCAGCACCGCCGCCGATGCCGGCTTCCAAACAACTGTATTTCCCATAAGCGCCGGTGAAGTCGGCAGATTGCCGGCGATTGACGTGAAATTGAACGGCGTCAAGGCAAACACAAAACCGTCAAGCGGCCTATGCTCCATATAGTTGAGTACCCCCTTAGTGGACATGGGTTGATCCCCATACACCTCTTCCATGAAATGTGGATTGAACCGCCAAAAATCTATCAGCTCGCACGCAGCATCAATTTCCGCCTGGTGCGGAGTCTTGCTCATGTTCAGCATCGTCGCAGCGTTAAGTGTTTGGCGATATTTCCCAGCCAGGAGATCTGCTGCCTTAAGCAGAACCACGGCCCTGGATTCCCAGGGCATCTCGCCCCATTCCTTCTTGGCCTTTTCTGCAGCATCGACAGCTTTTATGGCGAACTCCGGATCAGCCTGATGGTACCTGCCCAATATATGCTGGTGGTCGTGCGGACAGCGGATGTCCGCCAGTTTGCCGTTGCGCACCTCTTCGCCCCCGATTATCATCGGCACCTCGACCTGTTGATTCAGCATCTCGTTTAGTTTGTTTTTCAGTTCTGAGCGTTCAGGACTGCCAGGCGTATATTGCAAACACGGCTCATTGGCAGGCTGAGGAATGTGAAAAATACCATTAAACATTTCTGTCTCCTATGTTAAAAGTCTACTCCAATTTTTTACACTTATTTCGTTAAGTATTTGCGATTACAAAGCTTGGGAAATCTCCTTGTAATAACTCTTTGAAAACGCAAAACCTATAAAAGAAAGCATTCTCGCGTACTGCCGACAAAATGTCAACCAGTACCGGCATCATTTTTAGGCTCACTGACTTTTACCTTCAATCATGGCCCGAAAAGTCTATAATGTCTCCATACTCATTTTCGTTGGAAAAAGACCCATACTTGAAGGATAATTTTAGCATGAACAAAAAACAAATGGGCATTATAGGCTGCGTTTTGTCTTATCTACTAATTTTTTCCGGCTGCTATGAGCCTGAAGCCCCTCCAAGGATAGTCACTGAATTAAGCCCCTCGCCGATTATATCTGCGGCACAACACCGTGTCGCCGGAACAAGCGTTCGGGGTCGGCCAATTATGTATACTTTACTTGGCCAAGGCCAAGAGGTAACTTTCATCCTTGCTACAATTCACGGCGATGAGCCTGCAGGAACCCCACTTGTGCGACGGCTCACAGAACATCTGCAACAGAACCAGCATCTGCTAATAGCTCGCAGCGTTGTGCTTTTGGCCGTCGCTAATCCAGATGGCCTGGCCTTGGGCAACCGATACAACGCTAATGGCGTTGATTTGAATCGCAATTTCGATACTGCAAACCGAGCCGAGAATTCGCAAGCCGGACGCTCAGCGCTTTGTGAGCCAGAGGCCCAAGCCATTACTCAAATTATCAAACAACATAATCCTGCTCGAATTGTCAGTATTCATCAGGTCATGAACACCGGCCCCGAAGGCTTGGCCACAATGGCACCGGCCGGGTGCATAGACTACGACGGACCAGCGGTGGCATTGGCTGAACACATGGCAAAATACTGCGATGTGCCTCTGAAGAAACTCGGCGCTCGTCCCGGTTCTCTTGGCTCTTATGCCGGCCTGACAATAAACATCCCAACTATAACCTTGGAACTACCGTACAACGCCGACCGACTCAGCGAAGCTGTCTTGTGGAGTCGCTACAGAAACGCCCTGCTTGCAGCGATCATCTATCCAGAAAAGCCGTAAAAATTACACAGCAGCGGACATTAACACCATCAGCCAATAACATAAAAATCGTGAATTCATAGCAAGCTAATGCTACAATCGATGTGGTTATGGGCATTTTCAAACTTAACAATTTATTCAAGCCGGCAGGTGACCAGCCCCAGGCCATAGAAAAGCTCACGGAGTCTTTGTGCCGGGGCCGGAAATTACAGACCCTTATGGGCGTAACTGGCAGCGGTAAAACCTTCACAATGGCTAACGTCATCGCGCAATTCGACCTGCCGGTCCTAGTCATTTCGCATAACAAAACATTAGCAGCACAGCTCTACGAGGAATTCAAGGAGCTGTTTCCCGAAAATGCCGTAGAATATTTCGTCAGCTATTATGATTATTACCAGCCCGAGGCCTACATTCCTCAACGGGACATATACATCGAGAAGGATGCCTCAAAAAACGCAGACCTCGATCGTCTTCGCTTATCTACCACTACCAGCCTGTCCACGAGAAGAGACTGTATTATCGTCGCGTCCGTATCCTGTATCTTCGGATTAGGTTCGCCTGAGGATTATAAAGCAAGCATGGTATCAATCCGCAAAGGTGATACCTGCGACCGCAATGAACTGCTTGGCAGATTAGCTGACATCCAATACACACGAAACGATATTGATTTTCAAAGAGGAATTTTCCGAGTCCACGGTGATGTTGTCGAGCTACATCCTTCGTATGAATCCTTTGCAGTCCGAATAGCGTTCTTCGGAGACGAAATTGAGCAGATAAGCTATATCAATCCAGTATCAGGGGAGACTCTGGCCGTCGAGGAGCAGGTTTTCATATATCCGGCTGAACACTATGTTATGCCCGCTGATAGAGTCAGCTCAGCGGTGGAAAGTATAAAGGCAGAGCTAAAAGAGCGACTAACAGAACTTCGCAGTCAGGGCAAATTGCTCGAAGCCCAACGCCTCGAAGCCCGAACAAAGTATGACATCGAAATGATTCAAGAAGTAGGCTATTGCAGTGGCATAGAAAACTACGCACGTCACCTTGCAGGTCTGGCACCAGGAGCAAGACCCTACACTTTAATTGACTATTTCCCCAAGGACTTTTTGCTTTTCATCGACGAATCTCACGCCACCATCCCGCAGTTGCGGGCAATGTGGGCCGGCGACAGAAGTCGAAAAGGAGTACTGGTTGAGCATGGCTTTAGATTGCCCAGCGCACTGGACAACAGACCCCTCCGCTTTGAGGAGTTTTACGAGAACTGGTCTAGAGCAATCTTTGTTTCTGCAACGCCTGGACCATTTGAAATGGAAAAGTGCAATCATGAAGTAGTCGAGCAAATCATTAGGCCGACCGGTCTTTTAGACCCAAAAATATTCGTGCACCCAGCCGGCAATCAGGTTCCACACCTGCTTAATGAAATTGAGAAACGCGTTAAAGCCGGTGAACGCACGCTCGTTACTACACTGACAAAAAGAATGGCTGAAAACCTCTCAAGCTATATCACAAAAAAAGGGTTCCAATGCCGGTATCTGCACAGTGAAATCGACACATTTGAGAGAGTCGAAATATTGAGGGACTTACGCCACGGTAACTTCGATGTGCTGGTGGGCGTGAATTTGCTGCGCGAAGGCCTGGATTTGCCGGAGGTCTCCGCCGTCGCGATTCTTGACGCGGATAAGGAGGGGTTTTTACGAAGCCGGACGTCCCTGATACAGACAATCGGAAGAACGGCCCGCAATATAAACGCAACGGTCTTTTTATATGCGGATACTGTCACCGAGTCGATGCAAAAAGCTATTGACGAAACGAACAGACGCCGTAAAATTCAGCTACAATACAATCAGGAGCACAACATTACGCCTGAAACGATAAAGAAAGAAATCCGTAATAGCCTGGCCGAACAGATAAAGGCACGACGAACTGCTCAGCAGGCAATCCAGTTACGAGAGCACGAGTATGACAAGGTGGAACTCACCAATCAAATCGAAAGAGAAATGCTTGAAGCAGCCGAGGCCCTGGATTTTGAAAGAGCGGCTTTCCTGCGCGACCAACTTCGCGAGCTAAAGGAGTTACCGGAATTGGTGCTTGCCGGCTCGCGGAAAAAGAAACGAGACTTTTTGACGGCAAAAAAACAAAAAATTCACAGAAAATAGATTTTAACATTTACTATCTGAGGCGATTACCGTCTCTGTTCGAATGAGGAAAAGGTGGAATGAAGAAGCTCAATATCGCAAAAGCGCTACCCTTGATCAAAATGGCAGTCGAAGAAGACTTCGGACAGGGTGACATGACAAGCCAGCTTCTGTTCAAAAAAGACACCCTCGCCAAGGCAAATATCATCTCACGTGAGGAGATAGTTGTATGCGGAATGGAAATTGCGCGGGAGATCCTCCGACACTATGACGAACAATTGAAGATGAAGGTATATGTCGAGGATGGCAGCTCCGCACATGTCGGCTGTAAACTTGCAACGATTGAGGGCCCTTTGCGTTCGATGCTTAGCGCCGAAAGAGTCATGCTCAACTTCCTGCAGAGGCTCAGCGGCATAGCAACCACAACACGAAAATACGTCTATGCGGTACAGGGCACACAAGCAAAAATCTACGACACACGAAAAACCCTGCCCGGCTGGCGAATTCTTGAGAAATATGCGGTACGCTGCGGCGGCGGACATAATCACCGTCTCGGGCTTTATGACGGCATCTTAATAAAGGATAATCACCTGGCTGAACTGGGAAGGAACTTCCAGCCTAAACTGCGCAAAATTATTGAAGATGCCAGAAAGGTAAAAGGCACAAAGTTTATCGCAGTGGAGGTCGACCATGTTGACGACCAATTGAATTACGTCTTGGAGATCCCCGGCATCGATATAGTGCTGCTCGACAACATGGGACAATGGCAGTTAAAACACGCCGTGGAAATGCGAAACAAGATGTGCGACAGGAACAAAAAGCCGTTACTTGAGGCTTCCGGCAACATAACCCTGACCAATGTCTCAGCTATTGCTCAATGCGGCGTGGATAGAATTGCCGTTGGCGCCATAACTCATTCAGCTACCGCCGTCGATATTGCACTTGACAGATAACTAAATACAATGGCCATAATCGAGTCCCTTGATCCCAACAAAATACAGGTAAACCTAAAAACCAAACGTATCGGCAGAAAGGTCGTTGTCTTTGATTCAACATCCAGTACCAACGATGTAGCCGCTGAGTATGCAAACAACAAAGCCAACGATGGCCTGGTAATCTTTGCCGAGCAGCAAACTGCCGGCCGAGGCAGAGCAGGAACAAAATGGCATAGCAGCTACGCCGAAAGTATCCTGTGCTCCATTCTTCTTACCGATTGTTCTTTGAGTAACGAACTTTTGTCACTGACCTGTGCCGTTGCTGTTACCGATGCAATCGGCAAACCAGGCAGGCACAAGGCAAAGATTAAATGGCCGAACGATATAATCTTAAATGGCAAAAAAGTTGCCGGCATCCTACTTGAAGCCAGGCCAGGCAAAAGCAACAGCAGCTACATTGCTGGTATCGGAATAAACTGCCACCAAAAAAAACATTCTTTTCTACCTGAACTGCAAGCAAGTGCTACAAGCATTGACCTCGAGACAGGCACGGTATGCGACCGCATTTCATTGGCCAGGAGATTGCTGACCTGCCTGGATCATTGGCTTGAACTTGCTAAAAAAGATAGAGAAAAGGTCATTAATGAATGGCGTATCCTTTCAATCCAACTGGGCCACAGAGTGATACTGTCTTACAATGGTCGAATTTTCGCCGGCAACTGTATCGGCATCGACCCGGAAAAGGGCCTTATCCTGCAGCTTGACTCTGGTTCTGTCCGTATGTTCGATGCTGCCCACACCACAATTGTTAAACAATAATTTCCACCCTATCGGTTTTATCCCGCACAAGCCCCAGGAAATTCCAGTGCCATCATCTGCGACTTTCTGCTACATTATTTAGCTGGCGGTTTCACTGCCGGTTGTTGCAATACGAAATACGAGGTCAAAATTATGACAGAAAAATTCGACGTTGCAGTAATTGGTACCGGTCCTGGCGGTTTCAGAGCAGCAAGACGATGCGCTGAAAAAGGTGCCTCCGTTGCGGTAGTGGAAAAAGAGTTCGTTGGCGGAACTTGCCTGAATTGGGGTTGTATTCCATCAAAGGCCCTGCTCGCTTCAGCACACATATTATTATCAGCTAAAAAGGCCGCAGAGATCGGTATCGACATTCCTTCTGCTACAGCCAACTGGCCCAATATCCAACAGCGAAAAGATGCCATCGTCGCTGGCTTTCGCAAGGCTATGGATGCAGGAGCTCAGGCTCGCAACATGAGAATCATCCAGGGCCACGGTACAGTCCTCGCTCCGAATAAAATCCAGGTAGCAACCAACGCTGGCAAGCTCGATATCGAAGCAGATAAAATTGTCATCGCCTCCGGCTCGGAATCCATTGAGCTGCCAAAAATACCCTTCGATGGCCAGGTCGTCATAAGCAGTAAAGAGGCCCTATCACTGCCCGAAATACCGAAGTCGATGGTCGTTGTTGGCGGCGGCGTCATCGGCTGTGAAATGGCCTGCGTCTACGCCGCAATGGGCACAAAGGTAACAATCGTAGAAGCACTGGCCCAATTGCTGCCTATGGAGGATAAATGGGTCGGAAGACTCATAGAACGCGAGTTTAAAAAAATTGGCATTGACTCTGTGACAGGCCAAAAAGTCACCTCGGTCGATAAGACGACCGTCCCTGTAAAAGTAACTCTCGAAGATGGCCGGTCGCTCGATGCAGAGAGAATTCTCGTCTCCGTTGGCCGACAGCCGCTCATTGACAGCCGGACCATTGAGAACCTGAACCTGCGAATGAACGGTAAGGCCATCGCGGTCAACGAAAAGTTTGAGACGAATGTCCCCGGCATATACGCCCTTGGCGATGTAATCGACACAACGTTTCTGGCTCATGGCGCATTCGCCGAGGCTGAGATAGCAGCAGTCAATATTGCTGGCGGCAGCGAGAAGATGTTCGACTATTCACTCGTACCGAGAGTCGTCTTCACGTTCCCGGAAGTCGCGTCGGTCGGCAAATCCGAACAAGCCTGTAAAGACCAGGGCCTGGACGTTTCTGTAGGTAAGGCCTTTTTCAAAGGCAATCCACGCAGCGTCGCCCACAATCAGACAGCCGGCCGAGTCAGGGTTGTGCGTGACAATTCGACCGGCAGGATTCTTGGCATCACGATGGTTGGCGATATGGTAACTGAATTTATTGCGTTAGCCCGAGCCATACTCGGCTCAACTGAGCCGTTTAGTCGGGTAATATTTCCGCACCCGACGGTTTCGGAGACCGTCCAGGAAGCCGTTGAAGACGCCACCCCCAACATTTAGGGATTGGGGTTAGCCCCCAATTTTACATTGGGGGTTTATTAAATTATGTTTAGCCCCCTGACCTGTCCCGATTTTGTTTACTGGGATTTATCAGGGATTTTTGTTTAGCCCCGCCATCACCATGGCGGGGTCGTCGTATTTAGCCCTGCCATCCACCTGCGGTGAGAATGGCGGGGTTCACCTTATATATCACCAAACAGCGAACTACGAACAATGAACTACAAACTCATTCACACATCCACTCATTCACGGATCACGGCCCCCGGTCCCCGATTCACGGTTTCGCACCAAACAATACGATATACGCAATACGATATACGCAATACGAGCGTGTCATGCCGAGCGCAGTCGAGGCATCTGCCTACAAATCGAGATTTTACCCTCGCTATCTGTTTACGATTTTACGCATTGGTTCATTTAAATTTTTAGGATTTCGAAATTCGGATTTAGAATTTTTTCGTTTTGCCCTTTATATATCACCGAACTACGAACAATGAGCTTTGTAATAATCAATAATCATTTACTCTGTCATTCCCGCGCGGGATTACCCTGAGCGCAATTCGAGTTGGCGGCTATCCAATCGGTAGGGTGTGCTACGCACACCTTCATCACTCAAACATCTCTGAAAGACATTTCTCCTCCATCAATCTTATCGTTTCGCTAAGCGCCACGATCACCTTTTGGTAGTGCCTTATATCATCATAAGAAAGTTCTCGCCCCCTCCTATCCTTCAACCACTTCCCCCTGATCCCGGACATCTGATTTGTTGTGGCTTGCACTCAGACACAGATCAGTTATAAAATTAATGCAATATTTAGCCCCCGGACCTGTGCCGGGGGGTACTATTTATCCCGCAATGTATTGCGGGTTGGTTAGCCCCCAATTTTACATTGGGGGTTTATTAAATTGTATTTAGCCCCGAAGCCTGCTTCGGGGGGTAATATTTAATCCCACGTTTTACGCAAGGTTTTGTTTTGAACATTTGGTAATTTGAATTTAGATATTGTTCAGGATTTAGATATTAGGATTTAGGATTTTTCTGTTTAGACCTTTCTATATCAACGAATTGATTAAAAATTTATCCGCCCCCGTCAACACTACCCCCGAACGTCGCAGTCGGGAGGGTTATTGCGGGTTTTGTCGCCTCGACCACGATTGGGAATCCACCTGGTAGGGTGTGCTACGCACACCATCATTATGCAAACATCTCTGAAAGACATTTCTCCTCCATCAATCTTATCGTTTCGCTAAGCGCCACGATCACCTTTTGGTAGTGCCTTATATCATCATAAGAAAGTTCTCGCCCCCTCCTATCCTTCAACCACTGCCCCCTGATCCCTGG
>Ga0315543_1000580_pt1 | contig 44381 bp, 46 predicted proteins | sample SalMarSW160210MG_2_FD_203098 | JGI IMG/M metagenome (GOLD analysis project Ga0315543, IMG submission 203098) | Salt marsh sediment microbial communities from the Plum Island Ecosystem LTER, Massachusetts, United States - Salt Marsh Sediment SW1601-210 ...
AGATGGAACATCACCGTCCCCGATTACCGCACCGATGCTACCGCCAACCGGAAGAAGACGATTCGAGGGCGGAAAGAGCGCCTGGTCTAGCCGTTAACTTGCATAGCTCTATCGCTTTTTTGTAAAACCCACAATGCCTTTGTACTGTGCCAGGTGTGACATTATAGGTACCATGGAAACCCAAAAACCTACATATGGGTGCCTTGACATGACCTTAACATCCGTCTCTTCAATCGGCGTCTTGATGTACCTTGGCATGACACCGTACTTACGCTCTGTTGACCACCGTAAGAACTTCTGAATCTCCAATTCCTTCAACGTTTCCTGTTGGAAAAGGGCGCTGACTACTGCCCGCCTGATGGCATGTACTCCGCTCCTCTGTGGCATCGGCACAGTTGCCTTTTTGGCTATCCGCTTCAAGTCAGCCTGTAGCTGATACTGCTTCCTCTGATTGAACGGAATTGAGAACAGTGGGGCAAGCTCCTCAGGTATTGGTTGGGGCTTACGCTGTCCCTTCTTCTCCGTGAGAATCTTGATGGTGGGGCTACCATGGTCAACGTTGATGCTCTCAGTTGATAATTGGGCTAACTCCCCAACTCGGCAACCATAGATTGTGGCTATGGCAAGCCTCAAGACTGTCTGCGGCTTCTCATCGAGGACCGCCGCACATATCAGGGACTCCACCTCACCATCTGTGAAGCATGGCTGATAAAACTTGTCGGGGAAATCTGGAACCTTTGCCATGGGAAGCCTTTGCTTTGGTATGGGATGACCTTCTGCATCCTCCTCAGGCAGGTTGTCAAGGAACGTTTTTAACTGCTGAACTTTGGTGACATAGCTTGACGTTATAACCAGAACGCCTGCATTGTCTCGTTTGCAGTACCGTTCCTTGAGGTAATTGACGAAGCTCGTCAGTTCACGCTGAGTAAAGCGTTCTTTGTTGCCGTGCTTGGTTACTAATATTGAAGCCAACCCAATTATTCCCCTGATGTAGGATTCTTTCCTGCCCATGTTCTCCAACTGGTTTCTGACGTGTGTTAGTGGGTTGAAGTCTTCGTGCTGCCATTCGCCTATGGGCTTGACCATCTCATCAAGCAAAGTCTCATCGTCAAGACAAGCCTCAACTGACTCCTTGAAGACGTTCTCATAGCACCATGCCTTAACCGCCCATAACTGATTTGACTTGTACTTCTTGATGGCCTCTGCCTCTATGTGCGAGTAGACCTTCTTTAGCAACTCATTAACGTCCTCAGGCTGTGGGTTGACCTTGTGCTCCCTGTTTGCATTGTCGGTGTACAGCTCACTTTTGACTATCTCCTCAATGCTGCTCGGTATGGCTGTCTCAACTTCAAACTGTTGCCGGTCTTTCACTTTTTCACTCCCTTCTTTCTAAATTTCCAATCGTGTGCCATTAACCAACCAATAATGGCAACAATTGCAGCAAAAATACCACCCCATAAATAGACTTCCAAACTGTATAAAAATATGCCTGATACAAGATAAAATACAGCCCATCCAAATAGTATCCAACCTATGATATGTATTATCCTGCTCTTCACTTCTCACCTCCTTCCGTGCCATCACCATCGCCCTTTCCTTTATACAGTTCGTCGATATATCCCATTTGCTTCAAGAATTCCACCACTGCCTTCTCAATTACAATGCTGAGTACACGGCGGTTCTCACCGTAGTTCTTCCGTATATAATCTTCAAGCTTTTCGAATACCTCATCGGAAATTACTATGTGTTGTCGTGCCATCTGTCACCTCCTCTGCAGTAGAATCTATTAGGTTAAGTCTTTGAATACGGGTTGGGCTACAGTAAGCCCCGTTCGGATTATCAACACAACCACCAGGAATTCCATCCCACCTACATTTAACTAGACCCTTACGTTCAAGACTGAACCAAGTATCGTTAAAAGTCGTATGGTTTGGCACCTGTCGTGAAACATATCTTGGCTCGTCCTTATAGTAATACTCGGCAGGTTTACTACCTCCATACTTCTCGTATTCCTCAAAGAAATTATCAATTAAATCGTATGTCTCTTTCGGTGGGGAGTTCCAACCTAATTTCACCAATTCTGGAAGAGTATCTTGCCCCGTAAAAAGAAGATTTAGACTACTCATTCCTAAAATTGTTAACTTCCACCTTAACTCTGACCAATCCTCTATCACCCCCCCTTGAGCATCCAGTAAGTCAAGACAAGCCTGTTGTATCCAACCTAACTGTCTCACTTATCACCTCCTTATAACTTACATTATATCACATTAAGGTGACTAAATCAACACCTTTGGGCACTATATTGACAATAGTCACCGCATCCTACCTATTTACAATTCTTTAGCACCCTGCCATAATTGCCTCACTCTGATAAAAGAGGTGATGTTAAGTGAAAAGCTGGAAAATGCTTGCTTTACTCACTGTAGTATTGATATTAAGTCTGGTAGGTTGCCAACATACCCAACCCACGACTACGCCTAGTCAACCACCCCAATTTCAGGGTTCCTCTATTTATCTCCAAGGTGGTGAAGTTTCGTTCAGTCTTGACAAAGGAGAAATACGTTCGGTAATTGTTTTTCTTGAGGAAGATGAGAATGCGTATATTGATTATATTATTACTCCTACCCTATATAGTAATGTGGTTCAAGTTGACTCCACCGCTCCAGACGGAATGAGTAGTTGTTTTGCGAGTACAAGTTATATTGAGGCGGGTGGTGAGGGAAAGGGCTACTACTCAATAAATTTTGACTACTTCTGGCCGAGCAGGATTGGAATGGATTTGGAGGAGTGGCTGCAAGAGGATGTCCCACAGGAGGAAAGGCAGCTTTGGCGCTACGCCCCAGATAGTTTTGAAGTTTATTTCTCATGTGAGATAACAACAGAATGGAAATAGGGGGATTTTGTTGTTACTAGTGGATTGAGTGTAGTGGACAATATGTAGGCGGAGGTACTAAATATGAGAAAACTATTTTTTATTATAGCAGTAGCACTTGTTAGTTTAGTTTTGAGTGGCTGTACTAGCTCAGCTCCCGCAGATATACCGCCAAGGGAATCTATGACTTCAACTCCAAATTTAACTCCGACTCCAACTTCACCTAATTCTCCGTATAATCTAAACGCAACTGCTACATCAGCGACTTCCATTGATATACGATGGGTGGACGACTCTAATAATGAGGATGGGTTTCGAATATACAGGGACGATTCTCTTATAGCAGATGTGGGTCCAAATACCGAGGACTATCAAGACGGCAACTTGGAGCCGACTACTACATACGAATATGCTGTAGAGGCCTATAACCAAGTCGGAGAATCAGGGTTGTCTCAGTGTACCGCTATTACACTAAACCCACCAATTACAGTAAAACTTAATAAGATTGGAGTGCATGATAACAGGGAACCGTTTCTTAGGGGTAATGGAGATGTTTATGTGTTGGTGGCTATCTCCGATGGGGATAGTTCCATAGCACTGAAGTTTCCTACTGGCGAAGGCCAAACATATAGTTTAGATAAGGATGAGACAGTAAACATTAATTCCACTATTTTTTCTACAGCCGAAGTGGGGGATTATATTACCCTTGCGATTATAGGTTACGAGAGTGACGGTGGTTCTTTCGAGCAAATAGCTTATGAGGCTTTAGCAATGGCCGTGGAATATCAGACGGGTATGGGTAGTATACTTGAGGAGTTTGACGTTAGTCTTGGTGAGATTATAGGTCAGATTCTTGGCGAGGAGGATGATTGGCTTGGTTCATATGAGGAAACCTGGGGCAAAAATGATGATTGGGGCGTAGGCACTTATAAAGACATAGTGTGTGAGGATGAGAGAGGGGTTTCTTGCTTGAGATTATGGTTCACAGTTGAGTAGTGAAAAATAATTACAGTACAACTCCTTGGTATCGGTAATAGCGCCTGCCGCACTTCGCCCCTCCAAAATAATTCCGAGTATGGTTAGCCTCGTCCAGGGAAATATTTGAAAGTAAAGCCCATCCAGACAAGAAAGACCTGTGCTAGAAATAAAATCTCCACTAGTTTAGGCGTAACAATTTCCACATCAAAATAGGGGTCAACTAAAAAACCTGTAAACCAAGCGAGCGCGAAGCCTACAGCGAAGATTCCGAGAAATATCGAAAGCAGGAAACAGTTTCTAGACATTCTTAAGGCACGCACCAACTTCACTTGTTCGAACATCCTACTGGTAAGAAAAATACCTGTGAACCCTATCAGTGCAGTTGAGGCTACTATCACTCCTTGAAGGAAACCAGCGGGGTCTGCCATGACTTTGTCACCGAATAGAAACCCAGCTAGTAGAAATAAGATTATAATGAGAAACAAGGAAAAAAGAATAATTCTGATGACGCGCCTAATCATGACATTTATTATTATACCATTAAACTATTTACCACCGTGCTGAGTGACCTCAGCTACCTTCTGGACAGCATGGACATTATCATTGGCTTGCCTCCTTGCGCTCCGCATTGCACGCCAGACAGTAGCCCCGGTGTCGTATAGGTTGGCCACAACCTAGGCACTTAAAAGGCTTGCCTGGCGAACAACTACCACCCGTATTGTATCCTCGGCACACCACCCGCAGATTGTCCCAGTTGCAATTCCAAGGCTTGCCATCTTTGTGGTCGGTGACGGTATCGCTAGTGCTCCTTCTACCGCAAATGCAGCACGTGAAGTTGGCTTCCTCTCGCACCAAGTCAGACAACTCCGGCCAGTACACCGGATAACCTTTGGCAATTAACTGACGACGCAGCATTTCTAGTTTGGCTGGAGCTAGATGACGATACATACCTCAACTCCTTGGTGGGCCAGATATAGGCTGTGCAAATGCGTGACATTTAGAACATAATACCTGAAGATTATCGAGGTCACAATTGCTGGGGTTCCAATCTTTATGGTGAACCAAAACACCTAACATCTGTACTCCACATATCTCACAAGTGTAATCTTTTTCTTCCTTCATAAGGTCTGATAGTTCCGGCCAGTACAAAGGGTATCCACCGGCAACTAATTGTTGCCTTATTCTTTCCAGTTCTGTTTTATCCATATATCTGTATGGCATTAATTCAACACCTCAAGTGGCATTCCTTGGGTTCGCTTCGCTCACACCATATTCGGCGCCACAACTCAAATATTTCAGTAGGGAATATCCAAATATCATTACCCATCTTCAAGGTCCTCAAAACTCATTACACTCAGTGTCATTATGGTTCTGGCGCACACCAGTATTCATTTTTTCCATAACTTATCCAGTTTATCTATTCCTAACCTCTTGCCCTCTCGAACATCGTACCTCTTCCTCATTCTCTTTAAGTCTCGGAAAATGATTCTATGACATACATCCTTATAACCTCTCTTTGACTTGTTAGCCAGTTTCGTAACCTCGTCAATTCCCGTAACTCTACTATGCCAACTATATTTCTCAATCCAATAACTAACGAATAAGAAGGCAGCCTCAGTCAAGTCTGGAGACTGCTTCATCCACTTAGTCATATGCTTAATCACGATGTCGTTGTATATTTCCCGTAGTGGCTTGCCTTCTAATTCAAAGATTGGCGCTTCATCCACCGGGTCAGATTCAAACTCACTATAGTCTTCCATAACTACTCCTTCTCTGGATATCGCTGGTTCAACCTTTTCTTCAGTAATCGTTTCACTTTCCTGTCCGCTTTCTCATCTTGTATAGTATCATCGGCTTGATTAACTAGTTCTTCCAGTATGTCGGCTATGGGCTTGCCTTTGTTAATAGATAACATGTTCATCTTAAGGGCAACATAACCTTTCACTCCTCTAACTCTCCAAATATGTCGTTCAGTTCCACCAATGTACTTGACAGAATCAGATTCTAATATTTTTTTTCGTTTCAAGCCAAGAAATTGCAGTAAACCCATTGAAAACTCCTTATTTTTCCTTATTTTTCAATTTCCTACACTCAATGTGCATACAAAATTCTGCTTGTGTCAACATACACACCATTTTTACACTCCAATTACACATGTATGTAATTCAGGTGTGGCATATGGCCAATAACCACCATTTTATGTATCACAACTCCAAATAATCACGATTTCATCTATATATCTGCAATTTGACCACAACATTTCACGACTCACTCACAGGAACTCACTCCAAGCTAACATTTTTCTAGTTTACTGTGTGCACAAGATATTTACTCATCCGTTCTTGCTTTTACTGCTATAACAAACCGGTGCTGTGCAATTTCCAGAGCGAAGGCCGGGTGTTCCTCAAGGTACTTTCGCCACAAGCGGTTTATGTTCGCTTCTACCCTGGCAATGTTATCCTCACTTCTTTGTTCGGGGGACCTACGCTTTCCTTTTATGTTCGCCATTGTGCTTTACCTCCATTTTTTATTTTCTTCAACCTAAATATAGCTTTCCAGCTTTCCAGTGCATGCATATTCGATATCTTCACCTCCTCTTTAACTTCTTCCCAAACTTTGTCGCAAAATTCATCTAGAGTCATCGTACCTCCTTTCACCACTTGACCCCCTTTAGTTCCGCTTTGGTATATACAGCCACATAATATCCTGTTTGTCGCAACGGGTTGTCCTTCACACAATGAGCCGCTCTATGCCCTTCACCTTTGCCGTGATAGTGGAAGGCACGACAGTAGGGACACCAGACGCGAAGGTGAGTTTCAGTTAAAAATCCTTTTAATACTGGTATTCCATCTTTAGTAAATCTCATTCTTCACATCATGCCTTCCTTAACCAGGTCGTTAAATGCCCTCTCCAAGTCCGGTCTTGTGGTAGGCATGAGCCACTTCCCATCTATATGCTTTAACCAATCCTCTCTCTGTTCTGGGGTAGAACATCGGTCTAGAGTAATATGATAGATAGAACTCTTACCACTAATGTTTATCCCCAGTGATGCTGGTTTACTTGTGTATAATTCCCATCGGCCCCAACTTCTTCTAATCATTACTCAACTCCAATTTTATTTACTGGTGTGTGAGAAACCCCTATATGCGTGGAAAGTAAAAAAGTTTCAAAGTCATATATTTACTTTTTTACTTTTACGCATTTTACTTTCTAACTTTATTGACATATTACACAAGAACTTCTTCGTTGCACCAAGGGCACTTAAGAATTTTTGTTCCTGGTGGAATGACCAGCCGGTAGTGAAACTCACCACCTTTGCCTTTTTTCTCTGAAGTTAGTAGTCCCTTCGTATGTTCCAAGAATCGTAAACACGACCTAACATCGTTATCGGTGGCAAAGCCCGCAACGATAACTACCATTTTCTTAACCGTTATTTCTTCCGTATCTGGAGGCTCAAGAAACACGTGGTAAAACTTATGTGCCAGTTCATCCATTCGAGGGTCGTCAATTGGTTTGTATGTGCCGTCATAAGTCAGCTTGAGCCAGTCTTGCCCTTCCTCTATCTTGATTCTGATAGGTTCGGGTGTAATATCTTTCCTCGCTTGAGGAATAAGTCCGACCTTCTCTAACTTGCCCTGATTTTTTGAAAGGGTTCGTACCTCACAAGCAACATCAGTTATAGCGTACAGAGCTGAGCTACCACGAAGACGATAAAAGAAGCTACCAGTATCCAACTTATTAAAATGATGGAGGACTAAAACCGATGAATCCTTAATAGCCATCAATTTCTCAATACCAGCGGTGACTTTTTTCATCTTGTTCTCGTTATTTTCCTCCTGGTGGTGGAAACAAGCCAAATGGTCAATTATTATCAGTGATGGCTCAAGAGCCTTCACTTCGTTGTGTATTGATGGCCAGGTTGAGTCATTATCAAGGAGGAAGTTGGTGTAGTGTTGGAAGTCAACCTCACCCTGTTTTTTGTAACCGTCCCTTTCTAATCCTTTCTTTATCCTTATAATCCTCTCCTTTAGAAGGTCATAGCGGTTCTCGGAATCGATGAACATTACGTTACCCACGGTAACTTTCATACCTAGGAAGGGCGCTCCGTAAGCAATACTATATCCCAACACTTCAGCTATTAAGCTCTTCCCTTCCCCTGGGGGGCTGGCCCATAAGTTTAGGCGGTTGGATGCCATCAGTTTCTCCACTAGATGACTTGCTCTGGGCTTGACTGTCTGCGCTATAAATACTCCGTTTTTCATTTATCTTGCTCCTTCAGTTCCTCCGGCTTATTCCTCGGCTCGACAGGCTTGACGTAGAACAACACGTCGTCGAACACCACCGCCATCTTGTCGCCAACCTTGAGCTGAGATTCTTTCAGGAAACTAGCTGGTAGGGTGATACCAATGGAACCGCCGTGTCGGATTAATCTCCTCGTACCTGTCTTCATTTTTTCTCCAATACAAAAAGGCGACCAAAACATTTCTGTTCTGTCGCCTTAATGTGTCTATTCGTCGACGCCGTTCGTGCGACTTATGCTATATTAAATTGTACTTATAAATTATCACACTGCCACACTGCTGTCAAATTCGTTACACACGCCCAAAATGAGTTTTGATTTCCTCATGAAACTCATCGCCACCTTGCCTTGGCGACCTCCTTCATCCGTTCACTCCGCCTGTCTTGGCCAGCCTTGACGTTCTGTAACACTTTCTCCAAGTGTGGGTTTTCCTTCAATATGTCCTCAATCCTTGCATTTATATGTGTGTTTTTTGTAAAATAGGTAGGTTTTTGTATTATGAGTGTGAATGCAATAAGTCTTCCCGTTCTGGTGCTAAATCAGAGTTATGAGCCGCTTAACGTGTGCCGGGTGCGGCGAGCTATAGTGCTGATACAGCACGGTAAGGCAGAGATGCTGGAGAATGGCGCCGGATTTATCCACGCCGCCAGCGAGGATTTCCCCCTGCCTTCGGTAATCCGCTTAGCCTATTTGATTAAGCGCCCCCGCCCGCAGAGGAAGCTGACCCGTATGGAGATTTTCCACAGGGACCACTATACCTGCCAGTACTGCGGCAAGCAGACCAGCCAGCTTACCCTGGACCATGTCATCCCCCGATACCGCAACGGCGAACATGTATGGGAAAACGTGGTCAGTGCCTGCATCTCATGTAACCGGCGCAAGGCGGGCAAGACCCCCAAAGAAGCCGGGATGAAATTAAGCCACCAACCGGCACCGCCGCGAGGTGACGCCTACTTCTACATTCCCTATCGCTACCGGCAAAGCCAAAGCCAGTGGCAGAAATACCTGCCCCAGTAAAACTATCCCTCTTTGGACGGCTTTTCTTTAGCGTTGATTTCACTGAGAGGCACTTCCACGCTTGCCTGGCCCTCAGTTTCCACTGTTACCGTTTCCTTGAGCAGATTGCTACCCACCACCCTGGCCGGCCCCATAGACGTGGACACCGTCTGGCCTACCTTGGGCATCTGCTTTTTCATGCTCTGGTACTGCCCGCTTTCATAAGCCAAACAGCACAACAGGCGCCCGCAAACACCGGATATCTTCATCGGGTTGAGGGGTAAATCCTGATCCTTAGCCATCCTGATGGAAACGGGGGAGAACTCAGAGAGGAAGTCCACACAGCACAAAGGGCGCCCGCAACGGCCAAAGCCACCCACCACCTTGGCTTCATCCCTGGGTCCCAGCTGGCGCAATTCGACCCGCAGCTTAAAACGGCTGTTTAACTCCCGAACCAGCTCGCGGAAGTCAACCCTCTCGGTGGCACTGAAGAAAAAGGTGAGCCGGCTGCCATCTAGATTGTATTCCGCCGATAGCAGTTTCATCGGCAGCCTGAACCTGGCTATCAGCTTGGCACACTCGGCCAGAGCTTCAGCCTCCTTGGCTTCCAGTTCTTTAGCCTGCTCGATATCCTCCGGGTCAGCCTTGCGCACCACCGGCTTCAGCTCATTGGTTACCTCACCGTCTAAAACCTGCTGGGGAGCAATAACCACCCTACCCAGCTCCTGGCCGCGAGCAGTCTTGACCACGACATGGTCGCCTACCTCAAGCTCGATACCTGCCGGGTCAAAGTCATATATCTTGCCGGCTCTCTTAAAACGTACGCCAACAATATCAGCCATAATTTACCGCCGCTCTCCTTTCCGGTATGCTGAGCATCAGCACCTCCAGTACCAGCCGCGGATTGGCATTCTGCCTTAGCTGCTCTCCCGCCGACTGAATGCTGCTGATAAAAGCCCTTATCTCCGCCAGGCTATAACCCTGAGCCAGACTAGCCAGCAGCTCCTGCCGGTCGATATTGGTTATGCCGTCACCACAGCCAAGCTTGACCAGCAACAGGTCGCGCCACCAGTCAAGCCACAAATCAAGTATCTCCTGAACCAGGCTCCGGCTCTGGCTGAACCAGGCTACCAGCTGGGAAGCATAGTCAAAACGCTCTTCATAATCGGCACTCGTTATGTCAAGCAATCTGTCCAACCTCTGGCCACGCTGCTCGAGCAAGCTATCATCCCCGGCCGCCAGTATCGCCCAGCCCAGACAGCCGTGACTGAGCCGGGCCAGAAGCTCTGCCTTATGCGATTCAACATTCCAGCGTTCACCCAGGACAACCCCTACCTGAGAAGTAGCCATTGGGCGTAATTCCAACCGCTGGCAGCGGGAAACCACGGTGGCCGGCAGAACTGACTCGTTGGCGGCCAGCAGAATAAAGATTACCCCGGCTGGCGGCTCCTCCAGAGTCTTGAGCAGGCGGTTAGCCGCTTCCGTCGACATGAGCTCAGCCCCATCAATAATGAATACCTTATGCCTGCCCTCGAAAGGGGGCAGGTTAGATGAATGCTGTATCTCCTTAATCTGGTCGACGCCGATTTCGGTGTGCAGCTTGTCATTGGAGTTGCCGGCAGAGTTCAAGCCGATAACCTGGACATCGGCATGATTGCCCGAATCTATCTTCTGGCAGGCGTCACACGAGCCACAGGGAGGCTCATCCCCCTGGCAGTTCACCGCCCGGGCTAAATCCAGCGCCAGTGTCATCTTGCCAACGTGAGGGGGACCTACCAGGAGATAGGCATGGGATATAGCTCCCTGCTCCAGGCTGCGCTGGAATAAGGATACCGCCCTAGATTGCCCTACTATCTGCCACACACCAGGCCTCCCCACTAGACTAAATCGTGCCGGGTGAGGTCATCGAAGGTCTCCCGGCGCCGGATAAGGCGCGCCTTGCCTTCCCTGACCATAACCACCGCGGATTTAAGCGAGGCGTTATAGTTGCTTGCCTCTGGTAATGAATAAGCGCCGCAGCCCGGTACGGCAATAATATCGCCGGCGACAGGTTCCGGTAACTCAATATCCCTGATTAATATATCGCCCGCTTCGCAGAACTTACCGGCAATGGTAAACTTACCGGCTGTTTTATCCTTCATACGGTTGGCTATTACCGCCTCTAACCTGGCTCCGTAGAGGGCGGGGCGGATATTATCGGCCATGCCGCCATCCACAGAGACATAGCACCTGACACCGGGGATATCCTTGACCACCCCCACCGTGTAAAGCGCCACTCCTGCCTGCCCTATCATCGACCGCCCCGGCTCGATAGTAAGCCGCGGTGGTGCCAGCCCTAACCTCTGGCAGCCGTTAATGATACCGGGGGTTATCGCTTCAGCATAGGCGGCAATGGGTGGGGCGGGGGAATCTAAAGTGTATTGAATGGCAAAGCCGCCGCCGATATCCAATTCCTCCATCTCAAAACCGTGCTTCTGCTTCATCTCGGCGGCAAAGCCGAGGATAATATCTATCGCCTGCTGATAAGGCTCAAAATCGGCAATCTGGGAACCGATGTGAAAATGCAGCCCCCGCAGGTTAAGCTGGGGTATAGCCAGGGCGGTAGTCAGTGCCTCCTCGGCCTGAACTATGGGTACGCCAAACTTGCTATCGAGATTACCGGTGACAATATAGCGGTGGGTATGGGGGTCTACGCCAGGGGAAAGCCGCAAAAGTATATCGGGCTTATCGCCCCGCTCCCTGGCTAGCTCACCCAGCAGGTTAAGCTCGTAGAGATTGTCCACCACGATGCGCCCGACACCCCACTCCAGAGCCAGCTTTAATTCCTCAGCCAATTTATTATTGCCGGGGAAATAGACCCTATCCATCGGGAAACCGGCGGAGTGGACAATGCTCATTTCACCAGCCGAGACTACGTCCAGCCCCAGCCCCTCCTCATTAAAGAGCCGGGCCAGAGCCTTGTTGATAAAAGCCTTGGCGGAATAGAGAACGGTGGTATCGGCGTAGCGCTGGCCGAACTCCCGCTTAAATTCGGCGCACCTGCCGCGCAGGCTGAGCTCGTCAAAGAGGTAAAGGGGCGTGCCAAACTCAGCGGCCAGCTTTACAGTATCACAGCCGCCGATAACCAGATGACCACTATCATTTACCGCCGAGGCTGATGGGAATAGCTTAAGCCTAGATTCCATCTAATCCTCTCTCAGCTTGTAGCGCTGTATCTTGCCGGTGCTGGTCTTTGGTAATTTCTTGGTAAACTCTATCCACCGCGGGTACTTGTAAGGCGCTATGCTCTTCTTGACAAAGAGTTGAATATCCTTGGCCAGTTTGTCCGACGGGCGGCGGCCCTTCTTGAGCTCTACGTATGCCTTGGGCTTGACCAGGCCATGCTCGTCCTTTTTAGCCACCACCGCTGCCTCAAGCACCGCCGGATGGGAGACCAGAGCGTCTTCGACCTCGATAGGCGAAACCCATATACCGCCCACCTTGAGCATATCATCGCTGCGGCCGCGGTAATAATAGTAACCCTGGGCATCACGGTAGTACCTGTCTCCGGTATTAAACCACTCTCCCAGCATAGAGGTCTTGGTCTTATCGTGGTAGCGATAGTAATAGGCGGCAGTCGATTCCCCCATTACCTGCAGCGTGCCCACTTCGCCGTCAGGCACCTCTTCACCTTCATCATTGAGAATCCTGGCGTGATATCCGGGGACCATTTTACCGGAGCTGCCCGGTTTGACATCGCCGGGACGATTGGAGATAAAAATGTGTAACAGCTCGGTGGAACCAATGCCATCCAGTATTTCCAGCCCGAACTTTTTCTTCCACTCAAAAAAGATTTCCTTGGGCAGGGCCTCACCGGCCGAGGTACAGACACGCAGGGAGGATAAATCATATTTCTTCTCGGCGCCTTCTACCTCCAGCATATTGGCGTAAAGCGTGGGTACGCCGAAGAATACGGTGGGGTGATAGCGGTCAATGGTGGCGAATATGGTTTCGGGGCGGGGCCTGTCAGGGAGCAGCACCACCGAGGCGCCGATAGCCAGCGGATAGAAGAAGCTGTTGCCCAGCCCGTAGGCAAAGAAGAATTTAGACGCCGAAAAGAGTAAATCGTCCTGAGTAATGCCCAGGACAGCCCTGGCATAATTGTCAATGCAGCTGAAAACATCGTGCTGAAGGTGCACCGCCGCCTTGGGAACGCCGGTGCTGCCCGAGGTGTAGTTCCAGAAAGCGGCATCATCAACGGTGGTATAAGCCACATCGAGTTTATCGGAACAGCGGTCGACGAGGTCATGGAAAGCGATATGATAAGCCCTGGTCTTTTTGCCGACGACGATAGTATTTTCCAGATAGAGAAGCTTCTCCTTGAAGCCTTCGATTTCCTCAATAAAATCAGCGTCGGCGATAAGGGTGCGGGCACGGCTGTTATTGAGCAGATAGCGGTAGTCGTGCATGGTATACATATAGTTGACCGGCGTCGGAATGGCGCCAATCTTTATAACACCGAAGAAGCAGGCCATGGCTTCCGGCGAATCGTACATCGCCAGCATTACCCGCTCTTCCATATGCACGCCGAGGATTTTCAGCGCATTGCCCACCTTATTTATCAGGCTCTGCATTTCACTGTAGGTATAGGTCTCGTCCTTATAGTAGACGGCGACCTTATCGCCCAGGCCCTTGTCCACCATCTCATCTATCAGTTTGGTGGTTACGTTGTAGTACTGGGGAATAGCACTCTGGTATTTATATTGTCTTTCCATCTTGACCACCTGAATTAGTATACTGCGGTATTTCTTCTAGTTTATAATAAATGCTCCTTTTTTACAAAGCTATGGTCCTTCTTCCCACCCTGCCCACCCTCAAAGGCTTCGCCTCTAAAACACCGCTTCCCCACCCCCTGTTTAGAATGGTGCCCCTATTCGCCTCCATCGGCGGGGGTGATACTCTCTCTCCTCTGGAAGAAGGGAATGATTTTCCCTCAAAAAAAGGGGGGCCAATTTCTCTCCTCTGGGGGGTGGGGTAAGAGATTGTAAAAAGGTGAATACGGGGCCCCCGAAAAAACGAAGTTTTTTTGGGGTAAAAAACCTTTTGGGCGGGTGGGTATGGGAAGGAAAACAACGGCTAAAAAAGGGGCGTAACCCCCTAAATTGACACCCACCAAGCATAACATTAGAATATCACTTAACCTGATTAAAGAGGCAAAATTTGTACCAGAAGACCACCCTGGATAACGGACTTCGGGTTCTCACCGCCACCATGCCCCATACCCGCTCAGTATCTATCTGTATTTTTATCGGCGTCGGCTCCAGGTACGAGACCGAGCGGCAGGCCGGCGTCTCCCACTTCATCGAGCACCTGATGTTCAAGGGCACGTCTAAGCGCACCACCGCCCGGGAAATATCGATGGCTATCGAGGGGGTGGGGGGCATCATTAACGCCGGCACCGACAAGGAGCTGACCGTATACTGGTGCAAGACGGCCCAGCAGCACTTCTCCCTGGCCCTGGACATACTGAGCGATATAATGCTTCACTCCAAATTTGACCCCGATAACATCGAGAGTGAGCGCCGGGTTATCATTGAAGAAATTCACATGGAAAAAGATTCCCCCTCCCAGCTGGTTAATATGCTCATCGATGAGCTTCTCTGGCCCGGACACCCCCTGGGCAGGGACATAGCCGGCGACAGGGACTCGGTGGCCGGCATCAGCCGGGAGGTAATGCTCGATTACCTGGGCCATCAGTATCTACCAAGTAACACCGTAGTCAGTATTGCCGGCGCTCTAAAGCACCGGGAGATGGTAGCTGCCGTAAATCAAGCACTGGGTGGCTGGACTGACCGGCAGTCTCGCCCCGGCTATAAGGCATACAAGGAACACTCCTTCCCCCGACTTAATGTTGATAGTAAAGACACCGAACAAGCCCATCTCTGCCTGGGGCTAAACGGCCTGCCCCTGCTGCACCCCCAGCGCTTTGTCCTCGACCTGCTTAATGTCATCCTGGGGGAAGGAATGAGCAGCCGCCTGTTTACCGAGATTCGCGACCGTCTGGGACTGGCTTACAGCATTCACAGCTATATAGACCACTTTCTGGATACCGGCGCTATTACTGTGTATGCCGGGGTAGAACCGAAAAACCTGCCGGTAGCCATCAAGGCTATCCTGGAGCAGCTTTCCCGGCTCAAAGAGCCAGTCCCCGAAGCGGAACTGACCAAAGCCAAGGAACTAGCCAAGGGGAGATTGCTGCTGCGCATGGAGGACAGCCGCAATGTGGCCGGGTGGATGGGGGGACAGGAGATTCTTACCGGACGTATCTTAAGCGTTAACCAGGTTATGTCAATTATTGACGCCATTACCGCCGAGGAACTGGAGCGATTGGCTAAGGAGCTGCTGGTGGACAGTCAGCTAAGGCTGGCGGTGGTGGGGCCGGTGGCTGAGGACGAGCCGCTGGATAAACTCCTCATACTATAAAAAGAGCCGCAGCTCGAAAACTGCGGCTCCTCGATAGCTATATAACAGAGAGCGGGATTACATCATCCCTTCCATGCCACCCATACCACCCGCTGGCATCGCCTTATCCTTCTCCGGTATGTCCGCCACTAGTGACTCGGTAATCAAAACCATGACGGCGATACTGGCAGCATTCTCCAGGGCTGACCTTACCACCTTGGTCGGGTCAATAATGCCCTTTTCCACCATATCACCGAAGTCATCGGCTTCGGCATCGTAGCCAACACCGGCCTTACTCTTCTTCACCGCATCAACTATCACCGAGCCGTCCTTGCCAGCATTTTCGGCAATCCAGCGAATTGGTTCCTCCACCGCTTTGCGGACAATGTTAACGCCGGTAAGTTCGTCAGCGGTGGCATCTACCTTCTTTAGAACCGCCGTAGCCCGCAGCAGAGCCACACCGCCGCCGGGCAGGATACCCTCTTCTACCGCTGCCCTGGTGGCTGACAGGGCGTCCTCAACCCGATGCTTCCTCTCTTTAAGCTCAACCTCGGTAGCCGCACCGACCTTGATTACGCCAACACCGCCGACCAGCTTTGCCTGTCTCTCCTGAAGCTTCTCGCGGTCGAAATCGGAGGTGGTCTCCTCTATCTGGGCCTTAATCTGCTTGATTCTGGCTTTGATGGCTTCCTCCGAGCCTTTACCCTCAACGATAGTGGTGTTGTCCTTGTCCGAAGTTACCCGGCGGGCCCGGCCTAAGTCTTCAACAGTAACCGACTCCAGCTTGCGCCCGACCTCCTCCGAGATTACCTTGCCGCCGGTGAGGGTAGCTATATCCTCCAGCATCGCCTTACGCCTATCGCCAAAGCCGGGAGCCTTAATCGCCAGAATATTGAGCGTGCCCCGCAGCTTGTTAACCACCAGGGTAGCCAGGGCTTCGCCTTCTATGTCCTCGGCGATAATCAGCAGGTTTTTAGATACCTGCAGTATCTTCTCCAGAGCCGGCAGCAGGTCAGATATTGCCGAGATTTTCTTGTCGGTGATGAGGATATAGGGGTCCTCTATTTCCGTCTCCATCTTTTCGGCGTTGGTGATGAAATAGGGGCTGATATAACCGCGGTCAAACTGCATCCCCTCGACAAATTCGGTCTCATACTTTATCCCCTTGGACTCCTCAACGGTAATAACCCCGTCCTTGCCTACCTTCTCCATCACCTCGGCAATGAGGTCGCCAATCTCCTTATCTTTAGCGGTGATGGTACCTACCTGCGCAATCTGCTCCTTGCCCTTGACCTCAACCGATACCCTTTTCAGCTCTTCAACAATAGCTTTGGTCGCTTTTTCAATGCCCTTTTTAAGTGATATGGGCTCAGCACCAGCCGCGACATTCTTGAAGCCTTCAGTGATAATGGCGTGAGCCAGGACGGTAGAGGTGGTGGTGCCATCGCCGCAGGCATCGTTGGTCTTGGTGGCCGCTTCCTTGACCAGTTGAACACCCATGTTCTCAAAGGGGTCGGGAAGCTCAATCTCCTTGGCAATGGTAACCCCGTCATCAATTACCGACGGAGCTCCCCATTTCTTGTCCAGCGCCACACAATGCCCCTTGGGACCCAGGGTCACCTTAACCGCATCAGCCAAGGTGTCTATCCCCTTCTTTATGGCATGCCTGGCTTCTTCATCGAATATAATCTGTTTACCCATGATTCCTCCTTACTTCTTGCTAACCTTCTTGGCTAAGATGTCACTCTCACGCAGTATCATCAGCTCCTCGCCGTCAATCTTAACCTCGGTGCCGCCATACTTAACATAGAGCACCACATCGCCCACCTTAACATCCATAGCTATCCGCTTGCCATCCTCGGACAAACGGCCGGGACCAGCTGCCAGCACCTTCCCCTCCTGGGGTTTTTCCTTGGCAGTATCGGGAAGTACAATCCCCCCCTTGGTCACCTCTTCCCTTTCAATGGGCTTAACCACTACGCGGTCGCCCAACGGTTGTAGCTTAACCGCCATTCTAATCCTCCTTCCTCTAGTTCAATTGCTACTCTCATTTTAGCACTCTCGGGGGGAGAGTGCTAACGCTTTATAATAACCTACCTGGGCTAAAAGTACAACTCAGTAAACAGCCTCTCAGAGCCGTTGTCAGCTATTTAAAAGAGTTAAAGGGCGCAAAATTGCCATTTATCTTGATTAAACGTCCTTTTTTTAAACTAGTTTAAGGCTGGGAACTACATCCAAGTCCAGGCCGTCAGTCCTGCCCGCCTGCCAGCGGTAGTAGCCACAGGCGGCAACCATGGCAGCGTTATCGGTGCACAGTATGGGCGGGGGAACCAGCACGGGGAGGGGTGAATGCTTTACCAGTTGCTCCCGAAGCGAACTGTTTGACGCCACCCCACCGGAAAGCAGAACCTTCTTTGCCCGCCGCCCCCTGGCCACAGCTACCGCCTTGGTCACCAGGACCTCAATCACCGCCGCTTGAAAGCTGGCGGCGGCATCAGCCACCGACGATACCTTGCCCGCTTCCACCAGGCGCAGTAGTGCCGTCTTAACCCCGCTGAAGCTAAAATCGTGGCTGCCCTTGAGCCAGGCGCGGGGTAGCTGGATAGAGGCCGTGCCCTGCCGGGACGCCTCTTCAATAGCCGGGCCGCCGGGATAGCCCAGACCCAGTATCCGGGCGGCTTTATCAAAGGCTTCACCAGCGGCATCATCCCTGGTGCGCCCCAGCACAACGTAATCACCGTGCCCCTTCATCAGCACCAGGTCGCTATGCCCCCCGGAAACAATGAGGCAGACCACCGGGAAATCAATGCTACCATCCCCCAGCCAGTTGGCGTAGATATGAGCTTCCAGGTGGTTAACCCCGATAAGGGGCAGGCCCCGGGATAGAGCGATGGCTTTAGCCACGTTTACCCCCACCAGCAGTGAGCCGGCCAGGCCCGGCCCCACGGTGACGGCAATGGCAGACAGGTCTTTCCAGCTAACCCCGGCTTCGGTCATTGCCCGCTCTATAACCGGAATAATCGAGAGCAGGTGCTGGCGGGAGGCTACCTCGGGGACAACCCCGCCGTAGCGGGCATGGATTTCCACCTGAGAGGCAATCTGATTTGAAAGCATTCTGGTGCCGTCTTCGACCACCGCCGCCGCCGTCTCATCACAGGAGGTCTCGATACCCAGAATTTTCATACCCAGCAATTATAGCATAGATACCACTCGTAAGTGGAACCTTGAGACTGCTTTCTACCTCACCCTCTTAGATATTTACTTACCAACCTACCCCCTGTATCCCCCTCCCTTACAAGGGAGGGGGAAGGTTTTTTTAAGAAGAGGGGCTAGCGCCCCTCTTAAACACCCCCAGAAATATAGGGGTGGGGTAAGAGAGTCTAAAAGGGTGCAACCCTTTGGGGGGGTGGGGGGAAGAAAAACTTATATTTAAAAGGGGGATTGTCTTTTGACACACCTACTAACCAATGATATTATGACGAAAAAGGAACTATTCAGGTCTATAGAAACTGAAAGTGGGGTGAGGTAATATATGTCCGGTCTTGATACACTGTATGTGGTGCTGTTCGTAGTCTGCCTGCTGTTATCAGCCTTCTTCTCCAGCTCGGAAACCGCCTTTATCTCGCTGCAGAAGGTAAGAGTCCAGAACCTGGTCGATAACAAGGTAAGAGGGGCAAGGCTGGTATCTAGGATGGTGGGAAAACCGGAAAAGCTTCTGTCCACCATTCTGCTGGGTAATAACTTCGTTAACACGGCAGCCGCCGCTCTAGGCACCGCCCTGGCCATTAAATTCTGGCCAAATGAGGGCGTCCTCATTGCTACCATCGCCGTAACTGTCATCCTGTTGATATTCTGTGAGACCACCCCCAAGACCATAGCCACCCGCCATGCCGAGGGTCTTGCCCTTTTCTTTGCCAGGCCGATAGAGGCGCTCTCCTGGATACTTACCCCATTTGTGGTGGTGCTAAGCTGGATTGCCACGGGATTCAGCAAAATGCTGGGCGGGGCGCCGGTGTCCAAGTCTCTGGTCAGCGAAGATGAAATCCGAACCATGATATCTATGGGGCATAAAGAAGGGACGGTGGAGGAAGAAGAGGCGGAGATGCTGCACAAGGTGTTTGAGTTCGGCAACCGCCCGGTCAGGGAGGTAATGGTACCGCGCACCGAGGTGATATGGGTAACCAGGGGCACCAAAATGGCTGATTTCCTGAACCTCTACGCCCAAAATCCGCTATCCCGCTTTCCGATATACGAGGATAACATAGATAATGTGGTTGGTATCCTGGCGGTAAAGGACATACTCATGGCCCAGGCCAAGGGCGCGTTCAATGAAGAGGATACCATTGATGACCTGATTCGTCCGGCTTACTTTACCCCCGAGACCAAGCGGGTCAGCGAGCTCTTTGCCGAGATGAGGGATAAGAACTTCCGGATAACGGTGGTAATTGACGAGTTCGGCGGCACCGCCGGCATCGTTTCCTTAAGCGGACTGATGGAGGAAATAGTCGGTCCGGTGGGTGACGAGCTGGCGGCGATAGAAAAGGACTATGAGACCATTAACGAGTACACCTTCGATGTTGACGGCGGCATGCGGGTTGAGGAAGCCAACGAGGAGATGAAATTAAACATACCCGAAGGCGACGACTACGAAACGGTAGCCGGCTTTGTCCTTGACCTCCTGGGGCACATACCCAAACAAGGTGAACAGCTAAAATACAAGAACTTCAAGATTGTTATCACCGAGATGCGGGGAATGAAAATCGAGAAGATACGCCTGATCAAGGAAAAGCATGCAGAGAATCCGGATTAGATTCAGCCGGGGAGAAGAGCTAAAATTCATTTCCCACCTGGATATAATGCGTCTGTGGCAGAGAGCCCTGCACCGAGCCGGCATACCCCTGGCCTATACCGAAGGATTTAGCCCCCACCCCCGGATATCGCTAGCCGCCCCCCTGGCCGTGGGGGTGACCAGCCAGAGCGAGCTCATGGATGTCTTCTGCAGCAAATGGGTCTCCCCGCACTCCTTCACTGCCGCCGTAAGCCAGCAGCTACCGCCCGGCATAGAAATATCGCAGGTACATATGGTAGCCCCGACCCTGCCCTCGCTGCAATCTCAGGTAAGCCACGCTGAATACGAGGTTGGAACGGAAACGGATAAAGACCAGGCAGCGGTAAAGGCGGCGCTGGATTCTCTGCTATCGCTGGAGGAACTGCCCTGGCACCACCAGCGGGATACCGGCACCCGCAACTATGACCTGAGAGCTTTGATTGATGACCTGTGGCTCGCCAGTTGGCGCCGCGGGCACTGTACCATCGGCATGAAACTGCGCTGTGACAGCAGCGGCTCGGGTAGACCGGAGCAGGTAGCGGCCGCACTGGACTTGAGCCACCCCACCTCTATCCGCCGCACCAAACTCATCCTGGAAACTAGCTAAGGGATAAGACGCATGAAGGCAAAAAGCCAGCCGCCGGTACTGGAACAACAGGTGCTGGACTTCATTAGGCAAAATCACCTGCTATCCGGCAACGAGAAGCTGGTGGTGGCGGTATCCGGCGGGGCGGACTCGGTGTGCCTGTTACATATACTGGTCGGGCTGCAGGAAAAGCTAAAGATAAAGCTGCACCTGGCTCACCTTAACCATCAGCTGCGGGGCGCTGAGTCTGAGGCCGATGCCGACTATGTCTCCGATTTAGCCCGAAAGTTAGGTATTCCAGCTACCATAGAACGGCGGGATGTAAAGGGCTATCAGAAGCAGGAGCGCCTGTCGCTGGAAGAAGCTGCCCGAGAGGTGAGGTACCATTTTCTGACCGAGGTGGCCGGGGCTACCGGTGCTCAAGCGGTGGCGGTGGGACACACCCGGGACGACCACATCGAGACTATCCTGATGCACCTCATCCGGGGAGCCGGCACCAGGGGGATGCGGGGGCTACAGCCGTCTACCGGGTGGCCATCGAAAACCGGCGGTCTGATTGTCATAAGACCCCTGCTGGAAGTAAGCCATGAAGACATAGAGGGCTATTGCCGCCAGCACCAGCTTGCCCCCCGGCTGGACGCTTCCAACCTTTCCCTTTCGCCGCTGAGAAACCGCATCCGCCAGCAGCTCCTGCCTTTGCTCCAGAGCTACAACCCCGGCATTGCCGAAACCCTTTTGCGGACGGGGCGTATTGCCGGCGATGACATTGACTTTCTGGACAAGGAGACTGCCCGATTATGGGCTAAAATCGCCCGGCAGGAGGGTGAGGCTATTATTCTGGACCGGAAAGGGGTTGACCAATTGCCCCCTGCTCTGCAGCGATACCTGCTCCGGGCCTCGGCGGAGAAACTGCTGGGCAGCGCCAAAGACATTGAAATGCGACATATCGAGAATATGATGGCGGCGCTGGGCAAACCGGCGGGAAAGAGGCTCAGCCTGCCCGGCGGCCTGATCTTTGCCACCGGATATGACCAATACCAAATAGCCACGGACATGACCGGCCCATCCCCCTTACCCAGACTGGAAGGAGAGACCCAACTGAATATCCCCGGCCAGACCCAGCTCCCCGGCTGGCGAGTAGAGGCGACCATCATGAAACCATCCACAATAAAAGGGAAGTCCGAAGGGGCTAACGCCCCTTCGGAAACTATAACTCCCCTTCCCCTTAATAAGGGGAAGGGGATACAGGGGATGGGGTTAATTAAAGATGACTTTACCGCCCGCCTTGACCTGGCTAAGACCGGCGATAAGCTGACAGTGCGAACTCGTAAGCGGGGGGACAGGTTTCAGCCGCTGGGACTGCTCCAGCCCAAGAAGTTGGGGGAGTTTATGATAGACACCAAAATTCCTCAAGCCTGGCGTCAGCATATACCCATCGTATGCTCACCGAGTCAAATCGTGTGGGTAGTCGGCTGGCGCTTAGACGACAGGGTGAAGGTCAACCAGAAGACTAAACAGGTTCTGTATCTGAAGTTTGAGCGGGACTAGTTTCAGATACGGCTGGCTCTGACGGCTCTCCCCAGCGAAGCCAGAGGGCCGCGGCGGTTACCACCGCCGCTATCACCGCCGCCTGAATTTCCAGGGCGACTACGGTAAAATAGCCCGCATACAACAGAACAACGCTGTAATTCAAGAAGGAGTGCAGGACAGCCGCCACCAGGTAAAACTGCCATCCCCAGCCCTTGGCCAGACCCCAGCCAGCCAGCGCCGAAAAGGCTATATGAGCAGCCAGAGTAAAGAACCTCTCCCAGAATGGAGCCAGTGCCACCAGCCCGCCGCTTCGCACCGCTTCCCAGCCCCAGCCTGAAATAAAGATGGTATTATGGGCCCACACCGCCTCAAAAAGGCCCAGTCCAAGCCCGGCAACAGCCCCGATAGCCAGTCCGAGCTTGGGGTCAATCTTCCTGCCCTTACGCCACCAGCAGACGACCACCGGCACCAGCTTTGCCCCTTCCTGAACCAGACCGGTGAGGAGTATGCCCGGGATAGCCACCAGCAGAACCAGGTTCTGGTAGGTATCCATGCCGAGCCGGTCAACTAAAAAGTTGCCAGCCACCTGCTGGAGGGGAAGCTGAATAAAGGCAACCGCCGTCCAGGTTAAAAAGGCACTGCCGGCAAGAACCGCCCAGGCCCAGGGTTTCTTAAGGATGGGCGTCCAGTAAGGGGCAAACCAGACGGCGCCAAAGGCCAGACCCAGACCAATCGCCAGGAGCACCTGGTTCCACAGAATACCAGGATAGACAAACCCGGAGATAAAGAAATTGACCGCTAACTCCAGCATAGTTCCCTCCTTTAATAATCAGCTCAAAGTATACGCTTGAGCCTGGGGTTGGGGGTAATGCCCGGAATTCTGCCCCGCTTGGCGATGGGCTTGCCGTCTATCTCGTGCAGGTCAGCGGTGATATCCAGGGGCTTGGCCCCGGTTATATAGCTGCCGACACCAAAACCGTCAACCGGTGCCCCCGCCTCAAGAAACTGCCTGATTCTATCCACGCTGATGCCACCGCTGACGAAAATCTTGACATGTTTAAAGCCAGCCTGGTCCAACCGGGATCTGACTTCCCTGACCAGAGCCGGGGTAACCCGACCCCGCTCCGCCGGGGTATCAAGACGCACACTATCCAGCTTTTTGCCCAAGGCTTTAGCCACCAGCACCGACTCCTCTGCCTCGTCCTTGAAGGTATCAACCAGGGAAACACGGGGAATACTAGACGGCATATGCTTATCAAAGGCAAGGGTGGCCTTAACCGTATCCCCGATGACTAAAATCAGGGCGTGGGGTATAGTCCCGGAAGGCTCGATACCCGCCAGCTTAGCCCCGGCCACGCTGGAGCAGCCGGCACAACCACCTACAATAGCCGAGTAATCCATTATCCCGGCTATAGCCGGATAAACATGGCGGGCGCCGAAACTGACGACGGGTATCCCCTGGGCGGCTTCCACACACTCGCGGGCGGCCGTTGCCCAGCCACTGCTGTGGGCTAGAATACCGTCTATCGCCGTTTCATAAAGACCGTAGCTCTGATAGGGGGCGGTGACCCGCAGCACCACCTCCTTCGGCTTAATTTTATCGCCATCAGCCAGAGCCCACACCTCACAGTTTCCTTTGGGCAAAACCCGGGAGAGCAGGGCTTTGACCTCGCCCATGCCGCAGAGCACCCCGGCCCTGCCGGCGAAGAACTCCATGGTCGCCACCGGGTTAAGTCCCTCAAGTCGCAATATCTCCACAGTACGGGCGAAATAGATATCAGCCGTCTCGCCGGAGAGGATAGCCTGGGAGGGTTCAAATTTAGCCGGCTTAGCCCGGCTGGTCACCAAGTTGGTAAGTTTAGCCCCTAATACCCCTTCCATATGCCCCAGGGCAAAGTGGTGCGCCGCCTCATCGAAGGAGGCGACACAGTCAACCGGCACCTCAACTTTATAGTCACGGCTGCGGGCATCGGAAACGGTATGGTAAACGCAGATATCGGTGCATACCCCGCAGACAATCAGCCTCTCCGGCTTAAGTTTCTTGAGCTTCTCGTCAACGGGAGTATCAAAAAAGGCGCTGAAACGTTTCTTGGGTATCACCTCGCCCTTATACTTAGCCAGTTCGGGGATGAGTTCGGTTTCGGCGGTGCCCTCAACACAGTGGGGAGGGAACATACTGAACTCGTCGTCATCGGGGGCATGATGGTCACTGACAAAGAATACCTTGGCGCCCCGGCTAATCTCCCCCTCCAGCAAACGCTGAACAGCGGGGATTATACGCCGGGCTTTCGCCCCGCAAAACAGGGGGTGGCCCTCCTCCATAAAACCCCTGACCATATCTATTACTAAAACCGCATTAGCCATTGCCTCCTCACCTCCTAGCCCAATTACTGCTCCAGCAGTTCCATATATTTTATATAGTCCCTGAGCAGGGCTGATGCCTTATCAATGTCTTTTTTATTCAGGGCATCAAGCGCCTCTTGCAGAACCTGAACCTCCGAGTCAAGGCAGGTTTTAATCTCGCAAAAAGTACCGCAGCAGGGCTGAATGCCGTCGGCGGCTCTCGACAGTAAAGCTGACTTTATCTCCAGCATCTTCTCCATTTCACCACGAGACTCGTCGAACCTGGCTGGGTCGGCCAGCTTGTCTATCAGATTTTCCACCTGTTGTTTAGAGATTATTAACACCTTAAACCCCCAGTTTAATGCCTGAAGTGCCTTTCGCCGGTAAAGACCATGGCTATATTGTGCTTATCAGCCGCTTTGATTGATTCTTCGTCCCTTATCGAGCCGCCGGGTTGGATGATAGCCGTTACCCCCGCCCCGGCCGCCGCCTCGACGACATCGGGGAAGGGGAACATGGCGTCCGAAGCCAGAACGCTGCCGGCAACCTTATCCCCGGCCTTATCGATAGCTATCCGGGCGCTGATGATGCGACTGGGCTGGCCGGCCCCCATCCCCAGAAGGGTCTTATCCCTGGCCAGCACAATGGCGTTGGACTTTACATGTTTGACCGCTCTCCAGGCAAAGAGCAGGTCTTTGATTTCTTCAGGCGTGGGCTGGCGTTTGGTTACCTTTTTCAAACTGACGCTGGCCTCCGGCACGGAATCCGAGCTCTGGATGAGGAAGCCGCCCTTCACCCGGCGGAAATCGAGGTAACCCGCCGGCGCTTTGCCATAGCCCGGGGGTAACTGGGCCACCAGAATGCGTAAATCCTTCTTGCGCTGGAGCAGCTTTAGTGCCTCGGCTTCATATTCCGGGGCGATAACTATCTCGTAGAAGACCGGCTTTATCTCTTCAGCCATCGCCAGCGTAACCGGCCGGTTGGAAGCCACAATGCCACCGAAGGCGGCTACCGGGTCGCCGCTAAAGGCACGCCGGTAGGCTTCGGCAATATCGTCGTGACTGGCCAGCCCGCAGGGATTGGTGTGTTTGATAACGGCTACCGTGGGCGCGGCAAAGTCAGTCACCGCTCCCCAGGCGGCATCGGCATCCAGTATGTTGTTAAAGGAAAGCTCCTTGCCCCCCAGCTGTTCCGCCCAGGTAATACCGGTATCCACCGCCCCTCCCACCACCGGTTCGGCATAGAAGGCGGCCGGCTGATGGGGATTCTCGCCGTAGCGCAACCCGTAGCGTTTCTTGAGGGCAACGGTCATATCCTCGGGGAAGCCTTCCGTATCCCGTCTGAGGTACCGGGAGATAGCGGTGTCATAAATAGCCACGTGCTGGAAAGCCTTCTGCGCCAGCCGTTTGCGCTCAGCTAAGTCCAGGCCTCCCTTTTTGAGCTTTTCCAGAACCAGCGGGTAGTCGGCGGGGTCAACAACCACGACGACGCTGGGGAAATTCTTGGCGGCAGCCCGAATCATGGTCGGCCCGCCGATATCAATATTCTCCAGCGCCTCGTCAAGGGTAACCCCTTCCCTGGAGACGCTCTGGACGAAGGGGTAAAGATTAACCGCCACCAGGCTGATTTCTCCGATATTATGCTTGGCCAGTTCTTCCATGTGGGCGGCTATTTTACGGTTGGCCAGAATGCCGCCGTGAACCATGGGGTGCAAAGTCTTTACCCTACCATCGAGAATCTCGGGAAAGCCGGTAATCTCAGAAACGCTCTTCACCGGAACTTTAGCTTCGGACAGCGCCTTTTTGGTACCGCCGGTGGAGAATAGCTCAAACCCAAGCTGGCTTAATCCTTTGGCAAAATCGGTTACCCCGGCTTTGTCAGAGACACTGATAATGGCTCGCATAAGTACCTCCTAGTCTATAATAACCCTTTCTCCCTTCTGCTTTATAACTTCACCGATGACCCTGGCCTCGGAAAGTACCTCGGTGAAATGGTCAACATTGCTACTTGAGCAAATTACCACCATGCCGATTCCCATGTTAAAAACATGGTACATCTCTCCCCGGTCAACGTTGCCCCGCTGCTGAATAAGACTAAAGATAGGGGGCACTGACCAGGTCTGGCTATCGAACCTGGCCGCCAAGCCATCGGGTAAAACCCGGGGCACATTGCCAATCAAACCGCCGCCGGTAATATGAGCCAAGCCCTTAATAAGCGGCAGTAACGGCTTTAACTGGTTATAGTAACTGCGGTGGGACTCCAGAAGCGCCTCGCCCAGGGTGCGACCCAGCTCAGGATAATGGGTATTTAACGCCGAACTGGTTTCGCCAAAAATCTTTCTTGCCAGAGAATAACCGTTGGTGTGAAGTCCGCTGGAGGGTAAGCCTATAATAGTATCGCCAGCGGCTATCTTCTTGCCCTGAATAATCCTGGATTTCTCTACCACGCCGATGATAAAGCCGACCAGGTCATAGTCCTCCCCGGTATATAGACCCGGCATCTCCGCCGTCTCACCGCCAATAAGGGCACAGCCGACCTCGCGGCAGGCTTTAGCCAGCCCTTTAGCCACTTCCCCCACCTGCTCCGGCTGCAGTTTGCCAGCGGCAATGTAGTCCAGAAAGAACAGCGGCTCGGCGCCACAGGTGAGAATATCGTTAACGCAGTGATTGACGATGTCAATACCGACAGTGTCATGCTTGCCCAGAGCCAGGGCGAGCTTGAGCTTGGTGCCCACGCCGTCAACGCTGGACACCAGAACCGGCTGCCGGTAGCCTTTGAATTCAAAAAGCCCCCCAAAAAAGCCCACCCCGGACAGGACCTCGGGGCGGTGGGTAGAGCGGGCATGCTGGGCAATCAACTCTTTAGCCCGGGTGGAAACCTCAATATTAACCCCGCTGGAAGCATAGGTTTCTTTAATCGGCTCTGCCCTCCTAATTTTGAAATAATCATAGCACTTAAGCTAACCCAGGTGCAATCATAAGAAAAGTCAGAAGGGCCAGGTGCTTGAAGCTTAGCGCTATTTTATGCCAAAGCGGCTGTATTCCCCGGCGGGTTTAGATTCCAGCGCCAGCTTATCCATCTCCAGCTGGACCGGAATGGGGTAATCGCCGGTGAAGCAGGCCAGACAGAAGGTATCCTTGGGCAAACCCACCGCCTTAACCAGACCATCGATGCTCAGGTATCCCAGGGAATCCGCCCCGATAAAATCCCTAACCTCGGGCACTGTCTTTTGTGCTGCAATCAGCTCCCAGCGGGTAGCCATATCAACGCCGAAGAAGCAGGGGTAGCGGAGGGGTGGGGCACAGATGCGTATATGTACCTCTTTAGCCCCCGCTCTCCTCAAGAGCTCAACTATTTTGGGGGTGGTGGTACCCCGGACAATGCTATCGTCAATCACCACCAATCGTTTGCCATCAAGCATCTGGGGGAGGGGGTTAAATTTTAGCTTAACACCGAGGTCTCGGATACGCTGGTCAGGCTCAATAAAGGTACGCCCGACATAGCGGTTCTTAAGCAATCCCTCGCACAGTGGTATGCCCGACTGGCGGGAATAGCCGATGGCGGCGGCCGTAGCCGAATCAGGCACACCCATAACCAGGTCGGCATCTACCGGATGTTCCTGAGCCAGAATTTCGCCCATAGCCTGCCGTGCCGGGTAGAGCAGGCGGCCGTTAATCACCGAATCTGGGCGGGCAAAGTAGATATACTCGAAGATACATATAGCCTTTCTCTCTATCTCTTCCCGATGGCTCTCAACACCGTTCTTCGAGATAACGACTATCTCGCCAGGTTCAATCTCCCTGACGAAGTTGGCACCAATATGGTCGAGGGCACAGCTCTCCGAGGCAATAACCCAGCCGCCATTAAGCGTACCCAGACAGAGCGGGCGAACACCAAGGGGGTCACGAACACCGTAGAGGGTATCTGCGGTCAGGAGGGTCAGGGAATAAGCCCCCTGGAGGCGGCGCATGGCATAGCGTACCCGGTCTTCCCAGCGCTTCTCCGGGGAGGAGAGGATAAGTTTAGCGATAACCTCGGTATCGGTGGAGGTCTGGAAGATATAGCCCTGGTCAGAGAGTTCTTTCTGCAGGTGTTCGGCATTGACGATATTCCCGTTGTGGGCGATGGCAATGGTATTGTGATTTTCTCCCACCAAAAGTGGCTGGGCGTTAGCTTTGCGGCTGGAACCCCTGGTGGAATAGCGATTGTGACCTATGGCAATATCACCGTTGAGATTACTCAGGGCAGTTTCATCAAACACCTGGGAGACCAGCCCCATCCTGGCGTCAACCTGGAGCCTTTTACCATCAGCAGTAGCAATACCGGCGCTCTCTTGACCGCGGTGCTGGAGGGCAAATAAAGCAAAAAAGGTAAGCCGAGCTACATCTTCACCGGGGGCATAAACGCCAAAAACGCCGCAACTCTCGTGCAACTCTGCTTGCCTCTCAATTCAATTATAACCCAATAGCTAACCACAGGTCAATTTTTGGGATATCGCCCCTGCCTCTGTTTTACGGTCGTTTTTCTTCCCACCCTCCCACCCTACAGAAGTGACACTTCTATCACTTTCTCATTGGGGCAATTTCTTATTAGATGGGTGGGGGGAGAAGGATGGGTTAATCTCTCTGCTCTCGGGGGTGGGGTTAGAGATTCTTAAAGGGTAAAACCTTTTGGGCGGGTGGGTATGGGAAAATAAAGAACTGTTAAACAGAGGGTGGGATATGAGATTTAAGCCAGTCTATAACTATATCCATCGCCGCCTCACTGTGCCGCAGGCGGTGCCCGGCCCCCTCCACGACGGCGAGCTGTTTAGGCTCGCCGGCCCGGGCATAGAGCCGATGGGCATGACTGACCTCTACAGTCTCATCCTGGCTGCCGTGCACCAGCAATAAGGGGCGGGGAAAAATCCGAGCTATATAGTCGATAGGCTTGACCAGCTCGAAACCGTTAAACCAGTCCTGAACTGAGGCCGGGAAATCACCATCCCTGATGGCGCCGATGCTGCGAAAATGGTCAATGAGAGAATGGGGGCTATCAGCAATAGTAACTAAGTTAAACTCGGCCGGGCAGGCGCAGGCGACCACCGAGGATACCCTCTTGTCACCTGCCGCCGCGTATACCGAGACCGCCGCCCCGCCACTGAAGCCGAGCAGCGCCAGATAAGAGCTATCCACCTGGGGCAAAGCGTAGAGATAATCAATCACCGCCTTGAGGTCCCGGGTCCAGCCCAACATATCCAGATTGCCACCGCTGGCGCCAGCCCCCCGGAAGTTGAAAATCAGGACGGCGAAGCCGTGAGGCGAAATCTTCTCTGCCAGTGAGGCATAGCCCCTATCAGTGGGGTCGGGGATTCCGGCGGGGATACCGTGACAGGTGCAGACCGTCGGGTAGATGCCATTGCCCTCGGGCAGATAAAGCTGACCGGTAATATCTATGCCGTCTACCTCCAGAGTCACCGGCTTTAATTGCACTATGCCAACCTCAAGAGTAGGAAAAACTCCATATTACCCGAAGCCCCCAGTATGGGCGAAGCCACCAGTCCCCCCAGCCTGAAGCCCCGGTTCACCATCCAGGCGATAAAACGCCCCAGAACCCTAGCGTGCACCAGCGGCTGCTTGATTACGCCCCCCTTACCCACCTCACTGCGTTTGGCTTCAAACTGTGGCTTGAGCAATACTATTAAACAGCCGTTATCTTTGAGCAGTTTAGCTACCGATGGTATAACCTTTTCCACCGAGATAAAGGCAAGGTCCATGGTGGCCAGGTCTACCTTCTCAGGCAGAGAGATAGGGTAGCGGGCATTTACCCGCTCCAGAACCACCACCCGCTTATCCCGCCTCAAACGGTAATCCAGCTGGCCATAGCCCACATCCACGGCGTAGACACGGCCCGCCCCCCGCTGGAGCAAACAATCGGTAAAGCCGCCGGTTGAAGCGCCAATATCAGCCGCCATCTTAGAAGTAACATCAAGCTGAAACTGGCCGAGGGCGTAGTCAAGCTTGACGCCGCCGCGGCTGACAAAGGGAGGCGGCTCGATAACGGTAATCGCCGCCTCTTCAGCTACCATAGTTCCCGCCTTGATAATGGTCTTCCCCTCTACCGACACTTCACCCGCCATGATTAAGGCCTGAGCCTTAGTCCGGCTTTCCACCAGGCCCCTGTCTACCAGTAAACTATCGATTCTCTGCTTGGCCACCGCTGGTTATAATAGCAACCTCATCCTGCGAAAGCAAGAAACTTGCTTCCCCCAACAAAGCTCGAGACTGGGGCGAAGCCCCTCCCCCTGCCAGCGGGTGTTTTATTTCCCACCCACCCTCCCTACAGAGGTTAGACCTCTCTGCACTCTCTTTTACGGGGGGATACACCCCTCCCCTTATCAGCAAGTGTTCTTCTTCCCACCCTGACCCGCCCTACAGAAGTGATACTTCTATCAATTTCTTCTTAGTGGGGGAATAAGGGGGTATCGTCACCCACTTAAGGGGGTGGGGGAAAGGGCTGAAAGCCCTACCTTGAAGGGCGGCGGGCGGGAAAAGATAATAAAAGGGGAGGGGAATAAATAGACATTACCACCCCATATCTAGTAACATTATAGTAGGGGAAGTAAATTGCACGAGATTATCAGAAAAGAATTTATCAAATTGATAAACGAGAACGGCCTTGAGGGGGAGGAGGTTATAGTACGAGCGGCCGCCCTTTCTCCAGAGCAGGCTATCGGCAACCCCGATGATAAGGACTACCCGCTGGTAAAAGGGGTGGAGCGGCTTATGCAGGCCGAGTTCAGAAGGGGGCGGGGGCAGGCCTTCACCGACCGCTACGGCAACTTCAGCGGCAGGCTAGCTGATATCGCCGCCATGGACCTAAACAACAACTTCCGCCGGGCTGTATTTATCTCAAGCCTCAACGCCTTGATGAGGCACCTGGGATTAGCAGCCCAGACGATACACTGCAGGAACGAGCAGCCCAGGGAGTGCAGCCACAAGCTGGTAAGGTATATAGAAGAAAACTACGGCCAGCCTAGAATAGCCATGGTCGGCTTTCAGCCCAGAATGGTGGAGGCGCTGGCCAAAAAGTTCGAGCTAAGGGTAGCCGATATGGACCAGGAGAACATCGGCCAGGAGAAATTCGGGGTAAGAATAGGCGACCCCGGCCAGACCAAGGAGAACCTGAACTGGTGTGATATCGCCGTGGTCACCGGCACCACCATAGTAAACGACACTATCGACCAGTTCCGGACAAACAAGCCGGTAGTGTTCTACGGCATTACCATATCGGGGGCGGCTAAACTACTGGGCCTAAACCACTTCTGCCCCTTAGGTAGTTAATTAGTACCACGACCGTTGAAGCTCAGCCGCTCAGGTGATAGAATACTGTTCAAATGAACTTTCTCAAAGCCTTTGGACTGGCTATTTTAAACCTCCTTCTCTTTCTATCTCTATCCTTTTTCGGCCTGGTGTTCACCATTAACCAGACCTTACTCAACCCCGATTTCACCGTCTCACAGGTGGAAAGGCTCGATACAACCTCACTGGCTAAAGATATTGTCCACGGCCAGGTACTATCCCAGATAACTATACCCGACACCTTACCGATAGAGGAGTCCATTGCCGAGGCGGTAGATGAGACTATCACCGACCTGGGGCCATGGCTTAAGCAGCAGGCCAGAGAGATAACCTACTCCTTCTATGACTACCTCGAGGGGAGTAGCCAGAGCTTTAGCGTGATAATCCCGCTGGAAGAGGTAAAGGAACAGTTAAAAAATAACATTAACCAGGCCGTGTTAGCTTCGCCCCCGCCGGAGCTTACCGACCTGCCTCCGGAAACAATAGAAAGCTACCTTGAGCCGTTCTATGAGCAAATACCATCTTACTTTGAGCTTAATGAAGCCTGGCTCGGCCCCCAGACTATGGCCCAGATTGAGCAGCTAAGACAGCTGGTCAGCTATTCCAATATCGTTTACTACGCCCTGCTCGGCTTTATCCTCCTGCTGATTCTGGGCATCGTCCTGATAAAACGCGAGGTGAGGGGCAGCACCCGCTCCTTGGGCATCGTCTTCCTCAGCAGCGGTGTTATCAGCTACGGCGGCGTCTGGCTAGCCAAGAATGCCATCGGGGCACAGGTAGCCGCCCTGGCCGAGGTGCCGGTATACTTGCAAAGCTGGCTGCCACAGCTGATAACCGACTTTCTACATCCCATGGAGCTGTACAGCTACGTACTGGCGGGGGTGGGGGTAGCGCTGCTCATCGTGTCTTTTGTCTACCGGCGACAGACCGAATACTGAAGCACGGGTATTCTCTATTATGTCAACCAGACCTTAAGGCTTCCTGTGTGGCTTTTCTCTCTTTACAATTAGTTTGAGCCCCTCCTGCCCTACTACGGTGACCTTGACGCCGGCGTTTATCCTTCTGCCTTCAGCCCTTGATTCCCATAACTCCCCTTTTATCATGACGGTGCCTTCGGGGGCTAAATCGCTGACCGTTTTGCCCCGGCTGCCGACCATATCGGGCAGGCCGACTACCGGCTTTCGCTTGAGGGCGCGGCTGCCCAGCCGGTAGGTGGTAATTGCGTAGGCGGCCCAGGCCAGCATGATGATAACGAGGACGAAGAGGGGCAGGTGGACGTCTACCTTTGGCAGGAGCCAGAGGACTACCACCGCCAGCGCCGCTTCTTCTATAAGGGTGGTAACTATGGCTATTATGAGTCGGCCGGTCATCATCTCGCTAGTTTTATTATAGCAGGATGGGGGGAGGATTTTTTATCACCCTCATTATCACCGCATTGCTTATGAGAGCCACCGATGCTAATATGTCATCGTGGTCGTTAGAAAAGCAGGGCTCCTTAAGGGTTGGCTTGTATGACTATTAGCGGAGGAAAGAATGGAAGTGATTCCGCTATTCGAACAGTACCCGCTACTGCGTAAGAAGCTCGCCTATGTACCGCTAGGTGAATTTCCTACTCCTGTGCAAAAGCTCGAACGATTAGGAGCTGAGTTAGGCATCAGTCAGCTCTATATAAAACGTGACGACCTGAGTGGCAAGGTCTACGGTGGTAACAAACCACGAAAGTTAGAGTTCATTTTAGGTAACGTTCTACGCTCTAAGGCGAGGGAGGTCATAGCCTTTGGCGGTGTTGGGTCGAACCATGCCCTAGCCACCGCCATATACGCGCAGAAGGTCGGGTTGAAGAGTATCTCCATGCTAATGCCCCAGCCCAACGCCCACTATGTTCGCCGGAATCTACTCATGAGCTACCATTATGGGGCGGAACTACACCTGTGCGGAGCGGGGCTGGAATCGGCAAGAAATATGCCGTTGGTTTACCTGGCAACCGCTTTTCAGCTTCTGCGGCGCAGACTGAAAAAAGGTTACTTCCCCCAGCTTATCCCTATTGGCGGTTCTTCGCCCCTCGGCGTTATCGGGTTTGTTAATGCAGCATTTGAATTAAGCAAACAAATCACCAATGGTGAAATGCCCAAGCCAGAATATATTTATGTCGCCTGCGGTACGATGGGTACAGCCGCCGGACTGATTCTCGGACTTAAGGCAGCCAAGCTCAATAGCCGAGTAGTCTCAGTACGAGTAACCAGTGAAAAACTCGTCAATACCAGAGGAATGATTAAACTCATCAACAAAACCAACTCTTTACTTCATTCTCTGGATGCTTCCTTCCCCAGATTCGAGTTTTCCGCAGCGGATATCGAAATCAGACACGATTATTTTGGCAAGCGATATGCGCTCTTTACGAAGGAGGGAATGGAGGCAGTGTCCCTGATGAGAGAGCGTGAAGGAATCAAGCTGGACGGCACCTATACAGGCAAGACCCTGGCAGCCCTTACTGATGACGCAAAAAGTGGGAGCCTGCGAGGTAGGACAATCCTATTCTGGAACACCCTAAACTCCAGAGATTTTTCTGATGTAGTATCATCCATCGACTATCACAGCCTGCCACCCGATTTTCACCGCTATTTCGAGGCGGAAGTGCAGCCACTCGACCGTGATTAGGGGAGGAAGCCCCTTCTGTTGCCCGCCCTCAAAGGTGAGTGCTATAATGACCTCATTATGAAGCTAAAGCGTGAAGAGGTACTGCACATTGCCAAATTAGCCCGGGTGGGCGTTACCGACGACGATGTCGAACGGCTGCGCGAGCAGCTATCCGACATCCTGGCCAACTTTGAGATACTGAAAAAGGTGGATACCACCGACGTGCCACCCACCGCCCAGCCCAACCCCCTCCAGAACGTGACCAAGGACGACCAGCCTGCCGACTCACTGCTGCCGGGGCAGATACTGGCCAACGCCCCCCTTAAAGATGGGGAGTATTTCCGGGTAAAGGTGGTGCTGGAATGACCCCGCACCGGCTGACCATACACGAAGCGCACGAGTTGCTTAAAGATAAAAAAATTTCCTCGGTGGAATTAACTAAAGCCTGCCTGAAGCGGGTTAAAGAGGTAGAACCTAAGCTACAGGCGCTGGTGACGGTGACCGGGGAAGAAGCATTAAAGCAGGCTGAAAAAGCCGATAAGCTCATCGCCGGGGGAGATATAAGCCCGCTGACCGGCGTGCCGGTGGTAATCAAGGACGTCCTCTGCACCAAGGGGGTGCGCACCACCTGCTCGTCAAAGATGCTGGAGAATTTCGTGCCGCCCTATGATGCCACCGTGGTGGAGAAGCTGAATTCCCTGGGGGCGGTGACTATCGGCAAAGCCAATATGGACGAGTTCGCCATGGGCTCCTCCACCGAGCACTCCGCCTTCTTCCCCACCCACAACCCCTGGGACTTAGAGCGCGTACCCGGCGGCTCCAGCGGCGGCTCGGCGGTGGCGGTAGCCGCCGACGAGGGTATCTACGCCTTGGGCTCGGACACCGGCGGCAGCATCCGACAGCCGGCCGGATTCTGCAGCGTGGTCGGCATGAAGCCCACCTACGGGCGGGTCAGCCGCTACGGACTGGTCGCCTTTGCCAGCTCGCTCGACCAGATAGGGCCGCTGACCAAGGATGTGACCGACTGCGCCATCGTCCTGAACGCTATAGCCGGCTTTGACAATAGAGATTCGACCTCGGTGCCAAACACCGTTCCCGACTACACCAGAGCCTTGAAAGCCGACCTCAAAGGGCTTAAGCTGGGCGTACCCAAAGAGTACTTTGTCCAGGGGATGCAGGGCGAGGTCGAGGAAGCCTTAAACGACGCCATCAAAAAGCTGGAGGAACTGGGGGCTGAAGTCGACCGGGAGGTATCGCTGCCCAGCACCCCCTACGCTTTAGCTGCCTACTATATCATCGCCCCGTCGGAGGCATCAGCCAACCTTGCCCGCTACGACGGGGTCAAGTACGGCTTTGCCTACCGCGACACCGACAGCATGTGGGAAGCTATGGAGAAGACCCGGCAGTACGGCTTCGGCGAGGAGGTCAAGCGGAGAATTATGCTCGGCACCTACGCCCTCTCCGCCGGCTACTACGACGCCTACTACCTCAAAGCCCAAAAAGTCCGCACCCTTATCCGGCGGGAGTTCGACCAGGCCTTTGAGAAATACGACGCCCTGATAACCCCAACCTCCCCCACCGTCCCCTTTAAGCTGGGGGAGAAGCTCGACGACCCGGTGCAGATGTACCTGAGCGATATCTGCACCCTGCCCATAAACATCGCCGGCGTGCCCGGCATCTCCATCCCCGCCGGCTTCGGTGACGGCCTGCCCATCGGCATGCAGATAATCGGCAAGCCCTTCGGGGAGGAGGCTATGCTGAGGGTCGCCTACGCCTACGAGCAGGCTACGGAGTGGCATAAGCGGAGGGCGAGGATATGAAGGGGAAAAGGGGCAAAGCGGGTAAGACTAAAGAATTAACACGCCGGGCTAAAATTATAATCGGTGCAATAGCAGCGCCGCTCTTTATTGCGGTGTTTATGATAATAGACTGGCGAACTCAAGGGCATTTTGAACCACAAGAATTAATTCTTGCAATCGGCATTGTTATATTCTTCCTTTTGCTTTTCGTACTACCATCTTTTAGAAGATGGTGTCTGGATACAATAGGAGAGAATGATAACAGTATTAAAAAAAGACCATGGCGTTTTTTTGTAGCTCTTGCTATTTCATTCATATTCTTTTTTTATATATTATCAAGTGAATCACAAGTTACAGTACCCTCATCTCTCCAATTCAATATCATAATAGTTAGCTCAACACTCGGAGGACTCGTCCTAGCAGCCACAACAATCTCAAGAGGCAAAAGAGCAAAACGTCGTGAGCTTTTATCCGTTGCACAAAAATTAATCATGGCTACTCTTCTATTTGTTTTTTTTACAGCTTTGTTCTTCATTGTTGAATCAATTGGAGGAATAGACCAAAATTCTTTTGAATTAGCAAATTTATTGAACTGGTTCCGTGGTGCTTTTTTCTGGTCAGCAATCGTAAGCATTTACACTGGCGGAATTTTATTTTCACTTGGAATAATTGACTTAGTCATAGCCCTAACCCACATGAGGAGAGATTTAACACGCAAGATAGCTTAAGAGGGGCGGGGTGGATAAGTAAGTCTAAGAGGCACAGCCTTTTGGGCGGGAGGGTATGGGAAGATAACGTGGGGGCTGGGAGGTAAGGGGCAAAAAACAATGGGAGCAGAGAATATTGGAAATTAGCTGTTTGATTTGCGGAAAGACTATAGAAATACCCCAGTTTATAGATACCAACAACTACGACGGCCAGCTCAGCTGCCCCGAATGCAAAGCCCTGCTGCGTGTGAGACTGGTCGGGGCTAAAGCCAGGAAATACGAGGTGGTGGAGCGGGGGACAGCCGCCGCCGGGGGCAACCCCGGACAGAGCACCGCCGGGGAAAAGGCGGATGTGGAGAGCATCCTCAAATACGTACCGCTGCGGGACTACCTGGCAAGCTACAGAGCCAGCCAGTTAACCCTGAGCCTGGAGCATATCGAGCACATTATCGATTCAAAGCTGGAACCGGCGGCCTACGCCTTTAAATCGTGGTGGGAAAACGACAGGAAAAACCCGCAGGCCAGCGCCTGGCTGGAAGCCGGATGGGAGGTGGACAACTTCGACACTCAACAACAGGTGGTCGTCTTCCGGCGGGTTAAAACCAGATAGCTATGCTATAATAAGCCCCAAGACATAAGGAGCAAAGCCATGATAAAGGAAATTCTAAAGATACTGGAAAATGACGCCAGAACCACCCCGGCGAAGATAGCCGCCATGACCGGCAAGCCCGCCGCCGAGGTCAGCAAAGCCATCAAGAAGGCGGAGAAGGACGGCACCATCCTGAAATATAAGACAATCGTCAACTGGGAAAAAGCGGGCAACGAGCAGGTGAGCGCCTTAATAGAGGTGAGGGTTGCCCCGCAGCGGGACGTGGGCTTCGACTCTCTAGCCGAGCGCATCTACCGCTTCCCCGAAGCCCGCTCGGTATACCTGCTATCGGGTGCCTACGACCTGCTGGTGCTGGTGGCCGGCAAGACCATGCAGGAGGTGGCCGGTTTCGTCACCCAGAAGCTCGCCCTCATCGAAGGGGTGCAGGGAACGACCACCCACTTTTTGCTCAAAAGATACAAGGAGGACGGCGAAATACTTGCCGACGGCGGCGAAACCAAACGCCAGCCGGTAATCCTCTAGGAGACGGTATATGCCCAGAAAAAAGGCGGATATTACCTCAAAGCGGGTAAACCAGATTGCCCCTTCCGGGATAAGGCGGTTCTTCGACCTGGTCGCCTCCATGGAGGGGGTCATCTCGCTGGGGGTAGGCGAACCCGACTTCCCCACGCCCTGGCATATCCGCGAGGCGGCAATCTACTCCATGGAGAAGGGGTATACCATGTACACCTCCAACCTGGGCATGCCCGAATTGCGACGGGAGCTGTCAGCGCATCTCAAGAAGGAATATAAACTTAACTACGACCCCGACACCGAGCTTTTGATTACCGTCGGGGTGAGCGAGGGGGTTGATTTAGCCACCAGAGCCATCCTCGACCCGGGGGACGAGGTCATCATGGCCGACCCCAGCTACGTCTCCTACAGCTCCTGCGTGGTGCTGGCGGGGGGCAAAGCGGTCATGATTCCCACTTATGAGAAGAACAACTTTGAACTGAACGCCGGCGATATCGAGAAGAAAGTCACCGATAAGACCAGGGCTATTCTAATCGGCTACCCCGCCAACCCCACCGGCGCCGTCATGAGCCGGAATAAGCTGGAAAAGATAGCCGAAGTCGCCAAACGCCACCAATTAACGATAATCTCCGACGAGATATACTCCAGCCTGGTCTACGGCGTGGAGCATACCTGCGTCGCCACCCTGCCCCAGATGAAAGACAGCACCGTCCTGCTGGGCGGCTTCTCCAAAGCCTATGCCATGACCGGCTGGCGCATCGGCTACGCCGCCGCCAGTAAAGAGCTCATCGGCGCCATGTTCAAGATTCACCAGTACACCATCATGTGCGCCCCCACCATGGGGCAGGTCGCCGCCATCGAGGCGCTAAAATCGGGCAACGACAGCGTCAGTGAGATGGTGGCCGACTACAACCGGCGGCGACTGTTCATGGTTAAGGGGTTCAACAAAATCGGCCTGCCCTGCTTCGAACCCAGAGGCGCCTTCTACGCCTTCCCCTCGATAAAGGCAACCGGACTTAGCTCCGAGGAGTTCGCCGAAAAGCTCTTGATGGAGGAAAAGGTTGCCGTCATCCCCGGCAGCGCCTTCGGGGAGTGCGGGGAGGGCTATATCCGCTGCTGCTACGCTACCTCGCTTGACGACATCGAGGAGGCGCTGGCACGAATGGGGCGGTTTGTGGGGAGGCATAAGGGGTAGGGTATAAGACCTGGAAAATCCGGGAGGGGCTTAAAGCCCCTCTTTTTTATTTTTATTTTACTTGACAATGTCTTTTTGTGTTGTATAATCCAATGTGCAATCCAAATTAAAAGGAGGCACCAAGATGGCAAGCGATATGGACAAGATGATGAGTGACTATATTGCAGCAATGAACGCACATGATGTAGAAAAGCTTCTTTCCTTTTTCGCGGATGACTGCGTCTACGAGTGCACGCCTCTGGGAAAGGTAAACCGCGGCAAGAAGGAACTAAAAGACTTCTTCAGCTCTATGTTCGTTGATTTCCCCGACTTTAAGCTCGAGATGAAGCCTGGCTTCAACACCGGCGACCGGGGAGCCGGAGAGTGGGTCATGAGCGGCACTTTTGCCCACAGCAGCATTCCCGGGATGCCGGCTACCGGCAAAAGCTTCTCGGTGCCAGGCGCTGCCATCACCGAGTTTAGCGGGGGTAAGATAAGCCGAAACACCAACTACTGGAATCTGGCCGCGTTCCTGCAGCAGGTAGGCCTCATGCCTCCACAACCGCAGTAGGAACATTTCCGGCTAGAGCGTCTAAAGGGGGGCTTTAAGCCCCTCTTTTTTTATTAGGAGAGTGGGAAAATCCCCCTTAGTCCCCCCTTACAAAAGGGGTAGACCAGGCGGTTTTTAGAGGGCGTTGTACTTCCCACCCATACCCTCCCTACAGAAGTGATACTTCTATCCATTTCTTTTGGGGGTGGAGGGATAAGGACGGGCTAATCCAAGGGGGTGTTTAAGAGGGGGCTTTGCCCCCTCTTTACCTTAAAAGGGCGGCGGGCGGGTTAAGATATAAAGGTAAAGCTACCCCAGCCCTACCTTCTTCCTGACCTCACCCAGAACCTTTTCCGCAGTCGGGCGGGCACGGGCGGCGCCTTCGGCGAGGATGGAGTCGATGCGGGTGGGGTCGTCGGTGAGCTCCTTATAGCGCTCCTGAAGGGGGCGCAAGCCTTCAATGACCACCTCAGCCAGTGCTTTCTTGAAATCGCTGTAGCCCTTGCCCTCGAACTGCGCCTCTATCTCCTTCTGGCTGCGCCCGCTGAAAAGGTGATAGATGGTCAGCAGGTTAAAGATACCGGGGCGGCTTGCGTCAAAGCGTATCTCGCGGAGGGAATCCGTGGTCGCCCGCATTATCTTGGCGCGGATGGCATCGGGGGGGTCGAGAAGGTCAATGGCGTGGCCCGACGCGGTCTCGCTCTTGCTCATCTTTTTGGTAGGGTCGTCCAGCCCCATGATGCGGGCGCCGATATCGGGTATAAGCGGCTCCGGCAGCACAAAGGTCTGGCCGTAGATATTATTGAACCGCTGCGCCGTATCCCGTGCCAGCTCCACATGCTGTTTCTGGTCCTCCCCCACCGGCACGACATCGGTATTGTAGAGCAGGATATCGGCGGCCATCAGAGCCGGGTAATCGAAGAGTCCAACACTTACCTGCTCTTTGTGCTTTGCCGACTTCTCTTTGAACTGGGTCATGCGCTGCATCCAGCCCATGGGGATAAAGCAGTTGAGAATCCAGGCCAGCTCGCTGTGGGCGCTGATGTGGGACTGTATGATAACGATAGAGCGTTTCGGGTCAATGCCGGCAGCCAGGAGCAGGCCGGTGACTTCGCGGGTCCTGGCTTTCAGAACCCCGGGGTCCTGCTGGATGGTGATGGCATGGAGGTCAACGATGCAGTAAACGCAGTCGTAGTCATCCTGGAGTTTGACATAGTTCTGCATCGCCCCCAGGTAGTTGCCTATCATGAGGGAACCCGTCGGTTGAATGCCGGAAAAAACGCGCTTTCTCATCTAGCCTCCTTTAACAGGAAAGTTTAGCACAAAGGGGGAGATGAGGACAAGGCGGGCAAAAGGTTGGGTGGGGAAAGAAAGTTTTAGAAGCGGAGCTTATGAGGGTGGGAGGGTGGGAAGATAAACAATACTTAAAAATGGGGGGCAAACTTTTAAAAGCAGTGGCGGGGGGCTTATAATAGGGGTGGATTATTAAGGGGGTAAGAATGATTAGAAGCCTGGGAGATAAGACACCAAAGATAGCCGAAACCGCCTTCGTGAGCGAAGCCGCCTATGTTATCGGGGAGGTAACAATCGGGGAGCATTCCAGCGTCTGGCCGGGGGCGGTAATCAGAGCCGACTTCGGCAGTATAACCATCGGCGAAAATACCGCCGTCGAGGATAACTGCGTGATTCACTCCGGCACCCTTTCCAACCCCGAATACCGCGAGGAGGTGGTTATCGGGGATAATGTGCACATCGGGCACGGGGCGGTGCTCAACTGCCGCAAAATAGGCAACAAGGTGCTTATCGGGATGAACGCCACCATACTGCATGACGTCGAGATAGGGAACAACTGCATCATCGCCGCCGGCTGCCTGGTCAAGCAGGCAGCCAAGATACCCGACGGCTCCTTCGTGGCCGGGGTGCCGGGCAGGGTGATGGGCAAGGCTACCAAGGAGCAGCTGTGGTGGGTGGAGGAGGCGCCGGAAGTCTACAAGGAGCTAACCCGGAAGTACAAGGGGGAGGGGCGGTAAAGCCTCTTTACATTTTATCGGGGGCGGTCATGCCCATAAGGTTCAGCGTCCGCGCCAGCGTTATTTTAGCGGCTGCCACCAGTTTAAGCCGCGCCCTTGATAAAGCCTCGTCATCGGAGACCACGCGGCACTGCTTGTAGAAGCTGTGAAAGACCGTCGCCAGGTCCTGGGCGTAGTAAGCCAGGTGGTGGGGCTCCAGAGTCTGGGTTACCATCTCCACCATCTCAGGCAGCAGCAGCATCCGGCGGATTAGGGTAAGCTCCGGCTCGGTGGTGAGCAAGGAGACATCGCCATCACTGTAGTCAATCTTCCTATCCTGAGCCAGTTTGAGAATGCTGGCGATGCGGGCGTGGGCGTACTGGACATAGTAGACCGGGTTATCCGCCGACTGCTTCTTGGCTAACTCCAAATCAAAGTCCATCTGGCTATCGGCGGAGCGGGCGGCAAAGAAGAAGCGGCAGGCATCGGCGCCGACCTCATCGATTAGTTCGCGCAGGGTGATGATATCGCCGCTGCGCTTGGAGACCTTGACCACCTCGCCGCCGCGGGACAGCGTCACCATCTGCGAGATTATTACCACTAATCTTTCCGGGGCGATGCCCAGCGCCTGAACTACCGCCTTCATCCGGGAGATATGCCCCTGGTGGTCGGCGCCCCAGATATTGATTACCCTATCAAATTTTCTTTCCACGAACTTATTATAGTGATAGGCGATATCGGTGGCGAAATAGGTGGGGGAGCCGTCGCTGCGCACCACCACGTTGTCCTTATCTTCGCCCAGAGCGGTGGAGACGAACCAGGTGGCGTCCTCCCGCTCGGCGATATAGCCGCCTTCACGCAAAAGAGCCATCACTTTATCATACTGCCCCTTATCAAAAAGCTCCCGCTCGCGGAACCAGACGTCGAAGTTGACCCCCAGCAGATCCAGGTCGCTCTTTATCTGTGCCAGCATCTTGACCAGGCCGAGGCCACCGATTTCGGCCACCGCCTCCTTATCCGGCAGAGATAAGAGATTATCGCCCTCTTCGGCGATAATCTCTTTTGCCAGGTCGACGATATAGTCTCCGAGGTAGCCGTCGGCGGGCATTTCGGCGTCAACATTCAGAGCCTGCCGGTAACGGGCGTAGAGGGAGCGGTAAAAGGCGTCCATCTGGCTGCCGGCGTCGTTGATATAGTATTCCTTTTCCACTTTATAGCCGGCGGCTGCCAGCACGTTTGCCAGGGTGTTGCCCAGAATAGCCCCGCGCCCGTGGCCGACATGGAGGGGGCCGGTGGGGTTGACGCTGACAAACTCTAATTGAACGCGGCTTGACTGACCTAAATTAATGTTTCCGTACGATTCGCCGGCGGGGAGAATAGCCTCAACCTGCCCGGTCAGCCAGCCGTTCTCAAGGGTAAAATTAATGAAACCCGGCGGCGCCACGGTGACGCTTCGGATTTCGGGGGCGGGGGAGATAAGCCCGGCCAGCGTTTCGGCGATGGGCACGGGGCTGGTGCCGGTTGCCCTCGCTAATTTCAGGGGCAGGCTCGAGGCATAGTCGCCGTGCTCGGGGTTCTGGGGGTGCTCTATGATGATTTCGGGCACCGCCACCGAGGGCAGCTTACCCGACTCCTGGGCTTTACTAGCCGCCTGCGCCAGCAGCTCGATAATCCTCTGCTTAATCATCTATTTCGTTTTAGATTTTAAGATTCAACGAGAAACTTCATTATAGCACAAAGCTGGTTAAAAAAAGATAACCTGCCGCACTTCTTACCTTTTTACGGGAGTTCTTCTTCCCACCCTGACCCACCCCATAGAGGTTAGACCTCTCTAAACGCCTTAAAAGGGAGGAAAGTATTACCACCCCAATGCAGGGCGGGGGAAAAGAGATCCCTTAAAAGGCACAGCCTTTTGGGCGGGCGGGTATGGGTAGAAAAACGTGGTTAGCTATTCGCCTTCGGGAACCAGCCTGGCGATACTGAACTGGGGACCCTGGGGCGTGTCCTGGTAGTCAATGACCATCCCGTCCAGCGCCTGGGTCAACTCGGCGCTGACGAACAAGACCTCGAAGCCTTCGCTTTCCACCACCTGGTCGCCCTCTTTTTTCTCAGCCAGCGCCATGTCCAGCTGGTTGGGCCTGGCCGCCGAGGGAACCAGCCTGATGGCC
>Ga0315543_1000582_pt1 | contig 44270 bp, 48 predicted proteins | sample SalMarSW160210MG_2_FD_203098 | JGI IMG/M metagenome (GOLD analysis project Ga0315543, IMG submission 203098) | Salt marsh sediment microbial communities from the Plum Island Ecosystem LTER, Massachusetts, United States - Salt Marsh Sediment SW1601-210 ...
GCTGCTGGCAACAGCTGCTGAAGAAGGAAAGTCAGGGGACCAATTGACATCGCGGAACATGAGCACTGATGCCCACATGTACTTGCGCAGTGGGGCTGGCGCAGGAGGGTACGCCGAGAGATCGTATCCTGCATCCACCTGGTAGCTGTCCTGGAACACGGTAGTAATGACCTTGCCCCCAGAGAGCTGAATCATTCCAACGCCACTGATAAAGCCACCTGTGGCGCGCAATTCGTGGCTGTTCTGCATCATCATGAGGTAGGTGACCGGGCGTTCGTGGCCAAGCATCTTCGGAGCCACCTGAGCCAGTTGAGTGGCCGCTTCCAAAACTGGCAGGTAGCGATCCAGGCGCACTATCCACTTTGAGAGACGCGGTGACAACTCTCGACTGTCCAGTCGTCCCAGCGCGACTCGAGCCTGCACGAGGGCACTCCGTGCCTCCGCGAAGCGTGGTCGGGAAACGGCCAACACCGGCAGGGCAGCTGCCAGGACTGTCTGATCAGATCCCTTGTCGGTCCGTGAGACAGCGTCTACGACGGGCTCAAGGCCAAGCAGGCCCCACCAGCCCGCATCACAGAGGTGGATGGCCGTGTCCAGCAGCGCTGGGGCTGCCGCTAGGTCGACCCCAACCCGTGGGACCCAATCAAGGTGCTCGGCCAACAGCAAGACAGGGCCGATCTCCGCGCGGATGATTTCCAGGTCTTCCCGCGTGGCGCCCAGTTGCTCGCGAATCCAGACCAGGTTTTCTGGGCTGGTCAGGGTCCCAGGGTCCTCGTTTGCCAGTGTCTGCAGTACACGTGCCCGCTCTAGCAGAGAAGACACGTGCGGCTGGAGGCGCACGTATTTGTAGGCGGCTGCAGCGATTACCACAAGGGCAGTGACAAGTAGCACCGCAAGCTTCAGCCTAGTGGGCCGAGGTCTCACATCGGGAGTTTCCGCCATCTGTTGCAGAACCTCCTCCAGTTAGAGATGGCTAGCTTATGACCGATCCAACCCGTCGCTGGTAGCTCTGCCCACGGCAGTTCCAGGCTTACCTGCTCACTCTCCGGCGCGGCGTTGTCGGCCGTTACCCTCCAGACTGTCTTGAGCACCTGACCAGGCCAGACATCCTCGATCACCTCAGCAAACACAGAGGCGATCACCTGATCACCCGAAAAGAGATGGCCGATGATAAGCGTCAGCCTCCCAGGTGCCTGACCCGTCGCACAACTGCCGCAGTCCACAGACCGCACGAGCAGCTTGTCCGAGAGCACGCCCTCGATCTTCACGCCCTCGGCCGGGCCTCGTCCAACATTCGCTACTTGCACTACAAAGTCGACGCCATCACCTGGCCCCGCCACCCTTGGCTCCACCAGGACTTGAAGCGCGAGTCCGGCGGGTTCCTGCGTGGGTGAAGGTGAGGGACGCACTGCTGTCGGGCTTGGCGACGGAGTCGGCTGCTCCATTTCGACCGGCTCTGTGGGGGTGGGCGGTATCATCTGCGGTGTGCTCGTTGGCGTAGGCTGTTCCGGCGTTCTCGTCGGGACTCGCGTCCACGTAGGACGCGGTGTCCAGGTGCTCGTAGGCAGCGGGGCGTCCGTGGGTCCGGGAGTTGGCATGGCCGTTGGCCAGGGAACTGTCTGTCCCGAAGCCACACGGACGGGAAGGGTCCAGGAGGCGCCCCCGGCAGCCGCCAGGATCACGACACCGAGGAGGATAAGCGTCGCTCTCTTGGCCAGAGTCTCACGTTTTCCGCGATGCATCGGTATGGCTACTCCGAGCTACGTCACCAATCGATGTGCTCCCCATGACTCGAGAGACTAAGGAAGTGGTGGTTCCTTCATTATCACTGGCAGAATGATGTTGTAGCGGATCTCGGTAGGCGTGACCGTCGGGGTTGGCGTCAGAGTGTACGTCGCGGTTGGGGTGGGTGTTGGCGCTTGATAGCAGCCCACGCAGCGGAATACCACTGCATAGTCCGCAGCGACGTGTACGTGAGGCCCGGCGACATAGCTGCCGCGGTACTGCTCCAGATCGGCCGCAAAGTTCTGGCCCAGGCTGTTGGCGACTACACTTGCCACCTCAGAGCGACCATAGTCCCATGGCACCCACCGCGCACCTGGAACGGGCGTGTCTCCAAAGTTGTAGCGGTCAAAGCTGACGTTAGCTGCATCGTTGTACACGGTGGGGACAGTCGGTGGGCTGCCAAAGGCCTCGCCAGGATAGCCGGCCGCAGCACGGTCGAAGAAGGGGTCGGAGAAGTCCACGTATCTAGTGAACGGCTCTACACAACACGCAGCCACCCAATGCCCCCCCACGCGTACCCACTGGCCATTGTTCTGCTGCCAGAAGCCCAATAGGATGAGCACGACTTCGTGGATCTGACTTTCGTCCGCCATCCAGTCTCCGGAGGGGCCCTTGACCTCGTAGATAGTGAACTCATGGGCCAGGCCTCGCTTACTGATATAGCTCTGTAAGCCAGCGACCATGTTCTCCACGCTGGTGCCCTCGCTGCTGGTTTGCACTTCGCTAGCCAGGTCACTGACAAATGGGGGCACATTCTGCGGATCATGGTCGCTCCAGACACCATAGCTGGTCACCAGATCATACTTACGTCCCAGCACGTACTCGGCCTCCGAATCAAAGTACCACACGGCATCACCTGCGGCCGCCGGTCCGGAGTGTGTCCAACTGGCGTCCTGCATGCTGGCGAGCGATGCCTGCCAACCGGTCTGCCGCATGTCAAAGTCGGGCGGCCCGTGGGGGGCATAGTCTGGATACCCCTGACGCGGACATGCCCACGGTCCACACACGACGGGTGTTGGCGTCGCAGTGCTGGTAGGTGTGGGGGAGGGGATAGTGTACGCTTGTGCAGGCCCCGGGAGCATCCAGTCGCCGCCCATGGACGCTAAGGCGGCGAGTGCCAGCGCCAGACAAAGGACAGCCGCAAGCTTGGAGAGCGTACTCATGTGGCGCTCCAGTCCATTCTGTACAGATCCAAATCCTTTCATTGCCTAACCTCCTTACTCAATCGAATCAAGAAGCTCGTCAAGAACCCGGCCCGTGGCCATCTAGCATTGTATGACCAGCGGGCGTGTTGGAACAAGCCGCCAGACCAGGGAACCGGCGCCTTGTGGAACACCAATGGCACGATGATGGCATGCTGTGTCGGGATGGGCGTGGCTGACCCACGAATATGATAGGATCCCTCAGCGCCACGGCGCAGAAGGTAATGGTGGCAGTGCGGACAATGCCTGATGGGCAGTTGCCAGCTTGATGACACATCAGGGGCGCACCAGCGAGAAAGTCTTGAGCAACCTGCCTACCGCGCGTGGACTAGTTCACGATATGTCATACCGAGATCGTTCAATTGCCCCTCGTTCGTCATCAAGTCGCCGTTGTAGAGTTCGGAGTAGGTCGCAAACCAGGCCCAGCATGTCACGACATCCGAGTCGAGCAGCCAGTGAACGGCCTCCCGCATGAAGGATTGGATCTTCTCAGGCGGGTCCAGAGGTCGGCCGCAGCAACCGTCCCCGTAGAGGACGCCGAACTCGGTAAGGAAAAGCGGTTTGTGTCCATCTCCGATAGCCTCCATCCACCGATGAAAGGCCAGTATCCGGCGCTGAAACTCGCCAATGTCATAGGGGTCCAAGCCTGGTTCGAGGATATAGTTGTGGATGTTCCAGCCATCAACGCGTGGATAGCGGGCATACTTCTCATGAAAGGCCTGGCGAAAGGCCTCCGCCCACTTCCAATCCGCATTGGCGATTCCAGCTGGCAGGATGTGGCATCGTCGAGCACTTTGCGCCCAACCCTCAAAAGTATGGTACAGTTCGGCGTACTCTTCTGGCGTGACATTGTCCTGGTGCGGGTCGTTGGGTTCATTCCCCAGCGACCACCAGGCAGAGCCGCTGGCCCGCATGGCAGACGGGATGGCCCCCTGATCCTGTCCAACTTCCCAGCAACGGATGACATAAAGCCGTTCATGCCCTTCGATGGTAGGCGTGTACCAGCGCCAGTCCATGTACCAAACAGGGCCGATGGCGTCGAGTTGTGCTGCTGTAACTGGCGCCTCGCCCACACCCACACCGAAGGGCGTGGAAAAGGGCAGCCCGTCACGCTGCATCGCGGCGCAACCTGAGCATGCGAGAAGCGCAACCCACGAGACAGCCAACAGCACGCGAAGCACCCAAGTCTCACGCTTTATGGATGCCTGGGGGCAGGGCTCAGGGTGCACTTAGGTTCGCCCTGACCACAATACGGTAGGTGTAGCTCCAGGCCGGCCAGCAGGTGACCAAGGTGAGCACAGGGGCGTCGGTCGGATCCAGCCATCTGGCGTGCTCGCGTTTCTCGGCTAAAGTCGCGCTCAACTCATCCAACGTGAGCACAGTAGTGACAACGTACTCGTAGCGCTGGCCGTTCACCGTGTGTAGTTCCACGACGTCACCATCTGCCACTTCATCCAAGCGCCGAAACACTGCCCCACCAGCATCTGAACTGTGGGCGGAGATGACACAATTGCCGGCCTGTCCCGGGTCGGCACTGCCTCGGTGGTGGCCAGCTGCTGCAGCCACAGTATCCCACATCCCGTGCGCCTCGCCCTCCGTGCGGACCACGCGCCAACCCACTTCCACCACGGTCGCATCAAGGCCGACGGGCGGGATGACAATCCGCAGCGGAGCGGAGGGTCGGCTCGGCAACGGCCCTGCGGTGGGAACAGGCGTAGGAGGCGGCAAGCGCGTAGCCGCTGCTGCAGCTGTGGGACCAAGGCGTATGGCCCTCCCCGAGACTGCGCTGGTGGCGACTGGCGAGGCTGGCGCCTGCACAGTACGCGGGACCGAGGTCCTCCGTGTGCGGCGTGTTTGATGGGCAACCTGCGCCCGAAAGAGTGCCGCCACAGCAATCACGAGCAAGGCGATGCCGACGAGGAAGAGGAATATCCCAAGTCTCTTTTGCCTACTCATCACCATCCCGGGTAGCTTATTCGCCAGATCCAGGCCAGAAGCGGGATTGGATCTACCGAGTCTTGCAGTGGCTTGAGGCCAATTTGCCTGTCCGTATGCTAGATAGCGTTCAGCGTTGAGCCCGGCCACTTGATTCTCTTCCTGTCACACCGTTGTCCTGGGTACAGGTTGAAGGCTGCCATGGTGAAGAGTTTGCTTGCCAGGGGATGCGGCTGAGAGCAGTGAGCAACACGGGCAGGCCCGTGATCGGAAGGGCAGCGGCCCCCACACCCACGTGGTCAGTCATCTATTCTCTAGGAACGCCAGAACGTCTCCGACGCCCACCCAGGCTCCGCCGTTCCAGCACCTTCTCTCAGGTGGCACCAGAACGATAGTCAGGCACGCTCCGCCATTGGATCACGTTTGCCCTCGACAAGGACCCAATCGAAGCAACCCACCGTATGTCCGCCCATCTGCGAGCGGGCGGCTGTCTATGCCTCACCCCCGCTCACGTCCGTTCGAGGCAGTGTAGATCAATCTGGCAGGCGCTGAGACGACCCAGCATTTCGATGAGCACCTGCGCTCGATCTTGTGAAGACAGTGGCCGCTCGAAGATGACCTCCATGTCCTTCAGCGGTCCGGTCTTGACCCGCAGCCGGTCACCGGGCCGAAGGGGCAGCCCCTGGTAGTAATCTCTCGAGTCTATCCGCGCCAGCCGGTCTTTCAGCCACTGCAGTACTTCATCCTGTACCACGGCTGGCTGGCCACCGAAACTGACCACGCGGGTCACACCAGGAGCCCAGTTTACGGAGGAGAGCGGCACGCTGGTGAAATCCATGCGCGCAAAGACATAGCGAGCGAAGAAAGGTTTTTCGCGTCTCTTTCGCAGATGTCCTTTACAGGTCACCTTGAGCACTGGCAGATACGTCTCGATTCCCCGGCTCCCCAAGAGATCACGCACCTGGTACTCTTTGCGCGGCTTGGTATGCAGTGCGTACCAGCGTTTCACGTCTCGCCCCTTTGTGCTCCAGCCTGCGCATGACGATGCAGAGAGCTCAGCCGTAACCAGGCATGCAAAATCGACCCCCGGGATTTCTCACTTCTGCCAAGGCCGCCTTGCCTGGTTCTCTCTCGGTTGTGCTGAGCCCAGGCACTTTGCTTGGTCCCAAGAAACGGCGGGGTTCACTCACCTGCTGGCTGCAAGATCCCGGCTCTTGACTGTCTGGATAAAGCGGAGCTTGCCTCTGTTCTTGATCAGCCTGACCTCTGCGTAAGCGGCAATTGCTGCCAAGGCATCATCGATAGCGCGGATGTGGCTGATCGAGAGGCACTGCAGCGGGCGCTCTAGTGACACCAGGACCCTGTCCACCGTTTGCACAGCAGTTACTTGACTGGTTTTGCCGTCCACGTCCTTCCTCTTCCGTGGACAAATGGACGCTGCATGGTATCCGCAGCACGGTGTCAGGCGTTCATCTTTAGCACTGGGCGTCCACCAATACAGGGCTCCTGACATCCCCTAGACATGCCGCTGGGCCAGGGCATACTGGCCTGCAGTGCGGCTTGTTGGCCCCACACCCGCAGGCTATCTGTGACACACAGGTCGCGCGATTTGGACCATAGCTACGCGAGACACGCCATGCATCCTCGCCGCAGCGGGGAGGATGCACAGTGCTACCATGATGCAAATGCAACGATACAAGTGTACTACAAAACTACCGTAACGCCAAACTTGCAACAACAGGTGTTGAAGAAGTCTAGACAAACCCCAGGGCTGTCACTCTCGTGCGTAGCACGATGTGCAAAGCCTGGGCGGAGTGGAGGGTCTCAGCCACACGGGAAAGAGATTCCCTTCCGCGTAGCGTCTCCCCCGTCAGGGAGTCTCCTTTGTCTCTCGACACCTTTGTCACGTCTGACAAAGACGTGGAAGACGAGAGGTCGCCCCCCTGCGGGGCCCTTCGGCGGACGGCGGCCCGGCTCAGGGCGGGCTTCGCTTTGCTACTAAGAAACAAAGCCGTTGTCATTGCGAGCCCTGCAGGGGCGAAGCAATCTCCACCTGTCGGTGAGAGGGAGATCGGTTCGCCCCACTCCGCTTCGCTTCGGCGACTCCCGTTGGTCGCTGCGCTCGCCCTGGGTCTTCCCCTGGGTCTTCCCCTGGGTCTTTGGCCCCAGGGACAAAGGTGGCCCCAGGGACAAAGGTGGACCTGGGCCAAAGGCAATGACAGATCACCGTTTCTTGCATAACGAGTGGTGCGAATGCGCCATGGCGCAGCTGCGAATGACATAGTGGCGATCCACGAGCAGTTTTCCAACAGGCTCAATGCCTCTGTTTGCAGAATCGGCGACTCTTGGCTATAATAGAGGTCTAGAAGTGATTCTCGGACGACGCGCTGACGTCCTGGAGCGCGTCCCAGGTAACGGAAGTGCTTGAGCAAAGGCAGGATAGTCCATATCCCGTGCCAGTGTCGGCTCTCACTTGGCCTTAGCTCAGCTAGCACCGTTCGTCGCCTCAGTCCTGTCGTCGTCGTTTACCTTGTCTCCTGTTTACGCCTCTGGCGTAAAGACCAGAGGTGGCGTAAAGACAAAGCTGAGACAGGGCGAGCGCCGCCGCCGAAGGGCCCTGCAGGAGGGCGACCTCTCGTCTTCCACGTCTTTGTCAGACGTGACAAAGGTGTCGAGAGACAAAGGAGACACCGTGACGGGGAAGGTGCTACGCGAGAGTTCCTGCCTTCTAAGTAGGTTGTGACGGGTTCGAGTCCCGTCGCCCGCTCCTTACGGATGGGCCCATAGCTCAGCGGTTAGAGCCCCCGGCTCATAACCGGGCTGTCCCTGGTTCGAATCCAGGTGGGCCCACCTTGCTAGACCTTATTGCAACCGATGTCCTCCTCAGTCGTTGCCGCTTCGGGCGGCTTTTTTCTGTCGCTACTGGCTTTGAACCACGGGGAATCGGACAGCGTTTGATTACAGAGTGCTGCACGAGGAGCAGAAACCATTTCGGTCGTGGGCTAGTTTGCGGTATAATATAGAAGGTTGGCGCCGGCTGGCTCCGGCGATCGTGTCGCCAAGTCAAGGGGATTTGCTACCCTTGCGCGATTGGATTTTTGGAGGCAACTGTGGGATCGAGTTGGTTTAGGAATGGGTTTGTTTACCTGTTGATTATGCTCGCCGTGGTCGCGCTGATCTACTTCAACTTTATCGTGCCGGCTGAGGAGCTGCCAACGGTATCCATCAACAAGGTGGCGACCTATGTGAAAGCCGGTATGGTCAAGAAGATATCCATTTCCGACGACGACCTCACTGTTTGGCTGAAGGAAGGACAGCAGCCAGCCAAGGTGCTCTCACGCAAGGAGCACAATGTAGGGCTCAGTGAGTCCCTGATAAACCTGGGAGTTACGCCAGAGGAGCTTGGTTCCGTCGCCGACATTGTCTCAGAGGCTCCGAGTCCCTGGGGGGATGTCGTCAGTTTGTTGGTGAACTTTCTGCCCCTGCTGGGCCTTGGGCTCATCTTGCTTTTCATGCTGCGACAGGCCCAGAGTGGGAGCAATCAGGCACTGTCCTTTGGCAAGAGCCGCGCCAGATTGCTTACTGGCGATAAGCCTACTGTGACCTTTGAGGACGTGGCTGGTGTTGACGAGGCCGAGCAGGAATTACAAGAAGTGGTAGAGTTTCTAAGAGAGCCGGCCAAGTTCACAACCTTGGGAGCGCGCATCCCGAAGGGTGTGTTGCTGGTAGGCGCACCAGGGACTGGCAAGACGCTGCTGGCCCGTGCTGTTGCTGGTGAAGCAAGCGTGCCCTTCTTCAACATCAGCGGGTCCGAATTCGTGGAGATGTTTGTGGGCGTCGGAGCCAGCCGCGTACGTGACCTCTTTGACCAGGCCAGACGCAATAGCCCGTGTATCGTATTTGTAGATGAAATCGATGCAGTAGGACGGCATCGCGGCGCAGGCTTGGGTGGCAGCCACGACGAACGCGAGCAGACCCTTAACCAGATTCTAGTGGAGATGGACGGTTTCGACACAGATACGAGAGTCATTGTGCTTGCCGCTACTAACCGCCCGGACATATTGGACCCCGCCCTTCTGCGGCCTGGCCGCTTCGACCGGCGTGTAGTGCTTGATCGGCCCGACATGAACGGGCGCAAAGCCATTCTGGAAGTGCATGTGCGTGGCAAGCCGTTGGCTGAGGATGTGGATCTGATGGGCCTGGCCAGACAGACGCCCGGATTCACAGGCGCCGACATTGACAGCCTGGTCAATGAAGCTGCCATCCTGGCCGCTCGACGCAACAAAGAAGCCATTGGTATGGATGAATTCCAGGAGGCCGTGGAGAGAGTCATCGCCGGGCCGGAACGAAGGAGTCGTCTTATCAGTGAGGAAGAGAAGAGCATCATCGCCCATCACGAGGCCGGACACGCTTTGGTCATGCACCATTTGCCCAAAGCCGATGCGGTTCACAAGGTCTCTATTGTGTCGCGCGGCATGGCTTTGGGCTACACGATACACCTGCCAGAGGATGATCGCTACTTGGAGCCCCAGGCCAAATTTGAGGACGAGATAGCTGGCTTGCTGGCTGGTCGTGCTGCTGAGGAGTTGGTGTTTGATGAGGTAACCACGGGAGCCGGTAATGACCTCGAGCACGCTACCAAGATTGCAAGGGCCATGGTCACGCAATACGGCATGAGCAACCTTCTGGGCCCGCGTACCTTTGGGCGAAAAGAAGAGTTGATCTTCCTTGGCCGGGAGATTGCAGAGCAGAGGGATTACAGCGAAGAGGTAGCCCGGCAGATTGATGAAGAGGTCAAGCGCATTATTGATACAGCGTATAAGCGCGCTATGAAGATACTGAAGGAGAATCGCGCCAAGTTGGAGAAGCTGGCTGAGCGCCTCATCGAGGTGGAGACGCTCGCAGGAAAAGAGCTCGAAGCACTGCTTGCCTAATGCAGGCTCTGCTTTGCATGCCGGGTGCTGATGCCATATCAGTATCCGGCCTCTTTGTTGGGAGGAGTTGTGTTTGAGCAGGTTGTCCCAGGTCTGGCCGCTGAGTACGAGACAGAAGTGGTGCTGGAGAACAGTGCCCAGCACCTCGGCTGCGGCAATGTTTCTGTCTTTGCCACGCCAGAGATGATCCGCTTGATGGAAAGGGCAGCAGTTCGCGCCGTGGACCATTTGCTGCCCGCGGGTTATCGCACAGTAGGTATCCACGTGGACGTAAGTCACCTGGCTGCCACTCCTCTAGGCATGACAGTGCGTGCCAGGGCGGAGTTGCTGGAAGTGGATGGCCGCAAGCTCACTTTCCGTGTAGAAGCTTTTGATGGCTTGGAAAAGATTGGGGAGGGCATCCACCAGCGCATGATCATCAATCTTGCCAGGTTCGAGGAAGGGGTGGAAGCAAAACGCGCTCGTCAGTGACAACTGCCTAGAGCCGGTTTGTCTTATTACCTGAGCTTGACTAGAATGACTTCAAGGTCCTAGCATAGCAAGGTACAAGGTCAGTGGGTGGTATTTGGGTATACTCATTGGTGTCTAGTTGGCCGAACACTGGAGGTTGAAGATGGAAAAGCGCAAGGTGCTCAGCTTGCTGTTCGCTCTCGTCTTGCTTGCCGCTGTCGGGCGGACGGCCTGGGCGCAGGAGAAACAGTACTATTGGCAATTCATCAACGTAGACATCACTGTACTGGACAACTCGGACATTCGCGTTGTGGAGACGCAGAAATTCGTGTTCACGAGGGGCAGCTTTCATTTTGCCTATCGGGACATCCCAATGAATCGCCTGGAATCCATCACAGATGTGGCGGTACGTGAGGGGGGAATAGACTACCATCACGGGACTGAAGCCCCCGGTACTTTTACTACTTCCCACGAGGGTGGAGATTTTCGCATCACCTGGTACTATCCCTACACCAGTAATGATTCGCGTACTTTCGTCATTGCCTATACGGTGAAGGGTGGCCTGCGCTTCTACGAGGGCGGGGACCAGTTGTGGTGGAAGGCAGTGTTCCCGGACCGGGACTTTGTTGTGCAGTCTTCGCACGTGACGGTGCATCTGCCTGCAGGAATCTCGCCTGAGGAACTCAAGGTAGCTTCTTATGGCTCCGACGCTGACTTCCAAATCGTGGATGGTAGCACAGTGCTCTTCGCGGCCCTAAATATCGACCCAGGTCGAGAACTGGAGGTGCGCGTGCAGTTCCCTCACGGCATCGTCGCGGGGCAACCCTCTTCCTGGCAGGCTGCAGCAGATCGCCTGACCACGTACAATGAACGCTACCGTGACGTCGTCAATCTTACACTGGGCGTGCTTGGGCTCTTGATCCCAATCGTGGGCTTCGTTGGGCTTTACCTTTTGTGGCACACACGTGGACGTGATGTGCCGGTCGGCGTGGTGGCTGACTATCTCGCGGAACCACCTTCTGACCTACCGCCTGGCCTAGTCGGCACGCTCGTCGATGAAAAGGCGGACATGAAAGACATCGTTGCCACGATAGTTGACCTGGCGCGCCGGGGTGTCATCAGCATCACGGAGATGCAGGAAACCGGTTTGCTGGGCATCGGTAGGCGTCACAGTTTCATTTTCAAACGGTTGGAGCACGACGAGAAGCTTCGATCGTATGAGAAGACACTGCTTCGCAAGTTCTTCGGTCGCACCCGCATGGAAATCGTCCTCTCTGACCTCAAGGACAAGTTCTACACTGCTATCCCGAAAATAAAGTCTCAGATGTACAAAGAGGTTGTTGAGGGGGGGCTCTTCCCGCACAATCCACAAACAGTAAGGAGGCGGTACACAGCCCTGGGCGTTGGTGTGGAGATCGTCGCAGTTGTGCTCGGTATTTGTGCGTTCACATTCCTCGCAACCTATACTGAAGCTGCAATTTGTCCCGCTGTGGCCATCGTCCTTGTGGGTCTAGGTCTGATGTACGTAGGGTTGGTGATGCCACGGAAGAGCAAGAAAGGGGCACTTGCCGCCGCCAAGTGGTATGCTTTCAAGCGCTATCTCAAGGGCATCGAAAAGTACAGCGATCTTGAGCGCGCACAAGACATCTTTGATAGGTATCTTCCCTATGCCATTGCCTTCGGCCTTGAACGTGAGTGGGTATCCAAGTTCGCCAGGGTGGACACGCCAGCACCCACGTGGTACTATCCTTATCAGCCGGTGACTGCCGATGGGGGCGGGCGGGCCAGACGACGAGGGGACACAGGGCACGGAATGCCGACCGGGGCTGAAGGTGTAGGCGGCCGGCCATCTCTGCAAAGTGCGAGCGACAGCATGATGGGTTCCTTACAAGGCATGAGTAACGGGCTCTTTGGCTTGCTCAACTCCGCATCGAGCACATTGTCCAGCTCGCCTGGTAGCTCTGGTGGTGGCTGGAGCGGGGGTGGTGGCGGAGGCGGAGGCGGAGGCGGAGGAGGCGGTGGCGGTGGCGGTGGCGGTGCCGGCTAGATGTGGGTTGGAATTGCCATATCTCAGTATCTCACAGTATGGGTCTCGGCTGCCGCACATTGGCGTAGGCGAAATGAGTGGAGGAAGTAGAAGGTAATGATTAGTGTGACAGAGTTGCGCAAGGGAGTTACCTTCGAACTTGGCGGGGAGATCTACCGGGTTCTCGGATATCAGCACCACAAGCCTGGGCGGGGCAGTGCCACAATCCGTACCAGACTGCGCAATTTGCGTACGGGGGCAACCATAGACAAGAACTTTATCTCGGGCGATCGTGTGCAGGACGTCAGGTTGGATCGTCGAACCGTACAGTACCTGTATAGCGATGGGAATCTGTACTACTTCATGGACACTGATACCTACGAGCAATCCGCCATTCCGACTGGGGTTCTTGGCGATGTGGTGCACTATCTCAAGGAAGGCGTCACCATTGAGGTATTGCTCTATCGAGGAGAGTCCCTGGACATCGAATTGCCGATCACTGTAGAGTTGAGAGTTGCACACACCGAGCCAGGTGTCAGAGGTGACACTGCTACGGGCGCGACCAAAGGTGCAACACTGGAGACCGGTCTGGTCATCCACGTGCCTCTGTTTGTTGAGGAAGGCGACACTGTGCAGGTGGATACCCGTACTGGTGAGTACCTCACTCGCGTCTAGAAGCGAATCGGTTCCACAAAGCCCTGCCGATACCCGCAGGGCTTTTACTCTATGGGGCGTATTTCGTAATGATAACTGGCCACTTCGCTGCTGCCTGGCGTCACTGCGGAGATGACGAGCACTGCTTTTCTCGTGCTTTGATCAAACCCTCGTATGGTCAGAGTTCCCCTTTGATCCTCGCCCCGCCCCAAAGATGTCGGGACATGGCGCAGGGGCAACCGTTCTACTGTGACCTCGTCTGCGATGCGGATCAACTGAACGATGTATCGCTGCCGCAGCGTATTGTTGCAGCGGATGAAACCCTGCGCCGCCCAGGCGCCCTCGCCTTCCTCGGCATCGTAATAGTATCCCAGTTCGGGGATGCGTATATCATCCACGCACAGACCCGCACGGTTGACAGCCTCGTCTGTCAGGTACTCGAAACGGATAAGCACTTGGTGCCCGGCGAAAGGAGAGAGGTCGAGATTCTCCTGTATCCACTCGGCGCTGCCAGAGGCAGTACTGTCCGTCCCTGACATGCCAGTGTACCCCGAACCATAGCTGTTGCCGCTGGGATTGTCCGTGGTAGTGTATTTGCCTGGTAGAATGTGCCAGGTCTCGCCGCCATCGGCGGAGGCTTCGACGTAGGCATAGTCCCACCCCTCTTCGATGTCATACCATAGCCACGCCTGTAGTGTAGCCTTTTTCAGGCCGCTTAGGTCGAAAGAGCGCGTCAATGTCATGTCGCTGTTGTCACCGCGGTTCGACCACCACTGATAATGTCCGCTGTGTGCTTGATTGGGCACCAATCGCGTCGTCGCAACGCCAGTAAAGTCCAATCGTACGTCGTGCCCGGCCGGTTCTAGTTCAATGTAGTCGGCTGCGTACTGATGCACGGTGCCCTCACCTTTCGCTGGGTAGCTGGACACGACACGCTCTGTCTTTACCTGCACGTCAAGCTCTTGATAGTTGGCAATCACCCAGTCGGCAAACAGGTCTTCGAAGGACAGGTCTATCTTGTGGGCCTGTAGTACTGAGGTGAAGCCTGCAGCGCCGTTTAGCTCGTGGGCCACCAGTTCGTGTGTCATCTGTGGGCCGAACCGCTCAGCAAAGTAAGCCAGGAACAGAAAAGCCGCGCCATAGTGTGCCATCACGCTGTCTGGGGGCGAGCCCCAACTGGTCAATTGTGTATCGGGACTCTTGGCGAATGCGCTTATCCTGTTATCTCTGGGGTATCCGCACAGATGCATGGCTAGTTCCGATGCACCTTCGTTGACCCAGGCGTCCTCGTTAGCGTCGGCAAACCAGTGGATCATGTGCTGGAATTCATGGGCCAAGGTTGCGTCGTACAGCATGCTTCCAGGCTGCAGACGCTCAGGGTTGATGTAGAACAACTCTCGTTGATTGCTGTGGGGTACTACCGACGAGGGGTATTCGTCGCTACTGGAAAAGTAGCCGTCAGCCCCTGAGAAGCGGGCGTTCAGGATAGTTAGCCGTACGTCGCGGTCTATGCCTGGGCTCCATTCCGACCCAAAACAGCGCCGTACAGTGGGATACAGGCGCTCTTCAAACGTTTGCGCCGACCATTGAAGCGCATCTCCCTGCACATGTATGTCATCTTGCACCCACATGTACAGGTGCGGGCTTATGTGACGGAGCGTGGCACTGATCTGGAAGCTTTCTACGGGATCAAGATTAAGCAGCCAGAACGTCTCACGGTCTCCCAGAGAGTACGTGATAGGAGACAGTGGTGTTGCCTGTGGGAACGGTCCAGCGATGTGCTTGAGTCGCCTGGCCAGGTCATAGGGATCAAGAGGCGAAATCTGCGCGCAGGCCAGCAGCGTCTCTGTATCGGTCAGAGCAAATACAGACTGGGGTTGTGACTCTGTCGGTGGGGGTGGCGCCGTTGGTGTGAACGCTCCCGGAGCTGCGGCGTATCTTGCACACTGAGGCAAGAACAGAACCAATGCTGTGCACAGCGCAACCGCCATACAGCAAAACAGGGAAAGTAGTACAACTGCCAGAAAGGAGCTTCTCAAGGGCTTGTCTATTCCTTAACGATCTCCAAGGAAGCACCGCAGTTTGGGCACTGGCGCATAGCACTGCGCACTGCGAATTCGCTGCCGCAATAAGGGCAGCGCTTGGTCGCTTTGGCGGGCATGACGCTCTTGAAGATGTAGACATCGTAGTCGGCGCGTTGTTCTCGCTGGCACTCTCCACGACCGCGCAACCCTTCGAGCGCGCCGAGGGCCTGCGCGTTGGGGATGCGGAACTCTGCCTGTACCTGGGCGACAGTAGCCTCACCATCCAGTCGCCGGGCCAGGTCTACAATACCGACGGCCAGGGCCTCAGGGCTTATCTCTGCCAACCGACGAAGGGTAATGATGCCCCAGGTCAGGACTGCGCCTCCAAGTAGCAGGAAAACGGCTGCGACGAGAATGCGGCTCGGATTCGCTACTGCGGCGATGAGAAAGATCACGCCCAGGGCCAACAGGGGGACAGAACCTATGATTGCTATAATGGCCCAGCTTTTCTTCACAGTTCTCCTTCCCGAACCCGGACTAATGCCATGCCTTGGTTGCCCTGGTCAGCGCATCACCCATATCCTTAAACATCTTCTGGATTGCTGGCTCATGGAGTCTTTCTTGCACAACACCCTGCACATGCTGGCTGAACTCCAGAGGGTGCGTGCCGAGGTACTTCTCATCCTTGACTTTGGACTGGAAGTCAGGCCACGTAGCGTGGAAAGAGGTAGCGGCGTCGGACAGATTCAGCGTGAGCGATGGCAGTCGGTACCTGCGTTGTTCCTCGTACACGGTCGCTACGCTGCGTATGAAGCGATCCATACCCTCTCCCAAGCCGGTGAGCAGTCCCAGGACCTCGGCTACTGATGTCAGGCCAGTTTCGTAATTCGTCTTGCTGCGATTGAGCTCAAGCAGTGGAGTCAGGCGATCTTTCCACGGCCCCCCAGTCACGGGCAATTCCTCCAGGTTGCTCAACAGGTCTTGCACGGCACGGCGCGTGCTCAGTTCATCAACGTTGGCTGTCAGATAGTCGAGCCGGGCCTGGAGCTGAGCGGCTTCCACGCTGAGGGCCTGCCATTTGCTCTGCAGATTGGCCTGCCTCTTTTGCAATCCCTCCTTGTCAGCTTGCCACGTCTTGCGCACAGCTCTTAGTCCCCTGAGCACATCTTTCAGATTCTCGGCCAACTGTGCGCGTTGTCCGCGCAAGCGACGCCGCTTCCCAAAGTTGGTCAGCCAACCGATAGGAAAGCGCCTCAGTTGCTTGAGCCGCGTGTCAAGACCTTGGATCTCGCTCTCCATTGATGCGCGCCGAGCTTTCAGGGCCTCCTCTTGTTGGTCGAGTATGGGGTTCTGCTGGCGCACGTAAGCAACCTGGCGCTGTGCTTCCCTAACAAGATTGTCTGCCTCTCGGCGCTTGTCCGCAGTTTCACTTTCCAGTCGGGTGATTTCCTCCTCAATGGCTTTGCGTTCTATCTGTTCTTGGGCCTCGGCCAGCTCCGCAATCTCCACCGGCGGATCCTCAGGGGCTTCCAGCAATAACGGGACGTACGCAGCAATGAGTTTTCGCCTCTCCTCCAGTTGTCGTGCGTGCAAGTCGTTGAACTGGTACTGGATTTCCTCTATCTCACGATAAATGTCGGCCATGCGCTTGCGATTCTCGCGGGTGTACTTGTAGAATTCAGGAAGTGTCATCGTTGCGCTCATGTGCTCTCCTTCGCCTGCCCCTCAGCCTAAGCCCACACCACACGCTTGACCCCAGAGGCGACGCCTGACTTTCCAGACCAATGTGTCTATCCAACGGGCCCCTGGCGCAGTAGCTGACAGCTCATCAAAGTTACCGTGCGAGGCCCAATAAAGTGGACAGGCACCATAACAGATGTGTCGCATTTCACAATTCCGGCACGCAGGCGGTGTGGCGTGCTTGCCGCGCCAATAGCGGGCCTGCGCGTTGTACCAGAGCTCATCAAAAGACTTGTCCAGCAAGTTGCCAATGCCACGCTCAAAGCTTGAGCACGGCAAAAGCTCTCCATCAGGTGCTACGGATAGGAGCCCATCACAACAAGCACAGGACTTGGAACCAAGACTATGCGTAATAGGATTGAAGATGCAGTAGGGTATGGGCGAATACCAGATGAATCTCACACCCTTTTCCTTCGCCCGTCGCTGAATCTGCTCGATTAGCGGTGCAACCTCAGTGTAGGTGACGTCCACGCCGGTCTTGCGCACAGGCGTGCCAGTGCAAATGACGACGTTCATGGAAAAGTACTCGGACTGTAGTTCATCTGCGATATAGTCCACCAATTCGAGAATGTGGTCACGGTTGACACCACAGATGGTCGTGTTCGTATGTGTATGGATATGCGCTGCTCTGAGCACATGCACGGCACGGGTGGTCCTCGCAAATGCACCCGGATGCCCTACAGCTACATCGTGGATCTCGGCTCGAGGGCCTTCCAGGCTCACTTGAGCTGAATCTAGACCTGCTGCTGCCAGGGTGCTCACGAATTCTGGGTCTGCACAGCGCAGACCATTGGTAATCAAGTTGACACGCATGCCCTTGCCTTTCGCATACGCGATCAACTCTGGCAAGTCTGAACGCAGTGTGGGCTCGCCACCCGTGAAGGAGACGGTCGGACAGTGCGCCTCGTCAAAGATGCGATCAATGATCTTCTTCACTTGTGCAGTGGTCATTTCTTTGCTTTTATCGCCTCGAGCTGGCGAGTCGGCGTAGCAGAAGACGCAGTTGTTTTGGCAGCGGTACGTCACCGCAATCTCGGAGAGCACGGGTAAGTCACGTTTGTGCGTGCCAAAGGTCGTCTGCCTCACCAACGGCGCACCGCAGACGTCATCACGTAGCAGTGCGGCGATGCTGACCAGCAGCTTGTACAAGTCTCCACGCACACGCTCTTCAGGTGCGCCGTATTCCTCCGCGACTTCCCTGATCACAACATTCACATCGGGCATACCGTTGTCGTGATAGTACAGCCTGGAGAGCATGGACACGGCTGTTTTGTTTAGATATTGCACGCGATTGGGGCGTATGATGAACATTCCATCCTCTGGACGGATGTAGACATACCCCTTGGTTTGTGTTATAAGTTCGTCGGCAAGAGATTGCAAGTCAGAGTCAGGCATAGTCGTCCCTGTGAAGCGACATATCTAGAACTTGCCTACGCAGGCGCTGTGGCAAGCGCTGTGACAGGCACTATGGCAGACGCAAGCGCTGTGGCAAGCGCTGTGACAGGCATCATGGACACAGGCGCTGTGGCAGGCATCGTGTACGCAGGCGCTGTGGCAGGCGCTGTGACAGGCGCTGTGGCAGGCATCATAGCCAGGCAGTTCAGATGGTTCCTGACCGGTGAGGCGTGCCACGCCAGCTTCCAGCCTTGCGGCTACCTGTGAGAACGTCGCCTCGATGCTGCTGCTCACATCTCGTGCCAGGCTCTCGATGGGTGTTACGACCTCTTCCGCAGCCCGAACCAGTGGAGATGGCCCTCTTTCGACGCCGGTTTCCAGCACGGCCTCGCGAGGCCGGTAACGATCACTGATAATGATCCAGGGCGTGTACGGCTGGTACCAGACTCTGGGCCCCAATACGACAGGACGCGGCGCACGCGTAAACTCTTCCCAGGCTGAACGTATCTTCTTCTCATAGGTTTCTTTCGTAGCCTGGGGGTCCGCATTCCATATCTTGGGCTGTAAAGTTGCCGCTACAGCGTTCAGGATGGCCGGTATTCTGGCCCGGTCAATTGTGCCATCCTCAAGGAGGGCCTCTACTAATGCTTGTTCGTAGGCGTTCAGGCTTTCATCGGGATTGGTAACCTCCAACTGAAGGGGGTTGCGGTTGATGATCGTCAGCACACCGCGGTTCACCAAGGAGAGCACGATGAGCGTGATTGTGCGTGCCGAGTTGCCCATGTAGAAAGCCGCCTCAATAGCGCTCAGGTCTGGGACAACGCCAGGCGTTTCGAACGTCTCGATTTCGATCTCAGGTGGCTCGTAGACAGGTTTCTTCCTGCGCGACCGCAAGACAAGTACGACGATAAGCGCTACGATCAAGCCAATGCCCAATGTCAAGCAGAGGACCAAAGCGACCGCCGCTGTAGACCAGCCGACTGCCGCTGGCATCTCCTGCGGTGTGGGCCGCAAGGGGATGGCTGTCTCGCGGGTGACAGGAACAACTGACGCGCGTAGATAGAAGGGTGGCTGGATTGTGCCACGCGGGGGAACCTTTCTCTGTTCAATGTAGATAGAGAGCCAGTTCTTGCCCGTGGCTTCATCAGGTGTGGGGAAGTAGACCCAGCGGTTGAAACCACTCAGGTCGCCGACTTTCATGCCAGCCTGATTCACCAGGTCATCCGTGACTTGCTCTGGTTCGCTAACTTCAGCAGGCAACTCTATCGGCAGGACAAAGGTGGCAGCCAGCACTTCGATGGGCAGTTCCCACTGCCCTGATGCCCAGCCGATAGCCCGGTATTCCTCACCATCTATGGTCGTGGGATCAAAAACGGAGCGGTCCACTTCATAGCGGATGATGAGGGTATACTGGCCGCCAAGGCTGGTGTTTTGTGCAAAGACAGCGGAATAGACGCCGGCCTTACCGGTAGGCCGCAAGGTTACCTTGAAGTGGCCATCTGGGCCTGTGCCGTAAGATTCGACCAGGGTATGGGGCGATTCCAGTGCGGGAAGTTCGCGAATACGGTCGCGTCCGCTCTCGTGCTCGGTGAAGGTCAGTTCGTACTTTACCTGCAGCCGGCCATCCTGAAGAACACTGATATAGTACTCAGACTTGTTCAGAGTGACTGAAGCCTGGGCGTGGACGAGCAGGGCGCACGACCAGAACAGGACGAGGAATGTCCCCAATACAAGAAACCATTTCTTCATTCTATCTATCCCCTCCTAGGCCATCCTCCGCCACGAATATACCATATCCTGCCCTCATTTCCAAATAGAGGAGGGCTGACGGCGGCCGGTTGCCGGTCTGCAGTTCACATAACACGTAACACAGTTCGACACTGGGGCTCGTGACGCAAGCATATCGTGTTCTCTACCGCATTTCCCCCACGGCCTGCAGGACTTCCATAGTTTGCTGGGCGCACTTTTGCCAGGAGAAGCGCTTCACCTGGCGCAGGCCTTTTTGTGCTAACTCGCGGCGGAGTTGATCGTCGTCCAGGATGCGGTGCAGAGCGTGCACGAGTTGTCTCGTGTCGTGCGGGTTCACCATGATTGCGGCATCTCCGGCTACCTCTGGCAGGGAGCTGGCGTTTGAGCAGATCACTGCTGTGCCACAGGCCATGGCCTCAAGCACTGGCAGGCCGAACCCTTCGTAGAGGCTGGGCAGCACGAAAGCGCGAGCTCCCGCGATCAGAGCCGGCAGGTCTTCCTGTGGCACGTAGCCGGTAAAATGGACGCGCTCTTCCAGCCCCAGTTGGTGAACACGGGCAAAGAGTGGCTCATACAGCCAGCCTTTCCTGCCAGCAATGACCAGGTGAACAGCGCTGGTCTGTTCAGATAGGACAGCGAAAGCGTCAAGGAGCCTGGCCAGGTTCTTACGCGGTTGCAGGGTCCCAACATATATGACGTACGTACCAGGGATCTGATGACGCTTACGAACAGCAGACAGGCGGGCACTGTCGCGCAGTGGCGCAAAGCTCACGTCATATCCTGGATAGACGACAGTGACCTTATCGGGTGGAGCATGGCAATGCTCTATCAGGTCGCGTTTCGTAGCCTGAGAGTCCGCGATGACGTGTGCAGCGGCCCGAGCGTTGTAGCACGTGGCCCACTGCAGGTACCATCTTGCCCAGCGCGTATGCGCCTGTGGATAATACAGGTATCCCAGGTCGTGCACGGTCACCACACTGCGCCTGGGGTGGACAAGCGGTAACACGTGTGCCGGCACAAAGAGCACGTCCGGTGGTTTTGCTGCCATCTCCCAGGAAAGCCGGACGTGTGTCCATAGTCTCGGGAAGGGCATCGTCCTGATTTCCGCATTTTCCACCGTGGCGAACAGGCCCGGCGCAGGGGGCTGATTGAAATAGAGGCGATAGCGGTTGTTTCGATCCAGTTGCAGCAGGGCGCGGATGAGGAACAGGGAGTAGTTCTCCGTACCAGTCCTCTCGACGGCGGCTGCACGGCTGGCGTCAATGCCAATCAGCATCAAGTGCTCCTCTTGAAAACACCGTAGTCTAGCCCTTTATGGGCGTGTTTCACCGCAGAGCACGCGGAGAACGCAGAGATTTTTAGATTTTGTCTGCGGCCTCTGCGAAGCGTCCCCCGTCGCGGCGGTCGCCCGCAGGGCATGCAGAGCACGAACGGTCGTCCTCTTTTTGGCGAGGCAGCGTTCTCAGCGTCGTTCACCCCGCTTGACGGGGGTAAATAAGCTCTCACTGCATCAGTCCTGTCAGACAGGTTGTGATGGCTTCACTTCACTGATAATGACGTTTACGGCGCCAGCTTCGCGAAGGGAGGCAGCGATGTCCTGGGCTTTTTGCGGCGTAGCCAAAGCAATCATGTTACCACCACGTCCCGCACCGCAGAGCTTGGCTCCCATCGCTCCAGCCTCACGAGCCGCGCTGATGAGTCTCTCCAGTTCTGGTGACGAAACGGCAAGAGCGTCTAGCAGCCCTTGGTTCTCGTCCATCAGGCTGCCCAGTCTGGTAGTGTCTCCGGCAACCATCGCTTCCCTGGCGCGTAACACAATGGCCGCAATGTGATCGAACAGGGCCTCGTACCTGTCGCGATCTTTCTGCCAACCACGACGCACATCCCCAACGACGATCTTGGTGGGGCTAGCGATCCCTGTATCCCCAACGACAACCCAGAACGGCTGCTCCAGCCGCAAGATCTGAACAGGCTCACCTTTGACGAAGTAGACTGGCTGTTCCAAAGCGACCACGGTGTTGTCTATGCCGCTCGGGGTGCCATGGTGAATGACTTCGGTCTGGTACACCAGATTGGACACCTCGCGGGACGTAGGACTGCGCCCCAGGTGCTGAGCGAGGGCACGAACGATGGCCGTGGCAATTGCGGCACCACTGCCCAGGCCCCGCGCGATGGGTACTGTGGAGGACACCGTCAGCGTGAGGTCCGGCATATTCTCGATTCCCAGCCATTCCAGGGTATGCCGTACTGTGGCTTCAAGCGGGTAGGCAGGGTCATCGGCTGTGAGCGGAGTGCCAACGTGGTGGTGTAGATTCAAATCGGTAGCGTGGATGACAGAGCCTTGGCCGCTTGGTGCATCTTCCACAACAGCGCAGGCACGCACTTGGGTCACAGGCACGGCAATAGCCGGCCGGCCGTAAACAACAGCGTGCTCGCCAAACAGAATGACTTTGCCTGGAGCGTAAGCGGTAGTCAAGGCGTCTCCTTCACAGTGCATGAATGACTACATAACTATACCCCATGAGCATTGCGCTGTCAAAGTCGGGCGCTTGCCAGATGGAGGTCCTAGCCATTCTCCAGCACGTGACTACAGGATGCAGCGCCTGATCCAGGCGACAGAAACCACCTCCGTGCGAATCGAGTAGTGCTTGACCCGGATGGCCTCGCGGACCTGGTCAAGTAGGCTTTTGGGATGACTATTGATTTCCAGCCCTCCCATCGGTCTTGGCATTCTGGCGACAACCGGTGTATACTCATGTTAGGTTTGCAGGTGGGGCTATTGTGCCCGTTTTGCTTCCTTGTGGCAAGTATAGTGGGCAGACGGACTTTCCGCCTAATATGGCCGAAGGGGGGCTACGTGGAAAAATGTCTGCCTAATATGCGGATGGGGGCGCTAGGTGGAAAAACGTCCGCCTAGTATACCCGACCAGGTGACTAGGTGGACGAATGTTCACATAATAACGAGTTAGGCGGCGGGTGCCAATTATCATGGGAGCCTCCTTGGAAGTGGTGGAAGAAGGCTCTTGAAGACTATGAGCATTACTGAGCAGAAGCTTTTCGAGGAGCACAGATGACGAATGATGTCAGGAGCCCGGAAGAATTACATCTCCGTCTGAAAAAGATTCTTCTGAATTATGAAATCGACAACTTCCGCCGTTATCTTGAGGTTATGGAAGAGAGTTTGAGGAACAGGGCACAGGAAACGTCTACAGAAATGCAGAGAATTGGGGAAGAGATTCAAAAATCGGGAGAATCAGCGGAACGCAGAGCCGAGTTAACAGAATTGTTGGTCGAATCGTACCGGTTTGACGGGTTTGCCAACCTCATGCGGCAATCATTCTTTGTGTGTCTATATGCCTTTTTGGAACTATGGCTACTGAGAGAGTGTCGTATAGAAGGCAAGCGTACAGCGAGTGTAAAGCTGTCACCAGGCGATTTACGAGGTAGTGTCATAGAGAAGGCCAAGGTCTATCTCTCCAAAGTACTTGGAAGTGAGTTCCGATTCGATACCAGCAGAGAGTGGGAGAAAATCAAGAAGTATAAGCTGCTTCGCAATTGCATTGTTCATAGGCAGGGCAGTCTTACTGGCCTAAGTGGCCTTGATGTCGATCCGAGCCTGGAAAAGTTCGTTGACGATGAAGAGGGCTTGCACCTACGCGGCCCGGGAAGTAAGATTCTCGTTGAGGGCGATTTCTGTGTAGAAGCTTTGCGGATAATTCATACATTTTTGATGCAAATCCTTTTTCCACAAGCCGCCGCCCAACCAATCGCTGGTGTCCCTTCAAAGTCATCGTCTGCTAGTCGGTGAGAGTCCCACCGTGGCTTCGCCGTGGGGCTTCGGCCTGAGGGCCTCGAGCCCGAAGGCTCAGCCGAACGGCAACTGCCAGGAGAGCACGTAGCAGGCTCCCAGTGCTTCCGGGTGACCGGTTGTGCTGCCTGTCCTGGCGGTCAGGCCAGGGAAGCGATGTAACCCCTTGCGGGACAAAGGAAACATTGGCCGGACACGAAGGGCCGGATTAGCAATGGACACCTCACTGCAGGGCATAGCGAAGACGACCAGATTGGTCGTGTTGCGGAAGCGAGTATTCCTGAAGAGCCCGGTGCGGCTGCGCAGCCGCACGCCGCGATCTGTGCGGGGGCTGTTGGGCAACTGGCAGTCCTACCGCGATGGCAGCGATGCTGAAACTGATTGAGGAGGAACCTATGAGTTTCATATTTCAGTCCAGACCGATTCGATACGATTTACGGAAAGTGCTTGTGCCAGGGCAGCGAGTGGCATGGGTGGCCAGTCGCTATCGCGATTTCATGCACCCTGGTCAAACTGTGTACCTTTGGCTGTCTGGTGAACGCGGGATCAGAGGCATTTATGGTTGGGGTGAAATTACGGGTGAGCGTCCCGAACCCGATCGCAGCGGAATCTTTCGAGTACAAGTCACGTACCGTCGCAACTTCCTGAACCACAGTTCACGGCAACATCTCTCAGTCGATGAAATCAAGGCGGATGATGTTCTGGCATCGATGCTGATCTTGCGTTTGCCGATGGGAACGAACTTCCTGCTAAGCGATCAGGAAGACCACGCTCTTCGAGGTCTAATCAAACACAAGTACGGAGAGGATTGGCTTCCGCGTGAAAGGAAGACGGAAGGGGCGAACAGATGAGCAAAGGTGCGATGAGGACGGTGCTGTTTTCCACTTTCATTGGCATCATGCTCGTCACGGTTGCATTGACTGGATACGCAACCATTATGGCGGTTGGACAGCCTGATTCCGAACCACTCTGGGCTTTCGTCCGCTTTACCTGGACGGGAGTGTTGCTGGAGGTCATTGGATTCATCATTGCGCTGGCACGCAACCTCTTCGGGCTGCGGTCACGTGACCTTGCCCGGGAGATTGCAGCCAAGTGGGCGCAGGAGATTGTAACTGACTCAAATGGAGGCCCGACAGCTCTTAACACAAGCTACTGGGATACCAAAGAGGATTTTCCCGTTCACTTTCGGTCGCAGGGCAAGAATTGGCTTGGTGTTTTGGATGAGGAGTTCGAGGCAGAGACAATTGCGGGGTCGCGCCGCTTCCCAAGTCTGAGAGGATGGAGGCCATCAGCAGAACCTCCTGACCTAGGTCCAGTCGAATTGAAGCCTGACTCGGACGCCACCTAGCAACTCGCTGGTGTGCCCTGGAAAAGCTGTCGTCTGCTAGTCGGTGAGAGTCCCACCGTGGCTTCGCCGTGAGGCTTCGGCCTGAAGGCCTCGAGCTCGAAGGCTGAGCCGAACGGTAACTGCCAGGAGGCGACATAGCAGGCTCCCAGTGCTTGCGGGTGACCGGTTGTGCTGCCTGTCCTGGCGGTCAGGCCAGGGAAGCGACGACTGCGGAAGCGAGTATTCCTGAAGAGCCCGGTGCGGGACGTTGCGCAGCCGCACGCCGGGATCTGTGCGGGGCGGGAGCGGGTAACTGCCCCCTGTACCGCGACGGCATCAGAAAGGACCGCCAGAACTATGAGTCTGAAATCCCCAAAGAGCAACAGAGAGCTTCCACATGCCATTCAGAAGCTTCTCAACAAGATGTATGCGCGTGATACAGGCTTCTCGGGGTCAGAGATCCTTGACTTCTTCTCCCAGTATTCGATGCAGATTGAGCGTTACCCTTGGGAAGGGGGGGCACCCTCGCGGTGGCAGATATTCGAGGACTGCCTTGCCAAGTTCAGCCGTGCGCAGCAAGAGACAATCATTGCGGACCTCCTCGACTACATAGGACCTATGGCTCACGGCTATCCTGGCGGTGAGGACGTGCACAAAATGCGCGAATGGCTCCACAAGAATCGATCGCCGATGGCGGAGCCCATGCTCAAGACCGAGACCCTGAACTGGACGCATGTCAATCAGTCTTGGGCCAAGGCGTTGGAGAGGGTCTCCAGCGATCCTGCAGGCGCGATAACCTCGGCACGCGCCCTCCTTGAAAGCGTGTGCAAGCATATCCTAGACAACATAGATTGCTCGTATGAGAAACATAGCGACCTGCGGAAGTTGTATCGCACGACCGCCCGTGCCCTAACGCTCTCGCCGGAGCAACAGAAGGAGGACATATTCCGCCAGGTATTGGGCGGGTGTGCGACTGTGGCAAGTGGCTTGGCGGGAATGCGGAATATCTTCGGTGATGCACACGGTGCGGGCCCATCGCATATTGAGCCCGAAGTCAGGCACGCACGCTTAGCAGTGAACGCTGCCTGTACAGTGGCGTTGTTTCTCATCGAAAGCTACCTAGCAAGCACGAGATAAAGGCCAAGTGATGCCTAACACGCGCATGCAGCCGACCGCCCTGTCGGGCGCGCAAATCGGCGCTCGTTGTGCATTTACAGCGGGTCTTGAATTGCTGGTACACTTCGGACAGCCGGGCGGCGGCTGATGCGCAAGCGGTTAGGCCGCTACGTGAGTACTTGTGGGTTCACAGAGGAGGACATATGCGTTCAGAAGCCCTCTTCATCAACGGTGTCTACGAGACAGTGCTTGAGGAGATCCTGCAAATCCAGTCAGTGTTGCCGGAACAAATTCTCTTTCTCCAACCTTTCTCTGGCAGGGTGATGAGGAAGTTGCGAGACCAGCGGCCAACAGTCGAATCGCCGATGCGTCTGTTCCTCTCTGTGACGACTGACCTAGCTACTGTCCGCTATGCTGCCGAGATTGTTGGCTGGGACGACAAGCGTGTTCTCTCAGACGCGAAGCGGCACGCGCTGAACCGCATCATCCGGCCGCTGCAACCGAACGAAGGTGAGCTGTACGATGCGTCGCCGACGGGCGATGGGAAGAGTGTGAACCTCCTACATATACGCCGCCTTCAAAGGCTAGAGCCTCCTTTTAGCGTGGAGCGTCTCGTCAAGAGCAGCGATGGGAACTCGGTCTCCGCTGGTAGAACAACCGCCGGAGGGTGGGTATACGTCAAGAGCGATGCGGCCTAACCGCTTGCTGGTGTGCCCTGCAAGCCGTCGTCTGCTAGCCGGTGAGAGTCCACTCGTGGTAACTGCCAGGAGGCCACATAGCAGGCATCCAGCGCATCCGGGTGACCGGATGTGCTGCCTGTCCTGGCGGTCAGGCCAGGGAACCGATGACTGTGGAAGCGAGTATTCCTGAAGAGCCCGGCGCGAGACGCTGCGCAGCCGCACGCCGGGCTCTGTGCGGGGCCTGTTGGGTAACTGCCCCCCTCTACCGCGATGGCGGGCTTCCGGCCCAGTTTTTTGGAATGCGTGCCCCTTTTCGTTATCGACTTGACAAGAACACCAAGTTGGTGTATCTTCTTAGTAGATACGTAGAAAGGAGGCATTACTGTGAGAACGCGAGTGCAGAAATGGGGCAATAGCCTAGCCCTGCGCATCCCCAAACCTTTTGCCACTGAAATCGGCTTGCAGCGGAATTCAGCAGTTGAGGTGTCGTTGGTGAATGGACGGCTAGTTATCGTGCCGATTATCGAGCCTGCCTTGACTCTCGAAGAACTGTTGGCGCAGGTGACGGACGAGAATTTGCACAGCGAGGTTGAGATTGGTCCTGCGGTCGGAAACGAAGTGTGGTGAGAGCAGTGGCTTATGTTCCTGAACGCGGTGATGTAGTCTGGATTACATTGAATCCCGAGGCGGGGCATGAACAAGCGGGGCGACGGCCGGCGGTGGTGCTCTCACCAGTAGCTTACAATGGCAAGGTGGGATTGGCGATACTTTGCCCCATCACGAGGCAAGTCAAAGGGTACCCGTTCGAGGTGCAGATACCGAACCGGTTAGCGGTCAGTGGGGTGATTCTGGCTGACCAAGTGAAGAGTTTGGACTGGCGAGCCCGTGAGGTCGAGTTGGCGGGCACATTACCAGCCGCCACGGTGGTCGAGGTGCTGCAAAAGCTCCATACATTGTTAGCCAGGTAGCTGTAATGGTTGTAGGTCGTACTGGGCACGACCAGGCCGCCTAACCCCTGGTTGGTGTGCCCTGAAGTGATCGTCTGCTAGTCGGTGCAAGTGCGGTCGTGGCTTCGCCGTAAGCGCAGCCGCACGCCGGGATCTGTGCGGGGCCTGTTGGGTAACTGCCCCCCTCTACCGCGATGGCGAGCGCCCGTTGTCGGATGCCATTTCTTGAACAGTGCCAGTTGTGGCTGGCCGAAAGGAGAGTAGAAATGCAAATTGTGACAGACAGTGGAACAGACGTATACTTATCCGCTGAGCAAGTAGCCGAACTGGACATTCACGTTGTGCCTCTCATCGTTACCCTTGAAGGCAAATCCTACCGCGAAGGCGTGGATATCCAACCGGGCGAATTCTATCGTTTGCTGGCGTCGATCGACAGCCTTCCTATCACATCGCAGCCCTCAGCGGGAGAATTCGCCGAGACTTATCGGCGGTTGGCAGTCACTGACCCAGACATTCTGTCTATTCATATGACTTCAGGTCTGAGCGGCACGTTCAACGCGGCTCAAGCAGGAGCGAAACTGGTGCCGGAGGCGAACGTAACCCACGTTGACACAAAGACCTTGTCTGCGGCAGCGGGATGGCAAGTGGAGGCGGCTGCCCGAGCACTGAAGGCTGGTTGGCCGACAGAGAAGGTCCTGGCCTTGATGGAGCGTGTCGGTGTTGCCAGCGACAGCCTTTACACCCTGAGAGAGTTGAAGTACCTGATTCACGGCGGACGCATCAGTCATATGAAAGGGTTAATAGCCTCCGTGCTGAATCTCAAGCCGCTAATCGGGGTGGAAAAAGTGAACGGAACTTATGTGCAACTTGGTCAGGCACGAGCGTTCAAGGGAGCGCTCAAAGGCTTAGTTGATCTGATGACCCAGCAGCACGCGCCTGGCAGTGCATTGCGTGTGCAGGTGCTCTATTCACACAATCCCGAAGGGGCGGCGATGCTGCGCGAGCTAGTAGACCAACGATTTGACTGCACTTGGTTACCAGTTGGGCCTATGTCTCTTGTGCTGGGCGCCCATACTGGCCCTACTATGGTGGGTGTTGCATACGCGTCTCTGGCGGCTTTTGCCGATATTCCATAGAGCGGAACGTTTTCGTGGGGAAGCTCGCGTAACAACCCGCTGGAGCGGACGGTGCAGGCTGCGCCAGACTGAATGCGTGGAGGTTGCCGGCGCCGCTCCCCACCAGGAACGTGGGACTTTGCCGCTCGCAGCCGTTAGTCGCGCCAGAAGCAATGATAACGACAACGCTTTTCACAGCAGGTCAATGATAATGGGCTTCAGAGCACCGCCCGGATGAACCTGGAGGGGTGTCTTGGTGAAGACCGCAAGAGCGATCCTTCGCATGCTCGGAAGCCTCTTGCTTCTGTGAAAGGTGGGTTTTACCCAGAGCTGAGGTGGAACAGGGGGAGAACAATGGCATTCAAGGTGCTCTTTCTGGCCCATGCTTCTGATGCGGACAAGGAGAAGCATAGGAGCGCTATCGACACAGGGGTGTATCAGCTCTTCACGGTTGTGGTGAGGAATCAAGCAGAGGCAATAGAGGTCTGTAGAGATTTCGTCGAGAAGGAGAACGTTGACTCTGTATTGCTCTGTCCAGGATTCACTCACAGCGACGTTGCCGAAATCGTGAAGATAGTGGGGAAGAACGTGGCTGTTTCTGTGGCGAGAGGTGATGGCCCAAGCGGCAGGGCTTCTTTGGCGGCGAGGAAGCGAGAGGGCTACTTGGGCAAGAGGTGAGAGGTCAAGCAGCTGTCCTCGCTGGAGCGGACGTACTAATCGAATGCTTCATTACTGCCGATCTTGGTTGTGTTTCGGGTCAGTCTTTGCTTGGTGAGCCATTTCACCCGCACGCCGCTGAGCTCCCTATCCGTTATGCGGCACTGCACCAAGAAAAGCGAGTAAGTGATAAGTTGCATCATTACTGACCTATCCGCAGACTTACTAATCATTTGAAGGAGGAGAAAAGAGATGGAGAAGCGAATAACGCCAGGGCTTAAGTACACATTCCTTGTCCACGGCATCATGATGACCGTATTCGCCCTCACTTACCTTCTTGTCCCGGTGCTCTGGGGTGATTTGACGGGTTGTCTATCCAACCAGGTGCCACAGGTATTCAGGCTGTTCGGTACAGCCATTCTTGCTCTCGCAATAAGTTCATTCTTGGCGTTCAGGGAGACATCATGGGACAAGGTGAAGATCGTGGCTCAGATGGAGTGCATCATTACCATTCTGTTCCCGATTGTTATCCTGTTGGGCTTGCTCTTCTGGGCTCTCCCAGCGATCGCCTGGATGTACTTGGTTGTTATGAGTGGCTTCGCCATATCATTCAACCTCTTCTATTTCAAAGGATAGATGGACACGGAGTCAAGTCTCAGGACTCTATTTTCTGAATATAGACAGTCTCGGTCCCAAGTGTGACGGACTTTCTGAGAAGGCTTGGGGCAGGTTGGTGCCCCGATCCGGTGTGGGTCCCCGGCCAGAGGTGGTGCCCAGGGTCGTAGGAGGCAGCCTGCCTGACACGTGGTGGTGTGCCCTGTAGGGTCGCGGTGCTTCACGAGGGACGCTTCGCAGCCTCATGTACGCTTCGGGGTAGCAGGGGGATGGAAACCAGGACAGGTGGCGACCCCGTCAAGCGGTCGCCCATCGCCCATAGGGCATGCAGAGCGAGGGCATGCAGAGTACGAACGGCCGGGCTATCGCCCGTGCACATTGGCGGTCACACGTGCTTTGTAGTTGGTTCTGCGCTGCGTCAAACAAGGCAACTGACAGCTTTCCGGACTGCAGAATTGCCCTATGATATTTGCATTGTTCGCGAGAATTCTGTAGGACGGGATGTCATCCCGTCTTACACTGGTTTCGGCGGGAGGCCACGCTATGAAGGGAGTCTGATTTGGCCGCGGCAGTCCCCACTCGGTGGAGAGACTGGCACGCACCTTTTGATAAGCTATGTGAAGAGGTAGCAGTTGCACGCAACGATGCTTTGCATCATGGAGCCTTTGCACGCCACCTTACGATCCACGCGATACAGCTAGCTCTCGTTTTGGAGGATGCATTGATGAAAGGGTTGAACCAGGTTAGTGACTATATGGTACGAGAACCAGTTTGTGCTTTTCCTTGGCAACCCATCAGCTTTGTTCGGCAGCAGATGCTGACAAACTCTTTCACGTATCTTCCTATTGCCATCGAGCGTGATGGAGAGAAAAAAAGGCATCTGATTGCTGACTACAATGTCGCAAAGTATTTGCGGTCGGATCCAGAACAGCGAAAAACACGCCTTGCAGCAACTGTTGAGATGGCAATCAACTCAGGCAAGCTTGAGCTTGATGAAGCGAAATGGTGCTACCCAGACACTTCTATTGAAAAGGCTCTTCAGACGATCTCCAATGATGGTAAGCCAGTTCTCGTCTTTCATCGAAAGCAAGAAGGGCAATTGCTGGGCATTCTGACTTCATTTGACCTGCTATGACTGAATTGGCGTACGAGTTGTGCAAATGCCCTGATGGTTGCTACCAGTTCCAAAGACACAGGACTGACGATGATATTGATAATCCAGAGTTACTGCGCCGCCTAACAGTCGCTGCAGCCGACCGCACTGTCGAGGCGGTTCTTGAGGTTACGTCGCCTTTGAGGCGAGTTTTTTCCAGTTTCGTCCGTCGTTAGAGCCGCGCGGCGGCTGAGCTCCGGTTCGTTGGACATGGAGGTCTTTCGTCGGTCAACTGTCCTAGGTCAACGCGGAGGAAGACAGGTTCGTACAAACAATACGGACTGTATCACAAGGTTCAGCAAAGGGGAGGTAGGCAAATGTCCACATTTCAGCCGTTTCTGCAGGAACGCATGGCGTCCAAGTTCGAGCAGGACGTCGAGTACAACCTGTCTGACAGCGGCGTGCATCCCGTTCGGCTCGGCGAACTCTTGGCTGATGATCCGGACCATGTCGAGCAGCTGCTCGCCACCGACTTGAACTATCCATATGCCAACGGCACGCCTGAATTGCGTGAGAACATCGCCGCCATGTACAATGGTGCCACTGCAAACAACGTCCTGGTCACTGTGGGCGCCGCTGAGGCCAACTACATCTCCACCCGCACGCTGCTTTCCGCAGGAGATGAGATTGTCATCATGCTTCCCAACTATATGCAGATTTGGGGGATCGCCAAGAACTACGGTCTCAAGGTTCGAGCTTTCCATCTCCGAGAGGACAGTGGCTGGGCAGCTGATCTGGACGAGCTAAACGAAGCGGTCACGGCCAACACCAAGCTCATCGCGGTATGCAATCCGGACAATCCGACCGGTCACATACTCACTGAGACGGAAATGGATGCCATCGTTGCTGCGGCTGAGCGGGTGGGAGCATGGATTCTGGCCGATGAGGTGTACAGAGGCGCAGAGCGGGTAACAGACAAACAAAGCCCCTCGTTCTACGGTCGGTACGAGAAGGTGGTAGCGATCGGCAGTCTGAGCAAGGCATACGGCTTGCCTGGGCTTCGCATCGGCTGGGTGACTGGCCTTCCCGACACCCTAGACGACATTTGGGCACGGCACGAATATACCACTATCAGTGCTACCATGCTGTCAAACAAACTGGCGGCAGTTGCCCTGTCCCCACAAGTTCGACCGCGCCTCATCCAGCGCGCCCGCAGCTACATCCGCAACGGGTATGCGGTGCTGCAGCAATGGATGGACAGCCACGAGAACACGTTCAGCCTGACGCCGCCCCAAGCAGCCGCCATCGCTTTTGTCCGCTACAACCTCGACATCAATTCGACGGCGTTCGTGGAGCGCCTGCGCAAGGAAAAGAGCGTGCTCATCGTTCCTGGCGATCATTTTGGCATGGATAGTCTTGTGCGCATCAGCTTCGGCCTACCGCACGACTATCTGGTTCCAGCTTTGGATCGGATTCATGAGTTGATTATGGAGCTAGGGCGCTAGTCAGCCTATCAGCACGTCAGCCCCAGGGCTGAAAGGACTGAACCTGTGGACATTCAAAAGGAAGTGTTAGACGCCGAAGAGCGCATTCGGCCGTACACTCGGCAGACGATACTAGAGTACTCCCCCTTTTTCAGCCAGTTGGGCGGGGCGAATGTCTACTGTAAGCTGGAAAACCTACAGCATACGGGCTCGTTCAAGGCGCGTGGGGCGATGAACAAGCTGCTGTCGCTGACGGCCGAGCAACGGGCGCGGGGCGTTGTGACCGCATCAACGGGAAATCACGGCATGGCGGTGGCCCGCAGCCTGGGCAAGCTGAATACGTCAGGCATCGTCTTTGTGCCTGAGAATGCATCTCCCTACAAAGTCCAGGCAATTGAGCGGCTCGGGGCGGAGGTGCGCTACTTCGGCCAGGACTGCGCTGAAGCCGAAGTACATGCTAGGCAATATGGTGCGCAAAACGGCATGGTATACGTGTCGCCCTACAACGATCCGCAAGTCATCGGTGGGCAAGGGACGATTGCTGTGGAACTGGCACGTCAGCTCGACGAAATAGACACCGTGTTCGCCTCACTCGGCGGCGGCGGACTGGTCTCGGGCATTGCGGGCTATCTTAAATCCGTTCGACCTGACGTGCGAATCATTGGCTGCTCGCCCGAGAACTCGCAGGTCATGATTCAGTCGGTGAAGGCGGGCAAGATACTGGATTTGCCATCGCTTCCCACCCTGTCCGACGGCACGGCGGGGGGAATCGAAGCCGGGTCGATTACGTTTGAGTTGTGTCGCAAGTTGGTGGACGAGTACGTGACGGTTACAGAAGATGAAATCAAGCAAAGTTTGCGCCTGTTTATGGAAGCGCACCATATGCTCATTGAAGGGGCAGCGGGCGTGGCCATCGCTTCGTACCTGAAACTAGGTGAACGCTTTGCCGGCAAGAACGTGGTCATCGTCATCTGTGGAGCAAACATCGGTCTTGAGACACTAAAAGAGGTTCTGTGCGATTCGGCGCAGTAGCGAGTAGAAATGGCAGGTGATTAGTGTGCCTCGCCACCCGCTACAGACAGGAGTTGAAGCGTGAAGATGATCTCGTTGGAACAGATCAAAGCAGTTCTGCCCTCGCTCGATCTCATGCCTGCCATCGAAGCGGGGTTTGCAGCCTACTCGGCGGGGCGAGCCCTGGTGCCCCCTGTCGGTGAGTTGCTGTTGGGCAAGGGGGAAGTACACATCAAGTATGGGTATCTCCACGAGGATCAATACTACGTCATCAAAATCGCTTCAGGGTTCTACGATAATCCGAAAATCGGCCTCCCCTCTAGCAATGGTCTGATGCTGTTGTTCAGTCAGCAGACAGGAGAGCTGGTGAGTATTCTGCTGGATGAGGGGCATCTGACTGACATGCGCACGGCCGTAGCCGGTGCCATCGCTGCCAAGTACCTCGCTCCCGTGAACGTCGAGCGCATGGGCATTGTGGGTACTGGCACTCAGGCTCGCCTTCAGCTACAGTACTTGAAGCACGTGACCGCCTGTCGGAAAGCACTAGTGTGGGGCAGAGGAGAACCGCAGTTGGAGCGCTACCGGCGTGACATGGAGGCGCACGGTTTCATAGTTGAGACTACCCGCACTACAGGCAACATTCTGCGCACCTGTAATCTTGTCATCACCGCCACCCCTGCCACTGCGCCCTTGCTCCACGTTGCGGATTTGCAGCCAGGGACTCATATCACGGCCGTTGGCTCTGACACGCCTGAGAAGCAAGAGCTGGATTCAGCGATTCTGGCCAGAGCGGACGTGGTCGTTGCCGATAGCATCTCACAGTGCCTCGAACGGGGCGAAATACACAAAGCCATCGAGTCGGGGCACATCAGACAAGACGACCTGGTCGAGTTAGGCAATGTTATCGCCGGGAAAACAGCGGGGCGCACGTCTGATGACCAAATCACGGTAGCCGATCTGACGGGTGTGGCGGTGCAGGACATCAAGATCGCCACGGCTGTTTACGAAGCACTGGCGTAGGGGCTGACCCACAAGCAGTTGCAGTCGCCTAGCGATGACCTCGTCAGGCGGGGCGGATGGCCGCGTTGTCGAGCCTCTTTCTGAGGAAATGCATAGCCTTCAGCGGCGGGTCAGCCGAAACTGTAGAGACAGAGATAGTTGGCCTGGGTGACGCTGGACCTCGCCATCGGGCGAAAGCGTTGCTCCATTTACGAATCAGCTTAACAGGAGGTCTTTTCCCATGGAACAAACCAGCTTCAAAGTCTATGGCTACCGATGGATCATGCTCCTCGTGTTTATGTCCGTCGTCGCCGTCAACCAGCTCTTATGGATCACCTTTGCCCCGATTACCAGTAGTGCTGCTACGTATTATGGGGTCTCAGACCTCGGCATCGCTCTCTTGTCCATGAGCTTCATGATCGTCTACATCGTCATCTCGATCCCCGCCTCATGGGTCATTGATACCCATGGGATCCGTGTCGCCGTGGGAGTAGGCGCTGTTTTGACGGGCATCTTTGGCTTGCTGCGAGGCCTGGTGGCGCCGTCCTATACTCTGGTGCTCATCTCGCAAATAGGCATTGCCATCGGGCAGCCCTTCATCCTCAACGCCGTGACCAAGGTCGCTGCTCGCTGGTTCCCGATTCAGGAGCGGGCGACCGCGTCCGGTCTTGGAACACTGGCCATGTACCTTGGCATCATCGTGGGCCTGATACTGACTCCCTATCTTGCGATCCGATATGGCATTGACGGCATGCTTGCTGTCTACGGGATCGTGTCCGTGATCGGCTCAGTTGTCTTCCTCGGGTTCGCCAAGGAGCGTCCTCCGACGCCTCCCTGCCCAGCAGCCCAGGAGGAGCGCTCTCCAGTCTTTGATGGCCTCAGACAGACCTTGCGCAAGATAGACTTTGTCTTGCTGATGCTTGTGTTCTTCGTGGGTTTGGGAGTCTTCAATGGGGTGACAACGTGGATTGAGGACATTGTAAGGCCAAGAGGATTCTCGATCACGCAGGCGGGAATTGTCGGAGGCTTGATGGTCCTGGGTGGCATTCTGGGTGCTCTGGTCATACCATCGCTCTCCGACCACTATCGCAAGAGAACTCCATTTATGGTCTTAGCTTTGGCTGGTGCGATTCTGGGACTCGTCGGCATCACCTATGCTACGGGCTACTGGCTCTTGCTGGGTGCGGCCTTTGTCCTCGGGTTCTTCTTGCTGAGCGCAGGTCCGCTTGGATTCCAGTATGGCGCCGAGGTTGCCTATCCAACACCAGAAGGCACGTCAACCGGTCTGCTTTTGCTGGTGGGGCAGATCTCAGGGATCGTTTTCATCTTTGGAATGGATAGTTTCAGGTCCGCGGAAACAGGCTCGATGACCCCTTCCTTGATTGTGCTTATCGGGCTCATGGTTCTAGGCCTGCTTATCTGCACAAGGCTCAAGGAATCACCCTTGATGGAGGAAGATGTGAGCCGTTGAGAATACGCTCGTCGAAGGCCACCTGACTACTTGTTGCATCAGGATAGCAGCTTTGGCATGCCCCGGCCCCGTTTATTCCTCGTTGACTGTGTTCCTGGCCCTGCGCCCCGGTGCTGAACTCGAGGTCGTTGGGCGTCTTCGTCCAGGGAGCAGGCAATCATTCGCGGGATTCCAGCACGGGATAGCGGTTGCGTGGTCGAAACCTTCCGGGGAGGCACAAAGTTCTCTTTGCGTGCCCTGTGGCGCGCTTGGGCATCGAGGTTGCGCGGACTGGCCTTTGGACGTGCTTTGATCGCCTTGGGAGATTCCTTGGCAGACCGTTCAGCCACCTAATAGGGGAGCCGGCAAAGGAGAAGGCGGCTACTGGTGAGTTGCAGCTGTTGTATGGCAACGGGCATGGAGAGTCTTGCTCTGGTGGAAACGCCGCGCCTAATCATACCAGCAGCCGACCTTGTCAGGCGGGGCGAACGGTCGCTCTATTGAGACCGGTCTGGTGGAGATGCTCGCATTTGGAAGGCGTCTTCTTGAGTACCAACTGCTGTCAAAGCCGCGCGTGCGGCTGAGCTCCTGTCTATCAGGCGGCTTGGTGCCTGGTTACCTCTTAACGTCTTCCAGAACAGGGCGGAACTTGTAGCCATACACAATCAGCCCGTTCTCACCTTCTTCCTTGATCTTGCGCGTGACCATCTCCACGGGCATGCCGATGCGCACGTCTTGATTGTCCACATCGGTGACTTGCGCCGTTACCAGGGGGCCCTCGTCCAGCTTGACCAAGGCCACAGTATAAGGTCGGTATTCTGTGTAACCCGCTGGGGCCTCGTAAACAGTCGAGTAGGAATACACCCGCCCCTTGCCGCTGAAAGCGTGCGGCTCTTGCCAGGTCTGCGCGCAATGCGGGCAAACGTCGCGTGGCGGAAAGATCGGCTTACCGCACGTGCGGCAGATTTCTCCCACTAGTGCATAGCGTGCTTTTTCCGTTCTCCAGTATCTTGGTAAGTTCATTCTCTATCCAAACCTCCTTCGTCCTGCTCAAGGGTATTGCCTAGGGAACTGTGCTGTCCCCAAGATGTCTCAGCGCTCTTCCTGCGCCTCCAGAATATGCGTGATGGCGGTGGCACCACTGCCGCCGATGCTCTGGGCCATGCCCAAACGGCAATCTATCTGGTTTGCACCAGCCTCGCCACGCAGTTGCTCGACCAGCTCCACGATTTGATAGACGCCCGTTGCACCCACAGGGTGCCCACGCGCTTTAAGGCCGCCCATGGTGCTGATAGGAATGCGTCCTTGCAGAGTGATCTCACCCTCCTGTGCCAAGCGAACGCCTTTACCGCGCTCCGCAAAGCCGCAGGCTTCCAGAGATAACGCCGCCATAACCGTGAAAGCATCGTGCAATTCAAGAGCATTAATATCGTGCGGCCCAACGCCAGCCTGCTGATATGCCTTCTGCGCAGACACGTGAGCCGCATGTAGGCATAACGGATCACTCCGACTGTGCAGCGCCAGACGATCAGTTGCCATTGCCGAGCCCCTGATGCGCACTGGCTTGCCAACGAACTCGCGTGCCCGGTCGCTTGGGCACAACACCACTGCCGCTGCACCATCGCAGATTGGAGCGGCGTCCAGCAGGCTGATGGGATCCGCAATCATGCGTGCTTTCTCGAACGCTTCCGCCGAGATCGGCGAACGGAACATGGCGCAGGGGTTGTTCACCCCGTTTTGATGAGCGTTGACCGCAAAGGGTGCGAAATCTTGACGTTGCACTCCAAACTCGTACATATAGCGGCGCATCAACAGTGCATTTATGGCTGCAAAAGACGGGCCATGGGACGCTTCATAATCTGCATCAACGGCAGCGCTCCAGGCGGCGGTCGTTGTCTCTGCATCAGCATCGGTCATCTTTTCCACACCACAGACCAAAACGAAATCCTGTATGCCGCTGGCCACGCCGATGTAGCCCAATCGGACAGCGGCTGCACCGGAAGCGCAGGCGGCCTCCACCTTCACAGCCTCAATGCTGCCCAAGCCAGCCCAGTCCGCCAGCAATGCCCCCAGGTGTTCCTGTGCCGTAAGTTCACCAGAGAGCATGTTGCCCACGTAGAGGGCCCCAACTCTCTCAACTTTGGCATCCTTCAGTGCTGCCGAAATGGCGTCCACAGCGAGGTCACGAAGCGAACGGTGCCAATGCTCACCGACCTTGGTCTGTCCGATCCCGATAATGCTGACGTCACGCAAGAGACGATACCCTCCTGACGGTCTGTCTAGTGTATTTGCAGCTTTTTGCGGTAACGAATGTACGAAGCGTAGTCAATCGGCTTACGGCGGGCGACGTATGCCTGTGTACGCGGGGCTAGCGCCTGCCGTTCTTTGATCAAGTCTGTTACAACGAATGAGAAAGCATCGCTGCCAGCTCCAGAGCCAAACGAGGCAAGCAAGACCCGGTCGCCGGGCTTCGCTTCGTCGAGTATGGCTGTGAGTCCAAGCAGTGATGATCCTGCGTAGGTGTTGCCCACTTTAGGCACCAACATCCCGGTTTGAATCTGCTCTTTGCCAAAGCCCAGCATTTGTGCCACTCGCTGCGGAAACTTGATGTTGGGCTGATGAAAAACCGCCGCCGCGAAATCGCCAGGAGTGTACCCCAGCTCATCGAGCAGGGCCCTGACAGCGCTGGTAGTGTGCTTGAAATAGGATGGTCTACCGGTGAAACGCCCGCCGTGCTCTGGATAGTGCTGATAGGGACGTCGGAAGAAATCCGGCGTATCGGTCACGGAGGAATACGAGCCTTCCAAATATGCCAGGCTCTCTTCGCGCGGGCCCACGATGTAGGCGGCTCCTCCCGCCGCTGCAGTGTACTCCAGCGCATCCCCCGGCCGAGCCTGCGCGGTGTCCATGCCAATGGCCATGGCATAGTCGGCCATCCCCGAACCCACAAAAGCGATAGCCGCCTGCAGTGCTTCCGTCCCGGCCTTGCAAGCGAACTCCCAATCCGCCGCGCTGACCTGCGGTGTGGCCCCAATTGCTTCAGCGACGATGGTCGAAGTTGGCTTCACCGCGTAGGGATGAGATTCACTGCCGACCCACACTGCACGGAGGGCTTCTGGGGCAACGCCCCCACGAGCCAGGGCGTTGCGTGCAGCCTCAATGGCCATGGTGACTGTGTCTTCATCTAAGCCAGGCACCGATTTCTCTTCAACGGGCAAGGCAGCTCGCCCCTCCATCCATACCCGTGACACTTCGGATGCAGGGAGACGATAGCGGGGCACGTACGCCCCGTAGCCCACAATGCCCACATCTCTTGCTGGTTTCACGGTTCTGCTCTCAGCCTGTTCAGGATTGTCTTGGCCCTATCCAGACGGATGACTTTTTCGTCGAGCATGGCCTGCACGACGCGGTCAATCATGTCACCGTCTGCGCCCGCCGCTGTGGCTACTTGCCGGGCATGTAGCTTCATGTGACCGCGTTGGATGCCCTCACTGGCCAACGCACGCAGGGCAGCCAAGTTCTGCGCCAGTCCCACGGCGGTGATGACCTCAGCCAGTTCGCGCGCCGTCTTCACGCCAAGGAGCTTTAATGCTGCTTTGGCGGCAGGATGCACTCTGGTTGCTCCGCCGACGATACCCACGGCCATGGGCAGTTCCAACGTGCCCACCAGGCTTTGCCCGGCCGGGCCGTTCGTCCCCGCTTGATCGTTCATCTTCGCGTAGCATCTTCGTCGCTCGCCCTGTCTCAGGACGACAGGACTGAGGCGACGAACGGCGCTTGACGGGACGGGGCTCGAGCCCGAAGGGTTGCCGTCTGAATCCAGGTGCCAGGTACTTAGTGAGGTATAGCGGCCACTGCGTGCGGCGTAGCTGTGCGCCCCTGCTTCTATGGCGCGCCAGTCGTTGGCCGTGGCAATCGCCACAGCGTCTATGCCGTTCATGATGCCCTTGTTGTGCGTGGCAGCACGGTAAGGATCTGCGGCCGCAAAAGCCCAGGCTTCGACGATGCCTTGCGCAACCTGCTCGCCACTGAATTCTCCATGGGCCAGCGAAGAGATCGGGACCACGCCCTTGGCCCGGGCCAGACGCCTGTCTGCAAGGTTGGACAGGATGCGCAGGAGAGTCCGCCCTCCGCTGATCTCGGCCACCAACGGCGCGATGGCTTCCGTAGCGGTATTCACCGTGTTGGCACCCATTGCATCGCGGGCATCGTAGATCAGATGCACCACCAACATGGGACCGACCGGGCTGTGCTCTATGATACGTACCTCCAAGTCACGTGCCCCGCCGCCCAATCTCACTATGACTGGGTCTTGTTCATTGGCGAAGGCCAGTATGCGCTCCTTGGCTGCCAGCAACTCGGAGCGAGCTGCCCATGGATCGCTGATGTCCAGTACCTGAACCTGGCCGATCATCAGGGGCTCGTCGCTGGAGGTTTTGAAACCGGCGCCATCACGCACCAGACGCGCAGCAAGGCTGGCCCCAGCGACGACCGATGGTTCTTCAATAGCCATCGGTATGAGATAGTCCCGACCGTTGATCAGAAAGTTGGTAGCGATGCCCAATGGAAGGCCAAAGACGCCGACGACGTTCTCGATCATGTGATCGGCCTGCGCCTGGCTGAGACCAGCCGTCCCAGACAGCGCTTGTGCTTCTTCTTGCGTCAAGTCTGCGAACTGCCGCAGTAGGCCAATACGCTCTTGGGAGCTGAGTTTGTAGAACCGGGCCAGTCGCGATGATTTGCTCATTGCACCTCAATACGTTACTGTCGCCAGACATGCCAACAAGCCTACGGCCCTACAGGCGTAGGCTTGGCTGCTTTCTAAGAGTATACTGCAGCACAACTGCCAGAAACTATCAGGTTGGTACCGAAAAGGGTCTTCCGGGGCTTGGGCGGCGGATTCGTGTAGTGGGGCAACTACAGCAGACAGGAGACCAGTCTCGATGAACCGGTATAGCATCTACTGGTTTCAACGGGCGGTTGGGCGCTTGCAGCCCCACGCGCCCCGCTGACACCCATTTCTCAGGTTTTCGCCCCCGAGCCGTGGCCTGAACCTGCGGTGTTGCCAAGTTATGCGGAACTCGTGTTTGGGGTTGGAACTCGCCTATCAGAGATGTGCACGCAGCGTGAGGCAGACCCCCTTCCAAGGGGGAAATTGACCGCTGATTCGGCGAAAGGTATGATACAAGTAGCAGTCAGTCGGACTGCTGGCCGTGAGAAGGGGTGGACTGTGAGCGAGCCCGGAGGAGATTCGAGGCTGACGCGCCGGCAGTTCCTGGCGAAGGGATGCGCAGCGGCATTGGCAACGCTGCTGGGTTTGCCCACGGCGACAGCATGTTCACATACATCAGAGACACCAGAGCCAAAGCGCATTATCCGTACCCCTGCGCCATCAGAACTGCGTGAGGCCATGCACTACCGACGCCTGGACGATGGTCAGGTGCAATGCCAGACTTGCTTCAGGCAGTGCATTGTTTCCGAGGGTCAGCTTGGTTTCTGTCACAACAGAAAGAATATGGGCGGAAGCTACTATTCCCTGATCTATGGGCGGCCCTGTGCGTTGCAAGTGGACCCGATTGAGAAGGAACCGGTGTTTCACGTGTTGCCTGGATGCACCATCTTCTGTGTGGGCACAGCCTCATGCAACAGTCGCTGCAAGTTCTGCCAGAACTGGTACATGTCGCAGCGCACGCTCTGGGAGACGAATAACTACCGAGCTGGCCCTGGCGAGGTGGTCGAACAGGCAAAGGCCTCAGGCTGCACAGGAATCTCCTTCACGTATAACGAGCCCACCGTTTTCCATGAGTATATGTACGATATCGTCTGCCTGGCCAAAGACCAGGGTCTCCGCACCGTGTGCCACACCAATGGTACCATGTCGGCTGCCGCTTGCTGCAATTGCTCGAGCGAATGGATGCCGTCACCGTAGACCTTGAGGCGTTTGCTCCGGATTTCTATCGCCGGGTCTGCTCCCTTGAACTTGCACCCGTGCTTTCAACCTTGAAACGCGTTGCCGAAACTGGAGTGCACCTTGAGATTGTCAACCTGGTCATCCCCAAGCTGAACGATGACCCGGAAGATATTCGGAGCATGTGTGATTGGATCGCTAAGAACCTAGGAGTAGAAGTGCCATTGCACTTTATTCGCTTCTTCCCGTCGTACAAGATGCAGCGCCTGCCATCAACCCCCATCGAAACGTTGGAAACTGCAGTTTCCATAGCTGACGAGGCTGGCCTGCACTATGTCTATTTGGGCAATGTCCCGGGTCACAAGCGCAACAGCAGCTTCTGTCCCGAGTGCGGAGCGCGGATCATCTACTGCCTGCATTTCACCGTGCTGGAAAAGGATATCGTGGACGGCAAGTGCCGCTTTTGTGGTCATCCGATAGCGGGCATCTGGGCCGTTTGAGCGTTGGGTGCTGTAGCAAACAGTGCCAGGCTGCACGCCTTCAAGGTCACGACGAAGAAACAGGTGCCCGTTGTGCCGAGAACCGGTAGCAGGGCGATGCCGACGGCCATAGCTCCCAGAAAGGCGCCCACCAGATCTGCAGCATAGAGTACGCCAGCGGTGTGCCCCGCTTCACCTCGTGCGGCCAGATGCAGTTGGCTGGACAGCGGGAACTGCAGCCCCACAAGCCATCCTCCTAGTGTGTTCAGCAGCAGCAAAACCGGTGTCACCACCAGCACCGTGGTCGAGGATGAAAGAGCTATCAGCAGCAGGGGTAGGGTAAGCCAGTAAGCGATGAGGGCTATCTCAGACCTGATGAGGCCCCGCCGCGTGTCTCTGGCAGCAAATGGCCCGCGTGTCGTTGTCCAACCCCCCAGGGCCAATCCCGCCATGAAGGCAGCAATGATCAGGCCGACATGCTGGTACACGTATCCGTGCAGAGCCTGGAAAACAAACACGATCATCAGGTCGCACACCATGCCGGCGAAACCAGTGGTCGCGACGACGATAGGAACCGCGATGCCCGTCCACGTACGGCGCACTCTCTGAACCGAACCTGTGATGAGGGTCAGAAGGACAGCGAGCAGGCACCACTGCCAGAGGCTGATTTGGCTGATACTGACCAGCAAGTGATAGGTCGATGGTGCGAAGAACTCACTCCAATAGGCCAGGCCGTAGAGCACACCTACAGGATGCAGGTCGCGGTTAGAGCCAATCTGTCTGTCTGTTTGCAGCGCACCCTGGAACCAGGCCAGCCGTCGTGGATCGAATCGCACCTGTAAATGCTTCTCTGTGATGAAGCGCGTGGGAAGAGTTCGTCCTTTCCAAGTGTCAGTGAGTTCTTGTAGTGTGGTAGACGTCAATGGCAGGGAAGGGGATGCCAACCATAAAGTGGTATCGCCGGGAACGGGGCACACGTTCGGGAAGACAGCTTGCAGTCCGTCTCGCAGCATGAGGTTGAGGTCGCGCATACCCGGTCCTATATAAGTCAGCGAACCCGGCAAGGGGAATACTGCCAGTCCTCTTTCGTCCAATACCTGCCGGACCAGTTGGAAGAACTCTGCAGTGTAGAAGCGATTCAGTACGAGAGTTGAGGGGTAGGGCAGGTTCACCAGCACGATGTCATACGTGCGTGCAACACCTCCCTCTTGGCGCACCATCTCATTCAGAAGCAGTCGGCCGTCTACGCTGTGCACACACAGTCTGGGATCCTGCAATTCCTGTCTTGTTAGTTCGGTGGGGAAAGCGCACACGGCTTCAATCAGCAGTGGATCCAACTCGGCATAGTCTACACTCTCTATTGGATACTTGAGAAGCTCGTGCAGCACGCCTCCCAATCCTCCGCTAACCACCAGTATACGGTGGGGATCAGGGTGAAAGAGCAATGGCAGATGGACTGTCTCTTCCACGGTTGCGATGTCTGGGAATGGAGTGGTCAAGACAGGCACGCCATTTGTCAGGAAAGTGTACTGCCCCAGGAGTTATGTTACAGCGACATTGCCATAGGGTGAATCCCGATCGTACGAGAGTGTTGAAAAAGTCCGTTGGAGATTCGTTGATTTGGCGGGAGGGACAAAGGCGAGTAGACTTGGTACAAGTCGGATAAGAGCAGGGAGGAACAGAGATG
>Ga0315543_1000584_pt1 | contig 44149 bp, 39 predicted proteins | sample SalMarSW160210MG_2_FD_203098 | JGI IMG/M metagenome (GOLD analysis project Ga0315543, IMG submission 203098) | Salt marsh sediment microbial communities from the Plum Island Ecosystem LTER, Massachusetts, United States - Salt Marsh Sediment SW1601-210 ...
ACATTGATACTCCCTCCGATAACGGCTTAAGGTTGGCCCGCCAGATAAGGCAGCGCCTGCCCAATATCGGCGTTATTGTACTTACCTCCACCCCGGAAGACGACCAGCTGTTTCAGGCGATTAAAGCCCAGGCTTCAGCCTATTTAAGCAAGGACATCACCGCCGACGAGCTGGTCAACTCGGTAAAGCGGACGGCTAAAGGGGAACACCCCATAAACGAAAGCTTTGTCAGCCACCCCAAGGTGGCGGAGCAGGTACTGCATCACTTCCGGGAGCTTCCCCTGGGGCATGGAGCCGAATCCTTCGTTTCGCCGGTCACCGCCCGGGAGCAGGAGATACTAAACTATATGGCTAAGGGCTACCTCAACAAGCAGATTGCCCTGGCTTTGGACATCAGCGAGCAGACGGTCAAAAACCATGTTACCTCTATCCTGCGCAAGCTCAACGCCAACGCTCGCACTCAGGCGGTGGTAGAAGCGATAAAGCACGGTCTGGTCACTATCACCTAGAAATAGAAATCGGTAGGTTATGGTCAGTTTACTCACCCGCAACTTCAGGAAGGCGACCTCGTGATTAAAGCGGTATTTTTCGACCTCTACAACACGCTGGTCGGCTACGACCCGCCCCGGGAAGAAACCCAAGCCAGGATACTCAAGGAGCTGGGCGTAGAGGCAACCCCTCAGTCTTTGCTCCGCCCCATCATAGCCGCCGACGAATTCATCTATAAGGAGCACGCCCGCTACCCCATAGGCAAGCGTTCTAAAGAGGAGACGGTGGAACTCTACACCGAATATCACGGCATAATCCTCAAGGAGGCGGGGATAGAGGCGTCCTGGGAGCTCATCACCGGTATCTTGAAGAAGTGGCTTAAGGCTGACTACAAGATGGTGCTCTTCGACGATGTCGTCCCCACCCTCACCCAGCTTAAGGAGCGGGAGCTCATTATAGGACTTATTTCCAATGTTGACCGCGATATAACCCCCCTCTGCCAGCAGGTAGGTCTGGCCGACTGGCTGGGGGTGGTGGTCACCTCCCAGGAGGTGGGTTTCAACAAGCCTATGCCCCAGATATTTCGGGCGGCGATGAGAAAGGCAAAGGTCAGGCCGATAGAGGCGCTCTATGTCGGCGACCAGCACCAGATTGATGTGGTGGGGGCTAACGGGGCCGGAATGCTGGGGCTTCTCATTGACCGCAACGGCTTCTATGAGGACATTACCGATGCCCCCCGCCTCTCCAGCCTCACCCAGGTTGTGGAATACCTCTAGACATTAAACAGGAAGGTAATCACATCCCCGTCCTGCACCGGGTAGTTCTTGCCCTCCAGCCGTAGCCGCCCCTTCTTGTGCGCCTCAGCCATGCTGCCGCACTTCACCAGCTCGTCATAGCTAATGACCTCCGCCCGGATAAAGCCCCGTTCCATGTCGGAGTGGATTTTCCCCGCCGCTTTGATAGCGTTGGTGTCCTTGGGGATAGACCAGGCTTTGACCTCGTCGGAAACGGTGGTAAAGAAGGTGATTAGCTCCAGCAGCTGGTAGCTCAGCTGGATAACGCGCTCTAATCCCGGCTCGGTAATGCCGAACTCAGCGCGGCATTCCTTCTCGGCTTCTTCATCCAGCTGGGTCAGCTCCATTTCCAGCTTGCCGCAGAGGGTGATAACCCCCTGCCCCGCCCCCCGGTGACGTAAGTTCAGCCCGGTTTCTAAAGACGCCGCTTCACCTATCTGCTCCTCCCCGATATTGACCGCGATTAGCAGCGGCTTGGCGGTGAGGAACTGGAAGTTGGATATGGCTCTGGTTTCGTCGGCGGTCAATCCGAGCTGGCGGACGGGCACCTCTTTCTCCAGCTCGGTTTTGAGCCTGGCCAGCAGTTGCTGCTCCCTGAGTAGGCTCTGGTGCTCGGTGGGGTCGGCCCCTTTCAGCGAGGTCTCTATCCTTTCCAGCCGGTGGCTGATAATGCCGGCATCGTGGAGGGCAAGCTCAAGGTCGATGGCGGTAATATCCCGTTCCACGTCCAGGCTGCCCTCGATATGGGGTATGCTGTCGTCGGCGAAGGCGCGGACGACATTAATCAGGGCGTCGGTGTTGCTCAGCTCGCCCAGTAGCTGGCTACCCATCCCCCTCTCCCCACCCTTAACCGTAGCCCCGATGTCAATATAGCTCACCTCGGCGGGCACCACCCGCTTGGGCTGGAGCATGTCGGCCAGTGCTTTGAGGCGCGGTTCGGGGACTTTAGCCTTGCCGATATGGGGTGTGGAGCTTTTGGTGTTGGCCTGGCCCTTGGTCAGGGCGTTGAAGATGGTGGTCTTCCCACTCTGGGTCAGTCCGACGATGCCGATATCGATACTCATTGTTTAATCCCGGCTCTGTCAGAGCGTAGGGCTACTGGTGAGTTGACTTGACTATTTTTTTGGCCCGCTCGAGGGCAAGTTCGCGTTCCTTGGTGGTCAGCCGGTCGTTGGCGACGATTTCCAGCAAAATAAGGAGGGCTTCATGGGAGCCGATGGTGCCGAGCTGTTCAATGGCTTGAGTCCTCAGTTCGGAGGCAAACTCCAGGTCGTTGGTAATTGACGCCAGCTTTTTCAGTTCATCGGGCTGTTCGGCCATTTTGACTCTCCTGTGGTGTTCTTTGGGTTTATTTTACTCCTAGTGGGGTTATTGTTCAATAGGGATTATTTATCCCCGCTGTGCTAAAATGGGGTGACTTTAGACAGCCGGGGTGTGATTTGCTCTATATATTACAGGGTGAAGACGATTTTTCCCTTACCCGGGCGCTGGACGAGATAAAAAAGGGCTTGGGCGACCCCTCTCTTTTATCTACCAACACCACCCTCCTCGACGGCAAGCAGGTGACCCCCGGCGAGCTGCGGACGGTGGTGGAGACGGTGCCCTTTTTAGCCGAAAACCGCCTGGTAATTGTCGAGGGGCTGCTGGGGCGCTTTGAGTCCCGGAACAAGACCCGCCGCAAGAAGTCGTCGCTGGCAAACGGGCGGGAAAACGACGCCAAATCATTTGCTGCCGCTATGGCTGACCTCCCCCCAAGCACCGTTTTAGTATTAACCGACGGCAGGATAAAGAGCGCCAACCCCTTGCTTAAAATACTTTCCGGGGCAAAGATAATGTCCTTCCCCCTGCTCAGGGGCGATTTGCTGCGCCAGTGGATTAAGCAGGAAGCGTCCGCTCAGGGCGCTGACATGTCCCCGCCGGCGGTGGAGCTGCTGGCACGGCTGGTGGGGGGTAATCTCTGGATTATGCATAACGAGATAAACAAGCTGGCGCTCTTCGCCTCCGGCCGCCGCGTTGAGGTGGATGATATCAGTGCGGTGGTCAGCTCGGCGCAGGAAGCCAATGTTTTCGCCATGGTCGATGCCATCCTCGATTTCAAGGCGGGCGTCGCCGAAAAACTGCTGGAGCAGCTGTTGCAGCAGGGGGCATCGCCGGCCTATCTGCTGGTGATGCTGTCGCGGCAGGTGCGGCTGGTGGTTCGGGCTAAGGAGCTTAGGCGCCAGCGCAAGCCGGATGCCGAAATTCAGAGCCGGCTCGGCTTAAAATCGGAGTTTCCCTTCCGCAAGACGGTGGAGCAGGCTCAGCGCTATCCGTTGGAGCGGCTCAAGCAGGTGTATATACGCCTTCTGGAGGCTGACCTGTCCATCAAGACGGGCAAATACGACGGCGGGCTGGCGCTCAATCTGCTCATCGCTGACCTCTGCCCCCAGCCCGCTTGAATTCCCCCCTCGTTGACAGTCGGTGTCTCTTAAACTAAAATCATAGGTAATGATGACCAGCGACCATCTCCGAAAAGCCTTTCTCGATTTCTTTAAGGAAAAGGGCCATAAAATCATACCCAGCTCCCCGCTGATACCCAGCGGGGACCCGACGCTTCTGCTGACCAACGCCGGCATGGTGCAGGTCAAGCCCTACTTTCTGGGCGAGGAAGCCCCCCCCAGCCCCCGCCTGGCTTCCTGCCAGAAGTGCTTCCGCACCAGCGACCTGACTTCAGTGGGTGACGCCGGCCACCTCACCTTCTTCGAGATGCTGGGCAACTTCAGCGTCGGCGACTACTTCAAGCGGGAGGCGATTGGCTGGGCCTGGGAGTTCGTCACCGAAAGATTAAAACTGGAGCCGGAGCGGCTGTGGGCGACCATATTCCTGGATGACGACGAGTCCTTTGGCTACTGGCGTGAGGTGGGCGTCCCCGAAGAGAGGATATTAAGGTTCGGCGAGGAGGACAACTACTGGGGACCGGCCGGCGATTCCGGCCCCTGCGGCCCCTGCAGCGAAATTCACTATGACTTCGGCGAGGAGTTCGGCTGCGGCAAGTCTTCCTGCCGCCCCAACTGCGACTGTGGCCGCTTCTCCGAAATCTGGAACCTGGTCTTCACCCAGTACAACCAGGACCGGGAGGGCAACCGCACCCCGCTGGCTAAACCCAACATTGACACCGGCATGGGGCTGGAGAGGACAGCGGCGGTGATGCAGGGCAAGACCACCGTCTACGATACCGACCTCTTTATTCCCCTGATAGATAAAATAACCGGCCTTTCGGGCCGCAAATACGGCGCCGACGAGGCTACCGATAACGCCATGCGGGTGGTGGTTGAGCACAGCCGGGGCATTGCCTTCCTTATTGCCGATGGTGTTCTCCCCGGCAACGAGGGGCGGGGCTATGTCCTGCGGCGGGTACTGCGCCGCACCTCTCTCTTCGGCCGCCGGCTGGGACTGGAAAAACCCTTTATTGACAACATCGCCGAGGCATCGATAGAGCTTATGGGCCATATCTACCCCGAGCTTGAAAAACGGCGGGGCTTTATCCTGCAGGTAATCGAGGACGAGGAGACCCGGTTCGGCGCCACCCTGAGCACCGGCCTGGAGCTGCTGGATGACATCGTCGCCGAGGCCGCCAAGACGGGCAAAAAAGAAATCTCCGGCGAGCGGGCCTTCAAGCTCTATGATACCTACGGCTTCCCCGTTGAGCTGACCCAGGAGATTGCCGCCGACCGCGGCTTCTCGGTAGATTTGGATGGCTTTGAAATTGAGATGGGCAAGCAGAAGGAAAAAGCCCGCGCCGCCCAAGTTATAGCGCCACGACCTATCAGTGTCAAAACAAGTGTCGTGGCTCCGTCAGTTTTTATTGGCTATCAAAACCTCGCACATAAATCTAGAATTATTGAACTTTCGATTGCTAACAAGCCCGCCAAGAAAATAGAGAAGGGTCAGGAAGCAAACCTGCTTCTGGAGTGCACCCCCTTCTACGGGGAAATGGGCGGTCAGGTCGGTGATACCGGCCAAATAAGAGGACATAACGGGCTTTTTGATGTCACCAATACCATCCAGGTGCCGCCGGGCATAATCGTTCACCAGGGCAAAATTGTTGAAGGTAGCCTCAGCGTTGGCGATGAGGTCGAGGCTGTTGTGGAAACGGAGCGCCGCCTTGACATCGCCCGCAATCATACTGCTACCCACCTCCTCCAGATGGCGCTGCGCCGGGTGCTGGGTGAGCACGTCCAGCAGCGCGGCTCTCTGGTGGCGCCCCACCACCTCCGCTTTGATTTTTCCCACCTAAAGGCGCTGTCGGCAAAGCAAATGGCTGAGGTCAACCGCATCGTCAACGAGCAAATCCGCCGGAACCTGAAGGTCTATGACGAGGTGGTTCCCTATAAAGAAGCCATAGAGGCGGGAGCCATCGCCCTCTTTGATGAAAAGTACGGGGACACCGTCAGGGTGTTAAGAATCGGCGAGCCCTTTATCAGCGCCGAGCTCTGCGGCGGCACCCATGTCTCGGCCACCGGCGAAATTGGCCTCTTTCATATTATATCTGAGAGCAGCATCGGCTCCGGCCTGCGCCGCGTTGAGGCCGTTACCGGGAGGGGGGCTGAGCAGTATTTCAATGAGCGCCTGTCGGATTTGGAGCGTATTGCCAAATCATTGGGGTCTTCTCCGGAAGAAGCCCGGGACAAGGTATCCGGCCTGGCCGGCGAGTTGGAGCAAGAGCGCAAGCAGCGGCTGGCTCTGGAGCGGGAACTGGCTAAAAAGACCGCCGAATCTTTATTATCTCAGGCCGAGGTTGTCAAGGGGGTAAAGGTGCTGGTAGCCGAGGTGCCATCTTCGCGGCTGGAGATGCTGCGGGAGATGAGCGACCTGCTCCGGGACAGGCTTTTGAGCGCCATCGTCGTTCTGGGCACTGTATATGAAGATAAGCCGGCTTTTCTGGCGGCGGTCACCCCCGATTTAGTCGCCAAGGGCTATGACGCTGGTAAGATAGTCAAGCAGGTGGCGGCGGTCACCGGCGGCGGTGGCGGCGGCAGGCCCAATTTAGCCCAGGCCGGCGGCAAAGATAAGAAGAAGCTGGGCCAGGCACTCAAGCTGGTAAAGAGCCTAATCTAATGCGCTGTCTGGGACTGGACATCGGGGACAGGTGGATTGGGGTGGCCTTAAGCGACCCCGGGGGTGTTTTAGCCAGCCCCCTGACCATTATTGAACGCACCGACGACAGCCAAGCTCTAGAAGCCATTGCCGATATTATCACTAAGCAAGATGTAGGGCAGGTCGTCGTCGGTCTACCCCTCTCGCTGGACGGCACCTTAAGCGGGCAGGCGGAAAAGGTCAAAGAGTTTACCGACAAACTGGCTGAACAGATTAAAATCCCGCTGGAATACCGGGACGAGCGCCTGACTACGGTAATGGCTCAGCGCCTCAAGCAGGCGTCCGGCGGCAAGAAGGGCAGGGGAAAAGTCCGCTACGATTCTCAGGCCGCCGCCGTAATCCTGCAGAGCTACCTCGACGAGTCACACCCGCCGGAGTTGACATAATAGATGAACTTTAATCTTAGCGAACAGCAGAAGATGCTGCAGCGGCTGGCAGCGAATTTTACCGCCGATGTCATTAAACCCCGCGCCGCCGAAATTGACGCCAAGAACCAGTTCCCCTTTGACTTAGCTAAAGAACTGGGCAAACGGGGCTATCAGGGCCTGCCTTACCCAAATCAGTATGGTGGCAGCGAGGCTGGCTACCTGAGCTACGTGCTGGTGCTGGAGCAGCTCTGCCAGGCGTCGATGACGGTCGGCGCCATCATGGCGATAGACACTGTCCCCGAGGAGGCAATATTCCGTTTCGGCAGTGAGGAGCAGAAGAAAAGGCTTTTATCGCCTCTGGCTAAGGGTGATATGCTGGGCAGTATCGCCTTCACCGAGGCCGAGACCGGCTCCGACCCCCGGGAAATCACCACCACCTCCAAGAAGAGCAGCGATGGCTATGTCGTCACCGGCCAGAAGCAGTTCGTCGCCCTGGCGCCGGCGGCCAATCTGGCGCTGGTCTTCGCCAGAAGCGAGGGCAAAGGGCTAAACGCTTTTGTTATTGACACCGCTTCCGAGGGCTATAACCTCCGCGAGCCCTGCGAGACCATGGGCTTAAAAGGGCTGGGCGCTTCGGTGGTCTACTTCGATGAAGTCTCTGTCCCTCAACAGAACCGCCTTGGCGAGGAAGGGCAGGGCTTTAAAATTTTGCTGGAGGCGATATCGCTGGGACGGCTGGGTGTAGCTGTGGAGGCGGTAGCGGTGGCTCAGGCGGCGCTGGATATTTCCCTGGACTACGCCAAGCAGAGGAAGACTGCGGGCAAACCCATCGCCAAGCTCCCCGCTGTCCAGTGGCACCTGGCTGAGATGGCGAGCCGCATCGAGGCGGCACGGCTGCTGGTATATCGCACCGCCTTCCTCCGCGACCAGGGGCATGATATCAAGTACGAATCGTCAGTGGCCAAGCTCTTCGCCTCGCAAATGGCCGTCGAGGTTACCCGCCGGGCGATGCAGGTCTGCGGCTCTTACGGCACCATGACATCGATGCCGGTGGAGCGGCTCTACCGGGATGCCAAGATGACCGAGGTCTACGTCGGCATCTCGGAGATACAGCGCAATATTATCGCCGAGCACTTAATAGAGTAGTGAATAGCTTTCGTCTAATACAGGCCTGCCCCCAGACTAAAGCCCGCGCCGGAGAACTGGTAACCCCCCACGGCACTGTGCCCACGCCGGTGTTTCTGCCGGTGGGCAGCCAGGGGGCGGTCAAGGCACTTACCCCCCAGGAGGTCAAAGCCCTGGGTATCAATATGGTGCTGGCTAACACCTATCACCTCTATTTGAGGCCGGGCATCGGCGTCATCGAGAAGCTGGGCGGTTTACATAACTTTATGGGCTGGGACGGTGCCATTCTCACCGACAGCGGCGGCTACCAGGTATTCAGCCTGGCCCCTCTGCGCAGGGTAAGCGATGAAGGGGTCACCTTCCGCTCCCATATTGACGGCAGCCAGCATCACCTTACCCCGGAGCTGGCTGTACAGTATCAGGAATCTCTGGGCGCTGATATCATCATGGCTCTGGATGAGTGCCCCGCCCACGATGACAGCCTGGATAAGGTAAAAAAGGCGATGGAGAGAACTCACCGCTGGGCGGAAAGGTGCCTTAAAGTCCGGAAGCGCCCTGGCCAGGCGCTCTACGCTATCGTTCAGGGTGGCGTCTTCCCCGAGCTTCGCCGCCAGTCGGCGGAATATTTAGCCTCTCTGGACTTCCCTGGCTACGCCATCGGCGGCTTGAGCCTGGGCGAGCCCAAGAAGGTGACCCTGGCCATGATTGAGGAGACGGTGGCTTTTCTACCAGAGGCTAAGCCGCGCTATCTGATGGGGGTCGGCTCGCCGGAGGATATCGTCGAAGCCGTCGCCCGGGGCTGTGATATCTTTGACAGCGCCCTGCCCACCCGCGTCGCCCGCAATGGTGCCCTATTTACCTGGCAGGGGAGGAAAAACATAACTAATGCCGTCTACGCTGATATGGAGCAGCCCGTTGTTGCCGGCTGCAATTGCTATACCTGCCGCAACTTCTCGGCGGCTTACCTCCACCACCTGTTCAACGCCGGCGAGCTTTTAGCCTATCGGCTGGCAACAATACATAACCTGAGCTTTATAACCGAATTGATGGATAAAATAAGAAGCGCCGTCCTGAACGGCACCTTCGTCTCTTTCAAAAAAGACTTTCTGGCTAACTACCGCCCCACTGACGAGCCGACCCGCCTTAGCCAGAAGCAGAAGTGGCTGGAAAAGCGTAACCTAAATCAGGCTGACTAGCTTGTTTAGGGCCCCGCCCCCACCGGGTCAACCCTCACTCCCCTGGAGATAAGCCAGGCGATGCCGGCCTCAATGTCATTTTCATTGCCCACAAGCTCCAGCTCAATCCAGCCCCTTTCCTCGGTGGCGTCGGCACGGTGGATGTTGGTCACCAGGCCGAACTGCTGGCCGACGGTATGGATAATGGGCTCGGAGCTTACTTCAGGCCCGTAGGTTAGCATTACTCGCCGTTTTGGCATTTCTATCCCCCTTCAGACAGGCGCTTTCCGATAGTCCTAGCTTCCCTGATTATACCATCAATAATCTCTTTTACGGTAGGCAGGTCGTCGAGCAGTCCCACCACCTGCCCGCAGGGTATAATGGCCTCGTCGGCAGCGCCTTTATCCAGGGCTTGCTTCTGCCGCCGCCCGTCTATCATCGGCAGCAGCTCTTCCAGCGAGGTGCCCTTATCCTCCATCTCCAGTATGCGGCGGGCAAAATCGGTGGTGACCACCCTTTCCGGGTTGCTGATAGAACGCATTATCATCAGGGTATCTTTCTCGCTGGCCTCCAGCAGCCGCTGTTTGATGCTGGCGTGCAGGGGGCACTCCCGGCTGAGCATGAAGCGGGTGCCAATGAGGGCGCCTTCGGCGCCCAGGGCCAGAGCGGCCATTAAACCCCTCCCGTCACCGATGCCCCCGCCGGCGATAACCGGGATTTCAAGCTCGTCCACGGTGCGGGGGACAAGAATCATAGTGGTGACATCATCCATACCGGGGTTGCCCCCCTCCTCAAAGCCGACGATGGTCACGGCGTCCACCCCTATCCGCTCGGCGGTCCGGGCCGCCTTGACGCTGGCAACTTTATGCATTACCTTTACTCCCCCCTCCCGGAGCTGCTTCATGTACTGGTGGGGGTTCCGTCCGGCGGTTTCAATAATAGTGACCCCTTCTTCAATGGCGGCATCGATGTACTCCTCCAGGCTTCTCGGCTTTATGGTGGGCAGCAGGGTGATGTTGACGGCAAAGGGCTTATCGGTCAGGCTTCTGGTATTCCTGATTTCCTCCCGGAGTTCCTGGGCGGTAGGGAAGGTCAGGGCGGCCATAATGCCCAGCCCCCCGGCGTTGGCCACGGCGGCGACCATCTCCGCCCGCGATAGCCACATCATGGCCCCCTGGATTATGGGGTACTTAATACCAAAAAGTTGGGTAATTCTGGTCTGGAACATGGTTAAGCCTCCACCGCCATATCGCCGAACTTTACCTCCCCCCACACCCCCACCTGCTCGCCCTGAATGATAATGACCCCTTTTAGCCCTTTAATGCTCCGGGCGAACTCGATGCCGCCGGGTATATCTTCGGGCTTAAGGATGCGGTTGCCGATAGCGGTAGCGGCGGCGTCGGCAAGGGCGGTTGACGGGGAAAGCACAATCACGGCGTCGGCTTTACCAAGGCTCAGGGAATGCCCCACCGTCCCCGACGATGTACAGACGCCCAGCGGCGTGTCCTTTGCCTCTATTTCCAGTCCCACCCGTCCCGTCAGCGGCGATTTTCCGGCGTAAATTCCAATTAGCCTTTTATGCAGGCTCTTGAGGTAGATATCGCCCCCGTTCTCGACGATGACCTCCGGGGAAAGCTCTAACAGCTCGCTGCCCACGGCCTCGGCGATGGCACCGGCCACGGCCGCCATCGGCCCCACCCCGGCTTTCCCGGCGGCTTCGGCCATCCCGGTCACTATCTGTGGGGCGCCATTCTCCACCGCCACCGGCTCCAGCGATGTCAAAAACGAGGGGTGGCCCTCTATGTATTCCTCCAGCGTCCGGCGGTATTTCACCACCAGCTCGTGGGCTTTACTCTTCAGGTCGGCGTGAGCGCGGATATATAGGTCGGTCTCTTTAACCGTCACCTTAAAGGCGACCAGCTCTTTATCTTTAACCCAGTGGTGGTAGGTTCGGGGCTGGTACATAAACTAGAAATGCACCTCCATGGCTCGCGGGGGACAGGCTTTGAGACAGAGCCCGCAGGCCACGCATTTTTCATTGTAGAAGTTGACCCGCCGGGTTACCGGGTCGAGCTCAAAGGCGTCCGAAGGGCAGATGGCGATGCAGGCACCGCAGTGGGTGCACCGCTCTTCGTTGCGGAGTATGTCCTGGCTCAGCGATTGTATCTTCACCCCGTTCTTGGTCAGGTAGCGGATACCCTTATCGTACTCCTGCTGCTCCCCGCTCAGCTCCAGCACCAGCAGCCCCTCCTCCTCGGGGGTAATCAGCGCTTTCAGGATATTGAAATCAAGGTCGTAGTCCTTGACCAGCCGGGAGACTATGGGGCGGTCAACCATCCGCTTGGGAAAGTGCAGTACTATTCTCTTGGAAACATTCATCTTCATCTCCTCATGCATCTTCATCTCCTCGTGCTGGCTACTCTATCGGCCTTTCTTTAAGCGGCTTAAGCTTTATCCCCGCCTCCACCCCCGGCAGCAGCGCCACCGGCTCGGTGAGCAGGAACTTCCCCCCCAGTATCCATTCCTTTAAGGTATTGGCAATCTCCACCGCCCTGGGGTAGCTGGAAAGGGAAGCGGTGGGTATTTCCTTACCTTTAAGCTTAACTTTACCGCTCTTCAGCTCGGCGTAGCTGACCTCGCCCAGGGTGCCCTCTTTCAGGTTGGGGTAGTCGCCGGAGTAGTCGATAACGGCGCCGAAAATCTCGGCGTCGGTAACTGTGGTGTAACCCAGGATTTCCTCGTTAAGTATGGGTATGGGCACGCCGATGCCCACGGTCAGGGTGCAGCCGTAACCGAGCATGCTGGTGCCCACCAGCCACCTTGGGCTCATCTGCTTTAAGTCTCCGATGAGGCATAGCGTCGCCGCCCCCCGCTTGGGGACGCCCTTGTCGGTGCGGGGCACATCGGGGTTGTGCTGGGTGCCCGGCCAGGCGACGAAACCGGTGCCGCCCCCCAGGAATACCCTGGTGCCGATGCCGATGGTCTTGTAGTAGGGGTCGTTAAGCAGCGGCGATAGCTGCCCGGCGGTGGCGTAGTTGATGTTGCCCAGCTCCGCCCGCAGCACCCCCATGTAGGTGTAGATGGTCCTGTCCGAGGTGTTGGCGGCAATATTATAGTTCTGGTAGGCGTTCCTGATGTTAAAGAGCACGGCGTCGTTGAGGTCTTTGATGTTTATCAGGGTCGCCAGCTTCCTGCGGGGGTAGCAGTCGGTGCCGTAGGCGGTGGCTTCCAGTCGGATATCCTTACCGGCCACCAGCTCCTCGATGACATGCCCGCCCCCGTAGTTGAACTCGCCGGGGTGGACCTTGTTTCTGGGGTCGTCATCGGGAAGCGCCGCCGCGCCGATAAACAGGTCGGCTGCCGCCAGCCCGGTATAGGCCGGCACATCGTTAAGGGTAACCTTACCCCCGCCGAACTTTAGTCGGGGTTTGGTGTGCCCGGTGTTGAAGTAGGCGCCGGATGAGCACATCGGCCCGAAGGTGCCGGTGGTGACAACATCCACTTCCTCGGCCGCCTTTTTGGTGCCTTTTTCTTTGGCAATACCGATTATCTCTTCGGCGGTGACCACCACCGCTTTACCCTGCTTTATCTTTTCGTTTATCTCTTCTATTGTTTTGGCCATAGCGAAACCTCCTAGATATTAATGGTTACTCTTCAGGCTGTCAATCGGTGGCCTGGCGTAAAATAAAAAGCCCAAGAAATCTATTGTTCTTGGGCTTGGTTTACTCGGCTGCAGCCGGGGGAAGTCAGGTCGGCATGGTCCCCGAACTGGCGGCACGCCAAGCCCAGGGCATCATCATGCGAAGAGCCCCTGTGGTCAAGCTAAGCTGTCCATTCCAGTTCGGCACTATTTTTGCCTCCTTTTGCTCCTTTTTCAGGAGTGGGAATATTGTATAGGATTTATAGCTGGATGTCAAATTTGCATTATATCAACCTCACCCCCTTTATCCCCCTCTCCACTCTTGGAGAGGGGGAATTAGATTTAATAGGGGGACTTCGTCCCCCTTAAACCCCCTGAATTCATGGCTTTTCCCCCCTTATGTTGAAGCCTTGAGCGTCATCAGCTATAATCACAAGAGTAACGTATCTTGATTTCTGTTAGGAGATAAGTTTGCTCAAGAGTCATAGCTGCGGTGAGCTTAGAAAAGAGGCTGTCGGCGCTGAAGTTACGCTGGCGGGCTGGGTTGACCGCCGCCGCGACCACGGCGGGCTGATATTCATTGACCTCAGGGACAGGGAGGGCATAACCCAGGTCGTCTTTGACCCGGAGGCTTCAGCCGACTGCCACAGGATAGCCAGTAAGATGCGCAGCGAATATGTAATTCAGGTAACCGGCGAGGTCTCCCCCCGCCCCAAGGGAACCGAAAACCCCAGGCTGCCCACCGGCGATATCGAGGTCATCGCCCGCCGCACTGCCATACTCAATGCCTCCAAGACCCCGCCCTTCTATATCAACGAAGAGGTAGAGGTGGACGAGTCTTTAAGGCTCAAGTACCGCTACTTAGATTTGCGCCGCCCCCGGATGAAGCAGAACCTGGAGCTACGCCACCGGGTGATTAGGTTTATCCGCGATTTTATGGATTCTCACGGCTTTACTGATATCGAAACGCCCATTCTGACCAAGAGCACCCCGGAGGGGGCACGCGACTACCTGGTGCCGAGCCGTGTTCAGGCCGGCAAGTTCTACGCCCTCCCCCAGTCTCCCCAGCAGATGAAACAGCTGCTCATGGTAGCCGGCGTGGAGAAATATTATCAGATTGCGAGGTGCTTCCGCGACGAGGACACCCGCGCCGACCGCCAGCCCGAGTTCACCCAGCTCGACCTGGAGATGAGCTTTATCGATGTTGACGATATCCTCAGGTTGATGGAGGAGCTGTTCACCGCCACGGTTGAGGCGATTAAGCCGGAGATGAAGGTGCTCAAGCCCTTCCCCCGCCTCAGCTTCGCCGAGGCTATGGAGCGCTACGGGACGGACAAGCCCGACCTCCGCTTCGGCATGGAGCTAGCCGACCTGACTGATATCGCTGCCAAATCTGATTTCGCCGTCTTTAAAGACGCTATCGCTCAGGGAGGTAAGGTCAAGGGCATCTGCACCCCCGGCTGCGCTGGTTACAGCCGCAGTCAGCTCAACGAGCTTAACCGGCTGGTGCAGGGGCTTGGCGGCGCCGGTTTGCTGACCCTGTCGCTGGGCACTGAGAGCGGTGACTTGAGCACTCTGACCATGGAGGAGGTCAAATCGGTAGCCGCCCGCTTTATGACCTTAGAGCAGGTCAGGCAGATGGCGCAGCTTCTGGGGGCAAACAGGGGAGACCTGCTGCTCATCGTCGCTGGCAAGCCAAGATTGGTTGATACCGTGCTCAGTGAGCTGCGTGTAGAGATGGCACGCCGCCTCAATCTGGCTACCCCCGGTTTGTTCACCTTCGCCTTTATCCTGGACTTCCCTTTGCTCCGCTGGGACGGGGAGGCAAAGCGCTGGGACTCGGAACACCACCCCTTTACCGCCCCCCGGGAGGAAGATATACCCTTACTGGAAAGTGCCCCGGAAAAAGTACGGGGCCAGCACTACGATGTCGTCGGCAACGGCTACGAGCTGGGCGGCGGCAGCATCAGGATTCACGCTGCGGAGCTGCAGAGGAAGATTTTTAGATTACTGGGCTATAAAGATAAAGAGATAGACGCCCGCTTCGGCCACATGCTGGAGGCGTTTGAGTACGGGGCGCCCCCCCACGGCGGCATCGCCCTCGGCCTCGACCGCATTGTCATGCTGCTGGCGGGGGAGGAGACTATCCGCGAGGTTATCGCCTTCCCCAAGAACCAGGCCGCCACTGACCTTACCTTTGACGCCCCCTCGTCGGTCAGCGAGCAGCAGCTGGCGGAGCTGCACCTGCGTCTGCGAGAGGAAAGATGAAAGTAACCAGAGAGAAAGAGGAAGACAGGCAGGTATTTCTGCGCATTGAGCTGGAAAAATCAGAGGTAGACAAAGCCCTGGAGCAGGCTTACCACCGCCTGGTCAAACAAGCCAATATCCCCGGCTTCCGCCAGGGTAAGGCGCCGCGGGCGGTGCTGGAGCGCTATGTCGGCAAGGACGGCTTACTCGAGGACGCCCTCAATAAGCTGCTCCCCGAGGTCTACGAGCAGGCGCTTAAAGAAGAGAAGATTGAGGCTGTCGCCGACCCCCAGATTGAGGTCGTGCAGAACGAGCCGGTGGTCTTTACGGCGATGGTGCCGCTGAAACCCACCGTTGAACTCGGCGACTACCAGAGCATTAAATTAAAGCCGGAGAAGGCGGAGGTGACCAAGGAAGAGGTTGACGCCGTCATCGAACAGCTGCGCCGCCAGAATAGCACCTGGGAGCCGGCGGAGCGCCCGGTAGCTTTTGAAGATTTGGTGGTTATGGATGTAGAAAGCACGGTTGAGGACAAGACCTTTATCAACCAGCAGGGCGCCCAGTATCAGGTTATGCCCAATCAGCCCCTCCCCACCCCGGAATTCGCCGACCAGCTGGTCGGCATGAAGGTCGGCGAGGAGAAAGAATTTAAGCTTACGCTTCCCCAAGACTATTCCCAGCCGGAGCTGTCGGGCAAGGAGGCTAGTTTTAAGGTAAAAATCAACGAGGTAAAGCAGCAGTATCTGCCCAAACTGGATAAGGAATTCGCCAAGCTGATCAGCCCCGATTTAAAGACGATGGCCGCCCTCCGCAAGCGGCTGACCAATAACCTCAGTATGCAGGCGGAGCAGAAGGCTAAGGAAGCCTATGAGGAAAAGGTACTCGACGCCGTGGTTGACTCAAGCAAGGTGGAGTTCCCGCCGGTGCTGGTTGACTCGGAACTGGAACACCTTATGGAGCAGCAGGCGCGCTGGATGCAGGACAGTGGCCTGGACCTAGAAGGATACCTGAGCCGGATTAACAAGACGGAAGAGGAGTTGCGGGAAGAGTTGCGCCCCATCGCCGCCAAGCGGGTGACCCGCTCGCTGGTGCTGGGCAGGGTGGCTGAGGCGGAAAAGATTGAGGTCACTGACGACGAGATAACCGCCGACCTGGAAAGGCTGGTGCAGGGCTCCGAGAACAAGACGGAAATGAAAGAGAGGGCAAGCTTGCCCCAGGTTCGCGGCTCAATAGAACAACTGCTGGCCACCCAGAAAGCGGTCCAGCGGCTTGTGGAGATAGCCAAGGGTTCCTAAAATGCCCCCCAAAAATAACCCCCGGGTGGTAAAAAGCATCTGCCGGATGTGCATGGGCTTTTGTGGCATAGATGCTCATGTCGTCAACGGCAAACTGGTAAAGGCCACCCCGATGAAGGAGCACCCGGTCAACCGGCTCTGCGTCAAGGCGACGGCCATGGCTGACTGGCTCTATTCGCCGGAGCGTATCACCCGCCCCATGAAAAAGGTAAACGGGGCCTGGTGTGAAGTCTCCTAGGATGAAGCCCTTGGTATCGTCACCGAAAAGCTGGCGGCGATTAAGGAGCGCTACGGCGCCAGGGCGCTGGTGGTGCATACCGGCCAGCCCCTCATCGGCACCGAGGTGCCCCGCGTTGCCGTCAGATTCTGCAGCCTCTACGGGACGCCCAACTATACCTCGGGGGCTTCCCTCTGCTTCGCCGCCAAGGGGTTAGGCCACGGCTTAACACTGAGCAAGCGTATGTTCCCCCTGTCCCCCAGCTACCCGGAGACTCGGTGTATCGTTGTCTGGGGGCGCAACCCCCAGCAGTCCAAGGTAGCCGAGCAGGCCAAGATACTGGCCGCACAGAGGCGGGGGGCAAAGCTGATTGTGGTTGACCCCAGGGCTACCCCGCTGGCAAAAAAGGCCGACCTGCATATTCAGGTCAGGCCCGGAACCGATTGTGCCCTGGCGCTGGGCCTGCTTAATGTTATCATCGCCGAAAATTTATATGATAAAGAATTCGTTGAGCGCTGGACGCTCGGCTTTGATAAGCTGAAAGAGCACGTTAAGGGATACCCGCCGGAATTTGCGGGAAAAATCACCGGTGTCCCTGTTTCTAAGATAAAGCGGTTCGCCCGCCTCTACGCCAAAACAAAACCGGCGACTATAACCCAGGGCGTCTCTATAGACCACTGTACTAACGGCGTGCAGAACAGCCGGGCTATCGCCGCCCTCGTTGCCGTCACCGGCAACCTGGATGTGCCGGGGGGCGATATCTATAATGCCCAGCTGGGGCAGAGCAGCCTGCGGGTAAAGGGGATAGTCGCCGTTGACGAGGTTATCGGCGCCGACTTCCCCATATTTAATAAGTTCATCAGCGAGACCACTGCCATGCCCGTCGCCGATGCCATACTTACGGAAAAGCCCTACCCGGTTAAGGCGCTGATAGTCCAGGCGGGAAACCCGGCATTAACCTGGCCCGATAGCAGCAAGGTCAGGCGGGCGCTGGAAAAACTTGAGCTGCTGCTGGTCTCCGATATGTTTATGACGCCGACGGCAGAGCTTGCGGATGTCTTCCTACCCGCCGCCGCCTTCCTGGAGAGAAAGTTCATCTCCGACTACGCCAACGAGGGGATACCGCTTATTGCCCTGAGCCAGAAAGCGCTGGAGCCGCCGCCCGAGTGCATGGAGGACTGGCAGCTCTGGGCGGAGCTGGGGCGCAGGATGGGCTACGATGACTATTTCCCCTGGCAAAACGCCGACGAGCTTTTCAGCTTTTTGCTGGAGCCGTCGGGGGTGACACTGGAACAACTTGAGCAGAGCCCCGGCGGCATTATCTACCGCCGGCTTGACCGGCAGCGCAAATACGAGCAGGAAGGCCTGGCTACCCCGTCGGGCAGGGTAGAGCTCTTCTCCTCGACAATGGCCGAACACGGCTATGACCCCCTCCCCACCTTCACCCCTCTACAGGAGCCGCCTGAAAACTATCCCTTCACCCTGCTCACCGGCACCCGCACTGTTGCCTACTCCCACTCCGGCTACCGCCAGCTGGCTAAATTGCGCAAACTGGTGCCCGAACCGCTGGTGGAGATTAACCCCCAACCGGCAAAGAAGCTGGGCATCACCGACGGCGAGGCGGTTATACTGGAATCGCCTAAAGGCAGCATCACCCTCAAGGCTAGAGTTACCTCGGATATCCCGCCTGATGTCTTAAGCATCCAGCACGGCTGGGAGGGAGCCAATGCCAATCTGCTCACCGATTTTGACCCCCACGACCCCATATCCGGCTACCCGGGCTTAAAGACCACCCCCTGTCGGGTGCGAAAAATCGGCGAATAAGTTATAATTATTTAGAAGTATCTACAAAAAAATAGCTGGAGAAGTGAAATGAATATCCAACCGATGAATATTATCCCCGGTGTGGTTGAGAGCGGGCCCAGAGGTGAAAGATTCTGGGATATATACTCGCTGCTGTTGAAAGAGCGTATAGTTATGCTGTTCACGCCGATTGTTGACCAGGTGGCTAATGTTGTCATCGCCCAGCTTCTCTACCTGGAGCGAGAAGACCCGGACAAGGACATCAGCATGTATATTCAGAGTCCCGGCGGGGTTATCAGCTCCGGCCTGGCCATTTACGATACCATGCAGCTGATTCGTCCCGAAGTGTCAACTATCTGTGTCGGCATGGCCGCCAGCATGGCTACCGTGCTCCTCTGTGCCGGCGCCAAGGGCAAGCGCTATGCTCTGCCCAACGCTACCATACACCTGCACCAGGCGGTTGGCGGCGCTCAGGGACAGGCGGCCGATATCGTGATTGCGGCACGTGAGATTGCCCGGCAACAGGATGTGCTCAAGGATCTTATCGTCAAGCATACCGGCCAGCCGCTGGAGAAGGTGACCCATGATACCGACCGTGACTTCTACCTGAACGCTGAGCAGGCGGTGGAGTACGGCATTGTCGATGAAGTGCTGGCCAAGCCCAAGGACAAGGAGAAGGAGAAGGAGAAGGAGAAGTAGAAGTAGCAGTAGCTAGAGCCCTTTCTGATAGAGCTGGCGGTAACGCCGGCTCAGTTCCTTTAGGGCAGGCAGACCCTCTCTGGCTCCCGTCTTACTGATGGAAAACCGGGCGGTAATATCACCCAGCCATCCGCATTCCTCTAAGTCCCTGTTGTTAATCATCCCGTAGAGAAATCCGGCGGCAAAGGCGTCGCCGGCGCCGGTGGTATCCGTTCCCGCCCCGGTGTCCGACGGTTTGATGATATATTCGTTTTTAGCATCTCTGATATAGCCGCTGGCGGTGGTGTTCTTTATCTTAGCCCCTTTACCCATGGTAACCACCACCCCCCGGCACCCCGCCTGCAGGCACTTGGCCGCCCCTTGGATAACATCCTCCCCGGTCAGCTGCCTTATCTCGTCCCGGTTAATAAACAGGATATGAGTTCGGCGCAGTAGCGGCGCAAGAGCCTGGAAGCCTTTAACAGCGTAGAGGGCGCCGGGGGCAAAGCTCAGCCTGACCGAATCATCCAGCTTGTCCACCAGCTCCAGCGACATCTTGAACTGCTTGTCACTGGCAAAAGAGGAAAGGTGTAGTATCTCGACTCCGTTTATATAGCTCAGGTCTACATCTTTAATGGTGAGCAGGTTATTGGCGCCGGGCAGCACATAGAGGGAGCGCTTGCCCCGCCCGTTGCTTAAGCATATTACCGAGCCGGTTCTTGCTTTGGGCTTTACCTTTATTCGGCTGGTGTCCACCCCCACCCCCTCGAAGTCCCTGAGCAGCATCGTGCCCTCGGCGTCATCGCCGACGGCGCCGCCGAAGCTAGCGCTTATGCCCAGCTTCCCCAGCCCGTAGACGGTGTTGGCCGCCGAACCGCCGGGAAAGACCTCCACCGCTTCTACCACCGCCTCCCCATCGTCGAGGATGCTGGCTACCTTATATATATTGTCTATATTTAACGCCCCCACCCCGACTATTTGAATAGAATTCATTAGAACCCCATCCCCCTTAATCCCCCTTCCCCTTGCTAAGGGGAAGGGGGAAGTAATTTCTTAAGAGGGGCTTCGCCCCTCTAACTCCCTTTGCCACCCCGCCCAAAACGGGCTTCGCCCCTCTTAAACTTCCTTTTTACCCCCACCCCCAGAGGGGAGTAATTATTTCCTCTATTCCCCCATTTTAAGGGGTATTAAAAGAGGTCTAACCTCTATAGGGTGGGAGGGTGGGAAAATAAAACGCTCTCTAAAAAATCCCTTCCCCAGCCCAGTCTCCCCCTTTCATAAAGGGGGACTAAGGGGGATTTCCCCCGAAAAATCCTCACCCCAGCTTGGCGGCTTCCTCTCTTACCAGTCGCCTGAATTTCTTATGCACCTTGATGATATCGTCTATGTCTTTACGCCCCGCCAGCCAGTGGAAGTAGTTTTCATCCTCCTTGCCCCGCCATTTCTCCTTGTATTTGACCACCCTCTCCATCCAGCCCCGCTTTTTCTTATGCCACGCCTCCAGCACCGACTGCAAATCGCTGATGTGGGTGGAGGCAAGGCTCATGGTGGCGTAGGGGAGGGCGTACTCGTTGGCGTTAAAGGCGATGGCCAGCCCTTTGGCTTCCTCCACCGCTTGGAGCATCCTGAAATCGGTGATGCTGTCGCCGATGACCACCCAGTTGGACAGGGGCTCGAGGTATTTATCGGCAAATCTATTCAAGGCGGCTACCTTGCGCCGTCCCCCCACCGGCTTCACCTCCCTTATGGCTTTACCCAGTTTGGTGGCGGGCAGTTGCTCCCAGAAAAATTTATCTAGGCTCTGCTTGATGCGCTCGTCGTCGTCAAGCGGCTTCATGGTCAGTATGTCCTCTTCCGCCTTTTGCATCAGCTTCTTTTCCTCCGGACTTAAGTTTGCCCGGAGTTTATCCAGCGGAAAGGCGGTGCAGGCGACGTTATGGGCGTAGATGCCCAGCTTCTGGGTGATGTGATAGGCGTACTGCTCGTAGCTGGTGCTGATGCAGAAGACCTTCCAGCCGCTGGACTGCAGCCAGGAGATGAGCTTATCGGCGCCGCCGGTCAGTTCGGCTTTGGCGGCCAGTTCGGCGATGTTGTCCTCGGAGATATTATGCAGTATCAGAAAGGGCACGATGAGCGCCAGCGTGTCCCCCGGCTCGTAGTCTTCCCTTTCCTCCAGCGTCAGCAGGTCGTCGTAGCGGCTGATAACCTCAAAGACTTTATCGCCGTTGGGGAAGAGCTTCATCAGTTCGTAGGCGTTATCCTGGGGGGATAGCGGCCCTTCCAGGTCAAAGCAGATAAGGTTGGCCATTAGCTCTTTACCTCACCATTTAAGAATTATTTTTATTAAGGTAGCCCCACCCCGTTTTATATCTTATCCCGCCCGCCGCCCTTTTGGGAAGCGGGCTAAAGCCCTTTTTACCCCTCCCCCCAAAGGAGGGAGACTATCTTTCCCTGCCCAGTCTCCCCCTTTCGTAAAGGGGGATTAAGGGGGATTTCCCCCTATCCCTTCTTCAGCAGCCTGTTAATCTCTCTGGTTAGATTATACCCTTTAATCGGTCGGCCGTCAGTACTGACTACTTTACCCTTCTTTATCCTGACCTTGCCCCGGCTGAACGCCTTCAGGGTGGCTATTATTAAGGGGAACTCACGGGCTAATCCCTGCTTGCGGATGAGCTTGAACAGGCGGTTACTTTCCCCCTGCCCCTGCTTGATTGCCTCTATTGATTGCCCCTCTATTTCGCGCCAGTATTTATCAAAGGGCTCCCCCCGGAGGGAGAGGTTGCAGTAGGCTACCGGCGGTCCCTCGTCCAGCTGGGGTGTTACCAGGTGCATCATCACGCCGGTCTCTTTAGCTTTAGTTTCAATCAGCTGCCAGATTACCTCCTGCCAGCTGCCTTTAGGCCCCCCCGGCGCCGCCGGGTGGAGGTTAATCATATCGTATTTCCGGCACATCTCCTCCCCGACGATGAGCATGTAGCCGGCCAGGACGCTCAGGTCGGCGTTGAATTCTTTCAGCCGCTTCATCACCTCGCGGTCGTAGTCAGGGCGCCACTCCTCCCCCCGCCCGGTTTTAAAATCTTTGGAGGAAAAGGTAATGAGGGGCAGCCCGTAGCTTTTAACCAGTCTGTGGAACATGTCGCTCTGTTTCGATTCGCCGGGCTCGCGGTTGCAGAAAACGAAGGCAGTCTCGGCTCTGATTTCGCCCAGGGCTATGCTTCGCTGCGCTACGGTGAGCAGGTCCCGGGCGGCTTTGTCCCGCCCGGTGGAAAACCAGCCCAGTTTCTGTATCTCCTTTATCTTAGCCATCGCTTTCTCAGCTTGTTCCAGACGCTGGCGAAGTGGATGAAGGGGTTGGTGGTATGCCCGTAGATTTTGCCCCTGGCCAGGGCTTCGAGGAAGTCGTCTTTCCCCTTGAACTCGGGCATTTCGATGTAGGCGTGGCCTATCTCCCGCAGGGTGTGGGCGTCGCTGCCGGCGCCCTGGACGATGCCGTGTTTTCGGGCAAAGGCGCGGGCTCTGGCCGATTGCTGCGGGGGCAGGGAGCGGGCGTTGAATACCTCGATGATGTCAATCTGGTCGGCGATTTCTTCTATTATGTGGTTGCGCAGCGCCGACTGGCGGAAGATGTCAAAGGGGTGGGGGATAGAGACCAGCCCGTCCTGGGCTCTGATGCGGGATATGGTCTCGGCTACCGATAGCCCGCTGGGTATGGTCTCTTTAAGGAACATGCCCATGATTTCGCCGTACTGCGTCAGTATTTCCTCGGCGACTATGATGGTAAACGGGGCTGTTTCCTTCAGCTTCAGCGCTCCTTCGGCAGTGCCGTGGTCGGAGATGGCAATGCAGTTTATCCCCTTCTCGATGCAGCGGCCGACTATCTTGTCCAGGGGTGTACCGCAGTCCATGGAATATTCGGTATGAATGTGAAGGTCAGTTTTCAGCAATTTGGCTAACTAACCCTCTCTAGGTACACGCCGGTGCGGGTGTCAACCTTAATGGTATCCCCGTTATTGATAAACATGGGAACTTGTATGGTGATGCCGGTCTCCAGCTTGGCTGGCTTGTTGCCGGCGGTGGCGGTGTCCCCCTTGAAGCCGGGACCGGTCTCAGCCACCTCCAGCTCGACGGTAATGGGCAGCTCCACTCCCACCAGCTCCCCCTTGTAGCTCGATACCTCCAGAGCCGCCCCCTCTTTCAGATAGTTAAGGGTGTCGCCCAGCTGGCTTGAGTCGATGGGCATCTGTTCAAAGGTCTCCTGGTCCATAAAATAGTAGGCGTCACCGTCGTTATAGAGGTACTGCATGTTGCGGGATTCCAGGCGGGCACGGGCAAACTTCTCGCTGGCCTGGAAGGAGCGCTCGATGTTATGGCCGCTGCGTATATCGCGCAGTTTAAGCCTCACCTGGGCGCTGCCACGTCCTATCTTGATGTGCTGGTAGTCCACCACCTGGTACAGCTTGTCGTCCAGTTCTATGGTAATCCCTTTTCTCATTTCTCCGCTGTCAATCATATTTGTCTCCGCAGTCTTATTTCTTGGCTTTAGAGATTGCTCTCACTTTCCCCTGTTCCATTATGACCAAATCCTCAATCCTCACCCCGCCCCACCCCTCGATGTAAATTCCCGGCTCGATGGTAAAGGCCATGCCGTCACTAAGCTCATCCGGCGAGTTGGGCCCCAGCCTCGGCTGTTCGTGAGTGGCTAAACCCACCCCGTGCCCCAGCCCGTGGCCAAAGGCCTCCCCGTATCCCCCCTCCTCGATAATTATTCTGGCTACCTGGTCGGCTTCAGCTCCGGTCATCCCCGGCTTTATTATAGCCATCGCCCCGGCTTGTGCGCCGAGGACGGTATCGTATACCTTTTTATAGGTGTCGTCGGGAGCGCCCAGGCAGAAGGTACGGCTCAGGTCGCTGGCGTAGCCCCCCACCCTGGCCCCGATATCAATTACTATCGGCTCACCCTCCTGGATAGCCCTCGCCGAGGGCTGGGCATGGGGCAGGGCGGAGTTCGGCCCGGAAGCGACGATAACATCAAAAGGCAACGGCTGGCTGCCCTTCTCCCGCATAAATTTCTCTATCTCCCAGGCGGCTTCTATTTCCGTCATGCCGGGGCGCAGCTCCTCCCGGATATAGTCCATGGCGGCGTCGGATATTTCGGCTGCCTGGCTGATAAGCTCGATTTCCCCGGGCTCTTTGACTGCCCGCAGTGGTTCCACTATGCCTTCTGCGGGGACGAACTCGAGCCCGGTTTTGCCTTTACCCAGTATATCACATAACCGCCGGTAGAGGCTAAAGGTCAGGTGCCCTCCCTCAAAGCCCAATTTCTTTATATTCAGCCCCGCCGCCAGTCCGGGGAACCAGCCCCCGATGTCGCTGGTTACGGTAAAAATCTCGTACTCCGGCGCCTGGCTTCTGGCCTGCACTGTATAGCGGGAGTCGGTGGCTAAAATACTCCTGTTTTTGGTTATAATCAGAAAGCCGGCCGACCCGTCGAATCCGGAAAGATAGCGTCTATTCTCCGGCTGGGAGATTAAGATGCCGTCAAGCCCCTTCTCCCCCAGCCTCGCCAGCAGCTTTTCCAGCCTACTCTTTATCTTCATCTTCGGGCTCATCCTTTTTCTCTCTGGCCAGGGGGTGAGCGGACAGGTAAACCTTTCTCGCCTGACCCTTGGTGACGTGGGTGTAAATCTGGGTGGAGGTAAGCCGGGCGTGCCCCAGCAGCTCCTGGACGACCCTCAAATCGGCGCCGCCGTCGAGCATGTGGGTGGCGAAGGTGTGCCTCAGCATGTGGGGGTGGACCCTTTTTCCGATGCCGGCTTTCTTGGCGTACTGCTCTAATAGTCTCTGCACGCTCCGTTCGGTCAGGCGCTGCCCGTAGCGGTCGAGGAAGAGGGCGCTGCTTTTCTTTTTGCCCATTAGCTTAAGTCGCCCCTCCCCGATATAATTTTTGAGCGCCTCGGCGGCGGGCTGCCCCATCAGCACCATCCGCTCTTTAGAGCCCTTCCCCCAGACCCGGATTTCGTTGGAATTCAGGTCTACCTGCTCCGGGGTCAGGCTGACCAGCTCGCTCACCCGGAGGCCGGAGGCGTAGAGCAGCTCTAAAATTGCCCGGTCTCGCTGCCCCAGCGGCGTGGCTAAATCGGGGGCGTTAAGCAGTTTTTCCATCTCCTCTCTGGTCAGGAAGGAGGGCAGGCGCCTGTCCAGCTTGGGCGAGGAGACCTGCTCTATCGGGTTTTTGGGGATTATCTCCTCCCGCACCAGGTAGCGGAAGAAGGAGCGGATGGCGGATAGCTTACGGGCGATGCTGTTTTTGGCTATGCCCCTCTCCACCAGGTGGGACAGGTAGTCGCGCAGGACATGCCGGTCTACTTTGGTTTCATCTAGCGGGTCAATTTTTTTCTTTTTAAGGAAGTAAAGGAAGTCCAGCAAATCATCCTTGTAATTGCGTACGGTGTAGGGCGAGGCGTTTCTTTCCGCCTCTAGATATTGTATATATCTGTCAAAGATTTTTTGCATGGTTTTAGTGACCCCACCCCCGTTTTTTATCTTATCCCGCCCGCCGCCCTTTAGGGAAGCGGGCTAAAGCCCTTTTTTACCCCACCCCCCAGGAGAGAGAACTTAGCCTCACCTTATCCCCCGCATTGGGTGGTATTCCTTTCACCCCTTTTAAGGAGTGCTAAAGAGGTCTAACCTCTATAGGGTGGGAGGGTGGGAAGTATAACGTACTCTAAAAATCGGGCTAGACCTCCCCTTCTCCCCCCACCAAGCGGGGGATTTCGCTTAGATTTTCTCTCCCTTTCCTCCCTCTTTATCTATCTCCTTTAAATTCCCCTTAAACTCGCACTGGGTGCACTTGGCGATGTTGCGGCCGTAGGCGGTGAGCAGGCCGCCGCACTGGGGGCAGGGCTGGGGGAGGGGTCTGGTATTGACGATAAAGTTACATTCGGGGTAGTTGCTGCACCCGTAGAAGGTGCGCTTTTTCTTGCTCTTCTTGACCACCAGCTCCCCGCCGCACTTGGGGCACTTTACCCCGACTTTAACCAGGAAGGGCTTGGTGGTTTTGCACTCGGGATAGCCGCTGCAGGCGATGAATTTGCCGAAGCGCCCGTACTTGACCACCATCGGCTTGCCGCACTTGGGGCAGACCTCGTCGGTGGCTTCCTCAACCTTAACCCTCTCCATCAGCTCGGCGGCGCTCTCCAGGCTCTTCTCGAAGGGCGTATAGAAGTCCTGGACGACGGCCACCCAGTCCCTGTTTTCGTTGGCGACCTGGTCGAGCTTCTCCTCCATCTGGGCGGTGAACTCGATGTCGACGATGGCGGGGAAGTGCTTGGCGAGCAGGTCGCTGACGACGAAGCCGAGCTTGGTGGGCTGGAATTTGCCGCCGTCTTTCTCCACGTAGTCCCTGTCCTGGATGGTGGATAGAATGGGGGCGTAGGTGCTGGGGCGCCCGATGCCCCACTGCTCCAGCATCTTGATGAGGGTGGCTTCGGTAAATCGGGGCGGGGGCTGGGTGAAGCGCTGCTCGGTGGATAGGTCTATAAACTTCAGTTTGTCGTCTTTAGCTAGCGGGGGCAGTTTGCCCCCGGTTTTTTCCTCGGCTTCGTCCCTGCCCTCGATGTAGACAGTCATGAAGCCGTCGAAGGTGTTAATTGAGCTTGATGTCCGCAGCAAATAGACAGTCCTGGCTTTGGGACGTCTGGCTTCAATGTCGACGGTGGTGTTGTTGAAGGTGGCGGCGGCCATCTGGCTGGCGACCATGCGCTTCCAGATGAGCTGGTATATCTTGAACTGGGCGTCGCTTAAGAAGGACTTGAGCATTGACGGCTCCCGCCGTATCTTGGTGGGTCGGATGGCTTCGTGGGCTTCCTGGGCACCCTTGACCCTGGTGGTGAAGGAGCGGGCGTGGGCGGGCAAATATTTCGAGCCGTACTTTTTGCCGATGTACTCCCTGGCTTCGGCAACGGCGGAGCGGGCAACCCGGATGGAATCGGTGCGCATGTAGGTGATGAGGCCGACGCTCCCTTCCTTGCCGATGGGCAGGCCCTCGTAGAGCTCCTGGGCGACCCTCATCGTCAGCTTGGCCGGGAAGTGGAGCTTGCGCCAGGCTTCCTGCTGCAGGGTGCTGGTGATGAAGGGCGGCGCCGGCTGGCGGCTGGCTTTCTTGGCGCTGACCCTGCTCACCTTGTAGCCGGCTGCTTTTAGCTCCTGACTAAGCTCGTTGGCTTCGGTTTCGTTATGGATTTCCAGCTTGGCACCGCCGGCAAGGCCAATCAGGGTGGCTCTAAAGGTTGCCGCCCCGGCCGACTTGGCTAGTTCGGCCTCGATTGTCCAGTACTCAACCGCGGTGAACTTCTCGATTTCCCTTTCCCGGTCAACGATAATCTTGAGCGCCACCGACTGCACCCGCCCCGCCGACAGGCCCCGCCTCACATTACGCCAGAGCAGGGGACTGATTTGATAGCCGACCAGCCGGTCCAGCACCCGCCTTGCCTGCTGGGCGTCAACCAGCTGCATATTGATAGATTGGGGGTGGGCGAAGGCGCGCTTGATGGCTTCCTCGGTTATCTCGTGAAAGACGACGCGGCGGTAGGGCTTGCGGTTGGTCTTGGTCACCTGCTGCAGGTGCCAGGAGATGGCTTCCCCCTCGCGGTCGGGGTCGGTGGCAAGGTAAATGGTAGCGGCGTCTTTGGCCGCCTTTTTAAGCTCGTTTACAATCTTGGTCTTCACCCTGGGCACAACATACTTGGGGGCAAAGCCCTGCTCGATATCCACCCCCAGCTGGCTTTTGGGCAGGTCCCGGACGTGCCCCATGGAGGCTTTGAGATTATAGCTGCTCCCCAGCAGCTTGCTCAACGTCCGGGCTTTAGCCGGGGACTCAACGATAACCAGGCTCTTTTGCTTGGTTGACATAATAATCTAATCCACCCTTACCCGGTAGGCCTCTCTGGTCTCCCGGGAGAGGATATAATTCATGTTGCCGGTCTGCTTTACCAGCCCCTTGAGCTCCATCATGGCCAGGGTGCCGCTGACGGTGGCTACCGGCAGCCCGCTTGAGCGGCAGACCTCGTCAATATGAACGGGCTCGGCGCTGAGCTGTTTCAGGAGCCGGGTCTCGGTCTCGGTGGTGGGCAGCAGCTCGGTAAGCTCCATCTGCTGGGCAACGGCGGTCAGGTTCAACTCTTCTAAAATATCGGTGTAGTCCCGCACCAGCTTGGCTCCTTCCTGGATGAGACGGTTGACCCCCCGGCTGGACGGCGACAGGATACTGCCCGGCACGGCGAAGACCTCTCTATTCTGCTCCAGGGCCAGGTGGGCGGTAATCATGGCTCCGCTGGTCTCGCCGGCCTCGGCAACCAGCACCCCCAGGCTCAGCCCGCTCAAAATTCTATTGCGGCGGGGGAAGTGCTCCGGCTTGGGCCGTGTGCCCAGGGGAAATTCGCTTATCAGTGCCCCCCTCTCGATGATTTTTCGGGCGAGTGAAGCGTTTTCCGACGGGTAGACGATGTCCAGCCCGCAGCCAAACACGGCGATGGTTCGGCCCCCCGCCCCCAGGGCACTCTGGTGGGCTACCGAGTCAATCCCTTTAGCCAGCCCGCTGACGATGGTAATCTTGTTCCGGGCTAAATCGGCGGTTATCTCCTCGGCAGCCTGCCGCCCGTAGACGGTAGACCGGCGCGTCCCTACCACCGCCAGGCACCACTCGTCCTGGGGCAGTAGTGTTCCCCGGATATAGAGCACTGGCGGGTAGTCGTATATCTCTTTGAGGCGGGAAGGGTAGTCCGGGTCGCGGCAGGTAACCACCTTTACCCCGTATTTGCCCAGCTTTTCCATCTCGGCGTCCAGGGAAATCCGGTCACGCCCGTCCCTGATGGCGTTGACCGAGCCCCTATCCAGCCCGGCTTTTTTTAGCTCGGCGGGTGGAGCCTCCCAGGCCTGCTTTAAGTCCCCGAAATGGTTTTCCAGCAGGGAGAGTTTCACCCGCCCGATGCGGGGTATCAGACTGAAGCCCACCCAGTATTTGGTGTCTTTCTTAGTCACTGCAAGGCAATTCTAGCATAGCCGCAGACTGGTGACAATTAGTGTTTTATCAACCTCACCCCCTGTGTCCCCCTCTCTCACTCTTGGAGAGGGGGAAGAAATTAAAAAAGAGGGGCGAAGCCCCTCTTAAACTCCCCAAAATCCGATAGTCTCTTAATCCCTGCTGCCCCACAGGAAAACCGTGCAGACGATAACTATCGCCAGCAACGCCACACCCATTATGCTGAAGCTGGTGGCAAAGCTGTATTTGTCGGCCAGGTAGCCCACCAGCGGCGCAATCAGCCCCATACCTCCCCGGCTGGCAAAGTAGTAGACGCCGAGTATGGTGAAGCGGCGCTTCGCCGGGGCGTGGGCGATAATATAGGCCTCGGTGACCGGCATGACCACGTACATGCAGGCGCCGAGCAGTAGCAGCACCGCCCAGATGCTCCAGCCCACTGAAGAAAGACTCAGCAGGTAGAGGGCGGGACCGGCAATAAGGCTGGCTGTCAGCATCACCGGTACCTTGCCCAGCCGGTCGGACAGGTAGCCCCCCACCGGCCCGGCCCAGAGTCCGGCAAAGTGGACGAGGGAAAAGAGAAAGGCGCCGGTCGCCTCGCTGGCCTGGAGGCTGTCAACGGCAAAGAGGGGGATATAGGTTATCACCGAAAAAATCATCACCTGCATCATCACCCCTAGGATGATAAAGGGTATCAGTCGGCGCATGGTGCCGGCGGCCGTCGGCGGTTCGTCCTCGGGGGTTGTGGTAGTAACCTCGGGTGCTTTCCGGGCGTAGCCCCGCCTCCCCAAAAGTACAAAAAGTAGGATGCCGATGATAAAGGCGGGTATGGACATGCTGATTACCGCCCCCCGCCAGCCCAGCACCCCAGCGATGGCGATGGCAATCAGCGGGGTCAGGAAAAAGCTGGCGGTGCCGCCTATCTGGTGCAGCCCCAGCGCCCGCCCCTGGCTCTTGGGGTCGACGGAGGCGGCAACCAGCGGCGAGGCGGCGGGGTGATAGCCGCCCCCCACCGCTCCCACCAGAATCATCAGTACAACCAGGGCAAGGTAGCTGGGCGCCAGCCCGGTCAGTATGGCAAAGAAGGCAACCCCGGAAATGCCTATGAAAATCATCAGCCGGGGCCCTAGGCGGTCGGAAAGCCAGCCGGCGGGCAGGTGGCTTAAGCCGTAGGTGAGGGTGACGGCGGACATCATCCAGCCTATCTGGGTGTAGTCCAGGTTGAACTCATCGCGGATGAAGGGGGTCAGCGGCTGGAAGAGGGCGGCGGTAAAGTGGTGGCTGAAGTGTGCCAGAACAAAGAGGGGCACCATGCCCCAGAGATAGGTGAGAAACCCCGGTTTCTTTATAGCTATATTCCCTTTCTAGTAAGACGCGGCAAAAAGAGCGGCGGAGAGGGTGGGATTCGAACCCACGGTAGCCTTGCGGCTACACACGCTTTCCAGGCGTGCCTGTTAGGCCACTCCAGCACCTCTCCATTATCTATGGCGGAGAGGGTGGGATTCGAACCCACGCTCCGGTATAACCGGAGACCGCTTTTCGAGAGCGGCACCATCAACCACTCGGACACCTCTCCTGGCTTCAGATTTTACCCCAAAACCACCCTCGGAGGCAAATTTGCCGACATTTTGCCGACATTTTTCCTAAGAACCTCGGCAACTTGGCTCTCAGTTAGAGCACTCTCCAAACCTTCATCAAACCGTCGCGCCGCTGCCTCCTGTAAGCCAGGCAGGACATGCGAATAGATATCCAGGGTTGTGGCTACGGTGCTGTGGCCCAGGCCGTACACTTGGGTAGCCGGGTCTCGGAGTATGGTGATATGATACCTTTCTATCTTCGTCAGCTTCTGATGCCACTGCTTATTGCCCGGGGACAGAAAGACGCCGTGCCAGCGCAAATCCGGGCCTTCTATGAGAGTGTTCAGGCTGAATACCTGTCCTCTGAATGGCAATACTGGTTAATTACCGCGCGTATCTATCAGGCTCTGTCGGCGCCCACACCCGAGGAGGCGCTCACCTTCCTGGCCGAGGCGCTTAATCTGGCGCAACCCGAAGGCTATATCCGCATTTTCGCCGATGAAGGCAGGGTACTGGCGCCTCTGCTCCGCAAGGCTTTGTCTCAGGGCATTACCCCGGAATATACGGGCAAGCTGCTCACCATTATCGAGGCCGAAAAACGGAGGAAAGGAACACTCCCCCCTCAAACCTCCGCACTCCTCAGTGAGCGTGAAATTGAGGTTTTACAGCTCCTGGCAGCCGGTTCCTCGAACCGGCAGATTGCCCAGAAATTAATCGTCAGCCTGAGTACCGCCAAGACCCACGTCCACAACATCCTTGAGAAACTGAATGCTGAAAACCGCACTCAGGCAATTGCTCTGGGCAGAGAGCTCAAGCTGATATAGCCCGCAACTCATCCCCAGCCATAGTCACTCCTTCCTTTTAAGTCAACCCCCTAATCAATCCTTTGATTGATTACACTCAATCTCCTTTGTTGATAGCATAAGTTCAGCAGGAAAACGCCAGTATTGATGGAAGCAGACTTATGCAGCAGATTGAGATTCGAGTCAAGGGGCAGATTGACCAAGACTGGTCGGAATGGTGCGGAGGCCTGACCATTACCCACACCGAGGGGGGTGAAACGGTCTTAGCCGGCTCCGTCCGTGACCAGGCGGCACTGCGCGGTCTGCTGGACAGGCTGGCCGACCTGGGCCTCCAGCTAATTTCGGTGGCCTCTACCGGGGTAAATAACCTAAAAAACAGTAGGGAGGTGCAAATAGACTAAAAAGGGATATTGAAATGTCTTTGATAAAAAAGGAGGTAAAAAATGAAAAAATAATCACAGTATTAGTCGTAGTCGCCTTGCTGGCGGTTATTGTGCCGGCCGGGCTCAGCTGCTCAGGACCATCGGATGAGGAAACATCAACACCGGCCAATGAAACATCAACGCCGGTTGAGGAACCAACCGAACCCGTTGAGTTTGAGGTGAGCGGCACTATGGAACGGACTCAGCAGACCTTGGACCCCAACCCAAAGACAGAAAATGGCCAGATGACCTTAGCGAATAACATTGATTACTGGGATCTTCACGGGACTCTGGAAGGCACAATCGTGGGCGAATATACGATGGTAGTCTACGTCACTGCTGGAACATTCACCCTGGAAGGACAAGGCACCTTCACCGGTACGGTGAACGGAAAATCAGGTAGCTTTTTTTACAATACAGTTGGTAGTGGCCAGTTTACAAGTTTCACGGGAGATGCCGGTGTGATCACAACTGATGAATCAATCATCAGCGGCACGGGCGAACTGGCCAACCTGTGCGGTGGCTCACATTCAGAGTATGCATTTGATGCGAATGGGTCATCCGGTACCTATTCGGGCACGTGCTGGTTCGAGGAATAAAGACAATAGGCTCGGCTTCTGCCGCCTTGACCGGAATAGCTGGTCGCAGGAGAGAGGGGGGACTCCTTGGGGCTCCCTTCTCTTTATTCAGATCGCTGCTCCGGCTCCCGATAGTCAATCAACCGGCAGGTTAACCTTAATTATAAAATTACTCAGATTGTTCAATGAGCCCCCGCTGCACTTTCTAGCGTTTTGTGCAGCTTTCAGACGAGAACTTCATCATCACGCCACTCAATTACGCTACTTGACCAGACACGCCTGACCGCCTTTTCCAATACCGCCTGACGTGGTTCGGGTATGTCTAGCAGAGGTGGCAGGATTGCACCCTCAAGCCTGGCCAGAAAGGGACACTGCTTTTGCAGCAACAATATTGTAGTTTGCGCGCCACCATAAACTACAAAGTCTAGTGTCGAGGCATGAGGTTTGAGACGTTCCTGGATGTGGCCGCAGACCCGAGTCAGAAAATATTCGATCTGCTTTTCCCGGTGTCTCCGAAATCGCTGCTGTGAACTACCACCTTTCTTGTGTCGCCCGTGGATAAGCCCGGTTCCAACCTTACTGGTGACCAGACTTTCACCCTCAGAGAGCCCGATGGCATATACCCCCAAACGTATTAGAATCAAGGCAACCCTGAAATTGCGTTTGAGCAGAGAAGACAACGGCTCAACAACATAACCCCGCGCGAAGTACTCTGCCCTTATCGGAAATGGTGGTACAACCAGAAGCGTTTGGGAAGGGCTCCCAAAAATGACCGCCCCCGTTTTCGAAGCGGCAGCGAGTTCGGCTAATTCCGGTGGAATGGCTTGTGGGTCAAGCACCTTTTTCAGTAAATTTCCAACCTCTTGTAAAGGCAAGCCAGACGGTATGTATAGGGACTCAGCCGGACCACTGGTTGCCTCCAGTTCAGTAAGGAAGGTAAGCATCCTTAGCCTGCTCAGGAAGAACCGTCTTGAAACTAGCATCGCAAGAAATGCCTCTGCTCTAGAAACCTATAGTCTGACAACGGTGGCTCCATCGCCGCCTTCGCCCCTCACACCGGGACGGAACGACTTAACCAGGGGGTGAGAGACCAGCAGCTCTCTGGCGATTTTACGTACTGCACCGGTGCCAACACCATGAATAATACGTACCTCGCTTAAATTAGCCAGAGAGGCGGCATTCAGGTAGCTGTCAAGCGCCCACTCCACCTCATCGGCCCGTTTCCCCCTCAGGTCAAGTTCCATCGGAACCGGCCGTGACGTCACCAGCTTTTTAACCGGGGTGAATTCCGGGGGTGCTGTACCCGGGGTCACTTTTACCTTTTCCACGCTATTTAGACCGAGTCTGAGCTTTACCTGTCCGGCCTGGACTTCAACCTGTTGTGTCTCTTCTGATACCGAAAGCACTGTCGCCACAAGGTTTGCTTCTCTCAGCCGGACCATGTCGCCTACAGTGATTCCACCCTCGTCTTCTGTCTCATCACCGATTTCTCCTGTCTTTGGCTGCCATACCTCCGTTTTCAACCGCTCCTTTGCCAGTGCTGTCGCCTGCCGGGCCTGCTCGATCCTCTGCTTGTTCTGTTCTTTGCGCAAGGCTGATTCCGCTTGCCGGATTTCCTTAATTAAATCAGCCGCCTCACGGACAACCCTGTCCCTGTTCTCTTGAATAGTCTTTCTTTCTTCCTCCGCCAGCCGTCGCCGTTCGTTTTCTAATTCAATGTTCCGTCGTGCCGCCTCGTCTGTCTTTCTTTTCAGATCATCACGGAGGGCTTCAATCCCATGCTTTTCCTCAAGCAAATTGGCCAGTAGAGTCTCCATCTCCTCGCTACCTCTCGTTAGCATATCTCTTGCCCGAGAGACAATATCGGGGGACAAGCCCAGGCGAGCAGCGGTAGCCATGGCGTTACTGCCGCCAGGTGTACCTGTTGTCAGGTGGTAGGTAGGCGCCAGCGTAACCGGGTCAAAGTCAAGCGAGGCATTTTGTAGCCCGGTCGTCGTATGCGCGAAAGCCTTAAGGTCACTAAAGTGTGTGGTGGCTACGGCCATTGTTCCACGAGAAAAGAAGTAGAGCAAAATAGAGCGAGCCAGGGCCGAGCCTTCCGCCGGGTCAGTGCTCGTACCCAGCTCATCGAGAAGTACAAGACTCCTTCCGGTAGAGCTGTTAATGATTCGTACGATATTGCCGATGTGCCAGCTAAACGTTGAGAGTGTTTTTTCAATGCTCTGCTCATCACCAATGTCGGCAAATACGTCATCAAAAACGGGAATACGACTTTCCGCTGAAGCCGGAATGGGTATGCCAGCTTGTGCCATTAAACTGAGCAGGCCGATTGTTTTCAGGGCTACCGTCTTACCGCCGGTATTGGGCCCCGTAATTACGAGTATTGAGAAGTCCTGCCCTATCTCCACAGAAAGAGGCACCGCTTTTTCTGCCAGTAACGGGTGTCTGGCTTCGACAAGTCTTAGCACATGAGCCGGTTTGTCCTCAAGATTACCCCCGTCTTTGTTGAATGTGGTAAGGATAGGTTCGGTAGCCCTGGCTTTCCTGGCATACTTTGCCTTAGCCACTGCCAGGTCTAACTCAGCTGTCAAAGCTACAGCCTGAGATATTTCAATCTCGTGGGTTCCCACTTTAGCACTTAAGCTTGCCAGAATCCTTTCGATCTCATGGCTTTCTTCTACCACCAACTCCCGGAGCGTGTTACCCAGTTCTACGGTCACCCACGGCTCGATGAATACCGTAGCTCCGCTGTTAGAAACATCGTGAACGATGCCCTTTATTTCTTTGCGATGTTCAATCATGACGGGAATAACGTACCTGCCTTCCCGCTCGGTAATAATAGGTTCCTGGACTACCGTACGTCCTCTGGGTGACTCCATAGTGACCTTCAGCCGGTCTAATAACTGCTGACGCACCTGTCTCCGTTGCCGTCTAACTGCAGCCAGCCGGGGAGAGGCGCTATCCAGCACTTCGCCGTTTGGCGCCAGGCAGCTGGCGATGTCTTTTTCCAGCTGACGAAGCTCAACTATACCGCTGGCATTATTCCAGAGTAGCGGGAATTCCTCTGACATTTTTTCGATACTGCCCCGCAGTTGGTACATGGCAGCCAGAGTCTGCTGAATTTCCAGAAGGACTCGCGGCTCAAGAACCTTACCCCGCGCGGCCATCTTTACCGCTTCTCGAATGTCAAAGGCTCCCCCAATAGAGAAGGCGGGCTCCAGCGAGAGGAGGTGGCGTGCCTCAGCCGACTGCCTCAGCAGCAGAAAAATCTGTTCGTAATCGGAAAGCGGTTGCAGATTAAGGGCTAATTCGCGGCTGGCGGAAAATGAGGTAAACCCGGCCACTATTTCACATATCTGCCCAAAACCAAGCATTTCCAGGCTTTTTCTATCCAAGGCACCTCTCTCTTACGGCAAATACATTATAACATGGCATACAGGAAGTCAGGACACCTGGCTGGACCGGTCATTTTTTAACACCTTTCCGCCAGCAGAGAACCAGGTAACAGATATATTCCGTTCAAAATACCGCACTATGCAACTCCAGCCCTCCCAGACTGTGTGGTATGATAGAACACGATGTTCAGGTTAAACTATGAAACCCTGGTAGACCCTTTGTTGAGAGACATCAGGAAGTGTACTCCTGAATTCTCCGGCATGAAGGCTGGAGACAAGGTAATCGATGTCTGCTGTGGTACAGGGGCGCAGGTTCTTGAGTACGGGCGCCGGGGCATTATCGCTACAGGCATGGATATCAGCCCAAGCATGCTCAAAATAGCTACAAGAAATATAAAGAGACTGAAAGCGGCAAATGTCTCCTTTCAGCTCGCCGATGCAACCAGGTTGCCTTTTCCGGACAGGTACTTTAACTATGCGTCCGTATCTTTTGGATTACACGATAAGGAAAAGCCAGTCCGATATCAAATCATTTCTGAGATGAAGAGGGTTGTTAAGCAAGATGGCGCCCTTATCCTAATAGATTATCAGGTTCCATTACCCGGGAATGTTTTAGCTGTATTTGCGAGGGCCATAGAATTCTTCGCCGGCGGGTCTCACTATCAGAGCTTTAAGGATTATCTTAGAAATGGCGGACTCAAGGATATACTTAAGAGTCACGGTTTACGAGAATATTGTAGAACCGGCCGTATGAGTGGACTGATAGTGGTTATAAAGGTAGCGAATAGTTAAGCTATGATCAGTCTTTCCGGTCGCCTTTGTTCCCCAAACCCCGACTGCTGAAGCTCATAGCAATCCACATGAAGAGTGAACAAAAGCTTGTTTTGTGCAATTTTTGGGGAATTTTTTGAAAAAAGTTTTGGGGAAGGGCTAGTCCCTGATGATGCCGAACCGGTCGTGGTACTTCTTTAATTCAACCGCGAGGATGAACCTCTGGTTTTCGAGGGACTCAATTTTACTTTCGTGTTTCTCAGCGGTGCATTTGAAGTAGACTCTTAGGAGTTCGCGTATTGTTTCAATTACTGTAAGCCGTAATTGTCCGGTAAGGGCTTTTACTGTTTCTAATATACTGTGTCATAGCGTAATTGAGTGGCGTGATGATGAAGTTCTCGTCTGAAAGCTGCACAAACCGCTATAAGGTGCAATAAGGAGACGGATCCACGGCTCACTTCTTGCCACTCAATAATTTTTACTGGGTAGTACCCTTGGTCATACTCTTCAGTATGGAAAGGATGGCAAGTGCGAGCCTTTGTACTTCCAGAGGCTTTTGCTATAGCTTCTGCTTAAATATCCCTCTTCCCCGCTGCCTATCAAGCCGCATACCACCGCTTGTTATTGTTATCGGCGTCTACAATGTCATCAAAGCTCTATATCCGTTTCGCTGGTATGGTGGGAATATCCGGAGTCATGCCGCTCTTTGGGCAGACACAGCCATATGCATTTTCCTGCTGCTGTCAACTGGTGGCCTTAAGACTCTGACCCTTAACTCATCCTCCTTATTAGATACCAACCCAACCAGCCTAGCAGTATAAGGACAGCGATTATACCACCTATGAGCCACCAACTGATGGTTCGTAAGACGGTGAACTCACCGCCTAACCCGGAAACTACTACCTCATACTGTCCAGGTTCAGTTCCAGATACAGTAAATCTTACCTGCTCGCTTTGTCCAGCGCCCAGTGTTACTTTTTTGCTATCTACTGTCTCCCCATTTATCTTTAGCTCAACAAGGTAAGCGCCTTCCTGCCCACCATCATTAACTACATTAATAGTGATGGCAACGTTTTCTCCTACCTCAATCTCTGGTGGTGCAACGTTCAAGTTACTAACCACAAAATTAGCAGGGGCTGGAACCGGAACTGGCGGTGGAGGCGAGGGTAGAGGAGGTACCTCCACCAATACGGCGAACGGCGATTTGAAGTAATCTGCCAGCCCAGTTACCTTACCAACCTCGGCTACTCTACCTGTGTCAGGTGCCAGTTCAACCCACAAGCCCAGCCCAGTATCATAATAGGCGATAACTGGCGAGAAGGCACCCTCAGGCAGCGCATCAGGGTCATAGCTTAATAGCACTGTGATTGGCGAGTTGAAGGTAACTGGATAGCATACTTCACGCCTTTGTTTATCCCTATACCCCGTAAAATCATAAACTGGGCCTACTATCGCCATACCATCTGGTGCTGGCGGTGCTTCCTCGGCCAGACTCATCACTATTATTTCTGGGCAGCTGCCGCATCCCTCACAATCACCACAAATTATCTCCGTGTTACGTTGAATCTCCAGGAAATGCAGTTCATCGGGGTCAAAGGCCATACATGATTCGAGAGTCCTATTGCCACAGCATCCGACCCTTACTTTGCTTATTTTACCCAGCATGTCTATGATAAGGTAACATTCACCGCCGCCGCCGCCACCGCCGCCACCGCCAAGTCGAGGTGTTGGAGTGGAAGGTGGGGGGAGTTCCCCAAGGAAATAGTTTATGGTAAAGGAAACGGTATCTCCCTGAGCATCGTTACCTGTCTCGCAGGGTAGCTCCCACTCCCAGTCCAGGGTAACAGTATCACCGGCATTGAGTGGATTTATCCAGATATAGCCCGGGTCGTCAACACTCTGCGGAAAGTTATTAATGGTCGCCGGCAGGCTAAAGTTGGTGCTTAACCCGCTAGCAGAGAGGTCAAACATTAAATGGTCATCAAGCTCACCCTCCCCTCCGGTATCCGTCTCAGGTTCCGGGTTTAAGCCTTCACCGCTATCAATATCGCTTATCCAGATAGCAACATAACCATCCTCGGTGCCGGCATTGTGCAGGGTAACTGTCTCAACGCCGCTATCGCAGGGCAGAATATTACCTATACTCCAGATGGTAGCTTCTCCGCCATCCAGCTCCAGGTCTATCGGCTCCTCTTGAGCTTGTACCGGGGCGGGCAGCGAGCCAAGCATAACCACTCCTATTATCACCGCTAGAAATAGCCTGGCGGTGAGGAGGCTTTTAATATGTTTTAGATAACGCAGTAAATACATTAATATCCCCATTTGACTTCAAGCCAGTAAATTAACCCGGCGGGATTGCTGCCCTTCGTACCGCCGTCCATTTGCTCATTAGCGGCCAGGATTTCGAGAACATTCTCCCCCGTTACTAAGTCCGTTGAATCAATAATATAATGCTCTACAGTTGTCCAGTTGGAGGTATGCACGAAATCCTCTGTGAGGTCAGAGTCCTCCCATCCTATACAGGGGTCAGTCTCACCGGAATCAACCTGCGCGCAACCGACAAGGTTTCCATTTATCCAGACGGTGTAGCCGTTATCCACCGTCATATACAGCTCAGCCCCAGCAGGAGAGCAGGGGATAGTGAATGTCCTTTCAAAGCGCACCACCCGTCCGTCTATCGGCGCATCATCTCCCGCCGGCGGGTCATCGGTTCTAACGGTTTCCCAAATCCATTCAGCGTCGTTGAGGAAGGTGTAAGGTGCACTGTCATATGTTATGCTGCTATTCCAATTACCGTGCACCCAGGCAAGTACTGCATTTTGGGAAACTGACCCGCCGTTGACCTCGGTGACCATTGTATTTATATCGCTGACAATTATCATACTTCCAGGCTCGCAGACCTCCACCCAGGCGGTAAAGGTGTTGCCAGCCGAGGTCTCGGTGTCACTGAAATAAGAGGAGGTGCCACCGCTCGTTATCCCCAGAAGAAGGATAAGAGCTAATGAGAGAAATAAGACTTTCCTCATTTATGGCACCTCCTTTCTTTCAGCGTTCTATTCATAGCTATGCTTGCTCTCCGCTATAGCTTACGCTATCGGCTTAAGCTCTCGTTACAACAGGTCTCTGGTGGGGTGGAACCTCTCCACCCCACCACTATCTTACTTCTGCCTCCAAAAGACAATTAAGCTGCCAGCGTTATCAAACGTCGGTGTCATTATAGGTGATGAGGCGCATCTCAAAGAGGAAATCGTCGGGATTCCAGCCTGTTATCTGACTACCAGAGTAGTCGTCGGACGGGACGAGCCATATCTTGGCGCCATCGGGGTAGTTCGCATCGCCGGAAGTTGGCAGGTCCATACCAAGGTCGACAGAACCCGTCTGGTTAATGGCACCACCAACAGCCGACATGGTGTTAATCAAGCAGCCGTTGCTTCCAGGCCACGGGTCGGCGTAGTAAATGAGGCTGTAGTTCCCGAAAGCGAGTCCGGTGGCAGTCAAGGTGTAATCAAAATTATGCCCCTTGGAGTCGTAGCTCAGGATGGCATAAATGCCATCACCAGTTATCGGCGTCCAGTAATTCTTGCCAACCATATCGGCTGCGCTGGTCGGTGTTGCCTGACTACTGTCCTTGTTCTCCAGGCGAAGCACCCTCATTTGACTGGGCCACTCGGGCTCTGGTACAGTAGTAGCATTCGCCTGTTGGAGCATCACCTCAAGGTCAAACACCACCTCGTCACTCTGGAACTCGTTGCCTACATCAGGCTGGATGTGGAAGCTGAACCAGACCTCGACTTTCTCATTCTTCTTCAGCTCTCCCAGAGGAATCCACTGGCACTCAAGCTCAGCTAGCTCCCAGCCGTCACTCTGCTGGATGACGTATGTCCCACCGTTGGTAACTTCCCCATCTGGCTCTGGGTCGATATATATATCGATGGTGGTAAAGCACTCCAGGAAGTTGTCATACCTCAGCTTGTCGGGGTTATAGCTGCTGTTCTCCCAGTAAGCCTCGGCTTCCGGATCCACGATATTGTTCTCATAGTTCATCACATTGGCGAAATGGAGCCAGGTATTGCCGTCATTATCACCAGCGTTGCGAAGATGTATATAGCCCCACTCCGTCATACACGGTTTTATGTCCGGGATTGTGACCTTTCCCGACATTGCAAGGTCAATCGTCCCTGCGGTGAAGGAGTTGCCGACGACGGTCTCAGTATCGCTGAAGTAAGCCCAGGTGCCGCCGGCAACCAATCCGATTATGAGCACTATTGCTATTGTCAAACCAAGTATCTTTTTCACTTCTTTTCACTCCTTTCTATAAATATTCCTTGTCCTGTTTGTGGTTATATCAGTCCCACTCGTCTCTAGGTACCACCTCCTTTTTATAGCTATGGCTTACTTTTTCCGGACTGCGCCATGCCTCTTTTATTATATCTTTGATAAGAAGCCCTACCAGCAATAGGGCGGGAATAATAATCGCCAGGAACCAGCCAAACTTGGTTCCTACGAAATTGGATACATAACCGATATAGGGAATCCTGAACAGGTACACTCCTCTAACATTGGAGAGGGTAACCGCCCACGGGTCGGGGTCTTCCACGGCGTCACCCTTGGTAAGCAAAGTGTCACCATCAACCGACAGCACCCTGTGGGTAACCAGCTCCTCCCCCCGCTGATAGGTTACGATAGCCCCTGGGCTGACCTCTCCGCTTAGCGGCCCAGCTAAGGGACCGGTGATTACCATATCCCCCATATTGATGGCAGGTTTCATGCTCTCGCTCCTCACCAGGCGCATATCGTAGTCGGGCGAGAAATACACGAAGATAAAGCCCGCAAGAATAAGGGCCAGTACTATCGAAACTAACCAGCCAAAAACTTTCATTACTCTAGTACTAGGTAAATAGTAGTGGGTAAATAGTAGTGGGTCAATAGTAACCCCCCGAACGGCGCTTGTCAAGAGCACTTATCTTATCTTTTCCCCATTTTACCCACACCAATTATCGGTCAGTAGGGGAAAAGCACCGGAAGGGCTATGACAATAGTCATCCTACTAATTGACCCCCCATTTTGCAACGATATAGCTATTCTTTCGGAGGTGAAGCTGTGCAACTATAATTATAGATGAAGACATTAAAGTTCACCATCCCGATATTTATAGCTATCAGCCTCCTCGCAGGCTCAGTGGGAGTCACTGGAGATACTCTAGCGACCAGCAGCAACATGGTAAATCATATCCCAGTGGCACAAGCCGAGATACCTACTTCCAGTAGCGCGGATGCCGCCGAACAGGAGCCAGAAGGCAATGCTGCTGCTCTTTCCTTCGAGCCATTTGTCCCCAACGACCCCTACCTGAATGAACAGTGGGCTTTGAGCCATATCCAGATTGGGGAGCTGTGGCGGGCTACCAACAGCGGTGCGGGGATAGTGGTAGCCGTCCTCGACACGGGAATTGACCGTGGCCACGAAGACCTAAACGGCAAGGTGGTGGCTGAGGCTAACTTTACCAGCAGCCCTATAGCCGGTGACGTTTACGGGCACGGCACCCATATCGCCGGTATTATCGCCGCTTACAGTGACAATGGTGTAGGCATTGTCGGGGTGGCGCCACAGAGTCAGCTAATGAATGTCAAGGTGGCTGATGACGAGGGCAGTTGTCAGGCATCAGCGGTAGCCAAGGGCATTATCTGGGCGGTGAATAATGGAGCCAAGGTTATTAATGTAAGCATTGAACTTAGAGAGCCTTCCTCAGAGCTGGAAGAAGCCGTGAACTATGCCTGGAGCCAGGGGGCGGTAATCATGGCTGCCGCTGGCAACGAGGGCAACCAGTCGCCGGTCTACCCGGCTTATTACGAGCACTGTATTGCCGTGGCGGCTACGGAACAGGATGACACCCTGGCGCTGCTGTCAAACTACGGCGACTGGGTTGATATTGCCGCCCCTGGCTTTGATATCTACTCCACTCTGCCCGGTGATGAATACGGGTACAAGACGGGCACTTCTTTCGCTACCGCCTATGTCAGCGGACTGGCGGCAATCCTGTTCGGTGAGCTCACCGATACCAATGGCGATGGCAACCTCAATGATGAGGTCAGGGCGGCGATTGAGGATAGCTGTCAACAAATTTGTATCAACAGCGTGGGCCGAGGGCGAATAGACGCCGCCACATTAGCCCAGATTGTTTACACCCCCTGAGCTTGTGCTAAAAGCATTTGAAGAGCCTCCTGGCTGATTAGGATAAGGGACCTCGGAGCTATCGAGGAATGAACCGCAAGCATTACGAGATACTAATGGGGCGATTGAACAACTCGCCCAATTAGTATATGGAATAAGAAATAGTGATGGCTCCAGGCTACAATAGAAAGGTGGTAGCACTCGCTACCACCTTTGGCTAGGTAATTGTCTCAAACCTTCATTGACTTTGGTAACGTGCGAACCCTGACATCATGCAATCAGTTCCTCGTCAACAATTCCTGCTTCCTGAGTTGTTAGAATCGCTCTATCTAAGTCTCCTAGGTGGCTTTATTCTCTCCGGAACTGACCTCCACTACCACCACTTATCGACTCACTGGTCTCGCCGTCAAGGATATACTCTTGGCTATCTTTCACTGCCTTATCAACAGCGAAGGTAACTGTACCAGACCCTCTAATAAAGCTGGCATCAAGCTTCTTCAGGCATTCTACAAGCTCATCGATCTCAGCAGATGCCGGTCCTTCAAAGACTGATTCCTCAATCTGCTCCAGAGCCTGGTCGCTATATAGACTGAAGATATTGCTCACCAGCAGTGTGATGCAATCCACAATCACCGCTACGGGCGCCACCAACAATCAGGATGGCTTTTTTCATACTCACCCCTTTGGTGCCTTATTCTTGGGTCTCAGTGCGCATTTGGCAATCCTGAGAAACCAGTGGTCGTCCTTTATTTCCTTGCTGACTTCCCTAATTTCTACGCGTTTACGGAACAAAGGTCTGTTTATGACGTAGGTATGGTATTCACCGGCTTCACCGCACGACGTGATTTCCTTCGTCTTTCTCAGTTCGTTCAGGTCTGTCAGAAAGGCCGCATCTATCTTTCGTCCCAGCCATTTCTCACCGAGCAGGTCAGCCTTGGTGGCAACTACCAATGACTCAAAACCCGAACGAATGAAGTCCTTAAGTGTCTCTTCTTGGTTCTGTCCCCATAAGGGAAGATGGGGTGCAAGACCTCCCGCGGAACAAACCCTCTCAATCCACTGCCGGTGCTCGTTGAAGTCAATATCGCCGAATACGCCCAAGGTTATCCCCTCTTGTTTTAAAGCCAGAAGCGTATTCTTGAATTCAGCCTCATAACCAGAGTTTGTCGTCTGCTTCTGAACCAGCGGAATACCAAGAGCTTTTGCCTGCACCCTCAGTAGCTCTGCGGACAGCCCATGACTTCGTGACCATTGTCCATCCTCTGTTAAATATCCCGTAACAGGATGTCAAGATAGACCTAATCTAAAATGGGGTGGGGGAAATACCGCTTTGAAATTACCTGAGGGTTACCTGAATCTTGCCCCCGTTGCCAATTGCCGACTCCACCGAGGGTATCTCCCTGAGAATGGCCGGCAGGGGGAGGGGGCGGTT
>Ga0315543_1000588_pt1 | contig 43956 bp, 27 predicted proteins | sample SalMarSW160210MG_2_FD_203098 | JGI IMG/M metagenome (GOLD analysis project Ga0315543, IMG submission 203098) | Salt marsh sediment microbial communities from the Plum Island Ecosystem LTER, Massachusetts, United States - Salt Marsh Sediment SW1601-210 ...
TGCCTATAAAAAACAGGAAAACTACTTTGCCGATATCAAGATCAAAGGGAACAATATCATCGAAAAAATTTATGCCGGGTACATGCCCGTTCCCTTCCTGTCCCTTCTGATCGACGATTGTATCACGAATGGAAAAGATTACAACGCAGGAGGAGCAAGGTATAATACCAGTTATGTTCAGGGAGTGGGGTTGGGAAGCATCACCGATAACCTGACCGCTTTGAAATACCACCTTTTCGATGAGAAAACCCACACCATGGATGAAATGATCGGAGCCATGAAGGCAAACTTCAAAGGGTATGAGCCGCTCCGGAAGGAACTGGTCTATGATACACCCAAATACGGAAATGATGATGACTATGCAGATAACCAGGCGAAACGGGTGTTTGAGATTTTCCATGATTCGGTGAATGGCAGACCCACGGCACGGGGTGGAACCTTCCGGATCAACATGCTGCCGACCACCAGCCATATCTATTTCGGAGAGGTGATCGGAGCAACACCCGACGGAAGGAAAGCACATGAACCCCTCTCGGAAGGGATCTCACCGGTTCAGGGAGCAGACCGTAACGGACCGACTGCCGTCCTTAAATCAGCGGCGAAAATTGACCACCTGCGTACCGGAGGCACCCTGCTGAACCAGAAATTTTCACCGGTGTTTTTTAAGGATGAAGAGAGCATAATCAAGCTGTCACAGCTTATCCGGAGCTATTTCAGGATGGATGGCCATCACATCCAGTTTAATGTGGTGAGTGCGGAAACATTGCGGAAAGCCCAGAAAAACCCGGAAAAATACAGGGACCTGATCGTGAGGGTTGCAGGGTATAGCGATTATTTTAATGACCTGGGGGAGGAACTGCAGAACGAAATCATCCGCAGAACGGAGCATGGGATGGTTTAGGTAGGTTCGGTTAACGGTGGTCGGTAGAAGATAGAGGTGAGAGGTGAGAGGTGAGAGGAGGAGACGATGAGACTGTGAGAGGGAGAGACTGAAAGACGTTGTGACAAAGTGACTAAGAGACGAAGAGACTGAGAGACAGGAAATAAGTTGACAAGTTATGCCATAGACTCGCCTGCCGGCAGGCAGGGACGGGCAGGCATCCCTATGGGATATGTTGATATGAGGGAAGTGAGTCAAGAGGGGTGAGTAGGTTTCAAATGGTTTTGCCTTAGGCATCCTTACGGGACATATTGTTTCAGATTGTTCCAAAAAAGATATAATGTATGAGACGGGTTGATAAAGCCCACAGTCTCCAGTCCTAAGTCCTCAGACAGAGGTTAATTGATAATTGTTATTTCTTAATGGGTGAAGAAAGACAAACAGGTATAGAAAAAAACCTTAAACCGAGGACCGAGTAACGAGAACCGAGTACCAGTTCAATCTGAATATCGACTTATTAACCAATAACCTAATAACCATTTTTTAAACTTTAAACCCGATCACCAGGATATCATCCACCTGTTGGAATTTACCCCTCCATTTTTCGAGCCGCTTGTCGAGCATTCTTTTCTGTTCCTCCATCGATCTGTCCTGGATACTCATCAGGAGCTTTTTGAAGGGATCCAGTTTGAACTTCGTTCCTTTGGGGCCACCGAACTGATCGATATAGCCATCTGAAAAGAGATAGATCGAGTCTCCTTTCTTCAGTTTCAATTCATGGCTGTTAAACGATCTCTTTTCATCAAAGTAAATACCGATGGGCATCCGGTCACCCCGTATCTCCGTGAGTTTCTTATTTCTGATCATGATGAGGGGGTTGAAAGCTCCGGAAAACAGCAATTTTTTATCCTTGAGGTGGAGAATACAAAGTGCTATGTCCAATCCATCTTTTGCTTCATCCATTTTTCCGGTTTGGTGCAGTGCTTTAATAATGGTCGTACGAAGTCTGTTCAGCATCTGACCGGGTTTTGAGATCTTATAATTGTTTACGATCTCGTTCAGGAAGGAATGTCCCAGCATGCTCATAAAAGCACCGGAAACCCCGTGTCCGGTACAATCCGCAGCAGCGATGTAGATTTTTTCGTCTTTGTTTGCAACCCAGTAGAAATCACCGCTAACAATATCCCTTGGTTTAAAGAGGATAAAATGTTCGGGGAGCAGTGTTTTCAGAAATTCTTCAGGAGGAAGGATAGCATCCTGTATACGCTGGGCATAGTGAATGCTATCGGTTATTTCCTGCTTTTGCAGTGAGATTTCGTCCCTCTGTTTCTCAATTTCATCCCGTTGCGCTTTGATCTCCTCCTTTTGTTCCTCAATTTCTGCTGTTCTCTCTGTTACCTTTTGTTCCAGGATTTTTTTATCATGGCGTAACTTCCGTTCACGAATAGCAATCAATGCATATACGGCTAAGATAAGGCCGATACCGATCAGAATCATAAACCATACTGAGTTGGTAAATGGCGGTTCGATGGTAAACGCAATGGTTTTTTCACTGCTGACCGAACCCAGAATGTTTTTGGCACGGACGTGCAATTGATAATCATTTGGGGGCAGAAATTCGAAATCGATTACCGGGTCCTGTTTCCATTTCGACCAATCCTGGTTAAGTCCTTCCAGCAAATATTGATATTGTGTAAGCTCGGACCGGATGAAGTATGGGGCGGTGATCCTGAATTCCAGGGGGAAATCACCCCCTGTAAATTGAGACCGGGTAACGGTGAAGTTCCATCCTGATGTAGAGCTGATGCTTTTAAAGAATACATTGAACAGCTCCTCTTTATCGAAATCTTCTGAATATCCGATCTTACTCAGGAGGTTATTTCCATCGACCACCCAGGTGTTGTTACTGGCATCGGTACAGATATATTGTATTCCATCGAAAAGTCTCAGGTAGTTAGTCAGGAACTCAGCTTTCCTGGTTGAATCCTGGATTGGGATCCATTCTCGCTCGCTTTTTACCCAGGTAGATCCATCTTCTGAGAAGATGTAGTGATAGGTTTCCATGTCACCCGGAAGGATGGTATTGGCCCTGACCAGTTCATCATTTTCCGGATCATACAAATAGCTTCCAGTTGAAAGCAGAAAGACGGGTTTCTGGCTTATCCCGCGGATCATAACGCGTTCAGAATACTCATCGGGGAAGAAGTAGGTTTTTACTTCACTCTGTTGCTGGACAGGAGGGTAGGAGAGCCTGAACACTTTCGTTTCAGATCCTAACCAGATCCCCTCAGTGGTTTCAAAGATGGAATAGACCGGTTCATCCCCGCGAAAGAAATTCCTGTTCACTTCCCACTCACCCTGTATGAATTTTACCGTAAAAGCCCCTTCCGGTGTTCCCACGTAAAAGAGTCCCGGGATGTGCCGGGATGGATGGATGTAATGAATATAGGTATAGGTGGCAATAAATTTCACCTCATTATTTTGTATGCGATACAATCCGGTATTTGTAGCCACCAGGATCTGGTCCCGGAATCTGACCAGTTGTCTGCATTTATCATCCAGGTTATCAATTTTTGTAAACTTATGACTGATCGACTGAATGGCATAGGTCCGCTTTGTTGTATAGACCGGAATGGATTCATTTTGTATGGTGGATGTGGTACCCGGTGTTGGTTCTTTCTCAGGTTCTTCGACAGCGGGCAGGATATCCGGGGATTGACTCATCACCGAATCTTCTGTTTCCTGTTCCTCTTCTCCTTTTTTCCCGAACAATCGTGAGAAAAATCCCTTTTTGGATTCCTCTTCCTGTTCCTGCTCAGCTTCAGCCTGTTGTGTTTCCCGCTCTACCACTGATGGAGTATATCGTTGTATCGCAGGTTGCCTTGTTTTGCGTACATCAAGCGGTTCCAGAGGCTCTCTTTTCTTTACCAGGACTTCTATTTCCTTATAATCTGTCACTTCATTCAGGAAGTAAACACCCTCACTGGTAGCAACATAGATGGTATTGTTAAAATCTAAAACAGCAATCAGGTTTCCTTCAAGACCGGGGTAGGAGCTGTAGCTCCATACCGGAACTGAAAAATCGATCCGTGAAGCGCCAAATTCGTGCGATAACCAGAGTCCGTTGGACTGGTCTTTTCCGATGGCATAGATCTCATCGTCCGGAAGACCGGTCTGGTAGTTCAGGGTAAATTTTGTTTCTCCCGACTCCTTCTCGATGATCAGGCAGCCTCCGGTAAGTGTCGCCAGCGCAATTTCCTCCTCATGGATTGCGACCCCACCACACAGGACACTCTCCATAATGTAATCTTCATCATCAATGATATAGTCAATCAGTTCATCACCATTAAAGAGGTACAGAAAGCTGTTATCGGTTGCGATCAGGGTCTGCTCCTGGTTAAACGGAAGTGAGAATATGATTTCATTTCGGTCGATCAGATCACCGCCGGGTACAGGTCTGAATGAATTACCGCCGATCGCATGAAGCCCCTTCCCATTGATGTTGACATAGACCATTCCCTGCAACAGTGCCATACCGGTAAACGGATGATCATTTTCCGAACGCCAGATCTCCTTATCATCAAAATTGTGAATGGAAAGCCTTGAGATGGTCCGGTCACTATAAAAGTAAAGATCCGATTCGTCAAAAATGATCTTTGTTATCACGCCCACCTCTGAAAATTCTGAAGAGATAACGTGGTAGTCAAAATTGCCAAAGTTGTTCTTCTCCAGGTACCCGTAACTGTTGTAACATCCTGCAAAAACCCGCTCAGTAACCGGCTCATAAATCAGGGAATAGGGAATATCTTTTCGATTGACAAAATCCCATTCCAGTCCGTCAAAAGCCATGATTCCCTTCCGGTTGGCAAAAAACATCACTCCCGAGTTATCCTGCACGATGGCCCAGTTCTGGTTGTCAACCCCCTCGGGAAGCTTGAAATTGGTGATGAACGGATTTCCTGTCTGTGCAAAGGCAGTCATCGAATAACATACCAGAAGCCCCACAATCACCCGTACCAAGTGCTTTACCATTAATTTCTTATATGAAAATCTACTTTTCACAACCCGCAAGGAGATCTATTATGATCGTTAAAATGCTCTTCCCAGAAAATAATCAAACTGGCTGGCAAATGTCCAGACCCGTGTGAATACTTTTGCCCAGATGAACAGCTGTTGAATGAGAAACATCACCAGGATGGTAATACCGGATGTCATCCCAATAACATTTGAGAGCAGGGTATAGCTATAAATCAATGCCACCGGGGCGACGAGTAACATCAGGTAGAGACCATAGGTGAATGGGAATTTCCTCGAGACAAACTTCAGGGATCTGAAAATGGTAATAAAAACGTTCCTGGAATCATTCCTTACAATGGAGAACCGGGCATAATCAGCTATGATCAGAAAAAAGATTATAACCAGCAGCCAGAAACAGAATCCGGGAAAAACAATGAAAAAAAATGTTTTTTCTGACCCTGTACCACTGAATACTCCGGCCGAGATCAGGAAAACAATGAGAAAGATAAGTGCTGTTAACAACAGATATATGACCAGCATATACATACTTAATTTGAGAAACCGGAGAAAAAATTTCAGGCTGCCGGAAAAGAACCGCTCAAAGGTAAAGGGATAGGATTTATCAGAAAAGATGTGCAGGATCCCACCCGTGAGGAATATGCTGATGATGAAAAACAGAACAGCGATCCATAATCCCTGCCGGATAAACTGTCCGATATATACAGTTGCTTCATTGAAGAGCTCCTGAAAAACCGTATGGTCATAACCCGATAGCACATCCTGGATTGACATTGTAAATCCTGCTTTCTGTTTTAATGTTCCGAGGAAAGGAATGGCGAATAGTATGCCCAGGATCAGGTTGACAACATAGATAAACGTGGGCATTGCCCAGGTCCTGCCGGTTGATTTAAATCCGCTGATATATGCTCTGAAGATATTCATGATCGGGAAGAATTACATTATGAAAATATTGAGAAAAACTGCATGGTGTTTTGGAGCCAGAAGAGAAATTTCAATGTCATCTTCCACAGAGCAGCCCTTTTGGGTTTGGCTGTAAGGCTATTGTTCATCAGGTTCACATCCAGAAGGATCTTATTTTCCGGATCGATTTTAGCCCACAGTACCTTTACCGGTTTTTCATAGCTAAATTCATATGATCTTTCTTTTCCATTCCATCGTTCAAGGATCTCTTCTCCATCTTCAAAATGGATAAGCACTTCAACCGGCATGATCACTTCTCCAATCCGGTGAATCCGAACGGAGGATGTATAAATGGTGCTTTCATACTCAATGTTTTTATAGGTCCTTTTGTTCCCTCCTTCTTCATGGATCCCTTCCGGTGGTCTTGTTTTGCTGTTGCTTATTCTGGCGAGTTTATAGTCACAGACTTCAGATCCGTAGAGTACTTGATCGAAAAACCAGTTCATGTCCCCGCCGAATTTTGTCCCATGATTTTTAGTGACCACTTCATTTACCACATCGATAAAATCCTGTCCGCAGGGGTGTTTAAATTTCCATCGATCGTAAAATGTTTTCATGATCTCGTCCATGGTCAGCCGGCCTACAATTCTTTCCAGTGTAGCCATCCAGATGGCTGTCTTGTTGTAACTCATGGTCCCGTACCCGCCATGCTTGAATTCCCAGGAATTTCTAAATGGTTCTGCGATTTTGGGGTTGCCCGATTGTGTATAACCAAGACGCTGGTATTCCCAGTCCCCGTAATGAAATTTTTCATGTCCCATGAAGGAATACCTCTCCCCGTATGTTTCGTCCATGATCCGCATTTCAAAGTAGGAGTTGAATCCTTCATCGATCCATGCCTCCTCGAATTCGTTGGATGCCAGGATTCCCATGAAATAGTTATGACCGAATTCGTGGATTGTTACCATTTCCGTAAATCGCATCCAATCGGGGATACCCCAGATGCATCCGGCTGTTATGAAGGTGGGATATTCCATTCCGGATGCGCCCATACCCTTCAGTGGCGGATCAACAATAGAGATTGTGGAATAGGGATATTTCCCAAGGTGTTTTTCAAAATAGTCCAGGGCTGCTTTTACGGATTCCGTATGCCTGCCTGCCTGGGGGAGGTGGTCCGGCTGAAGGAAGACCATGATCTTAACGTCTTTCCATTGGTCCTCCACCACCCGGTAATCGGGCGAGGCAGTCCATGCAAAATCAACCACATCTTCGGCGATGTAGGTGAGTGTCTTTGTTTCATCCGTATTATCGTGCTGGCTTTTCAGTTCCCCCGTAGCACCGACAACAAATTCCTTTGGCAAGGTGATTTCCACTTCATACACTCCGAAATCGGCGTAAAATTCCGAGTTGGCATGGAACTGGTGACAATTCCACTGTCCCTCTTCCGCGTACCGCACCCCTTCCGGTTCGTATACTCCGATTTTTGGGAACCATTGTGCAACCAGGAAGAAATCATCCATATAGCCCGACCTGGCAAATACCCTGGGTAATTTCGATTTGAAGTTGATCTTCAGTTTGATTGATTGCCCGGGCATTACCGGCTCCTCAAGAGCTACCGAGATAACCGATTGATCCTCTTCATTGTCATCATCAGGCTGGATATATCTCATGTTCTGAGTAAGGTCAATACCACTGGCCGTCTGCATTTCAACAACATCGACCCAACCCCAGATCAGGGGATCCGAAGCCCTGAAACTAACACCCCTTAGCTGGCCACCGGATTCTTTCATAAAAGTGGATTCCGTATTCTTAAATGCATTCAGATACATGTGGAACTGCAGCTCATTGATCGTGTCGTTCGAGGGATTTTTCCACACCAGATCCATTTTTCCATCCACGATTTTTTCTTTCGTATCCAGGGCAACCTTCATGGTATAATGGACGATCCGTTCACTTTTTGGCTGTGCAATGATTGTCTGGTTCGCTATGAGCAGAGCAGCAATCACTGAAACAAACCTGGCAATTGGTTTAGTCATCATGGAGATAACTGTTTTTAAATTTGGTGTAAACTGTATAATCAACTACAGGAATCCTGTTTTCCTATCATCAAAATTATCATTTTTCGGCGGAAAGGTAAAATATACTCTACCCGATTATTTTGTAATTGCAGTTATTGCCTCCAGGTTACGGTTGTTGGTTATGTTTTTCGCTTCGGGTGTATACAGAAAATCAATCAGATCCGCATACCGTTCCGCTATTTTGCCCCTGACAATTTTCAGGGTTGAGTTCATCAACTGGTTCTCTTCCGTAAATCCTTCCTCAAGAACACCGATGGCTGCCGGCAACCATCGTTGTGGAAACATTGTGCCGAACTTACCTCCTGTGCGGTATTCGTTCAATTCTGCCTGGATAAGCTGAAGAAGAGCCAATTTCCCTTCTTCGGTGTCACCGGATAATTTTTGTTCTGCCAAATACCGGTTCAACGCTTCCTTATTGGTAACGACCAGTGCAATGGTATAGGGGCTCTGGTTATTATAGAGCATGCACTGCTCGATGTAGGGTGATTGTTCGGTGAATGCTTCTTCAATCCCTTCCGGGCTGTATTTCTCCCCGTCGTCGGCAATTAGCAGGCTTTTAAAGCGTCCCAGTACATAAAGAAATCCATCCTCATCGAGGTAACCCATGTCGCCGGTATGCAACCACCCGTTTTTTATTGTTTCTTCAGTGGCAGTTTTATTTTTCCAGTACCCTGGCATCACATTTTGTCCTTTCACTACGATTTCACCCTTTTCCCCTGCCGGTAATGCATTTCCCTCATTATCGCATATTTTCAGATCAAGGTTGTCCACCACGATACCGGATGATCCCAGTTTATGTCTGTCCATGGCGTTTGCCGAGATGATGGGTGCAGCTTCCGTGAGGCCATATCCCTGAAGCATGGGTGTTCCGATAGCATAAAAGAAGCGTTGCAAATCAATATCGAGAAGAGCTCCGCCCCCGAGAATAAACTCAATCCTGTCCAGTCCAATTCCCTCCCTGATCTTTTTGAACAGTATCTTATCGTAAAGCATATAGAGTGGTTTTTTCAATGCCTGGATTCCCTTTCCACGGTTATACCCTTCTTGATTATAGTTGTACGCCAGTTTCAAAGCCTGCTGAAACAGTTTCTCAGTAAATGATCCTTTAGCCCGGATTGCCTTTTCAATGGCTTTGCGAAAACTTTTTGCCATGGTCGGCACACTCATGAAAATATGGGGTCTGATCTCCTTAATGTTTATTGGAATATTTTTCAATGTTTCCATGGGGCTTTTTCCGACCTCAACCGATGCTACGCTTGCCCCTTTGCCCATAAAGGCATACAAGCCGGCAGTATGGCCATAGGAATGGTCCCAGGCGAGGACAAGCAATGTCCTGTAATAGGAGGGGATGTGCATTCGTGAATAACCCTGTTCGACATTGGCAACGTAATTGAGGTGGGAAAGCATAACACCTTTCGGATCGGCAGTGGTACCGGAAGTATAGCAGATGTTTGCCAGGTCATTTTCCCCGATCGAGTTCCTGCGTTTCTCAAATGTCTCCCGCTCTTTTTCAAGAAATGCCTTTCCTTTTTCAATGACTTCATCGAAATAGATCTCTTTTTCCTGATACTCGCTTTCCGGGTTAAGGAGAATGACCAGTTCCAGTGCCTTTAGGCTTGACTTTATAGCCCGGATCTTTTTCATCTGACTTCGTGAAGCGATAACCATTCTTGATCCGGAATGGTCAAGCCTGAATTGTACATCGGAGGGTTCCTCCAGTTTGACCGACAAGGGGACATTTATTGCACCAGCATACAGGATGCCTAATTCGCTGATAATCCAATTATTGCAGCCTTCAGAAATCAAACCTATCCGGTCTTCCTTGTTGATCCCCATCGAGATCAGACCAGCTCCGAATTGTTGTGACAGCTCCTGAATCTCCTTATAGGTTGAACCCCGGTACTCACCATCCCGCTTTTCCCACATATAGATATTGTCCCCGAATTGTTTTACACTCTCTTCAAAAAAAGTGATGATTGTTTTCATGTAAGAAAGGATTTTGTTTATGATACCCGAATATACAAAAATTATGATTCAGGAGAATGAATAAATAAATGATTACTTTTGCATAACTAATTCTAATAAAATGATTTATTCAAAAATGAAAAAGTTAGTACCATTGCTTATTCTAATCATTGCAGTTACATCGTGCAAATTCATTAAAGAAAAGGGTTGGTTTAAAAAGGACGCTGATACTCTTGCAGTTTACCAGGCAAGGATGGACAGCGTCCGCGTAGCCGATTCGATCAACAAAGTGCTTGAGGCAGAAAGGATGATCGAGCAAACGAGGCTGGATTCCATCAGGGCAATCGAGGAAGTGGAAAGAGAACGTCTTGCCCGATTTAAATACCATATCATTGTCGGTAGTTTTAAAACCCCGGAATATGCCGATCTCTATTCTGAATACTACAGGAAAATGGGATATGAAACGGAGATCCTGTTTAACGAATATGATTTCAATGTGGTCTCTGCCAGGGCGTTTGATAACATCGGTGAAGCGCTTGTTCAACTGGAACATTTCAGGGATACTGTGGAGCTGGAAGCGTGGTTGTATATTAATCAGTAGGGATTTACCAGGCAGAAAGCATATTTGTACCTGTAACCATGATACAGGAATAGTCTTTCATCCATAGGGCAGTAATGTTTTACGCCTTATTAAGTTATTGAACAGCAAAAAACAATTCACAAATAACAAAATACAAATAATACCAAAATCACAATATTCATTGAGTTCGATTTTGGTTTGGTAATTGCAATTTGGTTTTTGGAACTTATTTGCTATTTGTTTTTTGGGATTTGTGATTTGGTTCCTGGTTTTACAGAATGAACCAGATCTAAGGGTATAACTTGAGTTTATTCTTTGGAAACTCCAGGAGAGTGTAAACCAAAACCCGAACCTTATTTTACCTCGATCAGGTTTCTCATCTTCAGGATGAGGATGATGGATTCAACAATCTCATCCACTGACATGGTTGCACAGTTGTAGATAGCGTCAAAAATAGAATGGTCCGATTCGCCTCCCCAGTAATAATCCAGAAACCGCTTTCTTTTTCGATCGTATTCAACAGTGTATTTAATCCCTTCTTCATAGCTTATGTTTTCCCTTCTGGCGATCACACCTTTTACTCTCCATTCTAGCGGGGCCTGCAATTTGATATGAAAACTGTTGGGACAATCTTTGGTTATTGCCACACCCCCTCGTCCCACAATGATCACATTGCCATCATAGGCGATTGCTTTTATCACATTGGCAATGGATTTCCTGATCTTTTTATCGCTGCGGTGGTATTTTTTTGATTGGGCGGCCAGGATCTCATCGAATATTCCTTTTTCTTCATATTCAAAAACATATTTGATCTCCTCAGGCTTGACATCAAGCTCTTTAGCCGATCGTTCCAGGATTTCCTTGCTAATCCAATCCCAACGATCCTTTCCGGTGATCCGGTTGATGGTACTAACCAGCTTTCTGGCAATGATCTTGGAAGGACAACCAAACTCTCTTGAAATGGTCACCACAGGGCCGGCACAACTTACTTTTTGTTCCTTTTCTCTAACCCTGTCCAATGCATATTTTGAAAGATCTATTTTCATTGCAAATCAAATTGTAAAATGTGAGAAAAAGCAAAACAATGACAACGGTTTAGTAATCTGTTAAATTACTAAAAAACCTTTTTTTTACAAAAAAGTTGAGGTACTTTATACTGGGTATCAACCGGATCAACAGGGGACTTTGCAAGGATGAAGAATATGGTTTCACAACTGGCTGGGGTGCCGCCTTATAATCTGGCTCCTGTCGGGGCCGATAGAGATCATGGTGATGGGCACTTTAACCTCATTCTCAATGAAACGAATGTACTGTTTCAGTTCATCGGGTAATGACATGAATTCGGTACAGGAAGAAATATCTTCATTCCATCCCTGAAACTTTTTATAGACCGGTTCAATTTCGCCAGACAGGTCAAAGGGGATACGATCCACCCGTTCTCCATTGATGCTATAATGGGTGCATACCTTTAGCTCCGGGAAACCAGTGAGTACATCAATTTTTGTTATGAAGAGCTGGTTTACACCATTCAGCATGATAGCATATTTCAGCGCCGGTAGATCCAGCCAGCCACATCGTCTTGGACGGCCGGTTGTCGCTCCAAATTCAGCGCCCTGTTCCCGCATCTTTTTACCTGTATTATCAACGAGTTCGGTAGGGAAGGGACCACCCCCCACACGGGTACAGTAAGCTTTAACGGTTCCGAAGACGTTGCCAACGGCAGCCGGGGAGATCCCTAATCCGATACATGCCCCGGCACAAACCGTATTCGATGATGTAACAAAGGGGTAGGATCCAAAATCAATATCAAGCAGGGTACCCTGTGCCCCTTCGGCGAGTAAGGATTTTCCGCCAGCAAGCAGGTCATTCATCAGGTATTCACTGTCAACAATGGGGAAAGACCTGATCAACTCAATCCCCTCAAACCAGTCCTTTTCATGTTCACTGATATCGTAGGGGAAGTCATACATCTGAAGGATCTCTCTGTGCTTGTTTACCAGGAAATTATATTTATCCGTGAAACCTTCACCAAGGATGTCTCCAACGCGCAATCCATTACGACCCGTTTTATCCATATAAGCAGGACCAATGCCTTTCAGGGTTGATCCAATCTTGGATTTTCCCTTGGCAACTTCTGAAGCAGCATCCAGTATCCGGTGAGAGGGTAAGATCAGATGTGCCTTTTTTGAAATAAATAGCTGGTTCGTTAATTGAACTCCCAGATCATGCAGTGCTTCAACCTCTTTCTTAAATACCGATGGATCAATCACTACTCCATTCCCAATGATGTTGATCTTGTCCTTTCGGAATACTCCGGAGGGAATAGAGTGCAGAATGTGTTTGATCCGATTGAATTCCAGGGAATGACCGGCATTTGGACCTCCCTGGAACCGGGCAATAACATCGTATTCTGGTGTTAGGACGTCAACAATTTTCCCTTTCCCTTCATCACCCCACTGAAGCCCCAGTAAGATATCAATTTTCATTTTATTTATCTTTCTTTTCAGCAACCCCGTAAATATAGAGAGAGTGGTACAGTGGCTTAAAATTATTGAGTTCACAGGCAGTCTTGATGATTTCGTGGATCCTGGGATCGCAGAATTCAATCACTTTACCGGTTTCGGTATCAATCAAATGGTCGTGTTGGCTGCATTGGTATGAACGTTCAAACTGTGCAATATTTTTGCCGAACTGATGCTTGATTACCAGGTTGCAATCAAGCAGCAACTCGATGGTATTATAGAGGGTTGCCCTGCTAACCCGGTAGTTCTTATTCTTCATGAAGATGTACAACGATTCAATATCAAAATGTCCGCTTCTGGAATAAATCTCATCAAGAATGGCGTACCGTTCGGGGGTTTTTCTGTGCCCCTTCTTCTCCAGGTATTCTGTAAATATTTGCTTTACAGTTTGTTTCGTATCATCACTAACCATATATAGTCTAATTTAAAATAGTGGTTTAAAATTATGGATTTTTTTGTGAAATACAACACTTTATTTAGATCAAATCAATGCATCACACCGGGTGGGATGGTGGAAGTGGCAGGAGCAGGGGCATTCCGGAAGCTGATCAGGACTCTTCAATGGACTCGATTCGTTTAACAGAATCCACTCCTTTGATTTTTATCAGGTTCATTATCAGGTTATTCAAGTCCTTTGTGCTATGGACGTAGAGATCGAGTGTGCCATCAAAGATGCCGTCATGAACTTCAATATTAACGGTTCTCATATTTACACTAAGTTCTTTGGAAATGACATTGGTAATTTCGTTGATCATGCCAATTCTGTCGATTCCCATAATCCGGATACTTGCCAGGAAAGAGAGAATTTTATGGGTTGTCCACTTTGCCGTCACTATTCGATTGCCTTCTCTGGACATTAATTTGATGGCATTGGGGCATTTTGATCGGTGAATGATGATTTTATCATTCAGGTCTCTGTACCCGACCACATCATCACCGGGGATGGGGTTGCAGCATGTAGCCAGGGTATAGGTGGTTTCTGCGTCGTCGATGTTTTCGCGCAGGATAAGGGGTGTTTTATAATCGAATTTTTGCTCTTTCGGCGGTATTTCTTCAACGGGTTCTTCTTCCTCCGTTGAAGATTTTCCAAACTGCAGTTTCCAATACCTGATCCATTTGTTTTTGGTTTTTTTCCGCAGCACTTTTTTAAGATCATCGAGGGTAATAAGACCGAGTCCAATTTTACTGTACAGTTCATCTTTACTGATCACCTCGTATTCCGGGATCAGTTTTTTAAACACACGGGAGCTGGGCATCAGGTTAAATTCCTTTAATTTTTCTTCCAGGATCTTTTTCCCCTTTTCGATGCGGTTTTTGGTTTCAGATTTCAAGGAATTTTTAATGCTGGATTTAGCTTTAGCGGTTATCACATAATCGAGCCATTCGCGATGTGGTTGTTGCTTGTCGGATGTCAGTATCTCCACCTGATCGCCGCTATTCAAATTGTGGCTTAGGGCAACGAGCTTGTAATTTACTTTAGCCCCAATGGCTTTATTTCCTATTTCGGTATGGATCTCATAGGCAAAATCAAGAGCTGATGCGTTCTTAGGCAGGCTTTTTATCTGTCCTTTTGGAGTAAATACAAGGATTTCGGAAGCAAATAGATTCAATTTAAACTCATCCAGGAATTCGAGGGCGTTGGAGAGGGGATCCTCGAGCAATTCCCGTATTTTTTTGATCCATTTATCCAGTTCTCCTTCTCCCGATCCGCTGTTTTTATATTTCCAATGGGCGGCATAACCCCGTTCAGCAATCTCTTCCATTCGGTTTGTTCGGATCTGGACTTCCACCCATTTCCCGTGAGGGCCCATAACGGTAACATGAAGGGCTTCATATCCATTGGCTTTTGGTGTACTTACCCAGTCGCGGATCCTGTCCGGTTTTGGCATATAAATATCCGTGATCATGGAGTAGATGCTCCAGCATTGTGTTTTTTCGGGAACATTTTTCTTCGGCTCAAAAATGATACGGATTGCCATGAGGTCATATACTTCTTCAAAAAGAACCCCCTTCCGCTGCATTTTATTCCAGATTGAGGCGATTGATTTGGGTCTTCCATTGATATCGAACTTGTACTTGTTCGATTCGAGTTTTTCAATGATGGGCAGAGAGAAGCGGCTGATCATGGTAACCCTTCTCTTCTCATTGTCCCTGATCTTGTTTTGGATTTCGGTATATACTTCCGGATGCTGGTATTTTAAACTCAGATCCTCCAATTCCGTTTTAATGGCATACAGGCCTAACCGATGTGCAAGGGGGGCATACAGGTATACTGTTTCGCCTGCTACTTTCATTTGTTTGTTCGGAGGCATGGAATCAAGTGTCCGCATGTTATGCAATCGGTCGGCCAGCTTGATGAGGATTACACGAACATCATCCGAAAGGGTAAGGAGCATTTTGCGGAAATTCTCAGCCTGGAGTGAGGACTTGTTGTCAAATACGCCTGCGATCTTGGTAAGGCCATCTATGATGGATGCAATCTTTTTCCCAAAATGATTTTCGATATCTTCCAGTGTATAATCCGTATCTTCAACAACATCGTGCATTAAAGCACAGGCAACCGATTTTGCACCCAGCCCGATCTCATGTGTAACGATTTTTGCCACCGCAATGGGATGGAGAATATAGGGGTCACCTGAGTTCCTCCGCATGTTCTTGTGCGCTTCATTTGCCAGGTCAAACGCTTTTTTTATGAGCGCTCGGTCTGCCTCAGAATTACAACGAACACAATGCTGGAGAAGATCCTCGAACTTCTCTTTTATCAGTTTCTTCTCTTTCGGGGTGAGTATGGACATCTACAACTATAAGGTAATGGTTAATGGAAAAACCATGCACAAATTTAATGAATTTTGAAACGCAATTGACTTCCCGATCGCACAGGATGTAATATTTATTTTGGATAGATCAGGGTTATATGCCCGTTTTTCTCTATGATTTCACCTTCAGCACTTACAACGTGGAGAAAATAGATATAAATACCCTCCGGTGCCGGTTTGTCCCCGTTTATTGTCCCATCCCATCCTCTCAGGGGATCAACAGACTCAAAAAGGAGGTTACCCCAACGATTCTGTATGGTTAACAGATACTGGTTTGGAGTAAATGACAGAATGGGTTTGAAAACATCATTTCTATTGTCTGCATTGGGTGTAAATGCGTTAGGGACAAATACTTTTACCGGCACCTCACCGCAGGAAATGTTTGATTTGGATGATCCGGTAATACCGAATGGATTTTGACTCCCTTCCAGAGCTTCAACATAATAACAAAACCTGCCAGAAGGTGCTGTATACTGGAAAGCCGAAATATCATCGAGATAGGTAGTATCTGTTCCGGGAAGAGAAGCAACCAGTTCTGGCAGGAAGTCTCCGATCAAACGATAAATAGTACAGGTTTCAACTTCATCCAACCAGTCATAGTAAGATTGCCAGGTTAATTCATTGACTATTTCCTGGTTTTTAACCGTCAGTACAATATTGCTTGCCACATTCGATTCTGCAACCACACTATCGCAGGCATTGATTGCTTTTAACCGGTAATAGTATCGTTGGGCAGGATTATCAATCGTATCAACATACTTGATATTCCATGTAGACGGATTATTGAATTCGGTAACAATTTCTGTGATGTTCGTGGTATCATTTCCTTTAAAGAGCCGAAATGTGTAAATCTCAGATTGAGAGTCGATGGTAAATGAGAGATGTATTTCGTTCCCGTTCTCCACACTTGCGTAATCTGCATTAATGTACTCCGGGATTTTGGGCATCTGGGTATAGGTACAGACCCTGTTTGATGTTGATACCCTGCCGTTGCTATGGTTTGCCTGGATATGGTAGCAATAGTTAGTATAGGATTCTATCCCCTGGTGAATATAATTTGTTGTGCCGGATTCAATGGTTTGTAACAGGCTGTCCGGGTTACCGTCAATGTTCACGATGACCTCATAATTCTCAAGCTCCTCATCCCATCCAAGGTAGGGAGTCCAGTCCAGGTTCACACGGATCAGGCAGGAGTCAAAAAAGAGTGCAGTAAACATGGTTGTATGGGGTTCCGTTAGCGGACTTGGATTACCGGCTGTATCGTACGCTGCGATGACATACGATTCGGGGAAGAAATCGGCATTGGAAGAGGCATTGACATAGGATGTGGCAAAAGGGTTCCAGAGGGTATCGATGGAGATCCAGCTGCTGTTTCTATCGATGTAGATGATGTACGCCTCAACATCAAGTGAGGGACTTAATTCCCACTCCAACGAGGCATTACCGGTAAGTGGATTAACACTAACGATCTGTAAATCCGGACTAATCGGTCTCTCCGTGTCCTGACCATAAGCGGGACCGGTTAGCAGATAACCGAGCAGGATCGGTAAAAGAATTTGCTGTATGTTATGCAGTATCATTTTCCCGGGATACATCATAGAAACTCCGTTTTCAATCGTTTAGTATTTCCCGGCAACGATCTCAGTAAATGTTCCGGGTGCAAAATATTGGTTTGCCAGATCGAGCAGCTGTTTTGCTGTGGTATTTTTTATCGTATCAATTGTTTTGTCATAATAGTCATAATCCAATCCGTATTCAATGACTGCTTTTAAACTTTCCGCCAGGGCAAACGGCCCGTCAAACATCCTGATCAATTCCCCCATAAGATAATGTTTTACAATTGTCAGTTCATCTTCCGGGATGATGGTGTCTCGCAGGATTTTAATTTCCTTATAGATCTCTTTAAGGGCAGCTTTGCATACATCTTTACCTACTTCTGATGCGATCACAAAATAGCCGGCATGGTGCATGGAAAGGATCATGGACCCGATACCGTAGGTGTACCCTTTGTTTTCCCGTATGTTTTTCATCAGTCGTGATCCGAAGTATCCTCCCAGTATGGTGTTTAAAATTTGCATTGCTGTAAAGTCGGGATGGTGCTTGTTAAAGAGCCTTTTTCCGATCCGGATTGCAGACTGGAACACCTTTTCCTTTTCAATAAGCAGCTTTTCAGGATTCTTTTCCGGTACGTATGCAGCTCTGTTTTCGAACAGGTGGTACTCTTCTATCCTGTTTTTCCCAAAATGATCATCGATGAGGCGCTCCAGTCCGGTCCAAAGTTTACCGGAAACAATAATGCAGAACGGACGATTACGGTAATGCAGGTGGTAAAAGTCAGCCAGCATGGGGGATGTGACCCTGTGAAAATCCTCAACGACGATTTCCCTTCCATAGGGATGATCATTTCCGAAAATCGCCTTTAAGAAATCTGTTCGCGCCATGATTTTGACTTTCCCATGATCCTCGATGAATTGTTGTTCTGTCTTCCTGATATAGGTTTGAAATTCTTTGTCAGGGAATGTGGAATGAAAAAGGATATCCGCGACAATCTCAAGTGTCTGTTCCAGGTATTTTGAAAGTGTATAAAGCACTATGGTCCCGTTGTCTTTGTCGGCATTTAATTGAAAATAGGCACCATAGTATTCAAATGATTCGGCAATGCTTTCAGCTGTCCTGTTTTCAGTACCCTCGTTCAGCATGGCATTGGAGGCGGAGGCAATTAATGGAGCAGGTTCAACGCAACTTCCCGCTCTGAACAGCAGCTCAATTCTTACAACTTCCTGTGTTCCTGCAGTTATCAAATAGAGCGGGATACCGTTTGAGAGAACCATTTTTTCTGCACGGACATAGTCGATCTTTTCAACCGGTTCGACCCGCGGAATTTTCTGCCGGTTTGGTGCTTGCATCATTTCTCAGACCCTTACGGATTTTATTAATTTATCATGAATCATATTTCTCCAGGTTATCCAAAATTTCTTAACCGGTTTTGGCTTTATAATATAATGTTGAGCAATTGGTCGTAGCGAACAGTTCACTGGCAACGCTAGCAATTTGTTCCCCTTTTACACTCCGGTATTTTTGCACTTCCGAATTGATATTCGCGGCATCTCCAAGCAATTCATGGAATGCAAGGCTTATCGCTTTACTCAGTATGTTGGTCTCTTCAAGGACCAGCGTGAATTCAATTCTGTTTTTCACCTTTTTCAGTTCTCTTTCAGGTACAGGATCATGTTTCAGTTTTTCCAGTTCTTTTATGATCTCTGTTTCTGCCCGTTCCATTTCCACTCCTTTTATCAGTTTTCCTGCTACAATAAATAATCCGGGATCAATATTTCCAGTGAGGTAAGCATTCAGTTCACTGAATAGTCTTTGTTCCTGTACAAGGTGCTGGTATAATCTTGATGATTTTCCACTTGCAAGGATGTCGGAAATGATATCTGAAGCGTAAAAATCTGCATCGCTTCTCCGGCATATATGAAAAGCTTTGTATATGGCATTGTAAGGCACATCACGCTGAACGGTTTTTCTTCTTTCGGATCGCTGCACCGGTTCTTCGGGAAGGTTTCTTTCAGGGACTGTTCTCTTTTCAATACCGGAAAACCATCGTTTTGTCAGGGTCTGTGCTTTCTTCCTTTCAATATTTCCTGCAATGACCAGGATTGCATTGTTTGGTGCATAATGGTTAAAGAAGAAATTTTTTACATCATCCAATGCCGCTTCTTCGATATGTTGGATATTCTTACCGATGGTTGGCCACCGGTAGGGATGGAGTTTGTATGCCAGGGGGCTCATCAATAGCCAGACATCACCATAGGGTTGGTTCAGGTAACGCTGTTTATACTCTTCGATTACAACGTGTCTCTGGAGATCGAGGTTGTGCTGCGAGAAGTCAAGACAGAGCATCCGATCTGATTCGAGCCAGAATCCTGTTTCAATATTCTCTTTTGGCAGGGTTAGATAGTAATTGGTGATGTCGTTGGTGGTAAAAGCATTATTTTCACCGCCGGCATTCTGCAGGGGCTGGTCGTAGTTTGGGATATGGATTGAACCACCAAACATAAGGTGTTCGAACAGATGGGCAAAACCGGTTTTTTCAGGATGTTCATCCCGTGCCCCGACATTATAAAGCAGATTTAGAGCAACAAGGGGAGTCGATGGATCAGGATGGATGATTACTTTCAGTCCATTATCGAGTTCGAATTTTTCCAGTTCTACCATGGCGGATTGTATTGATGGATTTTGCAGAACAGATCAGATTGAGAGCAGCTCCCGTTTTGCCTGGTGGAATTCGGACAGCAGGTTTTGCATGATATCAGCTACCGGCAGGATCTCACGTATCATGGCAGATGCCTGTCCTATTTCCAATTCACCCATTACAAACTTAAAAAAAATAAGTCTTTCTCATCGTTTCTGAATTATCAGGGAAGTATTATCTTTGTTAACTTATGCATATTAACAGGTTACTGATCAAGCTTTTCCGTTGGAGAACAAAACACATTAATGACAGGCAATTTGTTCTTATTCTGAGTGTTATTATTGGTTTCTCTGCGGGTTTTGGGGCTGTGATCATAAAAAACTCGGTTCACCTGATACAATCCTTATTAACCAGCGGTTTTGACAGGGAAGCCAATAACTATTTTTATTTTCTTTTTCCAACGGTTGGTATTTTGCTCACGGTTCTGTTTGTTAAATTCATCCTCAGGCAGCCAGTGGGTCATGGGATCCCCGGTGTTCTGTATGCTATTTCGCGAACCAACGGGAAGGTAAAACCTCACAACCTGTTTTCATCCATTATTACGAGTGCATTGACCGTGGGATTTGGAGGTTCTGTTGGGCTGGAGGGGCCTACTGTTGCCACCGGGGCTGCCTTAGGATCAAACCTTGGGAGGCTGCTGCGTTTGAATTACAGGCAAATCATCCTGATGCTGGGATGTGCTTCCGCAGGTGCCATGTCAGCCATTTTTAAAGCCCCTATTGCTGCTATTGTGTTTGCCCTTGAGGTGATCATGTTGAACCTCTCCATGTCATCCTTAGTCCCCTTATTGATCTCTTCGGCAACGGGTGCATTGACTTCCTATTTCTTTCTGGGTCAGGATGTCTTGTATTCGTTCGAACTGGAGCATACTTTCCAGATGGGAAATATTCCCTTTTACATCGTTATCGGTGTATTTTGTGGATTGGTATCGGTCTATTTTACACGGATGTACATGTTTGTTACAGGATTGTTTGATAAAATACATTCCTGGCATAATAAACTCTTACTGGGTGGTGTGATACTGGGTGTCCTGATCTTTTTTGTACCATCCCTGTATGGGGAGGGATACCAGGCTATAAACAACTGCCTGAACGGAGACTTCTCCTACCTGTTCGATTATTCCTTATATTATGGTCAGCGGGATAATATTGTTGCCATGTTTATTATCCTGGTGGTTATTATCTTATTCAAAGTGGTGGCTACTTCTGTCACGTTCGGCAGCGGGGGCGTGGGTGGAATATTTGCCCCTACTCTTTTTCTCGGTGCCAATTCCGGATTATTTTTTGCAAAAGTGTGCAATCAACTGGGATTTGATATTCCGGAAAGTAATTTTGCCCTGGTGGGTATGGCCGGATTGCTTGCCGGAGTGATCCATGCACCCCTGACCGCTATATTCCTGATTGCTGAAGTGACAGGAGGATATGGACTGTTTATGCCGCTAATGATCACTGCTACGGTATCCTATGCCACCATCCGGATCTTTGAAACCAATTCTGTCTATACCATACAGCTGGCTAAAAGAGGGGAACTGATGACACACGACAGGGATAAAGCTGCTCTTTCGCTCATGAAGGTTGATAAACTGATTGAACGAAACTTCAATACGATCGGTCCTGATGCAACCCTGGGGGAGCTGGTAAATGTGATCTCTAAATCGGTACGAAATATCTTTCCGGTTGTTGATGAAGATGGAATACTGCTGGGTGTGGTGTGGGTTAACGATATCCGACACATTGTTTTTAAACAGGAGTTGTATAACAAAACATTGGTCAGGGACCTGATGTTCATGCCCGAACCGTCGGTTTCCCCGGATGAATCGATGGAAGAGGTAGCTCAAAAATTCCAGACATCTACCCATTATAACTTACCGGTGCTGAAAGATGGGAAGTATGTTGGATTTGTCTCCCGGGCAAATGTTTTTTCTACCTACCGCTCGATCATCCGCGATTTTTCAGAGGAATAAAAGAAAACAATCACGCAAAGCACGCTAAGAAAAAACACACACAAAGTCCGCAAAGAATAAAAACATGCAAAGCCCATAAAGAAATAACCAAAATATGACAGAAAATGAGATATCATATAAGATCATCGGTGTGGCAATTGATATGCACAAAAATACTGGTCCAGGTTTGCTTGAATCAGTCTACGAACATGCTCTTGCCTATGATTTAACTCAGATTGGATTAAAAGTCAGGCAACAGGTCCCGATGCCGTTCATATACAAAGATGTAAAACAAGAAGTTGGGTATCGAATTGACTTATTGGTTGAGGAGAAAGTAATCGTGGAAGTAAAATCTCTGGAGGCATTAGCACCTGTTCATTTTGCACAAACCCTAACCTACCTGAAACTTTCAGGTTTGAAACTGGGCTTATTGATTAATTTCAACTGCAAAATCTTGAAAGATAATATCCATAGAATTGTAAACAACCTGTAATCGACATTTAGTTTACTCTCTTTGTGTTCTCTGCGAGTCCTTTGCGTTCTTTGCGTGAAATAAAATAACGCTCCCAAAGGGATCTACCATGGGTATGGCTATGCTACCTACGGGAAAAGCCCGCACAAAATGAAATTCCCATTATTTGATCATTTTACGCTGCTAAAATTGTTACTTTTGCGGCTGGTATGGAAAAAAAGAGTTTACTGGCACGGTTCCTTATCTGGCGTATAAAGCATATCAGTCAGCGCCAATTGATCTACATCCTGAGTTTCGTTGTCGGGATCATCAGTGGATTGGCAGCTGTTCTGCTCAAAAACACGATACATTATACCCAAGTCCTGCTAACCCGTGGATTTGATGTCGAATCAGAAAGCTACCTCTACCTGGCCTATCCGTTGTTTGGCATTCTGATTACGGTACTGTTTGTCCGCTATGTGGTTAAAGACAACATTGCTCACGGGGTTGCGAGAATTCTCTATGCCATCTCAAAAAAGAACAGTATTCTGAAACCACACAACAACTATTCGTCTATTCTTGCTACTACGGTTACGATTGGGTTTGGGGGGTCTGTAGGTTCAGAGGCTCCGATTGTCCTGACCGGTGCGTCCATCGGATCTACCATTGGAAGGCTTTTGCGGCTCAATTACAAATCGATAACCCTGCTGGTAGGTTGTGGAGCGGCAGGAGCTATTGCGGGAATTTTCAAAGCTCCCATTGCCGGAATCGTTTTCACGCTTGAAGTACTGATGCTTGATCTTACTATCTCATCCATTGTTCCCCTTTTGATCTCCTCTGTTACCGGAGCCACCATCGCTTTCTTTCTGATGGGCAAAGAGGTTCTTTTTTCCCACCACCTGACCGAACCGTTTATCCTGAACAATATTCCCTTTTATATCCTCCTGGGGATCTTTGCCGGGTTGCTTTCCCTCTATTTTACCCGCATGACCATGTTCGTCGAATCTTCGTTCGGGAAACTGAAAAACCAGTACATCAGACTACTTCTCGGAGGAGTGTCACTGGGCATTCTGATTTTTCTTTTTCCTCCCCTGTATGGAGAGGGTTATACAACCATAACAGCCCTGCTGAATGGAGATACAGCCAGTGTGGTGGAGAACAGCTTTTTCTATGTTTTTCGTGATAATTACTGGTTATTGCTGGGTTACCTTGCCATGATCATGGTATGTAAGGTTTTGGCCATGTCAGTAACAACCGGGGGAGGGGGTGTGGGTGGTATTTTTGCTCCCACGCTGTTCATGGGGGGCGTTACAGGATTCTTTTTCGCCCGGCTCGTAAACGGTTTGGAGACAGTACGCCTTACCGAAAGCAACTTTACGCTTGCAGGAATGGCAGGTCTTATGGCGGGCGTAATGCATGCACCACTGACTGCCATATTCCTGATTGCAGAGATCACCGGTGGATATGGTTTGCTTGTACCCCTGATCATAACATCAACCGTTTCGTTTATGACCATCATGTATTTTGAACCACATTCCATCTATACCAAGCGGCTTGCAAGAAGAGGCGAACTGATTACACACCACAAAGACAGGGCTATTTTGACACTGATGAAATGGGACAGAGAGATTGAGAAAGACCTGAAGACCGTTCACCAGGATGACACACTGGGTGAGCTGGTAAAACGAATATCAAAATCGAAAAGAAACCTTTTTCCGGTAATTGATGAAGAAAATCATTTGATTGGAGTTGTGCTTCTTGATCACGTCAGAGACATCATGTTTAACCGGGAGATGTACAATGATACCTATGTCCGTGACCTTATGGTTTCCCCACCAACCTATGTCCTGCTGGAGGATACGATGGAAACCGTTATGGAGAAGTTCAATGAGAGCAATGCATGGAACCTGCCCGTTCTTGATGGAGATAAATACATCGGTTTTATCTCGAAATCAAGAATCTTTTCTGCTTACCGGAAAGTGCTTCAAAAGCATTCTGAAGAGTGATTTAACCCGAAAAATTCAAAGAATTTTTCGCCATTTATGGCTGACGAAAAGTCAAATTCAAGTATGTCAACTGTTTCACTTAACAGTTATCTTCAAAACTGATGAAAATTTCATATCCAAATTTGAGGGTATTGAATTTGACTTTTATCAGGGTTAACCCTGACATATATAATTGATAATCAATAGATTTCAATTATGTATCGTCATTATTCATGCTGAATGCATGAATAATTCGGGTTAATAGCTTTCTCTGGTAATCCTGTTTTTCCATAGGGACAAAAAAAAGGACTTCCTAAAAAGTCCTTTAGAGGTTATCTTCAAAGATATCCTTTATGGCATCTTCTTCCGGTGATTACGACATATGTTTAACATTCAGTCCATACAGGATGATGAACAGGACCGGGAAGATTAATCCGACAAAAGCGAAGAAACCACCCAGGAAACTACCAAATCCTACCAGGATAAAGGAGACGATTACTGGAGCCAATTCACCGACTATGTAAATATAATACCCCGTTTTTTTCAGGTTCCACATCCAGAGAACACCCCAGAGGCATACCAGTGCTGCCAGTATACTCACAATACCCAGGGTGGATGCATAACTCAATGATTCTTCAACATATTCCGTTCCGGGCACTTCTTGATATCCCTCAATAGATTCAGCAGCTTCCATAAGCATGGAACCGGCACTTTTGGCGAAAAGGGAAATGATGCCCTGAATTACCTGAATTCCAACTCCGATGAAACTCAGGATGCATAGAACAGTCAGAAAAGTAGGTCTTTCCTGTGTGGGTGCCGCTGGCTGTGGTGGTTCAACCGCTTCGGCTTTTGGTTTTTCTTGTGGTTCAGCTTTTTGCTCTTCCATGGGTTCTTTTTTTTCTTCTTCTTCCATAATATAAAATTTAGTAAGAGATTAGGTTGGATGATTAGGCTAAATGTAACTATGTTTTTTTTGAAATCAAAGAAATCTCTTCCAAAATTCTCATGAATACTTTAAATTTGAGCTCTGTTACACAAAAGAACTACTTTACATGAAAAGAGATTCAGAGATTTTCAACCTTTTAGAAAAGGAGTATCAACGTCAGTTGAACGGAATTGAATTGATCGCTTCAGAGAATTTTGTAAGCCCACAGGTGCTTGAAGCAATGGGTTCGGTACTTACCAATAAATATGCAGAGGGGTACCCGGGTCACCGGTATTACGGAGGTTGTGAAGTGGTGGATGAAACCGAGCAGTTAGCAATTGACAGGGTAAAGGAACTTTTTGGTGCTGAATTTGCGAATGTTCAACCCCATTCCGGTGCGCAGGCGAATGCGGCTGTATTCCTCACCATTCTTGAACCTGGCGATACGTTTATGGGACTCGATCTTTCTCATGGAGGCCACCTTTCACACGGATCACCGGTGAATCTTTCCGGGATTTTATACCGGCCGGTTGCCTATGGTGTGGATGAGAAAACCGGTTTGATCGACTACGATAAGATGGAAGAGATAGCAAAGAGAGAAAAACCAAAAATGATCCTCGGCGGGGCATCCGCCTACTCCCGAGAGTGGGACTATAAACGGATGAGGGAAATTGCTGACGGAGTTGGTGCCCTGCTCATGGTGGATATGGCACATCCGGCTGGTTTAATCGCAGCCGGACTGCTTGATAATCCTCTTGAATTCGCTCATGTTGTCACCTCCACCAACCATAAAACGTTGCGAGGACCCAGGGGTGGATTTATCCTGATCGGTAAAGATTATGAAAATCCATGGGGAAAAACCACAAAGAAAGGGGATATCCGGATGATGTCCTCACTGATCAACTCAGGGGTTTTCCCGGGAACACAGGGTGGACCGCTTGAACACATCATAGCTGCCAAGGCAGTTGCCTTTGGAGAAGCGTTAGAGCCCGAATTCAAAGAGTATCAGGTCCAGGTGAAGAAAAATGCCAGTGTAATGGCTCAATCTTTTGTTGACCGTGGTTACCATGTTGTTTCTGGCGGAACGGATAACCACTCCATGCTTATCGATCTAAGAACTAAAGTCCCTGATATCACCGGTAAACTAGTTGAAAATACACTGGTAAAATCTGATATTACCGTCAATAAAAATATGGTCCCGTTTGACTCACGATCACCGTTTCAAACATCAGGACTCAGACTGGGCACTCCGGCAATAACCACCCGGGGGCTCAGGGAGGAGCATATGGAAACTATCGTAGATCTGATCGACCGCGTTATCATGAACACTGAGGATGAAGAGAATTTGGTTGCAGTGAAAGAGGATGTGCATAAACTGATAAAAGGGTTTCCACTGTTTGCATATTGATTCTTACGGGACAACCGTAATCATTGCTTTTTTGGCAAGTGATAAGCTTAACCTGGATCTCTTTGGTGACATGGCCAGACAGAAATGAGATAAAAGACACTGTTTTATAACAGAATGCCATTTGGAAACAGTTTTGATTCCCAGGAGTCTTTTATCTGGATACCGATAAATTCGTCATATGATAAAAAACTATATTCTAGTTGCTCTCCGTAATTTCAGACGATTCAAATTTTTCTCGTTTATTAATATTAGCGGACTTGCAATAGGAATGGCGTGTTCATTCCTGATCTTTATTTGGGTTAAAGATGAGTTTAGTTTCGACCGGTTCCACGAAAATTATGAAGATCTTTACAGGTTGGTGGATCAGGTAGAAAATGCTGATGCATTGTTCAAAGCAGTAGTCACTCCATTCCCGATGGCAGCCTACCTGAATGATGAGATCCCTGAGATCGTCAATTTCACTCGTTTACGACCCTTTACAAACAAAGTCCTGGTTGAATATGAATCGGTTGAAAAAGAAGGATATGTGAAGCAGTTTTATGAGGGGGGAATTATAGCTGCAGATTCGACTTTTTTTAACCTGTTTACTTATGAATTTCTTAAAGGAGATCCTGATAAGGCCATTGTAGGGATGAACTCAATCGTTATTACGGAAAGTACCGCATTGAAGTATTTTGGTGACGAGGATCCAATGGGAAAAACACTCTCGCTTTTTAATAAATCATGGATTGGAACGATTACTGCAGTGCTTAAGGATCCACCATCAAATTCACACATTCAATTTGATTTCATTATTCCATTTGCAAACTTTTTTGGTCCCGACTTAAGAACGGAGTGGAACAATTATTACTATAATGGCTATATGCAATTAGCACCCGGCACAGATCCGATGATAGTCAACCAGAAGATTGAAGATTCATTAAAAAAAAGGTCTCCGGATTCTGAAGTTAGGATTAAAGTTTACCTTCAGGCTTTACGGGATGTTCATCTGAAATCTGATTTTGATATTGACTATAATAACAGTACATCAGAAATAAATAATGATGTATATATATTCTCTATCATAGCAGTCTTTATTCTTCTTATTGCCTGCCTGAATTTTGTAAATCTTACTACGGCCAGATCAGGTACCCGGACAAGAGAGATAGGGATGCGAAAAATATCAGGGGCTTCACGAATACGGTTAATTCAGCAGTTTTTTGGAGAATCTGTTTTCACTGCACTCATTGCTTATGTCCTGGCATTTGTTATAGTCCTTTTACTGTTGAATACATTTAATCAGTTAACAGGGAAATCCCTGGAGTTAGAGCATATCCTGAATATAAATACGATTCTTATTTTTCTTGGGATAGCTTTGGTGGCTGGTTTTTTATCCGGGATATATCCAGCCGTCCTTCTTTCTTCATTCCAGGCGCAAGATGTATTGAAAAATGAGATGCAATCAGGCTTAAAAAAATCGGCATTCAGGAAAGCTCTGGTTCTGATACAATTCTCTATTTCAATCATCCTTATCAGTAGTGTTTTTATTGTTCAACGACAATTAGAATTTGTTCGCAAAACAGATTTGGGATATGAGAAGAAGAATTTGATTTATCTACCGGCACATGGCAGGTACATGAATTATTATAATTCCTTTAAAACAAAACTTTTACAGGATAATAACATCCAGGGTGTAACCATATCGTCTGATATCCCTTTAAATACTATCCATCTCTGGAGTGGGTTGGATTGGGAAGGGAAGAACCCTGATGATAACACCATGATGAATTTTTATACTACTGATTTTGATTTAATCCCTACTCTTGGTATACAGTTATCTTCCGGTCGTAATTTTTCATATCATTCAGATAGCATCAATTACATCATAAATGAAACAGCTGCCCGGATAATGGGGAAGAAGGATCCTCTGAACCAATGGTTTTCTCAATCAGGTAATAAGGGAGTAATCATTGGAGTGGTTAAGGATTTTAATTTCAAATCATTAAGAACAAAAGTTGAACCCCTTGTCATTCGAGTAGGTGAATATTATCGTTATATTATTATCAGGGTAAACGACGTTGAAATTCAACGGACTATCGATCGCATCAAATTACTTTGGGGTGAATCAAACCCAGACTTTCCCTTTGAATACCATTTCATAGATGAGGATTATGAACAACTCTATCTTCCGGAAATTAGACTCAGTGAGTTATTCACCTATTTCACTCTTCTGGCAGTTTTTATCTCCTGCCTCGGTCTGCTGGGGCTGGCCTCTTTTATGGCTCAGCAAAGAACAAAAGAAATAGGCATTCGAAAAGTTCTGGGGAGTACTGTGCCCGGGATAGTAAAGATGCTTTCCATGGAATTTACCCGGTGGGTAATATATGCAAATGTTATTGCGATTCCTGTGGCATGGGTTCTTATGAACAAATGGTTGGAGAATTTTGCCTACCGGACCAATACGCCCTGGTGGATATTTGTTTTAGCAGGTGCCCTGTCTTTAATCATTGCATTGATCACCATAAGTGTCCAGTCCTACCAGGCAGCTCTCACCAACCCTGCAGATTCCATCCGGCAAGAATGATTTTACTGATCACCAAGAGTGGATTATGGGGAATGCCCTATCCGATTCTCGATAAAATCGTGCATCTTTGATCTTTGTAAAACAGTCTTTCGAATCATGGAATGGTATTTATATGTTGCTGTTATAGGTGTTGGTGTAGTGGCAGGTTTTGTCAATACACTCGCCGGAAGTGGTTCGTTACTGACCCTGCCGTTATTGATGTTTCTTGGATTACCTGCAAATGTTGCAAACGGGACCAACAGGATTGCCATCTTGCTTCAGAATGTTGTTGGTGTTGGAAGTTTCAAACAGCAGAAGATCCTTGATTTGAAGGAGGGACTATGGCTTGCTATTCCGGCAATTGTCGGTTCCCTGGTGGGTGCAGGAATTGCTATTAATTTTAATGAAGAGATCATGGAAAAGACCATTGCCGGTCTTTTATTATTCATGTTTTTCATTATCATTTTCAAACCCGAAAAATGGATAAAGGGACAGGAAGGAAGGTATTCAACAAAACCAACCCTCGTAAATAGCATTATTTTTTTTCTCATCGGAATATATGGCGGATTTATTCAGGCAGGGGTTGGTTTTTTCCTGCTGGCAGGATTGGTGATGGGTGTGGGGGCTGATCTTATCAAAGCCAATGCCCTGAAGTTATTCATCATCCTGTTGTATACTCCCTTTGCGCTGGCCATATTCATGATCCATGGGCAGGTTGATTACAAATTGGGGTTGATTCTGGCTGTTGGGAACATGATAGGCTCCTTCATTGGAACCCGAGTAGCTGTTAGCTGGGGTCCCCGGTTTGTACGGATTATACTGCTGGCAGCACTCTTTTTCTCTTCACTTAAACTTCTTGGGTTCTTTACTCTTCTGGCAAGTTGGATTAAGTAAAGATGAATTGGATGGGGGAGGAATTAACCCGCATTATTTATGAATCATGCCGGTTAATTTTCCTCTTTGACTGAAACACGGCCAAATTTCCAGTAGATGATCGGCATGACTAACAGATTGAGCAAAGCGGAAGTGATTAATCCGCCTAAAATAACCAGTGCCATTGGGTATTCAATTTCCTGTCCGGGACGATTCCCTCCAACAACGATTGCAAGCAGTGCGAGTGCAGTGGTTATTGCTGTCAGAAGGATTGGCATCAGACGTTCCCTGGCACCCCGAATAACGAGAGGAAGCCCAAATTCTTCCCCTTCATAAAGCTCCAGGTGACGGTAATGGCTGATCAGCATAATGCTGTTCCTGGCTGCTATACCTAAAACAGTTATAAACCCGATCAATGAACCCAGGGAGAGAACCGCTCCACTCAGGATAGCTGAAATCACACCACCGGTCAGGGCAAAGGGTAAACCTGCAAATACCAGGATTGCCAGACGGGCGGATCCAAAATCTGAGAGGAGTATTATAAATATCCCAATGAGTACCAGGAGTGAGAGCGCCAGGATGCGGTTTTTAGCCTCCTGCTGAGCCGCATACTCTCCCAGAAGTTCAGGATGATAGCCCCGGTCAAATGGAATATTTTCTAACCGGGATTCTATATCACCCGCTACTTTGCTGAGATCACGGCCTTTAACATTGCATGTTACCTCTGTGTACCTTGAAGCAAATTCACGGGTGATCTGATTGGGTACCGGTAAAATCAGGACGTCTGCCACTTCGTTCAGTGGGACAAGTCCTCCTGTGGGAATATCCAGCATAAGTGTTTGAAGGGCATTGATATCGGATCGAACCTCCGGTACTCCCCAGACAGTAACATCAAAAATATTCTGGTTTTCAAAAAATTCACCAACCTTGACCCCTTTCTGATAGATGTTTACTGCTTCCCTGATGTTTCCGGCAGTCAGGCCATATTGTAATGCTTTTTCGGGTTTAACCCTGACTTCAATCTGAGGCACCATATCCTGAGGTTGTACTTTAAGATCGACAACGCCGGGAATATCCATGATGGCATCTCTTACCTCTTCGGATTTATTTCGTATGATTTCCAGATCATCTCCATATATCCGGATTACCAGGGTTGCACTTGATCCGGTGAGCACCTCTTTGATCCGTTCACGAAGATACGTTAACAGATCGCGGTAAAGACCGGGGTATCCATTCACAACTTCCTGTATTTTATTTACCGTTTTACTGTATTTAACATCCGGGTCGAGGCTAATCCAGAGTTCAGTAAAATTTGGACCGACCACCTCATCTGCAATTTCTGCCCGGCCGATATGTGCACCGAAATTCCTCACACCGGGTATGGACCGCAATTCCTTGCTTGCCCGAATGGTAATCCGATCCATAGCCTCGATGGAAGTACCGGGTTTCTCTACCCAGTGCATAAGGAAATCGTATTCTTTAAAATCGGGAAGAAATTCCTCCCCGAGAAATGGAAGAGAAACCAGTGATGCCAGCAATACAACACTGATGATGATAAACAGCCGCTTTGGATACCGCACGATACGGGATAACAGTTTTTCATACCAGGACTTTAGCCGGATCATAACTGTTGTCTCTTTCTTTTCGGAAGCCTTGGGAAGCAGAATCAACGAAAGGGCTGGAGTCAGAATTAATGCAACCATGAGGGAAGACATGATGGCAAGAATGTAGGAGAAAGCAAGTGGCCGAAAAAAGGACCCTGCCAGTCCGGTAAGGAAAAATACAGGCATCAATACCAGCGCTACGATAAGGCTTCCATAGACTACAGCACTTCTTACTTCGAGAGATGCATTCAGTACGACCTTGAACGCCGAGTCGGGATGACCAGCTTCCCTGTTTTGCCTCAGCCGCCGCATGATATTCTCTACATCTATAATGGCATCATCCACCAGTTCGCCAAGGGCAATGATAAGACCTGCCAGAACCATAGTATTGATTGTGCCACCCTGGTAGTTTAATATCAGAGCTGCTGTAATTAGTGATGCAGGAATGGCAAGAACACTGATCAGGGCTGTTCTCCAATCATTCAGTGAGAATGCCAGTACAGCAATCACAAGGAGGCAACCGATCAATAAGGCACGGTTCAGGTTTCGGAGCGACATCTCAATGAATGTGGCCGGGCGAAAGATTGTTGAATCAATTTCAATATCCTTCAGACCGGGTTTTAAGGCTTCCAGGGTTTCTTCTATTTGACGGGTTACTTCAAGTGTATTCCCCCAGGGTTGTTTTTCAACAATGAGTAAAAGTCCGGGTTGGTCATTTATGATCGCATCGCCAATAGGAGGAGGAGAACCCTCCACAATTTCAGCCAGGTCACCCAGTTTTATGGGAACTCCATTGCGAATGGTGACGGGGACATTAAAAAGGTCTTTGGGAGATTTAACGGTGGAAACAAAAGATATGGCCAATCGTTGATTGGGAGTATCCATGAAACCTCCGCCGCCAATTTCAGTTGCCTTTTTTACTGCCGTTACAATTTCGCTGGTCGTAACACCGTGAGTTTGAAGGTGGTTGGGATTGATCAGTACCTGTATCTGACGGTCTCTCTGCCCCCAGATTGCTACATTTGCCACACCTGGAATTGCCATCAACCGTGGACGGATAGTCCATTTTGCAAGAGTTGTCATTTCCATTTGAGAAAGAGAGTCTGATGTAATCCCGATTTTCAGAACCCGGCTGGTTGATGAAAGGGGTGATAGCATGACCGGTGGCTTGGCAACTCCCGGAAGTTTGCCGGAGATAACGGTAAGTCGTTCCTGAACCATTTGACGGGCTTGCATGAGGTCGGTGCCATTTTCAAAATAGAGTACAACGGACGATAACCCGAGAACAGATTTTGAACGGATAAGCTTCAGCCAGGAAACTCCGTTCATGGCATTTTCAATCGGCACGGTAACCAGTATTTCCACTTCTGAGGTGGATAATCCTGGTGCTTCTGTTTGTATCTCAACCAGGGGAGGGGCAAACTCAGGAAAAACATCAAAATGCGTGCGGCTTACGATCCGGGTACCGGCAACCAGAAGGATAACCATCAGGATTACGATAGCTACCCGTAAACGCAACGCAGTTGATATAAGCCACCTCATTATTTTCCTCCTCCAAATTCTGTTCCGTAAAGTTCGGCTACGCCGGTACATACAACCTCATCACCGGGTTGAACTCCCCGTGTCAATACCGCTAATGTATCGGAAACATGACTGAGTTCAACTCTTGTGCGGGTATATAGCTGCAAATCCGATTTTACATATACCCAACTCCCGCCATACATATCGTATATTATTGAAGAATAGGGTACTACCAGACTTTCTTCTGCTGATTTCAAGGTGAGGGTTACACTCACTTTCTGACCAGCCCTGAAAAGACCCCCCTTATTGTCAACTTCATAGTAAAGATCAGATGAAGCACTGCCTGCATCACTGCGCATGGGCCCCTGAATTGGATTGGCATGAATGAATCCTGCTTCGTCATCCTTTCCCATTGCTGAAATGGAAGCTTTCTGGTGGCGGTCGACATTCAGGACATCCCCGGAATAAACAGGAACACGAATCCAGAAACGATCCATGGGTGTAACTTCGAACATGACATAGGATGCACTAATGGTTTGGCCCCGTGTAACAAACATATTCTGGATAACACCATTTACAGGGGATTCAATATGATACGTTGAAAGATCCATTGCAACAGAATCGAGATCCCTCCCCTGATAAAGGTTTAACCGCCCTCTGGCTGCAGTGAGTGATGCTTCTGCTCTGGCCAGACGAGCCTGTGTGGCTTCAAACGCCTTTTCACTGATTGCTTTAGTGGTGAGGAGATGTTCAGCCCGCTCTGCTTCAGCCAGGACTACAGCGTATTCCATTTGTTTTACCCTTACTTCCTCCTGTGCACTGATGATATCCATTTCCGGTGGAATAAGGATCAGACGCATTACTTCCTGCCCGTTTTTGATGAATGATCCCGCAACAGGGAAATAACCGCTATGCGCTCCTATGACAGTACCGGCAACAGGTGCTGTAACTTTAACATCCTGGCCGGGAGGGGACATGATTTCTCCACCAACTGTCAGTGTTTTTGGCATATTTTTTAATTCTACCGGTCTTGTTTCAATGCCAAGCCGAATTTCGGCTTCAGGTGTCAGGTGTACCTCCGTCAGGGTATTCTCCTTCACCTGGTTTATTACTACTGCGGGTTTTTGTGTGGTTTCCCCTTCAGGATTCCTGTTGCTACATCCATTAAAACTGAAAATGAGTATCAGGGAAAGGTACCGGAGTATCAATGGTTGTAATTCAAATCTTAAATCCATTTTCTTGTATTGTTATGTCTGCTAAAAGGGCAACGTTTTCCAGCCAGTACTGTAACACAGATTCGCCAGATTTATTCTTGTTTCTGCTTCAGCAACAATGAATCTTAAACGGGCATTCAGGAATTGCCTCTTATATTCCAGGAATTCCAGGTATGAGATCTCTCCTGCAAGGTATGCCAATTCCCCATTATCAACAGCACTTTTTGCTTTGGTTAAGATTTCATTATGGAGCATTTCATAAGTTGAGCGGGCTGCCAGGTAACCCTGGTATGCTTCAAGTATTTCTTTTCGAATGGACTGTTGTATGGCAAGGTAATTATTTGCTGCCCGTTCAATTTGCGTCCGGGCTCTTTCTGTGCCTCCCTGGTTGAAATAAAATAATGGAATTATTATTTGCCCACCAGGTCCCATTTCAAAGCCTTCTTTTCCCTCTGCATTGGCATCCAGCATGGCAGTCAGGTTAAAAATCTTTGATTTTTCCCAGCCCAGCTGTTTTCCGGCTATTTCGATTTCAAGTTCAGCTGCCCGAACATCGGGACGGCAGGCAAGTGCAGTTTCAATGATCTTTTCAGGTTCGGGCATTTCCGATAACTGGAAAGGGCTTGGAGCAATTTCTATATCCGTCGGTTCAGATATTAATCCAAGGAGTGTTAAAAACCGGATCTTTTGTATTTCCTTATCCCGGCGGGCCTGCAATACGTTTTCTCTTGTCCGTGAAGTTGCCAGATAAAATGCAGTTTCTTCCAATTCACTAATGTCTCCTATCAGACGTCTTGCAGAAGCAATTTCAGCGATTTCAATATCCAGGCTCACTTCATCTTCCAATATTTTGAGTTGCTCCTGGGTCTTGTTCAGATTCGCAAATGAAATATATACGTCTCGTACCAGTGCAAGACCATTCTGAACCAGGTTTTCGGCGACTTTTTCACTATTCAGTTTGGCAGATGCGACTCTGTAGGGTCGTTGCCAGAGAATGTCGATAGCATAAGAAAGTGTAAATTCCAGCTGTTTTGGTCCGAGGGGGAAAAGCAGAGAAAAAGCAGGGTTGTTGAGCATACCTGCTTCGACCAGATCGGCACGGGCAAAGCCCAGGTCAGCCAGATCGACCTGAAGCTGAGGATTATTCCATAGCGCTATGGCTACGGACTCTTTCTCTGTTAAGCTATCTTCAAACAAAACACCTGGAGGGAAACTGATAGAATCAGAAAATTCAGCCGGAAGACCAAAGCCGGACCTCTTTTCAATGTTATCTGAAACGTATTTTTCATTATATGGAGTGCGGGTAACACACCCTGATATGATCATGAACAGGATGGTCCCCTGAATGAATCTGTTTATGCGAATTTTTGAAGTCAATAGTGGAAATAAATGATTAGTCTTTCGTTCACGAAAATTAGGAAAAAAATACAATAAATCAATATCCTTTTGCATTCAGTGTAATTCAGATGAAAGAAAGGTTTTGTTAAACATTCCTGCATTACTGCGTTTTCTATTGCAGCATAAAATGGTAGGTGATGGTTCCTTTTTGAAAAGCCGGGGCATCCGGTTTGCGGTCGAATTTTGCTGCCAGGGCGGCTTTTTTGGCGGCAGCCATCAAATGTTCATTTAAGGTAGTTGAGCCTTTCACTCCGGGATTAGCCGTGGTTACATTGCCGTTTCGATCAACAGTCACTTCCACAACGACAATGCCTTCTACCTGGTAGTTGTATTCGGGTTTAGGGAGTGATTGTGGGGTTCTTCCCTCCAGGCTGAATGAGATCCCTTCATCCCCCAGTCCGCCGGGCCCACCCGTATGGCTTGTTGCATCAACGGCTCCATCTTCATGGCCCTGGTTTCCCGTTCCTGTTGTTTCTCCCTCACTTTTATTGGTATTCTCTGCATTATTTCGTGCACTCTCCAACGCATTCCTTGTCCTGTCCTGGATTTCGTTAATTCGTCGTTGTTCCTCCTCCAATCTCTGTCTTTCCAGCTCTTCCTGTCGCTGTCTTTCGAGTTCCTCCTGACGTTGCCGTTCCAGTTCGTCTGATCGTTTCTGCTCGGCTTCACGCGCTTCCCTTTCTATTCTTTCAGCTTCCGGATCTTTTTCAGGGGCAGCCTGAACCTCGGGAGCCTCTTCCAGGTCCTGCGTAAGGATATCCTCTTCGGCAGACTCAGATACAGCATCCTCTGCCGAACTGGCTTCCGGGACCGAAATAGTTTCCAGGGGTGGTTGGGCAGCTGCTGACGGTTCAATTAAGCCGGATCCGTCATCATCCACTCCAAAGTTGATCAATATCCCTTCCTCCTCAGGCAAAGGCAGTGGTGTGGTAAATCCAAAAATAATGAAGACAACTGCCAGAATAATGTGGAACACAATTGTTCCGAAAAGTCCCTTCCTGTGTTCAATGAAAAACTTTTTCATTGTTATCTGGGGCTGGTAGCCAGAATTAGTTTGAATTGGTTCTTTTTTGCAATATTCATTACCTTAACAACATGCTCAATGGGAACACTCCGTTCGGCATGCAGCGATATATAAATATCTGTATTCCCTCCAATTCTTTCCTGCAAAACCCGTTCCAAATCATTCACATCTATGGGTACGTTTTCAACATAAAACTGTAAATCACGGGTAATGGAAACCGTTGTAAGGGGTTTTGCTGAGGTTTGATAACTGCTTTGTGGCAACAGAAGCTTCAGGGCAGTTGGATGGATAAGTGTGGAGGTGATCATAAAAAAGATCAGCAGAAGGAATATAATATCTGCCATACCGGGAAGGCTGAAGGTAAAGCTGACCTTATTTCTGGTTTTCAATGCCATGGTTCTGTTTATCAGGTTAATGTTACATTCATGACTGAGTAGCAGGGCTGATTAACCGGCATTGCTCAGCTTACCGGCTCATTCAGCAGGTCCATGAATTCAGTCGCCTTGGCTTCCAACTGATTCACCACCTTTTCTACGCGTGCAACAAGAATGTTGTATGCAAAATAGGCAATGATGCCTACGATCAAACCGGCGACAGTAGTAACAAGTGCCGTATAGATACCATTTGAAAGGGTAGAAACATCGATGTTACTGCCTGCAGTTGACATATCATAAAAAGCACGGATCATTCCGATGACCGTTCCAAGGAATCCGATCATTGGGGCGGCACCTGCAACCGTAGCTAGTGTAGGCAATCCCCTCTCAAGCTTATAAATTTCCAGTTTACCGACATTCTCAATGGCTGCACTGACATCATTCAGGGGCCTGCCGATTCTTCTGATCCCTTTTTCAATCATGCGTGCAACGGGATTGTTCGTTGATTCGCATAGAGTTAACGCAGATTCCACCTTGCCATCGTGAATATAATCCTTGATCCTGTTCATAAAATGAAGGTCTTCACCCGAGGATTTACGGATGACAAAAAACCGTTCTACGAAAATATATACTGCAATAACAGATAACAGGATAATGGGCACCATTACCCATCCTCCCTTAAAGGCAAGATCCCAGTAAGAGAGTGTAAGTTCCTGTGCCTCTTCAACGCTGGCGGAAACCGTATCGGATAAATTAATCTGAGGGAAAAGGAATAAATTACTCATTTCTGAATATTTGGTTATGCGAAGTTATAAAAAAAACGGGATCAAAATCCGTTTAGTATATTCTTGATTGCAGATCAGCAACATTAAAGTGCGAACATGATATAATAAACCCCGGCTCCTGCAAGATAGCCAAGAAGAGCCAGCAGGGAGATCCGTTTCATGTACCAGATAAAATCTATCTTTTCCATTCCCATTGCAGCAACACCTGCAGCTGAACCAATGATCAGGATGCTGCCACCGGTCCCGGCACAATAAGCCAGAAACTCCCAGAATATGCCGTCCTGTACAAAAAAGCGGGCGTATTCCTGGGCTGCCGGATCAGCGATCAGATTGATGAAGCCGTAGGTATGAACAGGATACATGCCCATGGCACCGGCAACAAGGGGGACATTGTCAACTATGGCGGATAGAATCCCGATTGCCATGTCAATGAGATAGACATTGTGCAGTTTTTCATCAAGGTAACCGGCCATTATTTTCAGGTGTCCGGCGGATTGAAGACTGGCAACGGCAGAAAGGATGCCAAGGAAGAAGAAAATAGTTGGGACATCCACCTTTCGTAGAATGTTCACCACTGTAAGTTTTGACCTTTTTTCAAGCGTCGACCCCTGGTGCATGATCTCGGTTATGACCCACATATTACCCAGTCCCAGTAACATTCCCATATAGGGAGGAAGGTGTGTCAGTGTTTTAAAAACCGGCACAAACAGCAATGAACCGACTCCGAGAAAGAATATAAACGTACGTTCGAATTTAGTGGTCTGTTCCTTTGTTGTTGCGCCGACAACCTTTGAAACGGGTCGTTGGACCGTACCCCCCATAATAAAGGAGACAATAATCAGCGGCACTGCCAACGTCGCTAAACTGGGTAAAAACACTCTCAAAATAATGCTTACGGTTGTGACCTGTCCCCCAACCCATAACATAATGGTTGTTACATCACCGATCGGAGACCAGGCTCCACCGGCATTGGCCGCCAGAACCACCATACTGGCAAAAAACCAACGGTCTTTCTTATCTCCTATAAGCTTTCTCAACAGGGCAACCATGACAATGGTTGTAGTCAGGTTATCCAGTGCAGCAGACATAAAGAACGTGATCAGGCTCAGGATCCACAATAGTTTAACCCGGTTGGTAGTTCTGATTTTATCGGTGATGATCCGGAATCCTTCGTGTGTATCGATAATTTCAACAATCGTCATGGCTCCCAGGAGGAAGAACAAAATTTCTGATATTTCTCCCAGGTGGTGAATTACCTCATGGTTAGTGATAAACTCGATGTACTGGTGAAATGAGCTCATGCTGGCAACATCTGCATTCTGTTCCAGGAATTCCCGGAAAGAATCACTTCCTGGAAGAATATTATCTGCTCCAACGATGTATAGAACCCAGAGAATTACTCCGGTTAGCAGGGCAGATGCAGCCTTGTCAATTTTGAGTGGATGTTCCAGGGCAATAGCTGTATACCCCAGAATAAAAACCACAACCATTGCTATAAACATATCTCAGCTATCCGGTTTTTTGTTGACAACAAAAATAGAAAAATTTGATCAGGTAATCTTGAATACTGTAACTTTGAAAGCTGCGAATTTACAGAAAATATTAACAACGGTTATGCGTTCTGTTGAAAAACTGAAAAAACCTGAAACTAATTTGAAGGGTCTGTTCAGCGCTCCTCCTTTTTGGAAAAAATCTTGCTCCAATACCTGTTCATTAACTCCTCAAAACTATTGAAGTCCTCACGGTAAAACAATCCAATACCCTGAGTATAGGGAGCCAGTTCATACAACCGGTTGTCATTGGCTCTGTTAAACGCCTTCATCCTGAGTTTACCACTCTGTGTTAATTTGATATCGACAGAAAAATCACCCACGATGTTGGAAGTGTTTTCTGATGATTCGCCCGTAGGGGCATTCTGCGCTTCCACATTTTGTCCTCCCACACCCAGATTCGTATTTATGGTTACCCGATCGTTAAGCAACTGGGTTGATAATGCTACCTCTACCTGATTGGTGGTAATTTCATCCCCTGGCATGTAGCTGAAACCGATGTCAAAATCATTGCTGATCTGTGATAGCCAATAACTCAACTGATTCGATAACAATTCGCTTGTAGTTACCCCGACAGCAGGAGCGTAATCCGATGTTCTGGAATGTTGGTCTGCTGAAGATACAAGGTTGGGATCGGGCAGGAAACTGTTTATAACCAGCAGGGAAAGGAACTGTTTGCTTAATTTATCTTCCGTATTCAACGAATTTTTCAACAGGGTTTTTGTCTCCTCATCAGCAGTAGGGAGAAGGATATCAAGCTGGATATCCGGATTCGTCAGTTTATTGGACAGGTTTAACTGACACTCGACGGGATATCGTTTGTTATAGGACTCATCGTTAAAGAGGTTTCGAAGAGATGTTCTGACGTTATAGACTGCCTGCAGGTTAATGTAAGCATCCGCCGGGTCTCCGTTCCAGGTAATGGTACCCCCTTTGCGTACGGTGAATCTCTTATTGATCACATTCTGAAGCGTAAAGAGATAATCTCCACTTTCAATCTGGTAGTCACCATAAATGCGGAAGTCTCCAAGGGTATTGATCAACAGGTTTATATTTCCCGATCCGGTGGCTTTTATGATATCTCCGATTTTTGAATCGAATACCAGCTGGACTTCCGCTTCGGGAGTTACTTCAAGGTCAAACTTCATTTCCATGCCGGACAGATTAACTTCGTACCTGTTATTTTCCTTTTCAATGGTTTCCTGAATGTCTGTGTTAATAAAGGTTACAAAATTATATGCGGCAACATCCCCTTCCGGATTCAAGGGTATGAAAAACCGGGTACCGCTCTCGGTTTTTGCCGAAACATCGAGCATCAGGTTTTTGGGAGGACCTGTAATTCTAACAATCCCGGTTCCATAGGCAGTGCCAAAAAAATCATTATTATCTTCTTCACGGGTTGACAGGAAGAGGAATTTTTTGGGTTCAAGCGTGATGTTAAAAACAAAATTTCTGAAATATTCATTCGATATGGTTCCTCTGGTCATTGCAACATTTCCGTTAGGATCAAAAACCTGTACATCACTGAACGAGATGATGTTATCGGCAATGGTAAACTCATCCGTAAAATTATACTTCGTTTGCAGGTAATCGATGATAAAGGAGGTTTTCTGGAGTGTAATCATTCCGTTAGTGATCGGTTGATTGAGTGTCCCCTCAACCCGGATCTCCCCGGTAGCTATTCCATTGAGATCAGATGCCAGATTCCTCAGGAAAGGGCGAAATATATTTAATCTCAGTTTGTTAAGGTTCAGGGAAAAATCAATTTCCTTGTCAGAAGGGGAATAATCACCCTCAAAATCCAGGGTGGTTAACTCTCCCCGTTTAGTGTATGTATGAAGATGAAGGCTATTATTCAATGTATCCCAGGTACTTATTATCCGCGAATTTCCAAGGAATTCTTCATTGATAACCAGGTCTTCAATTTCAATATCGGAACGGAACAGCGGATTATGATACAATCCCGAGAAATCGGCTTCACCGTTAGCCATACCATCCAGTTGAATCCTGTCGGTTTTTGTTAATGCGTTGAGTGAAGAAAGCATCAGGTTCTGAAATTCCACATGCAACGTATCGGTTTCATGTTCAGAAACTGTTCCGGAAACCAGGAAAAGCCTGTCCTCTCTGGCTACAGAGAAATCATGGATGGTGATCAACGTTGAATCCACCTCTATTGTGCTCTGATTAATAAGCCATAACAAATCTTTGATGTAGATGTTTGTACGATCGACCAATATATCGATGTGTGGTTTGTTCACATCATTTTTCCGGGAAAAATTGGCTGTTACATTCAGAATCCCTTCATTCCGTAAGCTATCCACATTCATCCATTCCATGGTAAGATCCAGCCTGTTATCTATTGCATCGGATGAAATGTGAATATTCTGAAAATCAAGATTTCCTCCGATAGTCATATCCTCGCTAAGCAGGTTGAGGTTGAACAGGTTGTCAATGCATTCGGAAGTAAATAGAAGATTATTGATTTCATCTCCTTTTAATACAAGCTGGTCTGCTTTGCCTTCCATTGATAGCCTGTTTCTTACAGGATCAAACTGACCACTTAATCTGGCATTTTCAGAGACGGAATAGTCCGGGAAGAAAAAGGAGGTCAGTTTATCTGTATTTTTAAACCGGAGATCGAATCCAAACTGGTTCTGGTTGATGCCTGAGGTATCGATACGTGATCCATAGATTGCCGGAATATATTGGGAAACGAAGGATTGAATGGAAGAGGGCATGTAAGCAAATTCATATTTACCAATCAGTTCCCCGTCAATAAAATCTGTCCTGAGTTTAATGGAGCTTGTATCAATCTGGTTATCAGCTGCCAGGGTAAAATCGTAAACCTGGAGGTTTTTACCGAGCCGGTCAAAATTGAGGTTAAGAAGTTTGATATCTCCATTCATATTATCCATGTTGTTCCCGGTAAAATTGGCTGTCAGTAAAAAAGAGAGGAGCGAGTTTGTATCGGCTTTATCGATGTTCAGGTTATACAGCTTAGCCCTCAGAACATTCGCTGTAAAATCAAATTCCGGGATATCACCTGAGAAATCAAGCCGACCGAGGAAATCAAGCTTCACGTTTGGATCTTCAATGGAAATGGATCCGTCATATGCTTTTTCGGTAAAATCACCTTCAACACTAATGTTCGTGTAATCGTATCCGTTAACTTCTATACCTTCTACAATTCCTTCCAGCGATGCGATAAATTCTTTAGCCGACTGGATCTGTCCGTCCAGAATGACATTCATATTCAATTTGCCAACGAATTTCTCGCTGCTGGTCAGTTTGCCGATATCGAAATCGAATGTTTTGAGCCTGCCCCTGAAGTCCAGAAATCCGGTTGTGTCGGGTTTTATTGACAGGTCAGTAGAGATGGCCCCCAGGTTTGAAGTGAACGTGCCATAGGTAACAAAATCATCAATAAAACCGGTAAAATTCCCATCAAAATTGATGATCTCTAATCGTTTAAAGCTTTCAGGCAGCACGATCTTTTCTCCCGTTCCTGGTTTTTCAAACTGCTCCAGGTTCTCGATGCTTGTGGTCATGTTTTTGATGTCGACAAATAGGAATGCTTCATTGATGTCCGGCAGGCCCTCAATCTCAAAATCGCCTTCTATCTGCGTCATATCGGAAAAGTGAATCAATACACGTTTCCCCTTGAAGTCACTGATATTGCCTGTAAACCTGCCGCTAAGGTCTATATTCTGATTCATCCAGCTCAGCCCGGAGGCAAAGTAAGCAATATCTTGAAAATCAAGGTCTGAGGCATTGATGGTAAGGTCAAGATCCACCCTGTTTATGAAATCTTTCAATTCATAGTAATCCCGGTAGTTAAAGGATAATTTATCTGCAAACAGTTCGGAAAGGGGTGTAATGATAGATACATCAGTAAATTCCAGGCAGGTTGGGCAAATCTGAAAATGGGTATTCCACCGGTCAACATGGAATCCGCTTTTATCGGTAAACGCAAGGTCGTTAATTTGAAATCCGACAGTATCATTGAGAATATAAAAATCATTCAGTTCAAATGAAAGATCATTCAGATTAAGATCTGTGAAGTTGATACCTTCCTTTTTTAGTTTGGACTTGTATAGCTTCAGGGAGAAGGAGGATTCGCGTAACTCGATTCTGGAAATGCTCAGATCCAGTTTGGCACCGGAAGTGTCTTGCCGGTTCTTGATCGTATGGATGATGAATTTCAGGTTGATTGTACCGGCAGAGTCTGTCTTCAGGTTGAAGCTTGTCTGTTCAAGAATAACTCTGGATAATGCGATTTTTTTCTTTTTGCGGCTAAACGATTTAATGTGACCGGTTAACTGCCTG
>Ga0315543_1000594_pt1 | contig 43564 bp, 48 predicted proteins | sample SalMarSW160210MG_2_FD_203098 | JGI IMG/M metagenome (GOLD analysis project Ga0315543, IMG submission 203098) | Salt marsh sediment microbial communities from the Plum Island Ecosystem LTER, Massachusetts, United States - Salt Marsh Sediment SW1601-210 ...
AAGAGGCTCTGAAGTATACCAGGGATAGAGTGCAGGGAGGGAAGCCTCTAATCGAGCACGATGTGGTAAAGCTAAAACTTTCTGACATGTTCTTGAAAGTTGAAACTGCGAGGTATTACACAAGGGTGGTGTTGAGACATGTTACGGAACGCAATAGAGCTTTAACTTTTGATCAATCAACAGCGCACGCTCTTTCAGCACAGGTTTACGCTACCAACGTAGCGTATCAAGTGGCACATGAATCGAGGCAACTTCATGGTGCAAACGGACTCACCAAAGACTATCTCATTGAAAAGCTTTATAGAGATGCGACAGCTGGACTGATGGAGGATGGCTCCAACGAAGCGCTGGCCCTCGAAGCTGCGTATGCCCTTCTTGAAGAGGGAAGATATACTACGGAATAGGAGGGAATGGAGTGGTGAGAATACCGCCAAACAGGGGAATAAAAAATATTGTTGAAGGAGGTAAATATGGCAGTAGTGTTTGGCTCAATGGAATGGTACGAACAGGTAAAGGAATTAGCGAACAAAGATGATGGTTTCAAAAAAGGAACAGCAGATTGGGAAGGAGCCGTTCGCACCGTGGTCATTTATGATGAGGAACTTCTGAAGGATTATTCCAAGGAAGAATATGTCAGGTCATTTATGGGCACGCTAGGTCTGGTAAGTAGGGAAGAGCGTGTGAAAGCCTATGAAGGAACCCCTGTGGGAGAGCTGATGAAGAAGCTGGGTTATGCCCTGGATGTGGATGTTGCCAATATAGACCCTGCTGATGCAGCAAAGAGGTTTTCACAATTAACCGTAGATGATATAGCAGGAATAGAAGCGTATAGTGTTTTTGAGCCTCACCATGGTGTTCTCAAAGAGATGAGGCCAATATTGCCAGACGAGTATAAAGATGCTCGCTTCACCTTCACCGGGCCGTATTCTGCCTGGAAGGCAATGGCTGCAGGGAAGGCGAATTCTACCCAACTGGTAATGTCGGGCAAGATGAAGCTTGAAGGTGACATGGCATATATGATGAAGCACATGGCTGCAATGAATGCGCTGAATAGGATATATAGCCAGATTGAGCTTGTGTAGGCAAAGAGAAAGTCAACCAAAATAGTCCACTGCTTTGTCTGGAAAGGAGGTGAAGGTCGAGGAGGTGTAGTTACTGTATTAAACAAAATTTAGAAAGGAGGGATCAGGATGCCGAGGATATATATGAATGAGTGGCCTCCGTATGCACCGCCAAATCAAGCGAGCAAGGAGTGTTCTTTAATTGCGGCAAAGCTAATGTTCAACGCTGCCCAAACAGCCCCTGTTACCGGTGGGGTGGACCAGGTGGAGGGAGAGATAGTTTATGGGATGGAGGAATTAGAGGAAATTGCCCGAAAAATGGAGGAGCTTGCCTATAAATTAAAAAATAAGAAGATGGAGGACCAGTGGAAGTATGAAGCAGTGATGGTCAGGGAATCGGATGTTATTCTTTTCTTAGGTAATTATCGAGCTAAGGAGACCCCTTTTGACATTGGCTGTGGTTTGTGTGGTGGAAGGCCTGATTGTGGCTATGTTTATTCACGGAGAAGGGTAGCTGCTGGGCAAATAGACATAACGGACAGGAGCCTGTGCGAAACTGCTATCGATGGTCCTCTTTGTGGTGTGAGAGTGGGTGATCTGGGCCATTGTGTTGGCTCAGCATTGTGGATGGCAACAAAGTTATTCGTTGACTGCCGGCCATTCATAACGGTGGGTATAGCAGGTCAAAAATTGGGTTATTGCCGCAATTCCGCCATAGTCATTGGGTTGCCGATATCCACTACTTCCAAAAATCCGTATGTGGATATTCACCCTGACTATCATGTAATCAACATGGAGAAGCTGATAGATTCTGTGCGTAAAGCTTATGTTATACCGCGGCAAGGTGGCCCAGACTACAGATTGCGGCGCTTATTGAGAGACAAAGAGGAAAAAGAGGAGGAATGAGATGATTATTGGAGCAGAGGAGACAAAGAAAGTAGCCCATGAGGCTCTGATTGATGTTGCTAAGCACTGCGTGCAGGCGATATACCACGCACCTCAGGTAACCGGAAGGCTGGAGGTAAAAACAGCGATCGTAACAGGAGAGGAACTTCAGCCTGCCATTGACCTATTAAAGGTACTCGGTGAGGATGAAATGGTTCTGTGGATGGATTACGAGACTTACCAAATGGCCATGGATGAAGGAAATCCTCCCGTCGTTTTGTTTATAGGCGCAGACCTGACCAAGTCCCAGCACGTTTTGAATTGTGGTGCTTGCGGCTTTAAGACCTGTGCTGAGTTCAACAAGTATAGCGCAGAAAATTATGGGGTCGGCTCAGGAGCATTCGGCCCATCGTGTATGATGAATGTGCTCGATTTCGGAATTGCCTCTGATTGGGCATGTGCTGCAGCGCACCAGTATAATGTAGAAAACAGGATTCATGTTAGCGTGGGCATAACAGGTCTATTGCTGGGATACCTGGAGAATGTGAGCTATGTTTTGGGCCTGTCCTTAGGGCCTCTTAAAGAGTTCTGGTACTACAATAGACCAGCTTTTACCAGGATGTGGTCTACGGAATTTCATGACCAATTCTGGGTTTCCCTTACACGAACGCTTTTTCCGGTAATGTTCCAGACATTTTCTGGAGAGTTCAATCCATTTATTAAGACCTATGATAAGTGGTGGGAAAAGGAGAAACAGGACTATGTTAAGCTGGTGGAAGATCCAGAGATCAACGAGAAAAAAAGCAGACTAATGGCCAAGACATTAGAAGCTGTTGCAGAAAAGAGGATGCAGTTGGAGGCGATAAAAGCGAAGAAAAAGGCAGAGAATGCAAAATAGTAATGATAAGGGAAATTGGCCACATTGGTATTGCTACAAGTAACTTAGAGAGGACTTTGTGGCTTTACAAGGAGGTCTTCGGCTTAGAGTCCCTGGGGATTCAGGATATCCCAATACAGCAGCAAAGGTCTGCTTTTATTCCCGTGGGGGAATCGGGCCTTGAGTTAATGGAACCGACAGGTCCCTCAGGACCTGTCGGTAAGCATATTGCCAGAAAAGGAGAGGGACTGCATCATATCTCCTTAGAAGTTGATAATATCGATGCTTTCTCGGAGGAATTGAAGAAGAAAGGTATAACGCTCATGTTCCCAGAAGCGGTGGATTTTGCCGGGATAAAGATTAACTTTGTGCATCCCAAGAGTGCAAACGGCGTGTTGATAGAATTAATTCAGCCCATATAGCTTACAAGATCAAAGAAGGAGAGATGAGATGAATAAAACTGATAAGGATATGGAGAAATTAGCTGCGGATAACTTCAACAGGATCAATGAACTGGGATTGGAGCATGCTACTGTACCGGAGTTTGTAGAGCTTAAGACTAAAAAAAACAAGGACAAGGTGCTCATCTTATTTGAAGACCAGAAGATTACCTATAATGAATTTGACGAAAGGAGCAACAGGGTTGCTAATGGTCTTTCCCAATTAGGGACAAAGAAGGGAGACCGTGTGGCCATTATGTTGCCCAATTGTCCTGAATATCTGTACAGCATCGTCGGGATGGGAAAGATTGGAGGAGTCATCGTCCCGATAAATGTTAGTCTGAAGGGGGATGGGCTTACCTACATCATGAATCATTCCGATGCAGGCACGATGATTATAAGTCATGAATATCTGGATAAGTATAGGTTTATCGAGTCAGAGTTAAAGCATCTGAGAAAACTGGTAGTTGACACTGCTGGGGCGCCCAAAGATATCAAGATCCCATCAAATTCTATCCTGTTTGAACAGCTGTTCAAAGGTTCCCCCGAAAAGCCCGAGGTTGATATTTCTCCCACAGATACATTATCCACGATGTACACCTCAGGAACAACTGGACCACCCAAAGGGGTGAATCAGGCACAGTTTGGTGTCGTGATGGGGTTTGGGGTCGCTGCTAATATGGATTACACTCCTGAAGATGCCCTTTATACTTGTCTTCCCTTCTTTCACGGAAATGCCACGTTCCTGAGCTTCCTGCCAGCCATGGCTGCTGACGCAACACTGGCCGTGAGCAGGAGATTCAGCGCTTCCAAGTTCTGGGATGAGATAAGGAAATATAATGCTACAGAGTTTAACGCCCTGGGGGCTATGATACCTATTTTGATGAAGCAGCCAGAGAAGCCTGATGACCGGGATAACCCTGTGAAGCTTGTCTTTAGTGCCGCTTGCCCTGCCGATATCTGGGAGGCTTTCGAGAAAAGGTTTGATGTAGAGATAGTTGAGGGATATGGCGCAGTGGAAGGGTGTTTCGTGATAAACAGACCATTAAAGACGGGTTGGAGGAGAAAAGTAGGCTCATTTGGGAAGGCTATAACTTACATGAACGAGGTCAAGGTGGTGAATGAAAATGATAATGACTGTCCCCCCAACGTAGTAGGGGAGTTGATATCAAAGCCAAGCTATACCACTGGAGGAAAGGTAGTTGAGTATTATAAGATGCCCGATGAGAGCAAGGAGAAGAGTAGGGGAGGTTGGCTGCGGACAGGAGACCTCTCCTACTGTGATGAGGATGGATACTTCTTTTTTGTAGGCAGAAAGAAGGATTACATCAGGAGGAGGGGCGAAAATATATCTCCCTGGGAGATTGAGACTGTGCTGGCTAAACATCCTGCTATACTCGAGGCAGCAGCGATCGGGGTGAAATCAGAACTCGGAGAAGATGAAGTTAAGGCATGTGTAGCCTTGAAACCAGGCATGACTCTGAAACCAGAGGAGCTACTCTCTTTCGGTGAGGATAGGATGGCCTACTTTATGGTTCCGAGATATGTTGAATTTATGGAACAGCTACCGAAGACCCCAACACACAGGGTAATAAAGCCTGAGTTACAGAAGGCGGGGATTACAAAGAATACCTGGGATAGGGAGAAGGCAGGATATAAGTTGAAAAAGAGGTAATGCTCGCTGATTACGCTGCAGGTGTAGAGATATCTGAACAAAGGCGATAGTGTCAAGCGGAGGAGAGTATGTATAACTATTTGAAAGTGGAGCAAGTGGGAACATCTCTATGGGCGAAGGTCTTTAATCCTCCTATGAACTTCATGACCACTGAAATGATGGCTGAGCTATATGATGTGGTCAGAAAAGCGGAAAAAGATGATTCAATAAGAGTATTTATCCTCACAGGTGGAGTAGAAAACAATTACATCGCTCATTTTGATATACCTGAGCTTCATCAACTCAGCCTGGAGCTTACAGGGATGACTGAAGAGGAGTCAGAGCTTGTCGCCCCTTTTTTCGAAGACTTAAACTCGCGTATGGATGAGAGTCCCGAGATAGAGGAACAACTGTTAAAGGAATTTATGAAATCGGAAAACTTGTCCATTAAACTCGGAATTTTGATGAGAAGACTTTATAACGCTATTGAGAAGATGAGTAAAATTACAATTGCCGCTATAAATGGTTCCTGTAATGGAGGGGGGACGGAAATATCGTACTGTTTTGATTTCAGGTTCATGATGGGAGACCAGGGATTTACCATCGGACAACCGGAGGTATTGGTGGGCATAATTGCTGGTGGAGGGGGTACTCAGCGACTGCCCAGGTTGATAGGGAAGGCAAAGGCGCTTGAAATCATGCTCCATGGAAACCAGATTTCCACTGAGGAGGCTAAGAAGCTTGGTTTAATCACTGACACTTTCAACAAAAGCGAGTTCGCAGAGAAAGTGCAGGAATTCGCTAACCTTATGGCTAAACGCGCACCCATTGCTGTTGATGCTTGTAAGAAATGCGTTCATTTTGGAGACTCTGCCACACTGCAACAGGGTCTGTCGTTTGAACTGGGGCAATCCACCCGCCTTTTTCGCACCCGGGATGCACGCCAGGGGCTGCATGATTATGCGGAATTTATCAGGCAAAACCTTGCCTCACTAAAGGAAGAACAGGTAGACGCGAGTGTAGTAGGTCAAATTACGAATGCGATAACCCAGATGCTGGCGAATTCCGAATTGACCACATTTAAAGGGGAATAAATTAATTAGCCTTATGCGGAATAGGAATACCTGTAGCAATGAGAGAACAGGATATAAGTTAAGAAGGGCGCAGTAAAATGAAGATAGCTAATTTTGTGCAAAATAGATTAAAGGTACCTCCTGAAGGGAAGCCTGTTCTTGTGGGGATGAAGTGTAATAACTGTGGAGAAACCATGTTTCCCAAAGAGAAGCTGTGTCCGAATTGTTCTAGCCAGGATGTGGAAGAGGTTACCCTCAGTAATAGGGGTAAGGTCTGGTCCTATACCATCGTGTATGAGGGTTATGGGAATTTAGTAGGATTGACTCCGCCTTATGCTGCCGCTTTTATAGAGTTACCCGAAGGTGCATACGTTCATAGCGCCATAGTCGGATGCAAGCCAGAGGAAGTGAAAGTTGGCATGGATGTCGAATTGGATTTTCTGGACATTGGCAAACAGCAAGTAGTATACGTATTCAAGCCTGTCTCAGGATGAAAAAGGAGGGACTTTTATGAAGGTTTTAGTTACCGGTATCTCTGGTTATTTAGCCTCCGTTGTTATTCCTCGCCTTCTCGGAGATGATGAAGTTGAGGAAGTTCGTGGTATTGACCTCCAATATCCCCAGAACATAGACACAACAAACTCAAAACTGGTGTTCATTAAAAAAGATGTCAGAGCCTCCGATATCGTAGATTCCTTTTCAGGAATTGATGTGTTATTCCATTTTGCCTTTATTGTAAACCCTGATGTTCCTTATGAGGAGATAGATTCAATAAATATTGAGGGCTCAGAGAATATCTTTAACGCCACAGCAAAGGCAGGTGTTAAACATATCCTTTACACCAGTTCAATTGCGGCCTACGGTGCCGACCCAACGCACAAATTACCCTTAAAAGAAGATTCCCCTCTTAAACCAAATGAAGATTGGTATTACTCAAGAGCAAAAGGTGCTGTTGAAAGATTTCTAAACGAATTTGAACAAAAATACCCTGACATAAAAGTAACCAGATTCAGGCCGGCAATATTTTTGGGTCCAAATATGGATAATCCATTTAGCACTCTTTTGAAATCTCCGGTGATTATGGATTTGGGCTATGATGCTAAAATTGAATGGGTGTGGGATCAGGACGTTGCCGATGCAATATATCTTGCTTTTAAAAAGGGAAAAGCTGGTATTTACAACTTAGGTGGTGAAAATCCCTTGACCTGGAAAGAAATTGCTGAAGTTACAGGGAAAGAGACATTGGACATTGATCTAAACAGTGAAAGTGGTAGGGAATTATTTAGCCAACTTCTTACCGCGATGGATAGAGGATTTGCAGAGTGGCTTGATAAACCAAGCAAATACCCTATACTGGTGGATTCTTCGAAAGCCAGAAAGGAGCTCGGCTGGCAACCGAAATACGACTCTGCTGGTGCTATAAGAGCCTTCCTCGGGCTCTAAATAAAGAGGATATTACTTAGGTGGTGGAAAATGGCTCGTAAGGTAGTGGTTCTGGGTGTAGCGGTAACTAAATTTGTCAGGGAGACTAACAAAGGCACGGATGAGATGGCCCAGGAGGCAGCGTTAATGGCGCTGGAAGATGCTGGGGTGAGCTATAAGGATATTCAGGTGGGATTCTGTGGGAATGTGTATCAAGCAGGTGCCGCACCCTTTGCCTTTTACTCATTGGGGAAGACTGGAATTCCCATTACTCGTCTGGATATAGCTTGCACCAGCTCATCCAAAGGAATTCATCTGGGTGCCTATCTGATAGAAGCTGATGCTTATGATACGTGTTTGGTTATCGGTGTCGAGAAGATGCCCAGAGGGTTAGTGCCAATGCCGATAGAAGGAGTATCCCCTAAATCTCTGGTTGATGGGATGATGGGATTGATAACTATGCCTGGGAGCTATGCTCATAAGGCTACAAGACACATGCACCTATATGGGACTAAACCTGAGCATTTTGCCCAGGTCTCAGTAAAGGCTCATAGGAATGGCTGCCTTAACCCCAATGCCACTTATCAGAAAGAGATGACCCTGGAAGAAGTGATGAATTCCCGCATGATTAGTTATCCCGTCACCATGTATCAATGTTGTGCTAATTCTAATGGAGCTTCAGCGGTAGTATTGTGTTCTGAGGAAAAAGCCAGACAATATACTACTAAACCGGTATACCTGGCTGGTTGGGGCGAAGCAAGTATGAGATATACTAAGGGAAATCCAATTGAGACATATTTATCGGACGGCGATACCAAGTTAGCGGCAAAGAAAGCTTACGAAAAGGCTGGCATAGCACCTGAGGATGTCGACATAGTCCAGGTACACGATGCTTTTTCACCGGGGGAGATTGCTTCACTGGAGGCATTGGGTTTGTGTCCTGAGGGTAAAGGGGGAATCTTTACCTGGGAGGGACATACTGAGATAGATGGAAAGCTTCCAGTCAACACTGATGGAGGGCTGCTCAGTTGTGGGCATCCTTTAGGAGCTAGCGGTGGGCGCATGGTCACCGAAATTGTCATGCAGTTAAGAAGACAAGCGGGCCAAAGGCAGGTGGAAAGCCATAAGGTGGGTTTGGTCCAGAATTCTGGGATAGGCGCTTCAAATGTGATGATATTTAAGGCATAACGGGGGAAAATCATTCCACTGGAGGCAGAGACGGATGGGCAAACAACATCTAACCGCTGAGTATTTCGTCGGCACCAGCGGCTGGCACTATGACCACTGGCGTGGGCTCTATTATCCTGAAGGATTGGCGAAGCCAAAGTGGCTGCAATTTTATAGTAAACAGTTTAACACCGTTGAACTCAACAATAGTTTCTATCACTTGCCTACTGAGAAAGCTTTTATCACCTGGCGAGAGTCAGCACCTGAGAACTTTGTTTATGCGGTCAAGGTAAGCCGATTCATCACTCATATGAAGAAGCTGAGGAATATCGGCTCTGCGTTGGACAATTTCCTGTCACGAGCCTGCTTGCTTCAAAATAAGCTAGGTCCTCTGTTATACCAGCTGCCGCCTAATATGAAACGCAATGACATGGTGCTGGAGAGTTTCTTATCCAGTTTGCCTCAGGAATACCGGCATGTATTTGAATTCCGCCACGAGTCCTGGATTGATGAAGCTGTTTTTGAAATCTTAAGACGATACAAAGTTGGTCTGTGTGTTTTCGATATGCCTGGTTTCACCTGTCCGTCAGTGGCTACCAGCGATTTTGCCTACATTCGATTCCATGGCAGTGGAGGGATGTATTCAAGCTGCTATTCCGATGAGGAGCTTTCCCAATGGGCTAAAGAAATTGCTAAATTGGCCAAGGGAGTGAAAGCTGTTTATATCTACTTCAACAACGATGCTGCAGCCTTTGCTATAAAAAACGCTTTGACCTTAGCAAGTTACCTGGAGCATTAGCTAGCGATGAAGGTACCTTTTTAAAGGTTTTAAGCTCATAAATATTCCTTGATGTTCCTGGCTAAAGCAGGTGTTATGCCTTTCGTTTTACCGAGTTCTTCAGGTGAGGCTTCCTTGATGCCCTTGACTGACTTAAATCTTGTTAACAAAGCCTTTTTTCGCTTTGGGCCAATGCCGGGAATAGCATCTAACACTGAAGCAATGCCTTTCCTGCTGCGTAACCTCCGATGATAGGTTACGGCGAAACGATGTGCCTCGTCCCTCGCTCTTTGAAGCGTGTGCAGAGCAGGAGAGTCCTTAGGGATATCAACTGGTTCTGCCCTGCCTGGCGTGAAGACGTCTTCATTTTCCTTGGCTATACTGGCGACCGGCACAGAGTGTACTTCTAGTTCTCTTATAGCATTGACTGCAGCGTTAAGCTGACCTTTGCCACCATCAATGAGAATGAGGTCTGGATTGATCGCCCAGTTATCTTTCTGTGAAGTTATTTCGTTAAGCTCCCTTGCACTGAAAGCTCTTCCAAATCTCCGTCTCAATACTTCCTGGATCATGGCGTAGTCATCAGCACCGGTTACTGTTTTGATCTTGAAACGGCGGTAATGAGCTGGCTTGGGTATCCCTTTCTCCAGAACAATCATGCTTCCTACGGCTAACGCCCCTTGAATATTGGAAATATCGTAGCATTCTATCCGTAACGGCATTCGTGGCAGTTGAAGTTTGTCCTTGAGTTGTTGTAACCCCGAGGTTATAGCTTGTAAATTCACTTCCTTAGCTTTGGCTAGCTGCAAGCCTTTATTGGCATTGTCAATCGCCATGTTCATCAATTGTCTCTTTGCCCCCCGCTTCGGCACTTGAAGGCTTATATTGCCTCCTCTTTGTTTCTTGAGCCATTCAGAAAGTGTTGGAAGTTCATTCACCGGGTGTTGAAGTAATATTGTAGGTGGAATATATGACGCCGAGGCGTAATATTGTTTTACGAAGCTGGTAACTATTTCGTTTGGTGTCTCACTGTGGACATTTTCCATGATGAAATGGTCGCGCCCAACGAGCTTGTTGTTGCGGATGAAGAATATCTGCACGCAAGCCTGCCCCTCGTTTTGTGCTAAAGCGATAATGTCTTGTTCCCCTTTCAAAATGACGGCAATTTTCTGTGCCCCGATTACCTTCTGTATTGCCGTGATTTGATCGCGAAGCAAAGCGGCCTTTTCAAACTGGAGGTGGTGGGCTGCATCCATCATTTTTTGATTTAATTGTCGCAGGACTAGCTCCTGCTTGCCTTCTAGAAATTGAATAACTTGATTTATCATCTCGTGGTATTCCTCTCTGGTTACAGCGCCAATACATGGTGCAAGACATCGGTGAATATAGTATTCGAGGCAAGGCTTTTTGTCTCTGGCGGTAATGGTTTTAGTGCAGGAGCGAAACGGGAAAATTTTCTTTATCAATCTCAATGTCTTGCGAATGGAACCAGCACTGGCGAAAGGGCCGAAGTATCTAGCACCATCTTTCTGAAAACGGCGAGTAATATAAACACCGGGCCAATATTCAGTGACATTTATTTTGAGATAGGGGAAAGTCTTATCGTCTTTTAGGCGAACATTATAGCGTGGGCGATGCCTTTTTATCAGGCTGCATTCTAATATCAATGCCTCTTGCTCGGAATTGGTGACTATAAATTCAATGTCGCTTACGTTTGACATTAAGCGCTGAATTCTTGGGGGAAGATTTCTATGTTCTACAAAATAGCTTTTTACCCGATTGCTGAGGTTGGCAGCCTTGCCTACGTAGAGCACGTTCCCCTGCTCATTCTTGAACCAATATACTCCAGGGTTTGCGGGAAGAGTTCTTAATTGTGGCCCTAATCTTGCTACTGACACAGTTAAATATTGTATCAACAGGGATTACCACGGGCAAAAAATGTGATAAAATGAGGTAAGTGAGAAAAGACGTTGACACTTTCCTGGAATACCTCGCTGACAGTAAAGGTTGTTCACAGAATACTCTGGCTGCTTATTCTAATGATTTAAACCAATTGATGACATTCATTGAGACAAATAAAGGTGAGGGTGTTACTGAGTCAAACAATGAGCTGCTGAAAGACTATCTATTTAATCTCAGGGACAGAAAGTATTCTTCAGCCACGGTAGCTCGGAAAATAGCCTCAGCGAAGTCATTTTTCAAGTTCATGGTCGATGTGGGCAAATCAAAGAACAATCCGGCGCAAGGGTTGCTATCTCCCAGGGTTAAGAGGCGTTCACCATCTGTCTTGTCTCCCTCCGAGTTTCACCGTTTATTGGCGGAGGCAGCGAAGCTATCCACTCCAGAGGCTAAAAGAGATAAGGTGATGTTAGAATTACTTTATGCTACAGGCTTGCGGGTAAGTGAGTTAACATCGGTGGATACCAGGGACATTAATTCGGAGCAGCGTTATCTTTATTGCTCTCATGGCAATTCAAAGAGGCGGATTCCGTTTGACTCTTATATCGCCAAGCTATTGCGGGACTTTATCAATGGTGCCAGGTTTGAGCTCCTGTATGATGAGAGGGAGAAAGCGCTATTTTTGAATCGGCTTGGCAAGAGACTCACCCGGCAGGGATTCTGGGAAATTGTCAAGAATTATGCTTCTAAGGCTGGACTTGGTGGTAAAGTTACCCCGCGGACCCTGCGGCATAGTTTTGCGGCATATAAATTACAAACTGGTGCTGAGCTTCGAGATGTGCAGCAACTCCTGGGACATGTTTATATCTCAAGCACCAAGGTTTATGAGCAAATAAGTCCCACATTAAGGTAAAAGGTATGCCCAAAAAGTCACAGCGTAGCAAGGCAAAGCATCGTGCCAAATCGGCGAGAATAGCCAGAGAGAGAAGTTCGCAACAGGTTGTCTCAACTGTTGCTGAGTCGGGTGCCTTAGCCAGAAAGAAAGTTCCTGAAGGCCAAGTGTTTGTTGATCGCTATCAACATGTAATGCCCGAGCTACGGCGTATTGGCATCCTCGGTGGCTTGATGATTTTAACTCTCATAGTGTTATCTTTTATCCTTGGTTGATTTGAAAGTAGCCTGTGGTGGATTTAAGCCTTGCTCGGGACAATTTAATTGCCAGACTCAGCTTGGAGATTTCTGATAAGCGTGTGTTTGAAGCTATGCGGCGTGTTCCGCGCGAAGCTTTCGTACCTCAAGATCAGTATTATGCCGCCTACGAAGATAGGCCATTGAGCATTGGCTTTGGGCAAACTATCTCTCAACCTTATATTGTGGCTCTAATGGTGCAGGCTTTAGAGCTTGAAGGTGGGGATAAAGTCCTGGAGCTAGGCGCTGGAAGTGGCTATGAAGCAGCCATATTAGCCGAGTTAGCGAGGGAGGTTGTCACTGTAGAGCGCATATCTGAATTGGTAGAAGGAGCTAAACATGTCTTGGAAAAACTTGGTTACTCTAATGTCAAGGTTCACCTTGCCAGCAGGGAGTTAGGCTGGCCTGATGAGGCACCCTATGGTGCTATTATAGTTTCCGCTGGTGCTCCCACTATTCCCCAGATCCTTTTGAACCAGCTATCTTTTGGTGGGCGATTGGTGATTCCAGTGGGTTCCCGGTGGCAGCAGGACTTGCTGAAGGTTACCAAAAAGCGGAAGGGGAATAAGGTGGAAAATTTAGGTGGATGCTATTTTGTGCCACTCATTGGTGAAGGTGCCTGGGAGGAATAAAGCAAATACGGAGGTGAAAATGGAGGTATTTGAAGCAATAAAAACGAGACGTAGTATTCGTCACTATAAATCTGAGGCTATCGGTGAAGAAAAGCTTAATGCTGTTTTGGAGGCTGCTCGTTGGGCACCTTCCTGGACAAATACTCAATGTTCGAGATTTGTGGTAGTTCAGGATGCTGAAACGAAAGCCAAATTAGCCGATGCCCTTACGTCTTGGAATCCAGCCCACGAAGCTGTCAAAGAAGCGCCTGTAGTTATTGTGGCTTGTGCTGAGCTGGGCAAATCTGGTTTTTATGAAGATGCGCCGGTCACTGATAAAGGTGATTGGTATATGTTTGATGTAGCGCTGGCAGTGCAAAACCTTGCGTTGGCAGCGCATTCTTTAGGATTGGGGACTGTGCATGTTGGTGCTTTTGATGCTCAGAAGGTAGCGCAGATTCTAAACGTACCCCAAGGCGTAGTGGTGGTGGAAGTACTTCCTCTAGGTTATCCAGCTAGGGAAGGCAGGACACCGAGAAGAAAGGAACTTTCCGAATTAGTATTCCGTGAAAATTACGGGCAAAAATAGAACGCCCTCAAGGGAATTCGAATCCCTGTTTTCAGCTTGAAAGGCTGACGTCCTAGTCCCCTAGACGATGAGGGCAAGCAACACTATTCTAGGGATAAATAGCTGAGGTTTCAAGACCAGCAGACTGTGGTAAACCGAACATTAAATTCATATTTTGCACTGCCTGCCCTGCCCCTCCCTTTATTAAATTGTCCAGGCAGCTAATGACGATAAGCCTATTTGTCCTTAAATCGATGGTGGGGTAAATGACGCACAAGTTGGTTCCTCTGGTATATTTAATTTGGGGAGGATTGTCCACTATGTGAACAAAGGGAGCATTTTTGTAAAAGTCACGATAAAGCTGTTGTAGTTCCTTTTTGAGCAAATTACTATCCTTCAATGGAGCATAGCACGTGGTTAATATACCTCGGGTCATGGGGACTAGGTGAGGCACAAAGGTCACTGATAAGGGAAGCTCTGGATTTAATGCTCTTAGTTCTTGTTCAATCTCAGGCAGGTGGCGGTGTCCTTCAACAGAATAGGCGAAGGCGTTTTCATTGGTTTCAGCGTAATGCCCGGCTAAGGTCAAGGTTCTGCCAGTGCCAGATACCCCAGACTTGCTGTCAATTATTACTTCAGGTGAGATGATGGCTTCTTTGACCGCCGGTGCTAATGCCAGGATAGCGCCAACGCTGTAACAACCAGGATTGGCTATCAAGCGTGCTGAAGCTATCTCCTTTTCATGAATTTCAGACAAGCCGTAAATTGCTTCTTGCAACAAATCGGGAAACGGGTGGGTAAAGCCATACCATTTTGGGTATTCAGTGGCATCTTTTAACCTGAAGTCAGCACTAACATCGATGACCTTGATGTTTTGTGTCAGCAAAGAGGGCACTACGTCCACGCTTGATTTATGGGGCATTGCCGAAAAGGCAACATCTATATTACTATCTACGTCGGCTTCTATTAACTGGTTTATATCGTCCAAGTGCGGGAAAACCTCACCCAGCTTTTGTCCTGCAGCACTTCTTCCTGTAATAGATTTGAGTTCTACTTCGGGGTGGTGATGAAGCAGGCGAACGAGTTCGATGCCAACATACCCGGTAACATTTATTATGCCAGCTTTTATTTTTGACACTGAAAGCTATTATACTATGTAATATTTGATTAAGTGAAACAATAATGTTATTTTTGTCATTTAATCTTATGGGGGAGGAGCATGCCTAAGATTTATTTCATAGATGTTACTAATCGGGATGGCGTTCAAACCGCTAATCTCGGCCTATCTAAGCTTGAGAAGACCATAATAAACATCTATCTCAATGAGATGGGTATCTTTCAATCTGAGTTTGGTTTTCCTACAACGAGACACGAGTCGGCTTACCTCCAAGCCAATTTAGAATTGGCTGCCATGGGGGTTTTGCAACCTATTCGGTTGTCCGGGTGGCTAAGGGCGATAGTCAGTGATGTCGAAACAGCATTTAGGTTTGTTCCCGATATCCAACATCTCAATCTATCAATCTCTACATCACCCCAGATGATTTCCCATAAATTCCATGGGGGAAAGAAGCATGAGGATATTGTAGAGATGATGATTGATGCAGTGGAAGCTGCTAAAGCGCTTGGAACTGAAAGTATTGGTGTAAATGCTGAAGATGCCTCCAGAACAGACATGGACTTTTTAATCGAATTTGCCTTAGCAGCAAAAGAACACGGAGCTCAAAGGTTCAGGTATTGTGACACTCTTGGCTACGATGACCCTTTTACCATCTATGAAACTGTCAAGACGCTGGCGGAAAATGTAGGGATTCCCATCGAACTTCATTGCCACGGCGATTTAGGTATGGCTGTCGCTAATTCTGTTGCTGGAGCTAAAGGAGCTATAGATGGTGGGCAGGATGCTTATATCAACACCACGGTTAACGGGATGGGAGAGAGGGCAGGCAATGCTGACCTTGTGGCAACAATTCTAGCAGTGGCTAAAGCGAAAGGATTTGCCGGCAGGTATCGGTTGGGGAAGCGAATTAACCTGAAAAAAGCGTGGAAGATAAGCAAATTTGCCAGCTATGCCTTTGGGGTTCCTGTCCCGATAAATCAACCAGGGGTTGGAGCCAATGCTTTTGCTCATAGCTCTGGCATTCACGCTGACGGTGTGTTGAAGGATCCGCAGAATTATGAGCTATATGATCTTGCTGAATTGGGCCGAGGCGAGCCAGAGTTTGTGGAAACTGGCAGGGAGATATCTTCCGGTGAATACGGTGGAATATCCGGGTTCAGACACATAATGGGGAAGATGGCGATAACCTTTGAGGATAGTGCAGAAACTGAAGAGATTCTGGAACTGGTGAGGTATGCCAATGTTGAGGCTCAAAAACCCCTTGTTGAGGATGAGCTGTTGTTCATCGCTAAATATCCACAGATTGCAAGAAAACTGTTAACGTTAATCCCGCTGTAGTATTGCCTTGTGTTTGCCTGGTAGGCTGAATTTGCTCCCGGATTTACTGAATGTCTTCAATAAGATAGTTGAAAGTACCAGCAGGAGCAGTAATGCTGATGGTTTGCCCTTTTTGTTTATGTAATAAAGCTTTACCAGTGGGTGAGGCGATGGAAATTATGCCCTTCGCTGGGTTTGTCTCTTTCGGGTGTGCCAGAGTATAGCGGAGCTCCCTGCCTGAGGCTAAATCACGAAACTTCACTGTATTCCCAATTTTTATCTGCAAAGTATCTTGGGTTTCACTTATGACTGTTGCCGAATTCAAGATCAGCTCTAGCTCCTTTATTCTGCCCTCCAGATGTGATTTATGTTCCCGTGCTGCTTCCAATGGTGCATTTTCGCTGAAGTCCTTGTCGGCTGCTGCCTGTCGTATCTCCTTGATGGCTTTGGAACGTTCGCTCTTGAGGGCGGCTAACTCTGCTTCCATTTTAGCGTGGCCTTCCCTGCTCAGGGCAGATTGGATTTTGGAAGTTTGTTGAATGGCTGTCGCTGTTTTTGAGGGCGTTCTCTTTGCCCGAACATGGCTGGCTAGACTAACCTTAGTGAAGCCCTTTCTACGGATGTAGCTAAGGAAGGGCCTAATTGGCTCGGCGGCTGAAGGGGTAATCCGCTCGGTATAGTCAGCTATATCAGGCGGGGTGATGCTGCTTGCTTTCCTGCTCACGCCAAGCCATCGCACAAGATTATAAATTTCTGCTTGTGCCTTTTCTTTTTGTTCCGGAGCTAAATTGAGTAGAAAACTGTTAGCTACCTCGAGGAGTGTAGCATCCTGCTTGGAGGTATCTTCCATTAACGGAGTAATAATAAGACGGAAAGAGGAGCTGTGTCAACTGGGGATATAAACGGAGGCTATCATTTGGAAGAGTCCCTCCTTACGTCATTGCGAGGAGCGTTAGCCACGAAGCAATCGCCACTTACTTTGGCGGCACGATGTAGCCAATAAACTTGTAGGCTAGTTTGGCCAATAAAAAGGCGTAGCAAGGTAAGCTTCCTTCAGGGCAAAACTCCATTAAGTCAAAGCCAACTATGTGCTTGTGAATTGTTGTTAGCTTAATTATCTTCAAAACCTGTTGCCATTGTAGGCCGTCAGGCTCGGGGGTGCCTACCGCTGGCATGATTGATGGGTCAAGGACATCCACATCTATGGTTACATAAACATCGTCGCTAAGCGAAGATAACATCTGTTTTTCGAAGTTTTTATCTTCTGTTAACGAGGGCATGTAAAAAACACTCAGCTTGTTCTCAGTTATGAATTGCTTTTCTTCCTGGCTGAGGCTACGGATTCCAACCTGAACAGTGGGGCAGAGTTCATAGATACGGCGCATGACACAAGCGTGGCTATATTTAGTACCTAGATATTCATCACGGAGGTCGGCATGGGCATCTAGCTGTAGCACGGAAAGCTTTGGGAATGCCTCCTTAAGAGCTCTAACTGTTCCCAGGGTAGGCGAGTGTTCCCCGCCAATCATTACCACAAATTTCCCCTGCTTAATTAGTTTCCTGGTTATTTGATAAACCCTGTTGACCATTTCTTCAGGGCTGTTCATCATTGGCTCTACCTCAGGCAGGGTATGGATGCCGACTTGGTATATCTCACGCTCCAACTCGAGGTCATAAAGCTCCAGGTATCGAGAGGCGTCAATTATGCTTTGCGGACCATAACGAGTTCCACTTCTCCATTCAGTGGTGCTATCATAGGGAACGGGCAAAATAACCACTTTGGCTGATCTTAAGTCGGAATAGGGTGGCTGTAAGCCGGCAAAGACTCTGGGGGGCAGGAATGGCTGCCTGTTATCTTTCATGGTAAGCGAAGCCAGAAGTGACTGCGGCAATTGGTTCGATTTCTGACCACTCTCTATCGATCAAACAGGTTCTTGACTTGACTAACTGGAATTCCTGTTGAAAATCCCTTATCACTTTTTCAGTGTCGAAGTCCTTGCAAGAGAAAACGTCTATGTTGACATAACTCCGCTCGACAAACGTATGAATAGCGATATGGCTCTCACTAATGAAGATAAATCCTGATATGCCCCAATCTCGGGGATTCGGTCCTACATATCTAACCACATAGGGAGGTGAAATTTTGGTCATGCCAATTTTTGGTGGATAATGCTCTAGGCAGTAGGTGATGAACTGCTCATCTTGAAGGATTTCTTTGCTACTGGAATAGCCATCAATAATCAGGTGCACATTAAGCTCTCTTTAATAGCATTTCTGTTAGCGTAAAAGGGACAGCACAGCAGCCCCTGCTATTCATTGGCTGGTGGACCAGGGTTTAAATATTCCTCTACCAGAGCCATGGCACAATATTTGCCACACATGGTGCAAGTTTTTCCGTGAGGGGCGAAGCGTTCGTGAATTTGTTGTGAGCGCTTTGGGTCCAAGGATAATTTGATTTGAGTTTCCCAATCAAAACTTTTCCGAGCCCGTGACATCTGCTCATCCAGTTCCTTAGCTCCCTTTATGCCTTTGACGACATCGCCGGCGTGGGCAGCTATGCGAGAGGCGATCACTCCTTCTTTTACATCCTCCACGCCGGGCAGTCCAAGATGCTCTGTCGGAGTGACATAGCACAGGAAATCCGTTCCTGCGGCGGCGGCGATAGCGCCTCCAATAGCACCGACGATATGGTCATAGCCAGCACCTATATCGATAACCAGAGGACCAAGGACATAGAATGGTGCGTCATGACAAAGGCTTTTTTCCAATTGAACATTGCTGGTTACCTGGTCTAATGGCAAATGTCCTGGGCCTTCGACGAAGACTTGAACATTAGCTTCTCTGGCACGTTTCACTAACTCACCGATTGTGATTAGCTCCTCAAGTTGAGCTCTATCAGTTGCGTCAGCCAGGCACCCGGGGCGTAAACCATCGCCTAAACTTAAGGCGAAATCATATTCATGAGCTAACTCTAATAAGCGGTCATAATATTGGTACAAAGGGTTTTCCTTTTCATTATGCAACATCCATCCAGTTAAGAAAGCGCCTCCTCGAGACACCATACCGGTTATTCTGCCCTGGCTTTTCAGCCGTTCAATTGTTGCTTGAGTTACCCCACAATGGAGAGTCATGAAATCAACACCGTCCTTAGCTTGGTGTTCAATAACATCGAAAATCTCATCCACGTTCATATTTACGATAGCACCGTGTTTGTCAATAGCTTTAATTCCTGCTTGATAGATGGGGACGGTTCCTAGTGGCAGGGTGCTAGCATTGATGATAGCTTGTCTTATAGCCGAAATATCTCCCCCGGTACTGAGGTCCATAACTGTGTCGCTGCCAAACTCAATGGCGGCTTGCAGTTTTTTCAGTTCCATATCTAAATCGCAAAAGTCGGGCGATGTGCCGAGATTCACGTTGACTTTTGTCCTTAGCCCCTTACCTATACCGCAGGGAGCTAAGTTGACGTGATTAGGGTTAGCTGGTATCACGATGGTGCCGCTAACCAGTCCTTCCAGCACAAAATCTATCTCCACCCCTTCTTTTTCAGCTACATGCTTTATCTGGGGTGAAATGATACCCTGTTTAGCTAATTCTACTTGTGTCATTTTAGGCAACAAATCTAGCATAACATAATTACCAATGCAAGCTTGCTTAACTGCACAATTTAGCCTATTGTCGGCGGCCATTGAGATAAAACTATCAGCCACGTTTGGTTGCACCGGAATTCTCTAGCCTAGCTAAGATCTCCTAAAGCATACCAAACTCCAGTCTGTCAAGGGCTTCAGACTGCTCCTTATTTTCAATTTTGATATATCTCATAGTTGTATTAAGGCTTTTATGACCAGCGAGTTCCTTTATCACGAAGGGTGAGGCTCCCTTCTGATGCAGTCTGGTGCAGAAGGTGTGCCTCAAGAGGTGAGGACCTTGCTTACCTTTATTGATACCTGCCAGTTTTAAGTATCTTCGCACTGTCCCGTAAACATAAGTACGGCTCATGTTTTGCCCTTTGGTTCCTACAAAAAACCTCCCGTTTTGGCCTTGTGGTCGGCTATGTAGATAATTTACCAATACACTTGCTGCTTCACCATTCAGGTGAAGATACTGCTCCTTAGCCCCTTTTCTGGTTATCTTTATCTGGCTTCTCTCAAGGTCAACGTTGGACAATTTCAGATTTGTTAACTCCGACACCCGCAGTCCGGTATGAAGCAAGAGGACCGCTATTGCCATATCCCGCTCCTTAACCTGTGGTTTAGCCTTACGAGCCAGCGTTTCCAAGAGACGGATGCACTCATCCTCAGTTAAGTACACCGGCTCTTTCTCTGGTATCTTGGGACTCCTAATCGAGGCTGCCGGGTTTACCTCAAGCTCTTCATTTTCTACTGAATAATTGAAAAACGACTTTATTGCCGCCAGCTTGCGTGCTCTGGTAACACCGGAATTACCCCTTTCAACAGCTAGATAATCCAAATATGCTCGAATGTCACCCTTGGTAACCTCTTCTGCCCGAAACTTGCTCCGCTGACGGAGGAACGGGATTAGCCCTTTTCTGATATCAAGCTGGTATGCCCCAATGGTGCCATGAGAATATCCTTTCTCAACCTCAAGATAGTGAAGAAATCTATTTAGCTCCTTTCGCACGATTTTCCCTCCTTAAAGTTTTCTGCATAATGCCCTCAGATTGTGTCTCCCTCTTGAACCCTTAATGTCCTTGCGAGGCGTAGCCGAAGCAATCTCCTCTCCTTCTCGAAGGGAGAGGACTAAGCTGAGGGTCAAATTGAATGCTACTCGCCTAATCCTCGGAGCTCTATCGTATCAACAGCCAGCTAAATGATATTTAATTGACTAAACTATCATTTAATTGACTAAACTATCATTTAGTTGTAATATCCAACACGAAAAGTACTAAACAAAAGCAACAAAAGCAGTTGGGGTGGGAAATGACCCAAGGGTTAATAGCTCTTAATAGTGCAATTCGAGAAACACGCAAATTGCGTGATGTTGAGGCTATTTTTGCTGTTGTTGGGGAAACATTAGAGCAAATTGGACTCAAGTCCATATTTGCCTCGCTCAGTACCGACCATGGAAAGTTGAGCATTCAGTCTATCTACCAAAGCCATCCTGAAGTTTTGACAAGCCTGGAGAGGTTGTTAAAGGTAAAGTTAGCTGGTTTGAGTTTGCCTCCGGAGACTGCCTCAATGCTCGAGGCAGCAACTAAAGATGGCAAGACAATCTTTGTAAAGGACTCGAAGGGAATCCTTGAAAAAATATTTCCCTCTTCCCCGGCAAGGTTGTTGGAGCAAGCGGTGGAAATGCTAGGTGGTTCGGCGAGATGGGTTATCGCACCTGTGGGCAAAAATGGCACCATTTCCAATATATTAATGGTATGGTCGCCTAACTTATCTGAAGGGGACATGCCGATGGTGACTGCTTTTGCCAATCAGGCAGTAATCGCTGTTGAAAACGCCAAACTACGGCGTAAACTTAGAGATGGGGAAGAGCAGAGAAGCTCATTAGTGAGAACTATCCTTGATGCTCAGGAGGCAGAGCGTGAACGCATTTACCTCGAGGTTCATGATGGGGTCACCCAGACATTAGCATCGGCTTTCCAGTACTTGCAGGCTTTTGACAGCACACCTGACACACAAATTAGCCAGGCTAGACATCTTACAAGCAAGGCAAGTATGCTGGTGAAGCAGGCTATTCAAGAGGCCCGTGAGGTGATAAACAGTCTGCAGCCAGCAGCACTCAGCAAACTCGGACTGGTGTCCACCCTGCGTCAGGAAATGCATGACCTCTCAACAGAGACAGGCTGGAAGATCGATTTCAAGGCTGATTCCTTTAGACTTAGCAAGGATGTGGAGATTGCTTTATATCGCGTTATACACGAGGCGCTTACTAACGCCAGGAAGCATGCCAGGACAAACCGCATTAGGGTGAAATTAAGGCAATCTGATAAAGAGGTGGTAGCGCAGATAAGAGATTTTGGGGTGGGCTTTGAGCTTAAGCCATCGTGGTTATGGGCTAGCCAGCAAGGCACTGGATTGCTTAGTATGCACCGGCGTGCCGAGTTGACTGGGGGAATATGTCACATCGAAAGTAGCCCTGGGCAGGGCACTACAGTTACAGTGAAGGTGCCTATCAGGGAGGGAAATGAGCATGGAGACCATAAAGGTATTGATCGCTGATGACCATCCTGTAGTCCGTGAGGGTGTTCGGGCTATGCTGGAGACCGACGAGGAGATAGAGGTAGTCGGGGAAGCGAGCAGCGGCTTAGAAGCGGTGACCAAAACAGGGGAATTGCAGCCTGATGTGGTGTTGATGGATATCGTGATGTCCAACCTGGATGGATTGGAGGCTACACGCCGCATTAAAAAACAATACCCCGGTACCGCTATAATCATGTTGACCATCTATGCTGATAAGGCATTTGTCATTGATGCTATACAGGCTGGCGCCGGTGGCTATTTGCTGAAAGACGCTTCGCGCGACCTCCTCTGTCACACCATTAAGGCAGTCAATGGTGGTGGCATCCTGATCAAAAGTTCTCTGCTGCGCGAAGCAGTGGCTACCTTGGTTGACATGACACCGAGTCAGCAAGAAAAGGGAGCAGCGGCTCTAATTGGAATGGAAGAGTTCACCTCCCGGGAGCAGGAAGTCTTAAAATTGCTCGCGGATGGACGGACAAACAAGGGGATAGGTAAGGAACTTAACATTGCTGAGGAAACAGTGAAGAAACATGCGCAGACTATCATTGCTAAATTGGGTGCCTCTGACCGAACCCAGGCTGCTGTCAAGGCAATACGAATTGGGTTGGTAAAGTAAATACCCAAACGAGGTAGGACTGAAGTCATATTACCCCCCCCCCAAAAGTGGTAGTCATAGAGCTAGTACCAAAAATACCTATATGGGTCTTGGCAGAAACATCTCCTGGTTTTATACTTTTAATATAAGGTAATGATAAGTCCAAAACGGCAGAGGCTGCGTCTTAGTGTTATCCAATTTGGTGTTAACAGGCAAGGAAAAGAAGAGCTATTCAGGCACTTGCCTTTAACATAATATTAAAAAAGGAGGTGGTAAAGAATGGCGGTAGAGAAGTCCATGGCTTCGTCCAGTATTGCCGAGGTTGTAGACCGCATACTGGACAAGGGCATCGTAATCGATGCCTGGGTAAGAGTCTCATTGGTTGGCATCGAGCTGTTGACCATTGAGGCCAGAGTAGTGGTTGCCTCGGTGGAGACTTACCTCAAGTACGCTGAGGCAGTCGGCCTGACTGCGGCAGCAGCTGCCTGATTCCAGCCAGGGAGGATTTTGCCAGGGTACCCTTGAAATTCAAGCGTGCTCTGCCAAATATTTTCCTACTATGAACTTGAAGATGTGATGAAGGATTCAGTTTTGGGCTTTATTACTTCCTATGAAAATAGAGTTTCAGCGGTGGAGGAAATAATTACCACCGCTTATGAAGTAATGGCAGTTCCTGATGAGAATTCGGCTGAGCTTGATGAGGAAGGGAGGAGACTTAAAGATAACTTGCGAGAAGTTTTAGCTAAGAGTTGCTCCTTACGAAGGAAGGATTTCGATGGTTTGATAGGAAAGCTTCTTTCTGATATTGAGATGAGAAAGAGGGAAATTGAGGAGGAGAGAAAACAGGTTAATGAGACACTCAAAGAGTATTTGACTGAGCAGAAAGAATTGACAACCTCTCTAAAGGAGCAGTTAGTGAAATTCAGCCAAGGGAAGGCAAGCGAAGATGAATGTGAGGCACTATTAGCTGACATCAAGGACAAGCAAGAAAACAGAGGACAACAAACCCTCGCAATGCTTCGCAAATTTCAGTTGCACCTCAAATTTTTCCAAAGTGAAAAAGAGGAAATAAATCATAAGTTACAAAGGCTTGCTGACAGAGGTGAATTATTAAAAGTAGAAGACCTACGCCAGCTTGAAAGTGCCAAGGCTTCCGAAAAAAGAAGAGCTGAGAGAAAGTTACGAAGGGAAGATGTAGAGCGGTTACTTTCTCATTTTAGGCAGCATCGGGACAGTGCCCATCTTTAAACAATAAAAGATAAGGAAAGGAGGGAGATAAAATGGCAATAGCAGAAGCTATGAGAGACCTTACCAAAGACATTGCTGCTTCTTATGATTTGAGAGTGGCTGGGATAGGGGAGATTAAGAAAGAAGTAAAAGGTTTGCAGGGGGAAGCCCAGGAGCTGGTAAAGGGTTTCCATTCAAGTCATGAGGAGATGGCAGCTAAGCTCAGAGAGGAGCTATCCAAATCTAAGGGAAGCTTGAAGACCGATGTAAGGGGCATGCTTAACGACTTTCAAACTGCACATAAACAGGCAAGCGCTGAACTAAGGGAGGAGCTATCCGAGGCTGAGAAGAACAGGAAATCTGAGGTGGAAGGCATATTAAGAGATGCCCAGGAGCTGGTAAAGGGTTTCCATTCAAGTCATGAGGAGATGGCAGCTAAGCTCAGAGAGGAGCTATCCGAGGCTGAGAAGAACAGGAAATCTGAGGTGGAAGGCATATTAAGAGATGCCCAGGAGCTGGTAAAAGATTTCTCTGTAACCCGCGGGCAGGCAAGCGGTCAGCTAAGAAAGGAGCTAGAGGAGCATCGTCGGGAAATAAAGAGTGAAACAGCTGAGATTCTTAACGATGCCCGCAAAGCCCGAGGGGAAACAAAAGCTGACTTAAAAGAGGCATCTGCTGCCTGGCAGGGGCTTGCTTCTACCATGCAGCAAAAGAGGGCTGGCATCAAGGTAGCCCTAAAGGTTGAGGAGGCAAAGGTAGAAGTATCTGAAGAGGAAGCAGTAGCTAAAGCTGAGCCCGCCGCGGTGACGCCGGAGATTGCCGGCCTCAAAGACCGAGTATTCGAATATCTTGCTGACCATCCCGATGGAACCAGAATGGTCGAGCTGGAACGAGAATTTGACGTGGCTCGTATCCAGATGGCAAGAATGCTCAAAAACTTAATAGGTGACAACAAGGTGGAGAAACGGGATCTACTCTACTTCGCCATCTAGAGAAGGCAACATCAGGAAATAAGTGATGCATGGTTTGTCACAGTCGAGGAGAATAGAATGAAAAGTGAAACTCTAGCATTCATCAGGACAATGCGCGACATCAGAACTGACCTCGATGTGAGAAGAACAAGGAAAGTTAAAATTACCAATTCTTTGTCCAAAACTAAGGAAGAAATAGAGTCTCTAGAATCCATTGAAGATAAGCATCTAGCTCAGACTTTGAACAAGGAGAGGCAGCGATTTGCCCGGCAGGATGCTGCAGTAGAAAGAAGTCAAAAAAAGTTGCTTGATGCCAGGGTGAAGCTAGCAGCAATGGTAAACAAGAACCGCCGTGTTGCTGAACTGCGGCATGAGCTACAGCGCGCTCGCTATGAAGGGAAAGACCCAAATCCGGTAGGGCCTGAGGGGTCTAATCGGAAAATGTTCAAAGAGATAGAAGTTAGGTATTAAAGAGGTTACTAAGGAGGGGAAATTGTATGGTGAATTGACCGCTGTCCTCACTCCACGTGCTCAAGCAGATTTTGTAGAGACGCTTTACATTAAGGATTTAACTGAGCGTGCTCTGGCTTATATAAAAGCTGATTTTCCAGTTCACTTCAGTGGGCCGGCAGGCGTAGGAAAGACAACTTTAGCCTTTCACGTGGCAGCTCAGCTTGGTCGCCCAGTGGCCCTCATTTGTGGAGATTATGAGTTTGGCACCTCAGACCTTGTTGGAGGTCAATATGGTTATCGCCGGAGAAAGGTGGTTGACCACTACATTCAATCGGTGCTGAAAACTGACGAAGATTTAACCCAACATTGGGTGGATAATCGCCTGACCACTGCCTGTGAGCAGGGTTTCACCCTTATCTACGATGAATTTACTCGCTCTCGGCCGGAAGCAAACAATGTGTTACTTTCAGTCTTGGAAGAAGGACTCCTTCCTTTGCCAGCAGTGAGGAGAGGACAAAACTACTTAAAGGTTCATCCTGATTTTACTGCCATCCTTACCAGTAATCCCGAAGAGTATGCTGGAGTATATCGCAGCCAGGATGCCCTTCGTGACCGCATAGTAACTATAGAACTAGGACACTTTGATGAAGAGACGGAGGTTGCCATCACTCAGGCAAAATCTGGACTTTCTGCCTATGAATCAGAGCACATTGTCAATCTGGTAAGAAGAGTGAGAGTGGCTAAATCAAGCGGACTTACCCCTACCGTGCGTGCCTGCATAATAATCGGCAAGGTATTAAAGCTAAGAGGCAGTTACGCTCAAGCCAGCGATGGTATATTTAGACAAATCTGCCTTGATGTCTTAACCTCTGAGCTTGTCAAAGATGAGAGGGAAAGGGTTAGAGAGATAATAGAGGGTACAATCGGAACCTATTAACTCGGGGCTTTCAAAGTGAGCAAACTTTTGGAGCCGGAGATAAGTAGGTGCAAAAATGGCAGAGTACATGGATTAAGGGAAGAGCCAAGATGAAGGAAAAATATATTACAGGACTGCGAAATGACTGCCTTAGTAGATAATTCCAGAAAAATTAGTGAGGTGCTGAAATAGTAAGCGGTAGTGAGTTAGAAGTCTTGAAGATAATAAGAGATGAGGATGGAGAGACAAACGTACGTGTAGTAGCACATAAGCTTGGCTTATCCTGGGGACTCGACTATATTCGCCTGCTATGCAACTCCTTAAGTAAAGCAAATTACATAGATGTGCTTAGTTCAGGGAAACTGAGAATTACAGCTAAGGGGAAGACAGCAGTAGAAGGGAAATAGAAGAGTGGGATGGCAGAAGAGGGCAAATATATCTACTGCATAATCGGCACCGATGAGGGGAGGAACTTCGGTCCCATAGGGGTCGGTGGCAGAGGTGACATCGTTTCAACTGTTGGCTATCAAGGCATTAGTGCCGTTATCAGTAATTTCCCTATGACAAAGTACGAGGTAAGCAAAGAAAATCTCGTCTCGCACGAAAAGGTAATTGAGAAGGTGATGCGGGATCATACTGTTTTACCTATGAGAGCTTTTGCCGTGGCTGCCAGTGCTGAGGAAGTGCGCAGCTTCCTGCGCAAGAACTATGCAGGACTTAAAGGCCTGCTAAAGGATATGGATAACAAGGTAGAGCTTGGTGTAAAGGCTTACTGGAAGGACATGCAGGTCATTTTCCAGGAGATTGTAGATGAGAATGAGAAAATCAGGAAGCTTAGAGACAGGATAGCTTCGAAGCCAGGAGGACAAACCTCTGAGAAGATAAGATTGGGAGAAATGGTGGCAAGCGCCCTGAAGGACAAGAAGGATAAAGAGGGCGAAGAACTGATTCGCAAGCTAAAAAGGGTGGCTCATGGTTTGCATCTTGGGGAGGCCCGTGGCGACGCAATGATAGTCAATGCTGCTTTTCTGGTTGACTGGGGGTGGGAGAAGGAATTTGATACTCGGATGGATGAATTAGATAGAAAATACGGGCAGAGGACAAAGTTTACCTATGTTGGTCCAGCACCACCATATAACTTTGTCAGCCTCAGGATAAAATAATAGAAAAGGAAATCGTGTCCGTAGACCGTTGACCGTGTCCGTGTCACGAATCACGGTCACGATAGAAAAATGAAGGAGGTAAGTGAGATGCCAGAGAAGGAAGAAAAGGAATTTGAGGTTGATTTCGGCGTTGGTAAGATAAGATTTGACGGGCTTTTCAAGGGGATAGGCAACCTGATTGACCTCGCCTCCAAACTGGGCGAGGAGTCAGAGGAAATTAAGAAGGTTGGCGAGATTAAAGGTTTGCCCAAACAAGCCAAGGGCGTCTATGGCTTCAGCGTGAGAACTCTGGTCGGAGGCAAGCCCATAATAGAGACTTTTGGCAACCTCAAGGAAACCCCGAAGGGACCGGTAGTGGAGGAGGTGAGGGAGCCTATGGTTGATACTTTCGATGAGAAAGACCACATTCTGGTCATTGCTGAGCTGCCCGGGGTTTCTGAGGAGGAAATCAAGATTGATGTCGAAGGAGACATACTGAAGCTCACTGCTTCCAATAAGGATAGGAAATATGCCAAGGAGGTTCTGCTACCTGCCAAGGTGAAGAGGGAGGGAATGAAGTCCGTTTATAAAAATGGGATACTAGAGGTAACGTTGGAAAAGGAAACCGTGTCCGTAGACCGTTGACCGTGTCCGAATATGATAAATGAAGGTTAAGGTGCAAAGTGTCGAAGATTTAGATGTGTTCAAGCTTTCTCACGAATTAACTCTCAAGATATATAAATTGGTGAACAAGTTCCCAACGGATGAAAGATTTGGTCTCGTAGTTCAAATGCAACGTTCGGCGTATTCTATCCCTATGAATCTTATGGAAGGCAGTCATCGACTAAGCAAAAAGGAGTATAGACAATTTGTGGGAATAGCAAGGGGATCGGCGGGTGAAATGAAATACCAATTATTATTGGCGAAAGACTTGGGATACATGACTGGTAGAGAATATTCGGAGGTGAGACAGGATTATGAGCGGGTCAGTCAAATGCTAACAAAACTAGCGGAATCTCTGGCGAAATGACGGACACGTATCACGAATCACGGTCACGATAGAAAGGGGAAGTATTGGTAATTGACGTCAAATCGTTAACTCTGCGGGTAGCTGAGGCTAAGACTAAGGATGTAGGCCGAGCCATAGCCAGAATAGACCCTGAAGATTTCAAGGTGATAGGTCTTGAAGTAGGGGATATTGTAGAGATTCAGGGCAAGAGAAAGACAGTGGCTAAGCTTATGCCGGCCTATATCGAGGATCGGGGGAAATCCATCATCCAGATGGATGGTCTCACCCGCGGGAACGCCCAGGTTTCACTGGATGAAAAGGTTACTATCCAGAAAACCAGCCATTCCCCGGCAAATAAGATAGTTCTTTCCCCCACGACCCTGATGAGGTCTGTGGGCCGGGAGAGGGATGCCAGATACATCGGCACCCTGCTTGAGGGATTGCCCCTGGTAGAAGGGGATACCATAAGAGCTAACCTCTTCGGCACCAGAAGTCAGGACTTTGGTGTAATCTCCACCGTTCCCAGAGGGGCAGTTTTGATTCACCCCGGAACCAAGATCGAGATGAAGGGGGTGAAAGAAGCAAAGCCAAAGGGACTTAAGGTATCTTATGAGGATGTTGGTGGGCTGGGCAGGGAAATCCAGAAGGTTCGGGAGATGATAGAGCTTCCCTTGAAATATCCTCAGGTGTTTGATCGCCTGGGCATTGACCCTCCCAAAGGGGTATTGCTCCATGGGCCACCCGGTTGTGGCAAGACACTAATTGCCCGCGCAGTAGCCAATGAGACTGATGCCTATTTCACTCATATAACTGGACCTGAAATTATGGGGAAGTTCTACGGAGAAAGTGAGGCTCGCTTGAGAAGTGTCTTTGAAGAGGCTGGAGCCAATGCCCCGGCGATACTTTTTATAGATGAGCTTGATGCCATCGCCCCTAAAAGGGAGGAGATGGGTGGAGAAAAGCAGGTGGAAAGAAGAGTGGTGGCTCAACTTCTAGCCCTGATGGATGGACTGGAATCCCGTGGGGAGGTAATAGTCATCGGGGCAACCAACATCCCTAATTCTCTCGACCCGGCACTGAGACGGCCGGGAAGATTCGATAGAGAGATTGAAATTGGCATCCCTGACCAGAAAGGTCGTCTGGAAATTCTTCATATCCATACTCGTGGTATGCCTTTAGCCCAGGATGTTGACCTGGTGAGGTTATCCCAGATTACCCACGGCTTTGTCGGCGCTGACCTCGAGGCTTTATGCCGGGAAGCAGCTATGAATGCCCTTCGTAAGATAATGCCCTCCATTGACTTTCAACTGGAGGAAATCCCCTATGACACCCTGCTTGAACTTGAGGTAACCATGGATAACTTCAGGGAGGCGCTTAAAGAAGTGGAGCCCTCAGCCATCAGGGAGGTCTTCGTTGAAGTTCCCAATGTGAAGTGGGATGACATCGGCGGCCTGGAGGAGGTGAAGGAAACCCTGGCCGAAGCTGTGGAATGGCCGCTGAAATATGCCGACCTGTTTGAACAGGCCAATACCAAGCCAGCCAAAGGCATCCTCTTATCTGGTCCCCCAGGAACAGGGAAAACCCTGGTGGCTAAAGCTCTGGCCAATGAGAGCGAGGTAAACTTTATTTCAGTCAAGGGACCAGAGCTTATGAGCAAATACATTGGGGAGTCAGAACGTGGGGTGAGGGAGGTATTCAAGAAGGCCAAGCAGGCCAGCCCCTGCATCCTGTTCTTTGACGAAATAGATTCACTGGTTCCCGAGCGGGGATTAAGAGCCGGTGATTCGCAGGTAACCGAACGGGTGATATCACAGTTCTTAACTGAGCTTGACGGCCTTGAGGAGCTCAAGGGGGTAGTTGTCCTGGCGGCAACTAACAGAAAAGAGCTGATTGACCCTGCTATCCTCAGGCCGGGCAGGGTAGATTTCATTCTGAAATTTCCCATCCCTGATGAGAAAACTAGACAGCAGATATTCGAGGTTCATACTAGAGGAAAGCCATTAGCTAAAGATGTGGACATTGCTCTCCTGGCAAAAGAGACCGAGGGCTTTGTCGGCTCAGATATCGAAGCCATCTCAAGGGAAGCCTCTATGGCGGCGATCAGGGAATACTTAAAAGATAAAAAACAGAAAAAAGAACTCAAGATTGAAATGAAGCACTTTAAGGAGGCAATCGCCTTGGTGAAAAGTCAAAGGAGTGAGCGAGCCTAGCGAATGGGGGTTAACATGTCAGAAGAAGGTAAATATGTATACGGCGTAATTGGAACTGGTGAGAAAGAGAGCTTTGGCCCTATTGGAGTTGGCGAGCGAGGCGATGAAGTGCATACAGTCCCTTACCAGGATATTGCTGCAGTAACTAGTGATTCACCCATTATAGACTATAAATCTCTTACCAAGGATGTCGTAGCCAGGTATCTCCTTGCTCATCAGTCTGCCATTGAGCAGGTGATGAAACACCATACAATTATTCCCTTCAAGTTTGGAATAACAACTGAGAGCAACGAAGAGCTCAAAGCCATCATGACCCAGGGCTATCCAAAGTTTACCGACGCACTTAAAAAGATGCAGGATAAAATAGAGCTTGATGTGATGGCTTTGTGGGATAAAGACAAAATCTTCCAGGATATTGCTGCGAAACCGGAGGTCAAGAAGTTTAAGGAAGCGATTGAGCAAAATCCTTCCGAGCAAGATAGGATGAAATTGGGCCGGATGGTAGCGTCGCTCCTGGAGAATAGAAGATTGGAATGTGCTCAGGAAATCCTATACAAATTAGGCAGATTCGCTGAAGACGTTTGCGTGCACGAAGTTATGAGCGATGGAATGATTGCAAATGCCTCCTTATTGCTCTGTAAGGATAGGGAGAAAAAGCTCGACTTCGAGATGGGCGAGCTAGATAGGAAGTATGCGGGAAGGGTAAATTTCAGGTGTGTTGGTCCCTTACCCCCCTACAGTTTTAGCGTTATAGAGGTTAAAAAAATAGGTTCTGATACGGTAGAAAATGCTAGAAGCCAGCTAAACTTACCGCAGGAAGTAACCCCAAATGCACTTAAGCGCTCCTACAGAAGATTAGCAAGGGAATATCACCCGGATAAGAATCACAGACCAGATGCTCCAGCGAAGTTCCAGGCTATTCAAGAAGCATATGATGTATTAGCTGAGTGTTGTCGGGATGGTAGATGGTCTTTTAGAAAGGAAGATATTAAAGATTTCCTCCTGATCAGGATGCTTAGAGTGGAAGACGGAGTATATAAGCCGCAAGACATTTAAGAATAAAGGCTGGGAGATAGTGCTAGTGGCAGAAGAGAAAAGATACATCTACTGTGTTATCCCTATAAATAAGGAGAGGAAATTTGACCTCGTTGGGCTTGAAGGAGAAGAGGTTTATACTATGAATTACAGGGATATAGCTGCAGTGGTCAGCAATATCTCACTTTCTTATGAAGAGTGTGACCCTACCCGAAGGAATATGAAAACACATACTCTGGTGCTGGAGGCACTGATGAAGGACCATACTGTCCTTCCAGCACGATTTGGGCTTATCTCCGACAGCGGGGATAAACTCAGGGAACTGCTGCAAAAATACTACCCTACATTGAAAGATTATATTAAGAAACTGGATAACAGAATGGAGGTGGGAGTAAAGGTTTTCTGGGAGAAGGAGGCCATGATAGCCGAGCTTGAGGGGAAGGATCAAAGGCTTACCAAGATTAAAGAGGAGATCAAAACCTTGTCACTCCCTATAGCCGAACAGAAGTTGGTTAAAGCCGGTGAAATGGTAAGGTCTATGATCGAGAAATGGGTGGACAGATATACCGGCAGGGTATATTTAGAGCTTATGAAGATAGTTGTTGATGGCAAGAAAAATTACCCTATTGATATCAAGAACATTATCAACTCCGCTTTTCTGGTAGATAAAGCCAGGGAAAAGGATTTCGATGCCCTGATAGATAAGCTAGATTCAGAATATGGTGACAAGATAAATTTTAAGTATGTCAAGCCAATCCCGCCTTACAATTTTGTCAACCTTGAATTATATCTAAAGGAGGTGTTGTAGTTATGCTGCTTATAGACGACCTATTACTTCTCCCGGCCCAGATGCTGTGGAAGATATTCCAGGGAGTCAAGGATGAGGCAGATGAGGAGCTTTATCCCGATGAGGAGCAGTGTAAGGGGAAACTTCTTACCCTGCAAATGGCTTTAGAGACCGAGCAGATAACTGAGGAGGATTATGAGGCTGAGGAGGAAAAGATAATGGAACGCTTGAGATTCCTTCGAGAGTATCGAAGGGAGGAGGCAGGAAAATGAGTCACGACCGCGAAGATGATTGGGATGCGGGCTTGGCAGAGGTGCTAAAGGTACTCCTGGACCGGGGAACTACTATTACGGCTGATATTCCGATAACGGTGGGTGATGTAGAAGTGCTCAGCCTCAAGATACAGCCCTTACTTTTGTCCTCGTTTGCAACCGCTAAACAGGTAGGCCTGGAAATACCTACATCGGTTAAGAAAAAAGATGTTTGAGTTTAGTCAGAAAGAAGAGGGCATCGGCGTCAACATTGACCCTGAGGCAACCAAAGCCGACTTAATGAGCTTACTGATTGCTCTGGCTGAGATATTGAAAGATGTGGTCAAAAGGCAAGGCGAAAGGATGCTAAAAAAGGGAGTGCTGACTGAAGAGCAAATAATTAGGCTGGGGGAAGCCTTCTTCAACACCGAACAGGCCATAGAAGAGCTGAAGGCAGAGCAAGACATCATCGAATCTACTCGCCTGATGAAGGAACGCCTAAACCGGGAGGTTTACGGCGATGACTTTGAGAGACATAAACACAGAACGGAGCCGCTGACTGAGACTCTGGATGTTATATTGACCGAAGGGACTGTCATTGATGGTGGCATTCTCCTTTCGGTTGCCGGCGTTACGCTGGCGGGAATAAATCTTAGGGCTGCCCTGGCTGGCGGAGTAACCATGCTGGAGCACAATGTTATGGACGATAGGGAAGTCCTCCTGGGAAAGAAGAGAGAGTATAAGGTGCCTCTCAGGGATGATGACGGGATGATTACCTCTATCTTTGGCTCATATTACTTGAATAAGCCATCTATCCAGCCCAGATGGCAGTTGGGGCGCTTTTATATCACCGATAAGCGCGTGTTCTTCTTCAAGCCTTACCAGGAAAAGATAACCTTTGATGTTCCCCTGGAGAGAATACACGGTTGGAGTATCAGGAGCGATAATGGCAGGGAGGAACTCTACCTTTTGCTTGGGACTGAGGAAATGGCTCGCCTGCACAGCCAGGACACTAGAGAATTAAAGGCGGCCATAGAGAAAAAAATGAAGACCCGGGGTCTCGCCTTCGAGGAGGATACCTCTCTACTATTACCCAAGGCAGAGAGGATAGGCGATTTGTTGAAGTCGGGTGAATATGTCACCCACAGCGGGCAGATGTGGTATTTCACTACATCTACCGCTACCGCCATCGGGGCGAGGGGAGCTACCTGGAAACCAGGACAATTATACTTGACCAATAAAAAGCTTTTCTGGTGGGACCGCCTCCTGAAGAGGATATTCTTTGAGATTCCCAAAGAAGAGATAGTTCAGGTTTCCATAGGAACAGTAGACCTGGCAAAAAGAAAACCAACCGCAAAGGCGAAAGAAATTGTTACTGCTGGTCTGGCACCAGGCTGGGCAAGAACCTTTAGCACAAGTATTAGTGCCAAGGCCCTGGTAATATCGACTGACGATGGTAAAGAGGCTTACTTTTCCGGCAAGAACAGCGATATGCGGGAGTGGAGAGAGACCATTGAAGGAATTATTGGTTGAAAAAGAACCCACAGCGGTTAACGGGTTGCCAAATTTCTTGGCTGACCAGAATCTCAAATTAATAATCTTCGGGGGTAAAGGCGGCACCGGGAAGACAACCTCGGCAGCAGCCACCAGCCTGTATTTAAGCAGGCTTAATCCTGAAAAGAGAATACTGGTCATGTCTACCGACCCGGCTCACTCTCTGGGTGATAGCTTTGGTATCGCCATCGGCAATAAAATCATCCCCATAAAGGAGAATGTCTGGGGACTGGAGATAGCTGCCAATGAACTACTTGAGGAATACAAATCTGAGCATGGAGAGGTAATGAAGCTGATAGCTGATAGAGGGACCTACTTCGATAGGGAGGACATTGAGAGCTTCTTCGATAAGTCGCTCCCCGGGATGGATGAGGTTATGGCCATAATCCGCATCGCTGACCTGCTAAAGGCCGGGGAATATGACCTGATTATCTTAGATACCGCTCCTACGGGACATACCATGGTTCTGTTATCCTTGCCCGAAAGTATGGAGAAGTGGGTCCATGTCATGGATATGCTTATGGCGAAGCATCGCTATGTAATGAAAACCATGGTTGGCAGATATAAAAGGGATGAATGCGACCAGTTTCTTGATAGCCAGCTCAATGACCTAAAGAGGGTAAAGGGGCTCCTCGGGAATACCAGAAGTACTGAATTTGTTCCCGTGACCATCCCCGAACCGATGAGCATCTATGAGGTAGAAAGGGCAACCAAGACTTTAAAGGAATACCACATTGTGGTGAATAGCATTATCGTTAACCGGGTTATTGAAGAAGATAATAAGTGTCCTTTCTGCTCGGCAAGGAGGCAAGAGAGGGAAAAGTATATGCAGGAGATTGAACAGAAATTTGCCCCCTATAACCTTGTTAAGATGCCTCTCTTCCCCTACCAGATTAGGGGGATAGAGAGACTGACTGAGTATGGCGGCATCCTCTCTGGAGAGAGGGAATATATCCCCCTTACCAAGCCAGAGGTCCTACCCCAAGTTGTTCTTGCGGCTAAGGGAAAGCTCTCCGATATTCTGGAGAAGAACCTTAAATTCGTTATCTTTGGAGGAAAGGGAGGGGTGGGCAAGACCTCCGTTGCCGCTGCCAGCGCTCTCTATCTCGCCCGGCACAAGCCGGATAAAAAGGTGCTTGCTTTCTCCACCGGCCCAGCCCATGCCCTCTCTGATAGCCTCGAACAGCATATCGGGAACAAAATCACCCAGATTTCAGGTGTGGATAACCTCTACGCTCTGGAGATTGATGGCACCCAGATGATTGAGGACCTTAAGCAGGAGTATCAAGATGACATAGATGAAGCCTTCGAGATATTCCTTGGCGGTGGCGGGATAGATATAAAGTTTGACCGGGAAGTTTTGAAAGAGCTCTTGACTGTCACTCCTCCGGGGCTTGATGAGCTTATGGCGCTACGAAAGATTATGGAGCTTATGAAGGAGGGAGACTATGACCTGTTTGTCCTCGATTCCGCCGCCTCGGGGCATCTAATTCGTTTCCTTGAACTGCCACACCTGGTTCAGGATTGGCTCAAGAGTATTTTTAGGCTGCTACTCAAGTATAGAGGGACTGTAAAGCTGACCAAGGCTGGCGAATCTCTCTTAAATTTATCCCGGGACATAAAGAGGATTCTGGCAATCTTAACCGATTCCCAGCAGACGGAGTTTGTGATGATTACCATTCCTGAGAAGATGGGACTGGCAGAGATGGAGGACCTGGCGGAGGCTGTAACCAGCCTTAAAATCCCCTGCTCTCACACCATCATTAATATGATTATCCCTCCCACCGAGTGCAGTTTTTGTGCCGCTAAAAGAAAAGAGCAGCAGAAATATATTCAAGAGATAGAGGCGAATTTATCTGACCATACCGTTGTTCCGATACCTATGCTTCCCCATGAAATCAGAGGGCTGGAAAGTTTGAGCGAACTCGGCGAGATTATGTATGTAAGGTAAAGAAGGATGGCTAAATTAAAATCTACTATATCTTCCCCCTTATTTCAAGGGCTCAGAAAGGGGGAGCACCGCCCTAAGGAATATATTGTTGGTACTATCTCCGCTATCTGGAGCATTCCTCTCACCTATTTTAGCTATAGAAAGCCTTTACGTTCCCTCCTGCTTCGGGGTGCGGAAATAAGAAGGACATATGCACCTCCAAGGATTCCCCCAGAGCGGCGCTACAGGGAATATAGTATTTTAGAGCTCCTCCTCGCTCCACTTGCCGGGATTGATATTGTTAGGGAGGAGGTTGAGGAGAAAGCCTGAGTTGAGATAATGCAGGATGAAATTTTCAATTTGAAAATGCGCCTTAAAACCGGTGAGATAACTGAGGAGGAATACCAGAAGAAGGAAAAGGAAATAAGAGCCAAGTATGAGAAAATATAAAGGTGAAACTCAAAGTTAGGGGTGAAATCAATGGAAGATGACAATCAAAAGAATAAGCTAAAAGAACTGGAAGAGAAGGTGAAAAAATTGGAAGCCAAAGAGGAAAAAGAGGAATCCGGTGGAGTGGCTGGTGGTGTTCTCCGTGGACTGGGTAGGCTCATCCCTGGTCTGGGGGATGTGGTCAAGGGGTTGGGAAAATCAGACGCCTTTCAGCAGAGATTGAGCGTTATCAACAAGGAGGTTGAGCGTCAGTTAAGGGAAGCCCCCTTGAAGAAAGTGGAACAAGAGGGAGTAAGGAGAACAATCATCCCTCCCAGAACTACCTTAGGAAGTCGCCAACCTCCCTCGAGGGCAGAGGCTCCGCCTTCGAAAAAGCAAAAGGAGGTGATAGTAGATATCTTTGATGAGGGGGACCATATGAAGATAGTCGCTGAATTACCCGGAGTGGCAGAGGAGGATATAAAAACTGAAGTAAGGGGCAGCATACTCATTATCGCCGCCAAGGGCATCTCACGAGAATATTATAAAGAGGTAACCTTGCCCTGCCCGGTCAAAGGAGAGCTGGATTCAAGCTATAAAAATGGCAGTCTTCAACTTAAAGCAGAAAAAATATAGGCTGTTTAAAAATGTAGTTGCCCAATTTATTGGGCGATCGTGTCTGATTACCCAAGGCGACTACAAAAATTTTTGGGTGAAGATGTCAGCTATCAGCTGAAAGCTAAAAAATTGAGCAGCCTCAAAATATGAAAGGAGGTGAACTAAGATGAAGGCAAGCGAAGTAACTATGGTAGCAGAGAAAGAGCTGGCTGGGCTTACCAAACTGGAACCCTCCGGCGTAAAAGGAGTCTCCAAGGATGAAGAGGGGTGGCATGTTAAGGTGGAGATGATTGAGAAAAAATCCATCCCCGATGGCATGGACCTCCTGGGGCTCTATGAGGTCACTCTAGATGAAGAGGGTAACGTCCTTAAATTTGAGCGAGGGAAGCTTCGCAAGCGTATGGATACCGGGGAAGAAGAATAAATAAAAGGAGGCTTAAAAGTGGCACAAGGAGCCTTGAAATGTCCCAAATGTGGAAAGATAGTTGGCAGTACTGATTATTGCCCCAACTGCGGCGACCCCCTGACCATAGAATGCCCTAACTGTGGAACAACATGGAGGTTCTGGGAAGGTCCTAAGTTCTGTCCCAATTGTGGAGCAAAGGTTGAGAAGATGGGAGTAAAGCCAGCAAGGCAAAGTATCCGTAATATTTCTGTTGCCTCAAAGTAATGTTAGCTGCGAGCCCTTCGCCTCTGTCATTCTGAGCGTAGCGAAGAATCTCACACTGCTTAGGGTAAACTCCGTGCGGCAAAATAAATGAGAAAGCTTTATGTGATTCCTATCATCCACATGAGTGCTGACCTGGGCACGCTAGCCCCGGCTATGGATAGAAGGGGCATCGTTGAACTTGGCAAAGACTTCTGGCTGAGACATAAAGAGACTGTTACCCGTTTCTGGGATTCTATAGCCGAATTTTTAAATTCCTTAGAAGTTAAAGGCTCCAAGATTTACCAGGATGGACTCATTGCCGACGGCGAGATGGGGATAAGAATTGTAGAGGAGGGGGTTAAGGAAGGCAGCAAGAATTATGAGATTATATCTGGCTTGCTAAAAAGAGGGGCAAGTCTGGTTAAAACAGAAGACCTCTCCTTGGTCAAAAAGGAATATGACTCTTTGAGTAAAATAGTCCGCTCCAAATCATCAGGGGGCAAAATGATATCTAGCCTGAGGTATAAATTGCTCCAGGGTAAATTACTCAAGGAAAGGGATGATTTTATAGCCAAGAGGATTGATGAAACGCTGGGTGATGGAGAGGTAGGCATTCTCTTCATCGGAGCATACCACGATGTAATTCCCAAACTGCCCCAGGACATCGAGATAAGGGAAGTAAAGAAGGCAGAGAAGGTAAGGGAATATCAAAAATTGCTTTCTAACCCAAGGCGAGACGAGGGAAGGTTTAAGCAATTGACTGAATACCTTGTCTCCTGAGCTTATTGCCGAGGGGAGTGTTAAGCATATCCTCAGCCTCGATTTTTAGCGATTCTATCAGCTCGACTTTGGTGCTTTCTTGGCATTCACACTAGGTAAACCCACAAGCTAACTAATCCACCAATCTTCACTTCTTAGTTGGCGTCCTAAACCTACCGGTATCAGTTTCTTTTCTTCCTCTCCCTAAATAGGAGCTACGAATTCCACTGTGCCTCAACAATCGTCCATTTTATTCAATCAATTGCTCTCAGGCTCGGTAGGTCAGAAGGTCAGCCTCTCAAGTTAAGGTTGAAAAAAAGGGTATGCTAATTGATATAATAATCTAATAAGGGCAATATGGTCAGGAGCTTTAACGGTGAAACATCGAAGATAGCCAGGTTGGCTTTTGCCAGCAAGACGGGTTACATTAGCTTTACATTGTTTCCGGTGCGGTCATGCCCATGAGGTGGAGCGCCTTAACCAACACGATTTGAGTCGCTCTGACCAGCTTAAGTCGGGCTTTGGTCAATGCCTCGTCCTGGGAGACAACCCGGCATTGCTTATAGAAGCTGTGGAAAACAGTAGCCAGTGCTTGAGCGTAGTAGGGCAGGTGGTGGGGCTCAAGGTTAGCAGCTACCCTTTCTATAACCTCGGGGAGCATTATTAAATGGCGAATCAAAGTTAGCTCTGGCTCAGTGGAAAGCAGGGAAATATCGCCCTGACTGTAATCTATTTGCCGCTGTTGGGCTAAGCGAAGGATGCTGGCAATTCGAGCGTGAGCATACTGGACATAATAAACGGGATTATCTGCTGACTGTTTTTTGGCTAACTCCAGGTCGAAATCCATCTGGCTTTCAGCGGAGTAGGATAGGAAAGAGAAACGGCAAGCATCTGCTCCTACCTCATCTATTACCTCACGCAGGGTGATGATGTCACCGCTGCGCTTGGATATCTTAAGTGTTTCTTTTCCGCGGTGAAGGGTAACCAATTGACATATTATCACCTTGAGTTGTTCCGGGTCTTGCCCCAAGGCTTTCATTACCGCTTTCATCCGGGGAACATGTCCCTGGTGGTCAGCTCCCCAGATATCAATCACGGCGTCAAATTTCCGCTCCATAAACTTGTTGTAATGATAAGCAATATCGGAGGCAAAATAAGTGGGTGAGCCATCACTTCTGACTAACACATTGTCTTTATCCTCCCCTAGCAGGCTTGATTCAAACCAAACGGCATTTTCCTTCTTAGTCACGTAGTTTCCACTTTCCAGTAGTGCCATGACTTTGTTGTATTGCTCGCCCTTGTAGAGGCTTTTTTCGCTAAACCACTCATCGAACTCAACGTTTAATAGAAGAAGGTCTTCTTTAATGTTGTTTATTATCTTGTTAAGCCCGATTTCAGTGATTCCCTCGATCGCTTCTTTTCGGGGTATATTGAGAAACTTATCCCCATGTTCTTCGGCGATTTCCTTTGCCAGGTCAATCATATAACTACCATGATAGCCATCGGGGGGAATATCAGCCTCTTTACCAAGGTATTGCAGATAACGAACGTAGAGCGAATGCCCGAATAGCGCTATTTGGTTGCCTATATCGTTTAAGTAATATTCCCTTTCGACCGAATAGCCACTAGTAGAAAGGACATCAGCTAGGGTGCTGCCCAGAACAGCGCCACGTCCATGACCCACATGAAGGGGTCCTGTGGGATTAACGCTGACAAACTCGACTTGAATGTTTTTACCTTTACCTAAAGTAAGATTCCCATATGATTCGTCGGCAGCCAATATAGTCTCTACCTGTTCGGTGAGCCATTCACTCCGCAATGTAAAGTTAATGAATCCTGGTGGGGCTATGGTGGTGTGGTCAATTTCGGGGGGCAGCGATATTTTCTCCACTATTTTCTCAGCGACAGCCAATGGAGGCATCCTGGTTGTCCGAGCTAGCTTTAACGGGAGGCTTGAAGCAAAATCTCCATGAGAAGGATTTTGGGGATGCTCTATGATTATCTCTGGCAGCGCTCCGGGTGCAAGACTACCTTCCTGTTGAGTTTTGGCTACCGCTTGTTGTAGACAATCGGCTATCTTCTGTTTAACCATATTAACTCCATTCAATATGCCCTTGCCATATTCTCGTTAGTTTTTCCCCAAGAGGAGAGGTTCTGTCTTTCGCTGCATCGGGATTATTTCGGAAGAAGGTGGTTGCCTCTCGTCGTGCTATCTCTAAAAGCTGCACGTTTGTTATACTAGCTACTTTAAGTTCGGGCAAGCCACTTTGCTGAGTGCCGAAGAACTCCCCAGGCCCTCGCAGCTTTAAGTCTTCCTCGGCTAGTTTGAAGCCATCTTGAATTTCCTCCAGTAGCTCAAGGCGGTGTTTCCACTCATCTTCGGTTTTCTTTCCTGTTTCGGGGCGGGATTCCACTTCACGGGAAAGCTTATCGGAGATGAGTAGGCAGTAACCTTGCTCCTTATCTCGCCCCACCCTCCCTCTAAATTGGTGAAGCTGGGATAATCCGAAGCGGTCGGCACCTTCTATTAATATGACGTTGGCATTGGGCACATCAATGCCAACTTCAACTACTGATGTTGACACTAAGATGTCAAATTCTCGATCGCGAAAACGGCGCATCACCTGCTCTTTGTCAGCAGCGGGCATCCGCCCATGCATCAGCCCCAGTTTTAAGTCGGGGAAAACATCTCTGCTTAATCGCTGATATTCAGTGGTCGCCGCTCTTGCTTCTACTACTTCCGATTCTTCGATCAAGGGGTAGATGATAAAAGCTTGTTTTCCTTTATTTATCTGGTGATGGATGAAGGAATAAGCCTTTTCTCTGCCTTCTGGGTCAAGCCATTTTGCTTCAGCAAGCCTTCGTCCCGGTGGCAGTTCGTCGATAATGGAAAGGTCAAGGTCTCCATAAATAGTCAATGCCATGGTTCTCGGGATGGGGGTAGCGGTCATAACAAGCATGTGGGGATTAAATCCTTTTTGGCGCAATGCGGACCGCTGCAGAACGCCGAAGCGATGCTGCTCATCTATCACCGTCAGCCCTAGCTTGTTGAATTCCACCTCTGCCTGAATGATAGCATGAGTTCCAATAACAATATCAATCTCGCCTTGCCTGATCTTGTTATGCAAATCCTCCTTTTCACTCTCGCTAATGCTGCCAATGAGCAAAGCAACGGTTATCGGTTGCGAGAGAATACCGGCATAGCAGTGAAGATTGTTTCGGGATGCTGGCAATGGCGAGGATGATTCTGAGCTAACTCTGGCTAAATAGGTGCAAATATTATCGAAATGTTGCTCAGCGAGGACTTCTGTGGGGGCCATCAGTGCCCCTTGGTATCCATTATCACAGGCAATTAGTAATGCCAGGGTAGCAATTATAGTTTTGCCACTGCCTACTTCTCCCTGGAGAAGTCGCGACATAGCTTTTGGCTGTTTCAGGTCAAGCAAGACCTCGTTGAGCACTCGTTGTTGGGCGCGAGTCAAAGTAAACGGTAAATAACTCAGGAATCTTTGGAGCAGCTCTCGATTGATATTAAAAGAGTTGCCCGGCTGACCTTCCTGCCAATTTTGCTTTCTCGCCAGCAAACCCAATTGAAGTAGAAACAATTCATCAAAGGCTAAACGTTTTCTTGCTTCCTCCGCTATTCGGTGATTGTCAGGGTAATGAGCCTGGATAATTGCTTGTGACAAATCTAGAAGTTGGTAGCGTTTCTTTATTTCTGGGGGCAGGAACTCAACGAGCTGCCATGCCCAGCTATCTACAGCCTCCTTTGTCCATTTCCTTACCCGGCGGGGGTATAAACCGGAAGTTAATGGGTAGATGGGAACCAATCGAGCGGTATGAATTAGTTCCCCGGTCTGGATGAGTTCCCATTCCGGAGACTGAAAAACCCTTTGTCCCTTAAATGAGCTAACTATTCCGCTAATTGCTATCCTGGCATTGGTACGAAAATTCTTTGCCAGATAGGGTTGATTAAACCACACTATTCGGATATTACCTGTCTCATCGCCGACAATTGCCTCTGTGCCCTGTCGACTACCCAGAGTGACCACTCTTGATTGCCATATTGTAGCTATGATGGTTTGCTCTTTATCCTCTTCGAGTTCAGCAATGGGTTTTCTCTGGCTATAATCTATGTAACGGTGAGGAAGAAAGTAAAGTAAATCATATATGGTTCTCACTCCAAGCTTGGCAAATCTAGTGGCCGTGTTGGTTGTGATACCTCTGATTGAGGTTATCGATGAGTCTAGTGCGTAAGATGCCCTTCTCATTTGGCGTGTTTTGTCGACTGTGGGGAGTCTGTCCGATGCTAGTGTGCTTGACTTCTTTCTCTCCCCTGTTTGTTCCACTTCATCTATCCATTCCAGGATAGCTGCTATCCACTGTTTACGTTTCTTTACATCCCAGGAACTGTAGTTGGATTTAGCCAACTGTAGGTTATTAAAGCTCGTTAAGAGTTCTCGGTCGTTTATGTCCTGTAGGATTTTCTCTTCTTGTTTTCGGAGGAATCTGTCCAATCCTCCGATCACCGCTTTATCGGAATATCCCTTCTTACATTCTAATTCCAGGACTCTTCGGAGTGAATTGATACTCGTATCTTTGGGAAGCTGGCCCAAACTCTATTCTCCTTCCAGGGCAGAGACACTTAAGACGTGAGGACCAACATGTGTGCCCACTACCGGGCTTACCTTGGAGCGATAGAAATGCTCATCAGGCACTAATCCTTGGAGACCCTGAGCTAATTTTCCTAGCTCACTGGTGGT